>Ga0307296_10000007_pt1 | contig 71795 bp, 63 predicted proteins | sample ER_DNA_153_FD_194467 | JGI IMG/M metagenome (GOLD analysis project Ga0307296, IMG submission 194467) | Bulk soil microbial communities from the East River watershed near Crested Butte, Colorado, United States - ER_DNA_153 | ecosystem: Environmental > Terrestrial > Soil > Floodplain | place... | reverse complement strand
GGTCGTCGCGCCCGGGATCCATTTCATGCCCGGCTGGCCGGACGTCGTCGCGTCGCCGGCCGCGCGCTCATCCGTGTCCTTCGACTTCGCAGCTGCCATGCTCAGCCCCCTAGGCTCCGTCACCGCGGTCGAGCGCGCCTGGCGACGCGACCCCGCTAGCTTGGGTGTCCTGCCCCTCGTCGACGGCGAGGCCGAGGTCGCGCAGCTCGCGCTTTGACCTATGGGCGATCTTGCGGCCGAGAAGCGGTCGTCCGTCGCTGTGCTGGTAGACGCCTTTCGGTTCGGTCGCGAGTGGCTCCTCCCAGGCGCGGTAGAGCGCGATCAGCCGAACGGTGAAACCGACCGCGAAGGCGATCCCGGCGGCGAGCCAGGTGCCCGCTCCGGCCCAGGTGGCGACGATCCAGACGGCGCCTGTCAGCGCCGCGATCGAGACGAACCACTCGCCGCGGATGAACTGCTTGGGCGTCACCCCGCACGAGACGTCGATCAGCCATCGGCCCGCCGTCGGCCCGATGATTGCGATGAGGATTGCACCGAGAACCGGAATCCCCTGGCCGATTGCCTTCTGGGCACCGACGATCGCATACCAGGGAAGTGAGAACGAGGTCATGAACTGAAACAAACCTTCGCGGAACAGCTGACCGGCGCCGTACGCGATCAGGTAGCCGACGACCCCCGCTGCGAGGCAGAGCGTGATGTAGGCAGGGTTCGTCACCCCGGAGGGAACATCGCCGAGCAGGACGTCGCGCGTGATCCCGCCGCCCAGGCCGCCGAGGAGCGCCATGAGGAGGATCCCGATGATCGTGAAGTTCTTGTAGTGGTCGGGGCGCCGGGCCAGCAGCGCGCCGTTGAGTGCGTTCGTCGTGGCCGCGATCAGGTCGATGGTCGTGTAGTTGCCCCACAGATCCCAGCCTTTGAAAAAAGTGACCGAGCTCGCGAGCGCCACGCTGTCGAGCAGGCTGGTCATGAGTCTTGCGGTAGCGGCCGCGCGCGCCAGTAGGGGCTTGATCTGCGGAAACTTCGTACCTGCATCCTTCGCGTCGTACGTGATGAGAGCGACATGCGGCCGGTGGGGGATGAAGAATGGACCGCTGGATCTCCGTTCTCAGACACAGCGTGCTCCTTTCGGTGGTCGCGAAGCGGTGGCTCAGGTGGCTTCGAGGACAGCGCCGCCCTCGCCGGAGTTGAAGTTCAGGACGAGTCGCTGTGACCCAGGCGTGACGTACGCGTCGAGTGCGCTCTCGGTGAGCGGGCTCGCACGATCGACCCACGCCATCAGGAGCGAGGTGCCGGGGGTCAAGAGGGAACCGATGCCCTTGAGCCTTCGAGCCGAGAACGCCTTTCCGAACAGGGCGCCATAGAGCGCGCCTACGCCCAAGCCCGCGATGCCCCAGGCGATCGCCGTCCACACTCCGCCTTTGATAAAGCCGAGAATCCCGCCGCCACCGACTGCGCCACCGAGCGCGCCGAGGACGAGGCCGAACCCTCCCCACCAAAGCATCTCCGACTTGGCCAGGGCCTTCACTCCGAAGTAGGGGTCGGAGACGTGCCGGCTGCCGTCAGAGTCCCTCCGGATCATCATCTCGACTTCGAGCACGCTATCGGCGGGCGGCTGACGCACCGTCTGCTTGGCGGTCTCAGGGCTCGGATAGCGGAGGATGACCATGCTCACCAGCGTCGAGTCGCCCCGGAGCTCGTCCGCAGAGTCAGGCGGCAACTCGACAGGATCGGCGGGTCCGGCAAAGACGTGTGTCGTCAGATCGCCCCCGATGGCGGCGAGACTTGCTGCAGTTGGCCTCTGGACGGCGGCTGCCTCGAGCAGACGGCGGGGGTCCTTCGTCGCCGCCGATACGACGAGAGCGGACGATTGCGCCGGAAGTCCCGAGCCGATCGAAGCGAGCTCGGATTTCGTGGAATGATGGAGGCTGTAGTAGAGGATCAGGACGCCACCGACCGCGCCGACGGCAGCCCAGAAAAGGACGCTCCAGACTCCGTCGGCGCCGGCCGCTCCGCACAACCCCCACACGAGCGCCGCCGACACGGTTCCCCACAGGATCCGTCGAGGGTCATGCACGGACGCTTTGTGCTTCTCGTCGATCTCGAGGACGACGGTGTCGAGCAGCTCATCGCCCTGCGCCCGCAACTGGGTCTCCAGGCTGCGTCGCGCCTTGCCGGCCGTCTTGCGCCCGGCGAAGCACGCGAGCAGCAGCCCGAGCTGCCCGTCACTCGCAGCGCCGGTGCCTGCTCCTGGGTCGCTCACTGCGACGCAGCCTTGGGCGGCGAGGCCGGATACCCGTCGAACTCCTCACCCGGCTTGATGTTCGGGTACTCGGCGAAGCTCTTCAGGTACTCGGCGGCGGGCCCGAGGGCGACGCCGAACTCCCAGCCCATGTCCATCTTGTCGGTCGTGAGGTTGTTACGCTCGCCGGGGTCGCTGCCGAGGTCGAAGAACATCGGCCACACCGGCTTGACGACCGGCTGGTCGAAGCCCTCGCTGTACCGGAGCCAGGCCTTGATGTTGTGCGCCTTGACCGACATCATCGACCCGTCCGGCCCGAAGAACACGAGGGACTCGCGGCCGGTGTGCTCGCTGTCACCCGTGAGGAACTTCGAGGCGTCGACGCCGTCCAAGGGGCGGTCGGCGGGCACCTTGTCCAAGGCGCCGGCGAAGGCGGCGAAGGTCTTGTACCAGTCGTGGGCCGAGAGCATCTCCTCGGTCACCACCCCGGCCGGCACCGTCCCAGGGCAGCGGACCATCGCCGCGGTCCGCATCGAGCCCTCCGTGGGCGGGGTAGAGAAGTCCCCGCGCCAGGGTCCGCTCGAGCCGCCGAATCCGAGCGCCGGCCCAAAGAAGGTCCCGTTGTCGCTGGAGAACACGATGATCGTGTTGTCGGTGATCCCGGCCTCTTCCACGCAGTCCACGATCTGCCCGACGCGATGGTCCATCTCCGCCATCAGGTCCGCGTATATCCCCAGGCGCGTCGGATCGGTCTGGTCGAAGTCCGGGTGCGCCTTCTCCGGCGGGTGCACGTGAGAGAGGGCGACGTAGGTGAAGAACGGCTTGTCGCCGGCGGCGGCGCGCTTGATGAAGTCGGTCGCCTTGTCGACGATCAGCTCGTCGAGCAGCGGACGCACCTCCATGTCGAGCTCACGCACGGCGGTGGACTTCTCGCCCTTCTTGCCCTCCCAGAGCTTGGGGGACTCGAGTCCTCTCGCCTTGGCGATCGCTCTGTACGTCGCGTAGGACGTGTAGCCGGTCTCGTCGGCGCTGTTCTTGTAGCCCCACCACTCATCGAAGCCCTGGTCGGTGGGCAGCCGGCCCTCGGTCTCACCGAGATGCCACTTGCCCCACAGCGACGTCGCGTACCCCGCGTCCGAGAGCAGCTCGGCGATCGTGTACTCCCATGGCGCCATTCCGCTCGGTCCCATTCCGGGCAACGGCACCGTGTAGGTGCCCGACCGCACGGACTGCCGACCGGTCAAGATCGCCGAGCGCGTCGGGGTGCACTGGGACTCGACGGTGTAGTTGGTGAACCGGATCCCCTCGCCGGCGAGCTTGTCGATCCGCGGCGTCGGCGTGCTGCCGCCATAGCACGAGAAGTCACCCCAGCCGACGTTGTCGCACAGGAGGAAGACGATGTTGGGCTGCTTGTCAGGCAAGATCAGATCCTTTCTTTGAGCCGGTGTATTGCTCGACTACCAGCCTGTCGGGTGAGCATTCTCAAGTCCCTGCTTCGTCGGTCAGGCGCGGCTGTGTCATCGGAACGCCGCAGCATTTTCCTGCCTGCGAGACAGAATGTCCTCACCCGCCGCGCGATTTCCCCCGGGGGAAAGTGCGGGTTGGAAGATGATCTCGACCCGCGGTCGATGCTGCAGTAGTTGCCGCCGGCGTTTGCCTAGCGGGTCGCGATCAGGCCCAGTTCGCGTGCCCGCTCGAGAACCTTGTCCCGCGAGGAGCTGTCGAGCTTGCGGTAGATCGACTTCGTGTGCGAGTGGACCGTGCTGTACGAGAGGAAGAGCTTGGCCGCGACCTCGGGTTTGGTTAGTCCTTCGCCGAGGAGCTGTAGCACCTCGAGCTCACGCTCCGTGAGCTCGCTGTCCGGGTTGGCACTCGCGTGTGCGGGTGTCAGTTTCACCTCTTCGACGCGCTGGGAGAGGATCCCGGGGTCAGGGCAACTCTCGATGGTGGCGCGCGCCTCGGCGAGCATGGCCCGCGCCTCGGTACGCGCACCGAGAGTGCTGCGGACAAGAGCTCGTTCTAGGAGCGCCTCTGCGATCAACAGCGCATCGCCGTGGCTCCGCAGCTGCTCGAGTCCCAGGCCGAGCGCGTGATCGGCCAGCTCCAGCTCTCCCCGGCGGGCACGGAGCGCCCCGAGTACCACGTGGTAGAAGCCGACGGCAGGGAGATCGGCGAAGCCGTGGCTGCGCGCCAGCTCGAGCGCCTCGCCGATCCACCTTTCGGCCTGCGCGAGGTCGCCGGCGTCCAGAGAAATCTTGGCCAGAACGGAGCGCACGTCGCCGGCGACGACCCACTGCTTGTAGCGTGGTGCGAGTGCGGCCGCGTGCTCTAGGGGCGACACCGCCTCGTCGGTCTTTCCCGTCAGGACTAGGGCCCAGCCGAGGTTGAGCTCGGCCAGTGGCTGCCACTCTGATTTCCGTCTGGTCTCGGTCTCGCAGGCAGCGCGCGCGGCCGCGAGCATCGCGCGAACATCACCCCAGGGAAATGTGGCGCGTACCAGAGTGACGCTTTCCTCGACTGTGCCGGAGCCGTCGGGAAGCTCTCCGTCGTAGCCGACCTCCCGGGCTGCGGCGAGGGCTTGCCTTGCCTCCTCGACGGAGCCGAGGATGACGAGCGTCCACGCCTCGACGAGGCAGAGACGGGCATCTGCGCGAACGACATCCCGTGGGAAGGCTTCGAGCCAGCCGGTAAGAGTTGCAAGGCGCCCCGCATTGACGTACGCGGGCCACTGTGTTGCGACGAGGGTCGCGGCCGTCCCGAGGTCGCCGCCCGCGATCGCGTGGTGGATCGCCTCGTCGCGGAAGCCCGCCGACGCAAACCACTCGCAGGCTCGCCGGTGGAGCTCGGGCTCCGTGTCGCCTTTTTGCCGCCGTAGCTCGTCGCGCAGAAGCTCGCCGAACAGATGGTGATAGCGGAACCACTCACGGCGCTCGTCCAGCGGAACGAGGAACAGGTTGGCACGCTCGACCTCGGCGAGAATCCGCGCCGAGTCTCCTATTCGCGTGACGCTGTCGCAGAGTGACGCACACATCCGTTCGAGAATCGATGTCTCGAGGAGAAACGAGCGATGTGCTTCGGTTTCTGCCTGAAGCACGACCTCGGTCAAGTAGTCGACGACATGGCGGCTGGAGCCGCCGAACTCCACCAGGGCTGCTGTGGGATCGATCGCGTCGCGAACTGCAAGGAACGCGAGATAGAGGCCCGCGGGCCACCCCTCAGTGCGCTGCTGGAGGATTGCGATCGAGTCGGGTGCAAGATCGAGGCCGAGGCCTCGGAACATCTCTGCGGTTTCGTCCTCGGTGAAACCGAGCTCGGCCGCACGAAGCTCGAACAGCCCGCCGCTCGCGCGCAAGCGTGCGAACGGGAGTGGTGGGTCCATGCGCGACGACACGACCAGCTGTGCGTTCGCCGGGCCCCACTCGACCAAGATTGCGATCGACTCGTGGCAGGCTGGGCTGGTAACCCAGTGATAGTCGTCGAGGACGAGGACGATCTCGCGATCCATGGACTCGAGCTCGTTCAGGATTCGCGGGATGATGGCATCGAGCGCCATGCCGCCAGCCGAGCGCAGCGCCGGCTCGAGCGCACTTGCGAAGCCCGGCTCGATGCGGCGGATCGCCGCGACCAGGTAGTTCCAGAGAAGCAGCGGATCGTTGTCTTGGCGATCGAGCGAGACCCAGGCAAACGGACGGTAGTCCAGCTCCTCGCACTGCGTGAGCAGCACCGTCTTGCCGAAGCCGGGCGGGGCAACGACGAGAACCACCGGCACACCCGACGTCGTCACAGCCTCCGCAAGCCGCCGCCGCGGCACGATCTCCGAACGAAGAACAGGAGAATGAAGCTTGCTGCCCAGGAGAGTGGAGCTCACGGCGAATGAAGGTTGACCTTCGCGGCCATGCTTTTCCGTCCCAAGACGAGCCGACGCCGACGTGAAGTCCCCCACCAATGCGGCATCGCTTCAGGGTCTTTCAGTCCCGGGGCGCGAACATCACCCGGATCGGACGATCGTACGACGGCGTCCGCCAGGGCGAGAACGAGCCCGGCAACGCTAGACGGTGTGCCAGCCGGACCCTGCTCCAGCGCTCCTCGAGCAGGAGCGTGCCGATGGGCTCCCTTCAGGCCGGGGCCGTACCTCGCGCGCCAGTCGGCCGGGGATTACAGGAGCTGGACGAGCGCGTCGCCGATGATGGCGACGCCGAAGGCCGTTGACGAGTAGTAGACGACTTTCTGTGTGTTCGCCGTGAGCCATGCCTTGGCGTTCGCGATCCAGTCGTCGGCACGCTCCCCGGCGAGCAGATAGATGGCTACCAGAAGCCACACGGCCAGACCCCCGACAACCACGTACAAGACCCCCAACCCGGTTTCCTCGACGTGGCTCAGTCCGGCGAAAGCCACGGTCGTCGCGGCGACGGCTGTAATGACCAGACGCTTCGTGCCGACGCCGAGCGCGACGCCAAGCGAGAAGGAGACGGCGGGTCGAACGTGCTCGAGCCTCCCGAACAGCGCGTCCATCCTAGAACTGTCGCCGGGCTCCGTGGGCTCCCTGGGGCTGCGCTCGCGCCAGGCGACCGCGATCAGCACGACCCCGAGCGCGAGCTCCGCATACGACCGGAAGGAGCCATGGTGCCGGGTCGAAATGGTCGAGCCGATGAAGAACGCGGTCAGGAAGGCGGCCACGTTGCCAAACAGAAACCCCGCTGCGAAAGCGGTCCCGTTCGCCCGTCCACGCCTGCTGAGGAGCACGGCAAACACCGCCAGGACGGTTGTCGGGCTCGCGACAGCAAGGAGCCCGTAGAGCAGGATTCGCGCGGTGTCACCCACGTTTTTGGTCGAGCGTCTCCTCGATCGCCTCGGGCCGTTCGAGGAGACGCTTGAGCAACGCGCGCGTCAGCTCCTCGCTGGCCGCGTGTCGCTCTTTGCTCTTCCGGGTCAGCTCCTGTTGATCGGCGGAGACGAACAGCGACGCCGCGGTTGCGTTCAGAAACGTGACGGAGGTGACCCCTGCCACGATCACGACCGATCCGAGGATCCGGCCCCAGCCGGCTTGGGGGATGGTGTCGTCGTAGCCGACGGTTCCCATCGTGACCACCGCGGACCAGACGCCGTCGCCGAACGAATGGAAGTCGCTGCGGTCGATGATCGTGACCAGGAACCCGACAGCGAGCCCGAGCACCGTCGTGACGCCCGCGAGATGGCCGAACGCTGCCGATGGGCGATCGCACGCTTCGCGCGGCCACGAACGTCCGCCCGAGCCAGCTCCTCCCACCTGTGAAAGCGCTCACTCATGCCGCCGCCTCCTGAGTCGCACCATTCGGCGGTCAGACGGAGGGCTGCGCGGAACTCGGGCACCGTGCGGCATCCTCGTGCGCGGCGAATGGCGCGTCACCACCCGGTCTGCGAATTCCCCCGGGGGAAATCGCACACCGGGCGATGACATGGACGGCAGTCCGGGTGGACACTGGCCTCGGATGGAAACGGGTTCGAAAGGATCCGCCGGCAGCCGGAAGGCGCGTCGCTACCGGATCACCGTTCGAGGGGAGGTGAGTCAGACGTTCCTCGAGCCGCTCGAGCAGGTCTTCGTCGAGTCGACCGGCGATGAGTCGATCCTCGCCTGCGAGGTCGCCGACCAGGCGAAGCTCCAAGCCGTTCTCGGCTGGCTCTATCAGCGCGGCGTCGAGATCGTGAGCCTCGTTCCGGACGACGGCGGCGCTGACTCGGTGGATCCGCTGACGCACTGATGAAGCCTGTGCTTGAACACTCCTCGCCAAAGACCTCGTTCGCGCAACTCGTCCACAGCCTGGCGTGCTTTCCAAGCCGTGCGACGATGTGGATTCGGATCACTATCCGTGAACCACTCCTTAAGGGCCTCGGACTTCGCAAACTCCAAGCCAGCGAGCCCCGAATGCCTCAACAGATCTGCCAACGCGCTTGGCTGAAGTTTCTCGTTAATCCCGTCGGCTGCATCAACATGGGCCGGAATCGCCAAACCACCTACGCGAGCAATCTCGTCGACTAGATCCAGCAGACTCCTCGAAGACCGCTGTTCCGTGTCTGACACCCTGACCAGCTTCAATTTGTCAGGGTTCGCGAAGGCTTCAAGTGCGTTGAGGTTTGCGGGTCCGAAGAGTGCAAGGAGATGTCCTTCATGTGTGGAGATCTCGACGCCCGGCAGGACCAAGAGTGGCTTACCCTTAGCCGCCTTCATCGCCTCCCGTACACGGCGAATTGTGTTGTGGTCGGTAATTCCTAGAACACTCACCTCCCGCGCGAGTGCAGTGTCTACGTAAGCCTGGAGATCCGGGGCACCCTCCGGGTCGTTATCCGGAAACGTGTGGACATGGAGGTCTGCTCGAACGAAGGTCGCGCCAGCACTCATGCTGACTACTGTAAAGCCGCCCAGCTCAGCCTGACCCCAGCCTGTGAAGTTGGGGGTCAGCCCTCAAAGCCGCTCCTAGGCGGAGTCGCCCGCTCGTGTCAGCAACGTGTCAGCGTCCCAAGAGCACCGACGGACCCGTCCCTGTCACGTGCTGAACCTGAAGTTCTGCGAAGGTTCGGTAGCGCGTAAGTAGATGAGTTGGCCTGCGCCGATCCCACGATGGGGGCGAATAGCGCCGTCAGCAGGAACTTCTTGAATGGAGCTAGCCGGGCTCGAACCGGCGACCTCCTGGGTGCGATAACGCCGAACCGCTGTTAGCTCAAGCTCGTGCGGCTTGTTCAAGCGGTGTCACGTGCCGTCGGTTCGCCCAGGATTCTCTCAGTTTGGTAGCAGGGTAAGTAGAACGGGCGCATCGGGGCAGTCCATAGCGACCGGCGAGTCGCGCGGGGTATGGCCTGGCCAGTCACGCGTATCGGTCCCTACGGAACGTCGGCGCAGATAATGCGTCCGACCAACGCGGAATAACCCGAAACCGCGCGCGTCGTGTCCACTAACCAGCCGGTGCCGTCGACGGAGGGCAGGTTGGATGTGATGTAGGGCCCATCCCCTGGCACGATTCCGCCGCCGGTGGCGCCGCCGCCACCGATCGCTCTCTTCCCGGCGGGACACGTCATGAAGATCGAGTTGTGGATGTCGTTCATCACGATGTTCGGCGGCGGGCTTACGACTTCGTAGCCTTGGATCCCCCGAGGCGGCAACTGGCCCGGCTTGAAGTCAGCCGCGAGCAGCGTGTGGTCTCTCACCTTCGACGAGATGACGGCATTCGCCTTGAGCTGCGGCGTGCCGACGCTATTCAACGGGAGCGCCAAGATCTTGGCGTAGCTCGTCCCACTAAGCCCGACGATCAGGGCGATGCAAGCTACGACCATCGCCGGCGACGGTCTGCGAACCCACGGAAACATAGCTCCCCTTTCCGCCGCAGTCCTCGCTGGTGTTAGGGGAACAATAATCGGACGGGGAGCTGTACGGACCGTCACCGCCGTCAGTCAGGTTCGCGAACTCCCCCGTCAGACCTATAACGGCCGTCAAACGGTCGCACCCCTCCTGGTCACGTACCAGGAGGTCGCGCAGGGTGGCGTTTGCGTAGACCTGTAACGCGGCGAGTGGTGCTGTTAATGGAGGCTGATCTGTCGGCACCGATCTCACCGGCCCACCGGCGAGGACAACTCCTTCTCTTCTCCGGACTGTCCGGCCACGGGTCCCCAAGCCGAATCAGGTATCGGCCCAAGGCAGTCCCGACCACGTTCGGGTAATCCAACAGCTGGACGTGAAACGACAGGCTCCTTTGTGCGCCACGACGAGAGGCCCTGCCTCCTCTCTCGTTGCCGGAACTCCTGAAGGGGGCCACCGGTCGGCGACCCAACGTATGGCTCGAGGTTCCCGTAGGCGCGCGCCACTGGCGCATCAGCGCGCAGTCGATGGCGCATCGGAAACGCCCCTTTTGCAGCGCAAAAGGTCAAATGCGCCATCGGAGCGCCCTTTGTGCGCCATCAACAGCTCCGCCGCCTTGGCGGGCTTGTGGCCCCCGCCCTCAGAGGGCCAAGCGGAGCGACAGTCGAGACCGCAGGGCGGCTCTCCCCAAATCCGTCCAGGCGGCCGCTCCGCCGCCCAAAGCGCCCGCACTCGCGCAGGCTTGCCGTAAGAGAAGACCGCGTTCTCCCCGATCCCCTGCGCTGGGTAGGACGCACAACGATGGTGCGCCTGTCCTAAAACTAGGTCAAGGCCTCTTTTCGGAAATTGCGACATTTACCATCGAGTCAGGCCCCACGACCCCTCGGTGCCTTGCTCGATTCGTCGCTGCTGTATCGAGAGACGGTGCTGAACGACGCGGACACACATGAGCCGAACGCAAATCGATGTATGACAATATCCAGGCGAAGAGCGGCAGAGATTCGGTATGCGCACTGCGGCAAAACGGCTTCATCCGAGCCGGTTCGACCCTGGTCGTGTGACTGTTCGCTGACGCTCTGAAATGCCGTCGGTGGTGTTACGGCGCCACCGACGGCATAAATAGGCTAATCCCAGACTCGCCACCGCTTGAATCCCTAAATACCGCGAACGAGCGCTAGGAATCCGCCGCCGAAGGTGGAATCCTGTGCGCGGCCCAGGGAAACGGAGGCTGCCCAACTACTCCCCAGTCGGGCGGCGACCGGTAATCGCGGCGCAGGCCGTAAGCGCCGCGCCCTGGGCCTCGCTCTTCACGATCTAATTACGATCTGGGGGGAGCGTGTCCGTCGGACAGCGCGCCCCCTCTTGGGCACCGCACGATGGTCTTCGCGGTGATGATCTTCGTCGCGGTCGTTTGCGCCGCGATCGCGGGCCCCACCTCATCGGACGCGTACCATTCGAGTAATGGGATGGATCCTCGCTGCTGTGTTCTTGCCGCTCGTCCTTGCCGTCGTTATGGCCGTACTCGTCGTCCGACTCACGGTCGCGACATTGAAGCTCTTCGTTGTCGTCGCGATCGCGTTCGTCGACGTCGTCGACGAAATCGTTGTGCCGCGGCGTCTGCCCTCCTGACCGCCGGACGATAGCTCCCCTGCCAGGTGCGCTTGCACGCCCTGCGACGGGGAATCCATGAATCTGGGACGCTGCGCATGCCACTCTGACGGTGCTGCGGCCGGTGATGAGACGGCCGGGCGATGCAATAAGGTCGCCGCGACTCCGAGCGCGGTAGTCGCAGGCGGGCGCACTGGTGACGCGCCCGCTGCTGTTCCGGCCCCGCTGCCCTAGGCGCTCCCCGAGACCCGGATTGGGGCAAACAGGGCCGCGGAAGTAAAGGTTGGCCGTGCTGACGCTATGCCTGCTGACCTCATAGCTAGCACGCTGTCGATGCAAAAGAAGGGGAGCGTAGACCCGTAGGCGTCTATGCTTGGGAGGCGTCTTGCTCGGGACTCTTCGGTAGAACGGGAGTAGAACGAACGACGAGTCCAGAGCGGTCAGAAATGCCGCCGTTGTCGATTTGCAGCGACTTCTCCGATGGAGCTAGCCGGGCTCGAACCGGCGACCTCCTGGGTGCGATAACGCCGCCTCATGATTTGCTCAGGCGGGTGGTGCTTGTTCAAGCGATTTGACGCGTGCTCAGTTCAACCAAGTCATCTCAGTTCGGTAGCACCATCGGTAGACCAAGATTTGGCGCGGCCTCGATGCCCTCGTCACACGACCGAGCGAGAATCTCATCGTCGCGCAAGCGCCGCGAGCCGGAGCGACGCTTCACATCTTCCGCGCGTACCGCTTGGTCAAGCCCTTAGACGTGCGCTCGCCGCAGCGTCATCGCGTGGCGCTCGTACGGCTTGTTCAGCCGGTCTGACGCGCTGTCAGGTTCCGTCGGGTTTCTCTCAGTTGGTAGCACGGTAAGTAGAACGCCCGCCGCAAGCTCCCGTTCCGGTCTCTCTTGACCCCGGCGAATTACTCGAGTGGGTGGCGTCGGCACGTCCCGACTAGAAGGAGGCAACGAGGCAGCCGGCTTCTCGTCTAACGGGGTGAACGAGCCGCTCCAACTTCCCTTCGCGGCAAAACTCGCGTCGGCCCAGAGCACCTCGCCGCCCGCGGGCTTATCCTCGCGCGCATGAAAGGGCGCGGCCTCGGACACCCTGCGGTGCTTCTCGGGCTGGCAGCCGTGCTCGCTGTCGTCGGGTTCCAGCTCTGGGTGACGCCGTCGAACCCGCCCGGCTACCACCGCGACGAGGCAGCGCTGTCCTACAACGCCTACTCGGTCGCGACGACTGCACGCGACGAGGACGGAGCGTTCATGCCGTTGTTCTTTCGTTCTTTCGGCGACTACAAGAGCCCGCTGTACCCCTACGTGCTTGCCGGGATCTTCAGGATCACCGGCCCGCACAAGATCGTGGCCAGGGCGTTCTCGGCGGTGCTCGGCGCGATCGCGGTGCTGCTGCTCGGTCTCCTGGCGAAGAGGCTGACCGGACGCACAGTCGTCGCAGTGGTCGTCGTCGTGCTCGCCGGGCTGACCCCGTGGCTGTTCGAGCTTGGACGCGTGGCGCTCGAGGTCTCGACGCAGCCACTCCTGATCACGGCCCTCTTGCTCGCGCTGCACCGGGCATGGCGGCGCGGCACCTGGACCGGCCGCGAGGGAGGACTCGTCGGGCTGCTGCTGGGCCTTCTGCTCTACTCGTACACGGGCAACCGGCTGCTCGCGCCGCTCCTCGCCGCTGCCCTCGCGGTCTTCGCCGGCGGCGGCCGCCGACGCTGGCTGCTCGCGGTGTGGGGAACGTTCGCCGCGTTCCTCGTCCCGCTCGGCGTCTACGCGATCCGGCATCCGGGCGCCGTGACGGCGCGATACGGCGTGACCACGATCGCCCACCAAGGTCATTCGCACGCGTGGGTCGTACTGCAGGCGATCGCCAACTGGTTCCACGACATCGACCCGTGGTTCTGGGCAAGGTCCGGCGACCCGGCTCCCTACGTGCACAATGGCGGCTACGGCTCCCTGTTCGGAGCGGTCGTCGTCCTGGCCCTCGCCGGCTTCGTGTTCGTCCTGTGGCGGAAACGCAACGACCTCTGGTGGCGCTATGTCATCGTCGCAACGCTGATTGCGCCGATCCCGGCGGCCCTCACCGTCGACCGGCACAACGCGATTCGCCTTGCCGCGCTCCCCGTCTTCTGCATCGTCCTCGCTGTGCCGCCGCTGGACGCCCTGCTCGTCTCGCCCAGATCCTCACGGCTGGCGGCCGTTGGTCTCGGTCTCGTCGCCGCCACCGTCGCCGTGCAATTCGTGCAGTTCTTGCACGCGTACCAAGTACGTGGCCCGGCACGCGTCGGCCTGTTCGATGCTGGCGTCGACCCGCTTCTGCAGCAGGCCTTCGCAACTGGCAAGACGATCTACATCGACTACGACGACCGTGGCGCACAGACTCAGGCTCACTGGCACGCGGTCGAAGACGGCGTGCCACGGGACCGCATCCAAGTCCTGCCGGACGGCGGCATCCCACCGAATGGGAGCGTCGTCTTCGGTCTCTTCCAGGCGTGTGACTACGTCTGCAACAAGTTCGCGACTTGGCAGAACTACTGGCTTGCGAGGGCGGTCGCCCCGCGACCCTGAACCCGGCGCCGGCAGATCGCCCGATTCCTTAACTGGGTCAACGGTACGGGATCCGGGTCAAGCGCATCTCGGGCCACAAGGGAAGCCGAGGACCACCGTTGGGACGTCGAGAGTCGTTCGGGCAGCACCTGGGGCGGCGGCGACGGGTGAGTGGGTAAGCGCAAGGCGTTCGGCTCGCCACCAGCGTGCGGAAGCACGCCCTAGCGGATGCAGGAAAGGGCGATAGCGCGACCGGGGTTGTCGAGCGGCGGCACCGCCGGAGGAGTCCCGTAGTTCTTCGGAAAGTGGCCCAGTACGCCCCAGTCGCTGTTGTTCCACGCGACGAGGTTCGCGGCGTCAATCGAGTTCCCGACTCCAGATGGCGGTCTGCGAGTGCGTGACGGAGCGAGCACGATGGTAGAACGGTGACTAGGACATGTGCCGGCCAAATAGCCGCACGACGTCTTTAGCAGGCGCTTTGTAAGTGGAGCTAGCCGGGCTCGAACCGGCGACCTCCTGGGTGCGATCTAGGAACTGCAAGCGTTCTGCAAGCATCGGCCTTCCTAAGGGTGCCGGCTCATGCCGGATCAGCACACCCCGTTGGAGCAGCTTTGGCTTCTAAAGCCGGGTGAACGGCACAACGCGGCACACGCTGACCACTTTGCACAGCTTTGCAAGCCGGAGGTCACCGGTTCGATCCCGGTACGCTCCACTTGCGAAGGCGCTGGAAACAGCGCCTTTTTCTATGGATTGCGTGAGGTACCGCCAGCGCGTGTGGTTCCGTTGGAAACGGTTTGGAAACGGTTCGCGGCTTTGAAGCGCTCAGGCGCTGAAATTGTTGTCCCCGCGCAAGCCAGTAGACAGCTTGAGCAGGCTCAATCTCAGTGGGTCACGGTGTCCCGGCGTGCGACGGGGATGGTTCGAACTGCGAACTCCTTGCGAACGTCGATCCCGCGCGCTACGGGCGGGCCGCATTGAGCTGGCTCGACCGATTTATTGACGAGCGATTCCCCCCCTCTAACGGAGGTCGCGCTTGCCGCGTCCGCGCTAGCCGAGCCATTGTCCCAAAAGGCCGTTCGCCCCAGCGGTTCGTCTAGATGACATCGCAGAGGAGCGCATACGGCCGGTTCGCCCGGGCGGTCGCCCGACTCGACGGGCGGGTAGGCGTTTGGGCGAGGCTCTCTCGTTCTACCTCCTGCTCGCGGAGCCCGGACCCGCCGCGCAGTTCTTGTCTTGATCCAGCCGAGACCGGCGGGCCGGTAGACGCCCCGAGCGTCGTTCGCGACGACACCCTCTAGCTCGTGTTCGCATCAGCCGCGTCGATTACGGAGGTACGAGTTTCGCTGGGGGGCGCACGACTGGCACACGCCCGGCGGTTGCGGCGACCACCGTCACCGTCTTCATGACGGTTTGCGTCCTTGCCGGAATCGTGGTTGTAGTTGTGACTGTGCTGCTCGTCGGTACCGTCGTCGTGGTTGTTGTGCCATCAATGGTCGTGACCGCCGTGGTTGTGCCCTCGATCGTCGTGACCTCCGTGGTCACGCTTGCCGGGATCGTTGTCACAGTCGGGACCGTTTTCGTAACGGCTGGGTGCGAACCCCCACGAGGCTGCGCTGGGCGACCGGCGAAAGCTCTGGTCTTAATGGTGACAAGTTGTGTGTATTCGGGAAACTCGACGACCATTTCCGCGCGGTACTTCCCCTCGAGCGGCGGATACTGAATCCAGATTTTGGCTGTCCGTTTGAAGGTGTTGGTCGGCGGCTTGAAGCTCGTGAGGAACTGGTGACTCCATTCTTTCCGCTCGTCGAACGGAAGGTGACTAAGGTCGCCTAGCAGGGTCCAGACGATCGCGGCGCTCTTGTTGCGGAGGCCCTCTACCGTGATCTCGACCTCGTACTCTCTCCCCTGCTGGTCAAGCTCGGCTGTGCTGTATCCAGCAGTGTCCTGTCCCGTCTCCGCCAGGAAGTCGCCGAACTGCCTCGGGAAGCTGTCGATGATCCTCATCGTTGCCTCCCGCTTCGGTGGCGGTTCCGACTGGAACTTAAGAACAAGGCCGACGAGGCCGCCAATGAGCACGACGACTGCTCCGAGCGCGACAGCGATCCTCTCAATGCTGTCGAAGTAAGAGAGAAACCCTCCGCGCGACCGGTCCGACTTTGGTCCCGGAGAGACCTCGACGTTCTGTAGTCGCTCGGCCTCCGCCGCCTGTTGCTCGCGGGACGAACGGCGCCTTGTGCGTTCATATCGCCCGCGCCGTTTGCGTTGATCGCTCAACCCGACCTCACCCCCAGGCTTCCGTGGAGCGTACTCCCGAAGCCGAGGAGACTTCAAGCTCGCTTGCTGTGACAACCTCGGAGTCGCGCGCGAGAAGCTGAAGGAGAGACGCGCCGGCGCGCTATCGCACGGTCGAACCGGCGTCTTACTGGCGCTTCGAACTCGAGCGGGGTCCGCGATCAGCCGTCGCGACTATTCGCGGGCGGCCCGATCTCCTGCCACGACTCCCACTGCGCCGGCGACCCCGGCAAGCCCGGTAACGGCCGACCCGGCACAACGTTTGACTGCGCATTTCCGTCCCCAGGGTCGACGCCGCGCTCCCTCCACGGCGAAGGCTGCCGCCAGATCCGCGCCAGGGGCGTGGAGAGTTTCCCGAGGACTCTCCCTCAGAGCCCTTGCCACAGTCGCAACGCGGCGACGGGGGGACAATCGCTCACGTTACAGAGGCCGCAGACCCGCCCCCCGATTTTTACCCAGAGGGGACACGGACACAAAGCCGTTAGGTGCAACGAGGCCGGCGCGGGGGCTCAAGCGCTCGGCGCCGAGATGTTCGTCCCCCGCCCCCGGCCTAGCGTATTGCGGAATCCAGGATCGACTGGGACGCCTTGGGGCCAGAGCCGAAAAGCGTCCCAGTCTTGGGGAGCCAAAATGGGTAGCCCTGTTGCGACAGGCGGCCACCCAGCGGCTCTCCCTAAGCGTTCTCCGTTTGTCCGTTCGGATCACCAGGCAAAGGGTCGGATCGACCCAGCAATTAGTCCTGGCGGCACTCGTTGGGGCTCAAGCGCTCTGCGCCGAGATGTTCGTCCCCCGCGCCGGCCCTAGGATGGATCGGCGGGAGGCATCAGGAAAGCGCTGTGAGCAAGAGCCAGACGACGACCCAGAGGACAGTGAGGGCCAGAAGCCCGATGACGATGCGGCGGATGGCCATACCTCATTGTGTAACTAAGACCAACGCCTTGCAATCGCCGCCGAGGCAAAACGACTACGTTGTACCCGTGCCAAGCGATACCGAAGCAGCCTTCCTCTTCGCCGACATCGCAGGCTTTACGGCGCTGACGGAGGCGCATGGAGACGAGCAGGCCGTGCAGCTCGTAGAGGAGTTCGCCAAGGCGGTTCAGGTGGAGCTTCCGCGTGTCGACGGCGAACACATAAAGACGGTCGGCGACGCGCTCATGCTCCGGGTACCCGATCCTGGCGATGCAGTGCGTCTAGCCTTGTGGATCACGCGCAACGCGATGGGCGGCCACCAGGCGCCGTCGGTTCGCGTCGGCGGCAACTACGGAGCTGCTCTCGAACGCGGCGGCGATTACTTCGGGGCGACGATCAACGTCGCAGCGCGGGTGTCGGCGCTCGCCGGCGGCGGCGAGGTGCTCGTCACCGGCCGCACTGCGGCGCTCGCCCCTGACCTCGACGGTGTGCTCTACGAGTCTCGCGGGCGGCAAGTCCTACGCAACGTTGCCGAGCCTGTCGAGATTTTCGCTGTCGTTCGCGTGGACGAGAACGCCGAGCAGTTGGCGGTCGACCCCGTCTGCCAGATGGTGGTCGATCCAGATCACGCGGTTGGTCGCTTGCTCGTGGACGAGAAGGCCCACTACTTCTGTTCGCTCACTTGCGCAGCTGCATTCGCCCAGCACCCGGAGCGGTACGTGCAGTAACTGGCAGGCCGGGAAACCGTGAGCGCTCCTGAGGAATCAGTTGGCGCAACTAGCCCACGCAAAGTCTGGTTCGACGACGCTGACCGGAATCGGCAATCCCGCCTCACATCGTCAGAGGGGGCAGAAGCTTCGTAGAATCGCCAAGCCGTCGCCCCAGCGGCATCGCAAGATGACCAGCCAGGGCTCAGCACACGGGCGCTTCCAGCGGGCGATCCATCGCCGCAACGTTGAGAATGCGGACATGGCCGCGCGGGAGATGGGCGGTCTGTCACTCGCTGACGCGCTCTCCCTCTGCGAGCTACTCGCGAACGCCGACCCGGCCCGCTACGAACGAGCCGCGTTGCGCTGGCTCGAGCCGGTTCATTGACGAGCGGTTGCCGCCACTCACCGAGCTCGCGCTCGCCGCGTCAGCGCTCGTCGAGCTTCGCTATGGCAACCGCAACGTCGGGATTGAGGCGCTGAAAGGCCTGCTCCGTCACGGATAGCCGCACATCGGCTTACCGCAGGGATCGCTGCCCCGAGCGGGAGCCTCGTGGGCGAGGGTTCCCGCTCGGGGGTTGTCCGCGTCTACCGAGGCGTGAAGAAGCCGGTGACGGTGCCTTCAATCGTTGCCGTCCCCTCAGGTCCGGAGAAGAGGGTCTGAAGCGGAATCGTGCAGGTCGTTGTTGGTGTGATCGGCCCGGCCTTCGACGATGTGTCTGTTTCGGCCATTGGGCTACCGCCGGTCGGCGTGAATGTGAACGTGGTGTTAAACGCCGTCGGGATGAACACCGACGTGCTGCCGACGACGTGCGCCGGCGTGAACTCTCCGTTCCCGTTCACGACGACCATCAGCGGCTGGCCGTTGCAGATGGCGTCGATCTGGGTCGAGTTCTTCGCGTTGGCTGGGTCCGCCGCTGCCACCGGAACCGTGACGGCCGCAGCCAACGCCAAGCCGGCAGCTGCCGTGAGTAGGCGTCGTTTCATTGCTCCCCTCCGCAGTGATTGGTTGGTGCCGCTTATCCGGACTGGAGCCTCTTTACCCCGACGGCCCAATGCTCAATCCGCACTGTGCATACTGCGCATCGAACCGTGTACGACCGGCGGCTAGCCCCGGGCTTCTGGAACGGCGCACCCGGTACCACTGTGGTCCGCCGCACAAATGGTGCGGGCGGGGAGAGTTCTCTGACGACTCTCCCTCCGTCGTCCTTTGCCACAGTCGCAACGCGGCGACGGGGGAGCGATCGCTCACGCTGCAGAGGCCGCAGGCTCAATCTCAGTGGGTCACGGTGTCCCGGCATGCGACGGGGATGGTTCGAACGGAACCCAAGCGCCGCTTCGTTCGCGTCGACGGTCGGCGACAGTGTGGGCAACGCTCGGCGTCACGGCGCATCCGCTCCTTGCAATGCGGACACTCACGGTACATCGCCTCTGGCGGCGACACGGCCAAGGGAGCGGGGGCGTGCTTGAGGGGGGCCTTCCCGCGTTTGACGAGGTGATGGGAAGACGGGTGACGCCGCTGGAAAACGGAAGAACAAGCGCGCCGATGATCTCGCCGCTACTCTCGGCGGCCCATGCTACGCCCCCTCCTCGGGTTTTTACTGGTATCCCTGGTCGTCGCTTCAGGTGCGAGCGCCAGGCCGAAGCCGCAGCCCAAGCCGAAGCCGCCGTCTGATCCGGTTGCGTGGACGAGCTACGGCTATGACAACCAACTCCGGAACGCGGTGCCCTCGACCCTTCTGACGCTTCGAAGCGTCACGCGCTTGGCTCCGGCCTGGAAGACCGGACTCGACGGCCCTGTCTACGCCTCGCCCCTCTCCGCTCGAGTCGAGGGTCACCAGGTGACGTACGTCGCGACTGAAGCCGGGTCCATGTACGCCCTATCCGTTACGACCGGCGAGGTGCTGTGGCAGCGCAGCCTCGGGACCACCACCACGGAGCTCTGCAGCACCTGGGGTATCACCTCCACCGGCGCAATCGACCTCGCACGTGGACTCATTTATGTCATCGGCGCTACCGGACGGTTGCACGCACTCTCGCTCGCGACCGGCGAAGAGGCGGCCGGCTATCCGCGGCAAGTTGTGTCACGCCCCGACATCGAATACGTGTGGGGAGGTCTGCGCATCGCCGCTGACCGGTTATACGTACCGATCGCCTCGTACTGCGACGTCGGCGGCGCAGACGGATTTCCGGAGGGCGGCCTGCTGGCGATTCCGCTCGATGGGGTGGAGGCGACAACGACGTGGGATCCGGTGCCCGGTCCGGACAACCTCGGCGGGATCTGGGGTTGGGGCGGCGTCTCGATCGATCCTACGAGCGGCGTCGTCTACACGGCAGTCGGCAACTCACATGCCTGGTCGGACGAGTGTTCCTGCTTCGTTGACAACGCGGGCTACGGGGACAGAATCGTCGCGTTGAGCCCTGACCTCACGAGCGTGCTCGACTCCTCCAATCTGCCCATCATTCCTCCGATCGGGGACTCCGATTTCGGTGCCGCCGCCTTGCTCTTCCAACCGGCAGCCTGCCCGCCGCTGGCCGCCGCGAACAACAAAGATGGGACGCTCTATATCCTCGACCGCGAGCACCTGTCACAGGGGTCACTCGTCTTCATCCCGCTCGGCGACGGGGTGGCGCCTTTCGTCGGCGAGCCAGCCTGGTCGGCTTCGAAGCAGATGATCTACTCCGCGCAGTCCGTCCTCTACAGCGACGACGGGAAGCGGCTTGGCAACGGGGTACGTGCTTTCCACGTCGACCCTGGCTGCGGCTTCCGGCCGATCTGGTCGAAGGCGCTCGGCGACGGGAACCAGGCGAAGCCGCTTGTCGTCGGGAACGTCCTGTTCGCCACCGGCGGCAAGCCGGGCGGGTTCTACGCACTCGCCGCGGCCAACGGCGTCAGCCTCTGGTCCTACGCGACGACCGGTAGCACCGTCGCCGCGATGATCACGGTTGCTGGAACCGTGCTAGGAGCCGACACCGAGGGAACCGTGTACGCCTTTCGTCCCACTGGCTCGTTGAAGCCACCTGGACCGGCGTGCTCGATGTACGGGGCTAACAGGGCCCCGTCTCGTCCGCGAGCGCAATGCCTGTCACGAGAACGCCGCCCGAGCGCGCGTAGCTGACAAAGCTCAGCTCGCTTCGCGGATCCCCGTAGATCGGTGAGTAACGGGGAGCGTGGATCTGGACGTCGGCGAATCCGCGCGCGGGCACGCAGAGCGAGATCTGTTTACTGGTCGGTTGCTCGCCGGCCTCGGCCGCCCAGTTGCTGGTATTCGAGACGATGCGAAACGGCCGCGGCGGTACGTCATTTGGGCCGCGCACGGAAATCGTCAGGAACCTCATCTTCGGCTCCGTCTGCCCCTGAGCTGCGAAGACTCTGATCCTGGCCACGACCTTCGGAACGGTCCAGCCGTCGCGGTAGAGATCGAACGCCAGCCACTCGGCGCGCCACGGGTTGTCGGCGGCGATCAACGCGACCCCGCGGTCCTCGCCCAGTTCAGTGCCGGCTAGCCGAAATCTCGTCTCCGCGATTCCCTGGACGGCGTAGGGACTGGGTGAGACATTCCCCCTGCCCGTCGTGCTGTCGAAGGTCAGTTCCGTCGTCGGAAACGTCTCCGGCGTTCCGGTGAATGCCCCCTCGTAAACGGCAGCACGCTGCACGGAGGCGTTCCAGAACTCGACGTTCCACCAGTACGCGACGTTTTCCCAATAGTTGCCGTAGAGGATCGGGTACGGGACCATCGTCACCTTCGTCCCGGGTCCGACCGTTCGGTCGATCCAGTCGAAGACGACACCCTGCTCAAGCGTGATCGGTCGCCCACTCGTGCCGTCGACGCTCAAGAGCCTGTTGAAGGCGAGGGCAGTCTCGGCGAAGATCAGGACGCCGCCGAGAAGGACGACCACGAAGACGAACTGCGTTCGGCGAAGAAATGCCGCGCCGAGCAGAAAGAGCAGGATAAGGACGAACAGTGCGAGGCCGAGGAAGGCACGCGCGCCGTTCACGGAGCCGCCCGCGTCGAGCAGCGCGCCGTTGAGAACCGCGACCGGCGAGTCGACGTTGAACTTCTCGTAACGCACCACCGGCACGAATGAGAAGGCGAGAGCGAGAAGCCCGGCCGAGACCAGGAGCGACCCTCGCGGGCGGAGCTCGGCCCGCAGCGCCGCCGCGAAAGAGATCAAGACGAGCGGCACGACGTAGAACAGATAGCGGTCGTGCAGCCTACCCTGGCCGAAGCGCAAGTCGTACGACGTCACTTCGATGAGAAGCACCGCGAACGTGACGATCGCAATCACTGCAAAGGCGTGTTCCTCACGCGCCCGCGGCCGGACGAAAGTCGCGAAGAGCCAGGCGACGCCGAGCACGAACGGCAGGATCCCGAGGCCAAGGCCGAGCGGTGCGAGGTGCTCCAGAAGCGAGCGGCCCATGCCACTCGGAAGAACGTTCCCCTCGGCCGTCACCGAGTACGTCCCCAAAGCGCTCGAGAGTCGGCCGACGGCAAGCAGGACAACTACGGCGACCACCAGCACCGCGAACGCCACCGCAAGAGGCCGATGCGCCTCCACGAGCTTCCGCCCGGCGACTCGGACTCGAGACAGCCGGGACCGCGACTGCGTGTACGCCAGTTCATGGAGAAAGAACGCAATGGGAACAACGATGAATAGGACGAGGAACTGCGTTCGCGCCAACGTCGCCACCGCGAGCGCGACGACCATCACGACGTCGTTCTGTGGCCGCGGCGAGACAGCGGCGCGGTACACGGCGAGCACCGCCCAAGCGAACGCCGGGTACGCCACCACCTCGGTCATGAGCATTGACGACAGCGGGATCCAGGGAATGCAGACGCACAACGACGCCACGATGTACGACAAACGCTTGCTCCCGGTGACCGCGTGCGCGAGCAGAAACGTCGGCAGGCACACAGAGCTCATGACGAACGCATTCAGAACATGGGCGTCATGCAGCGCCGGTGGAACCAGCCGGTCGTGAAAGAGCGGCGCCAGTAACAGCGGATACAGCTGATTGACGTTCCCGATCAGCTCGCCGTGGATATGCGGAAGCGGTGAACCGAGGTTCGCGATGCTGATAGCCAGCCGCTCGTAGAGCAGCTCGTCGGTCATCACGTACCAATCGGCAACCTGGCTCGTGAGAGCAGCAAGACAGCTGGCGAGTGCGAGCCAGAGCGCGACCAACGGCAGCTCGATTCGCTGTGTCACCGCAAGCAGAGACGCCACGGCTATACCGTTGCGTGATCGAACCCTGCGTGTGGCTGGCAGCAGCCCCAGTCTCCTCCTTGCCCGGCAACCTACCGGTCAAAAGCTCGACCTTCCGGCAGGCGCGCAGCGCGGTCGAGCGTACTTGGTGGTGACGCGCCGGATTACCCGCCCTGAATGGCCGAGGCCAGAAGAACGGCGAAGTCTCCTGCGTCGTCCGTCCACCAGCGCTGCACGGCGAGGCCGGCCGCCTCGAGCTCGCCGGTCAGCCGCCGCTGGTGGAACTTCGCACTGATCTCGGTGCGCATGAGCTCGCCTGCGTCGAACCCGACCTCGAGCTCGAGCGCATCGAGCCGCACGGTCTGCTCGCGTAGCGATCGCACGAACATCTCCATCCATTCTGCCTCCGCGTTCCAGTGCGCGACGTGCTCGAACGCCGAGACGTCGAAGTGGCCGTCGAGCTTGTGGTTCAGGACCCGGAGCACGTTGAGATTGAACTCGCGGGTCACGCCTGACGCGTCGTCGTACGCTGCGACAAGCCGCGCGGGGCTCTTGACGAGATCGACGCCGAGCAGGAAGGTGTCGCCGTCGCCGAGCGTCGCGGCGACGGCGGAGAGGAACAGACTCCGCCGTGTCGGCGGTAGGTTCCCGATCGTGCTGCCAAGGAACGCGAGCAACCGTCGCCCGTTCCTCGGCAGCAGCGGAAGGTGGTGCTCGAAGTCGCCGACCACTGCCTGGACATCGAGGGCGGGGTACTCGCGCGCGAGCCTTTGTGCGCTTGCTCGCAGTGTCTCCTCGCTCACGTCGAACGGTACGAACCGTCGCGGTGCAACAACGTCGAGCAGAAGCCGCGTCTTGTCAGACGTTCCGGAGCCGAGCTCGATCAGCGTGGCGGCGTCCGTCAGCGCGGCGATCTCGCCGGCGTGGCGCTCGAGGATCGAGCGCTCTGCGCGCGTCAAGTAGTACTCGGGGAGCTGGGTGATCGCGTCGAAGAGCTCCGAACCGCGCTGGTCGTAGAACCATTTCGGCTGGAGCTCCTTCGGCGTCGAAGTCAGTCCGAGCCGCACCTCCTCGCGCAATTCCGAGTCGCGATCTTGCGCCGAGAAGAGCGCGGCGATCTCTGCGGTTGGGTTACGCGTCGCGCTCATGCGTCGGCCGCCAGCCGGACGCCGCTGAAGAGCTGCCGCCGTTGCGGGTAGTCCCAATTCCGGAACGTGATGCGTGCGACCAGCGGGTCGGTCGCCCACGAGCCGCCACGCAACACGCGGTGCTCGTTGCCGAAGAAGACCTCGGAATACTCGGCGTACGGAAACGCCGTAAACCCCGGGTAACCCGCGAAGGTGGACGATGTCCATTCCCACACGTCGCCGAGCATGCACTCGCACCCGACCCCGCTGGCCGCGCGCCGGGCGACCGGCAGCGGTCCGAACGAGTCGCGCCCGAGATTCGCGCCGCCGTCGGAATCCGCACTCTGCGCGGCCCTTTCCCACTCTGCCTCCGTCGGCAGCCGCTTGCCGGCCCACGCCGCGACCGCTTCGGCCTCGAAAAACGAGATGTGCTGGACCGGTTCGGCCGGCGGCACCGGCTCCCGCCGCCCGAAGCGCCGTCGGTCCCAGCCTCCGCGACCCCGCTGCCAATAAAGCGGCGCTTGCACACGCTCCTTCTGAAGCCATTCCCAGCCGTCGCCGCTCCAGTACCGCCGTTTGCGATAGCCGCCATCCTCGAGAAACTCCGCGAAGCGCTCGTTCGTTACCGGGTGACGCTCGATCCGGAATGCCGGCAGCTCGACGACGTGCGCCGGCTGCTCGTTGTCGTAGGCCCAAGGCTCCGTGTTTGTGCCGAGCGTGAGTGGGCCGGCCGGAACGAGTACTTCGTCGGGCCGGGGTGGCGCTTGCGGCTTCTCGTGGGGCGGGGTTGCGTACGCAACACCGGAGAGCTGCAGCGTCTGCAACATCGTCTCCTGGTGCTGCAGCTCGTGCTGCAAGACGAGGCCGTACACATACGCGCCGCGCACGAGCGGATCGGACTCCTCGAGCTGCGCGTCCTCGAGAACTCTCAGCGCGTGACGTCGAACGCTCTCGAGGTAGGCGCGGGCCTCCGGCGGTGTAAGAATCGGTAGCCTCGAGCGTTGTCCGCGTGAGTGCTGGAACGCGTCGTACAGATCGTCAAGGCGCTCGAGTGACAGGTCATTGTCAGCGAGGCGCCGAATCAGCCAAAGCTCCTCGAACCAGCCGATGTGGGCGAGGTCCCAGACGAGCGGCGACATGATCGGTGAGACCTGCGCGACCAACTGTTGGTCGGCGACGGGCTCGAGAAGACGCAGCGTGGTCTCACGTGCACGCTTTAGCGCCGCCGCGAGCTCCTGCTTCGTGGGCGCCCGCTCGCGTACACCGGTTGTCATGTCAGAACGCGAGCGGCGAAGGCGGGATCCGCGTCGTGCCGCGAATGCCGTGGAGGACGAATGCGACCTCGTCGACGTAGCACCAGCTCCAGTCCTCGCCGGGCTCTATTGAGCGGATGATCGGGTGGGACGTTGCGTGATGGTGCGCGGTCGCGTGGCGGTTGGGCGAGCTATCGCAGCAGCCGACGTGGCCGCAGGTGAGGCAGACCCGGAGGTGCAGCCACTTGCTGCCCTCGCGTAGGCAGTCTTCGCAACCGTCGACGGATGCAGGGAGCTCGTGCAGCGTGACTTCGTCGAGGTGGATGCAGAGCTCGCTCATCCGACTCGAGCTGCCGGGCGCGCGAGGTGCTGGTGGACGAACTGCACGGCCATAGATCCTTCGCCCACGGCTGCGGCGCAGCGTTTGCTGGAGCCGGACCGGACATCTCCGGCGGCGAAGATGCCGGGGACGCTTGTTTCGAGCAGGTTGTCGGCGCCGGCGGCGTCGCCGGTGAGGATGAAGCCGTCGGCATCGCGCGCGACCGCGTCCTCCAACCATTCCGTGCACGGCTGTGCGCCGAGGAAGAGAAAGAGGGCCGAGAACGGCAGTTGCTCGCCGCTCCTCAGCGTGACAGCCTCGAGTTGTCCGTTCGCCCCGTGGAGGGCGGCGATCTCACTGCGGTCGCGGACGGCGACGCCGTAACGGTCCAGCTCGTGGATGAGGTAGTCGGACATTGTTTCGGCCAAGTCGGCCCGGCGGTGCAGCAGCGTCACGAGCGCTCCGCCGCGGGCGAGCCAGACGGCCGCCTGGCCGGCGGAGTTTCCGCCGCCGACGACGGCGACACGCGAGGCGCCGCACAGCTGCGCCTCGGGCGGGCCGGCCGCGTAGAACACGCTCAGGCCCTCGTAGTCCGCGAGTTCGTCGAGGGGAAGCCGCCTGTAGGCAGCGCCCGTGGCAAGCACGACGGCGCGTGCGGCGATCTCGCGGTCCTCTTCGAGCCGTACGAGGTGTCGTTCGTTGCCGGGTTCGAGCCCGATGGCGCGATAGGGCGTCGCGGGTCGTGCGCCGAACTTTCGCGCCTGGCTGACGGCGCGGCTCGTGAGCTCCGTGCCACTGATGCCGGCGGGGAAGCCGAGATAGTTCTCGATCCGCCTCGACGATCCCGCCTGGCCGCCCAACGCGGTGCTCTCGACGATCAGCGTGTCGAGCCCTTCAGAGGCGCCGTAGACCGCGGCAGTGAGGCCGGCGGGACCGGCGCCCACGACTAGCAGATCGACTTCCTCGCGCTGCGCCAGCTCGCGGCCGACCCCAAGCGTGCGTAGCACCTCGCCTCGCGATGGGTGTTGCAGCTCGGTGCCACCAGGGAGCCGAACGAGCGGCGGCTCCGCTCCGCCCAGGGGAGGGGCGTCCTGCCAACTAAATGGAAGCCGGTTGGCACGGACGAAGTCCAGCATCTGCATCGTCGCCTCGGATGAGCGAGGTCCGACGATCTCGAGACCGATCCCTTGAACGCGCTGGAGTGCCTCACGCCGAGCGATGAAGGTCGAGAGGACGAGGTCGCTGAGCGGACCATCCTCGAATAGCAGTGCGCGCAACGCGTCGCGGTCGACCGCGATGTAGCGCAGCGGTTTGGTCACGACTGCGCTCACGAACACCGTCTGCCCGGACAGAAGGTTCAGCTCGCCGAGAAAGCTCGAGGCACCATGGCGAACGATTTCGTTTCCGGCCGAGTCGAGGATTGCCACCTCGCCCTCACGGATCGCGATGAACGGATAGATGGGATCTCCGACCCGGTACAGCACGTCGCCCACGCTCGCGGTCAGCTCTTCGCCCAGAGCGGCGAGTGCCGACAGCTGCGAGGCGGACAGCGAAGGGATCGCGGGAACTGCCATTCGCCGAGCGTAGCCCCCGAGCCCTTCACTGCGCCACCCAGACCGGACCCGCGCATGAACCTCCGCTAATGATCAGGAACCCGCCAGCCGAGCTAGCTCATCCTCCGGTAGCGCCAGACCGAGAGCGGCACGAAGAGCGCCACGATTCCTACGATCCAGCCGAGCGGCCCAGCGAGTCCGGTACGCCCCCGGTGAGCGCGAGCGTGCGCGCCGCGTCGGCGGGTATCCCGGGGGAAGCGCGAGAGTCGGTGACGCTACGAACCGGCTGGCATCCGTGCTAGGCGTCTAGCAGCGCGCCGTGGAAGCAACGAGACGAATTGGTCCCTGTTGAATGTTCGACGTGAAGTCAATTTCGAAGGGGTACGTACTACCGGTTGAGACCTGCGTTCGGTTGTCAAATCCGGTGTCGGCAATCCGACCGGCCTCGTCGTACATGGTTCCGTCGAGCTGGAGGTATTTCAGCACCTTGCAGCCCAGCCCGCCCGTGTACGTGATCTGTCCGATGACCTTACCTCCGACGAGAGAGTCATCCCACTGGGCGCCTTCCACGACCACCTCGCCGCTGAATGCCCCCGGGTCGAAACTGATCCCATGACCGGTCGGCGGACGAGTGACGACGCGGGTGCTCGTCTGCACGACGACCCGAGTCTCAGTAGTGGTAAGGACGTTCGCTCGAGTCACGACCTTCGTTGGTCCCGCCACCAGGCCGATGGCGACGCCGAGAGGCAAGAGAGCCGCAATTGCCAACAACTTCATCGATTTGCCGCGACGGTTCCGGAAGGGGCCCGTCCTAGCTCAGCGTGAGGATGATCACGCCGGTCGCGAACGCAACCCCACCGGCGAGGATCATCGCGGATCGCCGACGAGCGAGCAGGTCGGCAGTCCGCGGTCCCGGAGTCGCCGCCTCGGGGATCATCGCGAGACCGAAAAGAAGCACCGCGAGCCCCAGCGCGACTGTCCCCAACGGGCTCTTGGCGATTTCCGTGAGAAGCTTCTGTGGCGTCAGCCCGGTGACATCGACGCCGAGAACATGATGCGATACAGGCGACGAGGACGACTCGGCGGCTGCCGACCTTCCTTCGACTCCGCCCAGGTCGAAACCAAGTGAGGACGAGAACGATGTAGTAGCGCCGCAGACGTTGCGCTTCTTCGCCGCCGCGACAACTGACGGGGAGCTGACGACGGAGTCGAAGATCGCGATGGTGACGCGGAGCAACCTGCCGCGTTTGGCGCGCAGCCCGATCTGATACGTCCCGCCTGGCAGCGGCTTCCCGTGAACGCGACCGTTGAAGCGGAAGCGGTTGATGCCGACGTGGCCGCGCACTGTGAAATGGCCAACGACTCGACAGAGCGGGAAGACTTCGACCACGGTGAACCGAACCCGCCCCGCGTGGCGAAGGCGGAACACGAGAATCGAAAAGCGCCGCGCTTTCGGGCCGTGCAAGACGAGGAAGGGTCGGGAGCTGCGAAGGTGCGTAACCGCTGGGGGCGGGGCACCACTCGAGCCACCCGACGAGGCAGTGAACATACTGGCAGCTACCGACCCCGGCGCGGCCGAACCGTTCCCGCCAGACGTTCCGTTCTGCAGTGACGGGATCGTTCCAACCCGTGCCGCCGATGTGGCCGAGTTCGCCGCTTTGGTCAGGCTGGTCGGGGCCGTCCTCGGGACGACAGTCGTAATCGTCGGCGTGGTCGTGACCTTCGGCAGCGTCGTCGTGACCTTCGGCAGCGTCGTCGTGATCGGCAGCGTCGTCGTGACCTTCGGCAGCGTCGTCGTGACCTTCGGCAGCGTCGTCGTGACCTTCGGCAGCGTCGTCGTGACCTTCGGCAGCGTCGTCGTGACCTTCGGCAGCGTCGTCGTGACCTTCGGCAGCGTCGTCGTGATCGGCAGCGTCGTCGTGACCTTCGGCAGCGTCGTCGTGATCTTCGGGAGCGTCGTGCTGACCGGAAGCGTGGTCGTGATCGTAGGCAGCGCCGTTGTGATCGCTAGAGCCGGCGCTGAAGACGGTCGAGCGACCGCCGTACTAGCCACAAAGCCCAGGAAGAGAAGAACGGTGAAAGTTGCCGCAACCCTCACGGCTCCCTAGTACCCCGATCGGCCACTTCGTAATCCCGCCCTTACGATTCCCATCGCCCAAGGACGGGGCGTTCGTCTCGCGGCAGACTGTGGCGGCTAGCCGACCTTCGCGAGAAGGTCATCACAGGCCTGCTTGCAGCGGCGACAGACCGCGGCGCAAACACGACAGTGCTCGTGGTGAGCAGCGTGGAGCTCGCACTCCTCGGCGCAGACGAGGCAAGCCACCGCACAGGCTTCGACCATCGCGGCGATGAGGCGGAAATCCGGCGTGGTCTGCCGCGTCACGATCCGGCCGGTAGCATCGCATGCGTCGGCGCAGTCTAGGTTCAGCCGAATGCAGCGGACCAGCTCCGGCAGATCGCTCTCCGCGAGGCAGGCGTCTGCGCAGGCGGTACAGCTGGCGGCACAGTCGACACACTCGTCGATACACCGGAGGAGAGCGTCGCGATCGAGGCTGCTTGGATGTGGATGCAAGCTGATGATCTCTCGAAAAGTCATGGTCTCCTCTCCGTCGGAGCGGCTAGCGACAGCGCCACCGAAGGGAGGGTACTGTGTCGGCGCCCGTGAGTTGGCCAGCTTTTATCGACAGTGCCCCGGAAACGGGGCACGGGGTTCAGGTCTACGACGAGCTCGATGAGCTGTCGCGATCACTCGCGCGCTACGTCGATGCTGGTTTGCGCACCGGCGCGCCGGCGATCGTGATCGCTACACACGACCATTGGGAGCGCTTCACGCGTGACCTGAAAGCTCGCGAATGGGACCCGGGGAGCCTTGAGGAACAAGGCCTGCTTACCTACATGGACGCTGAAGAGACGCTCGCCGCGGTCATGGACCTCGAGTTGCCGTCGTCGGAGCGGTTCGCGGATGTCGTCGGTCGCGTCGTCGACGGAGTCGCCACCCGCTTCCCCGACCGGACTATCCGCGGGTTCGGGGAAATGGTCGATCTGCTCTGGCAGCGAGGTCGCGAGGACGCCGCGATCGCACTCGAAGGGCTTTGGAATGAACTGCAACTGAGGCGCCGCTTTGCACTCCTCTGCGGCTACCACCTCGACATTTTCGACATTCGGGTTCAAGCTGAAGCGCTGCCCCGTGTCTTCCGCGCCCATACGCATGCGCAGCCGGTCGAGGACAACTCCCGATTGGCAGCGGCGCTCGACCAAGCACTAGCCGAGATCGTTGGCCCGGCCGAAGCAGCGCGGATTTACCTTGACGTAGCCGAACGGGTGCCGCGCGGCTCTCTCCCCCGTGCCCAAGCCGTGCTCGGCTGGCTAAGCACAAGCGGCAACCTGAATGCTGCCAGAGTCCTCGAGCGCACTCGAATGCACTACCTGCGCATGCGCCGCGCGTCCACCTTGGCGTTTGCACCGTAACGCCCTGTAGGCCGTCCTACGTCATTTCTTTCGTTTCGCAGCGTTGAATGTGACAGCGGCGCGGATGAGCTCTTTGAACGCCGCTTCGTCAATCGCGTCGTCTTCGCGAATGTCGATGGCCCGACGGGTATTTCCGCCGAGGCTCGAATTGAAGAGCTGAGCGGGGTCCTTCAGCGACGCGCCCTGAAAGAAGGTCAGCTTGACGACCTGTTTGTACGATTCGCCCGTACAGATGCCCCCGTCGTGGGACCAGACGGCGGTCCCCGGGGAAGACTCCTTCACCCACTTCCATTCCTCGACGACCTCGGGGTCCGCCTCGTGGATGAGCTCGCGCATCCGTTTCAGCACCGAACCTCGCCAATCGTCGAGCTCGCGAATGCGCTGGTCGATCATCTGGGAGGCGGAGTTTTCCATCGCGGTCATGCTAGCCGCGGCCCGATCAGCCGTACGCACAGCCGGTAGAGCCGCATCGGATCACGGCCGGTGGGTCTTCCTCGTCGAGGACCTTGAGCAGCTCGGTTCTTCCGTCGGTCGCGAGGGCCTGCCTCGTGTCTTCGGGGAGATGTAGAGGATCGCTCGACCAAGCTGCCCCGCTGATCTCGATCACCACACGCGCAGTCTGGTCACCGCGTGTGATCTCCCACAACCAGCCACGGGCGTCAACGCCCGCGCACGCATGCCTGCCGAGGTTGGCGCTGATCTCCCAGCGGTCTACGTGCGTCGGTAGACACCTGCTGTTCGCGTTAGCAGCCCCTCGTCGACCAGGCAGCGGCGGAGCGATGCGTAGTCCTCGTGGAATTGGCCGAGCCGATCGTTGACCTCCGGCTCGGCATAGTCGATCCCCTCGTCGAATCTGGCGGCGAGGTACTCCAAGAACACACGCCGTTGTGACGCGCGCACGGGCAGAGCCTTCAGGCGGCCGTTTTCGACGAAGTTCCGCAAGACACGCGCCTGCTCGGGGGTCGCGCCGGGAAGCTCACGACGCCTCGGAGGCCGGTCGCGAGCAGCGTCGCGAAACGGGGCGAGGTCGACGCGCAGCCCATTTCGATCCTCGACGACACCGGCCGCGATCAGGCGCGGCAGGGCGCGCCGGACCTCGCCCGGAGCGAGACCTCCCGTCCTGGCCACGTCGTCGATCGTCCGCGCGCCGAGCGCGATCGCCGCGACAACGCGCAACCGATCTTCGTCGCCGAGGAGGCCGGTAAGGGTCGCCGCCGTCACGGCACACACGATACTCGCGTCAATCAGGCAGCAGCGGCACGGTGAGACCCGGCTTGCGGCCGAGTAGCACACCTCGGGTGATCGCGGCCAGGCCGAACCGGTTCCGGATCTCGTCGACCGCGGCGTCGAGCGCCGCCGAGTCGTCAGGGTCGAACGGAAACGTGAGCTGTACCGGGCAATCGTTCTCGAGGTTTGCGACCGCCACCCCGACGAGGGTGAGACCTCGGCGCTCGATCAGCGGGACCGCAGCCGCCAGCAATCCTCGCGCCGTGTCCGCGATCACCTGCGTCTCGGCCGTCGCCCGCGTCATCGTGAATGAGCGCGTGGCGCGCGAGAAATCGTCGAAGCGAAGACGCAGGACGACGGTGCGCCCAATGCGGTGAGCTGCACGCATCCGTCGCGTCACGCGGTCGACGAGGCTGAGCAGGATCGCGTCAACCTCGTCGAGTGACCTTCGGCGGCGGCCGAGAGCGCACTGCGAACCGATCGAGCGCCGGCGAGGGCGTACCTGCACCGGCCGCGGATCGCGGTTGTGCGCGAGCGCATAGAGATGGCGCCCGGCTGCGCGGCCGAGAATCGTCACGAGCACGCCCTCGGACATCTGGGCGACCTGCCCGACGGTTGTGATTCCGAGACGCCTCAGTCGATCGGAGGTGACGACACCGACACCCCAGAGCCGCTCGATCGGGAGAGGATGGAGAAACTCGAGCTCGTGCTCGGCCGGTACCACGAGCAGGCCGTCCGGTTTCGCAACGCCGCTCGCCACCTTCGCGAGAAACTTCGTCCTCGCGACGCCGACGGTGATCGGCAGGCCGACGCGCTCGCGAACGTCGCGCCGCAGTCGCGCGGCGATCTCGCTGGGAGTGCCGGCCAGCCTCCGGAGGCCGCGCACGTCGAGGAACGCCTCGTCGATCGACAGTCCTTCGACCAGCGGTGTCGTGTCTTCGAACACCCGATAGATCGCCTTGCTCGCTTCGGCATACGCCGACATGCGCGGCGCGACGACGACGGCGCGCGGGCACAGTCGCCGCGCCAGCGCTCCACCCATGGCCGTGTAGACCCCACACGCCTTTGCCTCATAGCTCGCAGCAAGCACCACGCCGGCACCGACGATCACAGGGCGGCCACGCAGACGCGGGTCGTCTCGCTGTTCGACCGACGCATAGAACGCATCGGCGTCTGCGTGCAGGATCGTCGGTTCGGCCGACACGAACATATGTTCGCAGAGATTCCCCTCCCGGATCCCAACGACTACGCCGAAACGCTGGCCGGCTTCGCTTCCGGGGCTGGGACGGTCGAGAGCTCGGCCTCGATCCGCGGGAGCCACTCGAGCCGGCGCGATCAGGATCGCCACCGCGAGCCCGACGCCGAACTTCTTGAAGAACAGCATCGACCGATCGGTGCGTGATCGCCAGGTTGAATCCATGGCGCCACTGATGACTGAAGACCGCCGTCTGAGACCCGCGCGCCGGTGCTTAACTATTCAGTTCAATCCCGCGAGGAGGATCAATGATGGATGACGCGCGAATTCACGAACAGATCGAGGCGCTCGTTGCGGAAGAACGGCGTCTCTGGGAGGACGAAGCCAGAGGCGGCAACGTCGAAGCGGATCGGAAGAAGCTTGCCGAGGTGAAGGTCTCGCTCGACAAGTGCTGGGATCTCCTGCGCCAACGGCGCGCTTTGGAAGAGCAGCGGCTCGACCCGGACGCGGCTCAGGAGCGTGACGAGTCCGTCGTCGAGAACTACCTGCAGTAGGGTCCTCCGATGGATTCTGAGCGGGCGCGTGAGCTGCTGGCCGCCGAGCGCAAGCGGATCGAGCGTTTGCTTTCGCAGCGCGCCCACGAGGACCCCGGAGACTCGACGGACGCGGACGATCCCGGGAATCAGGGAACCGATCTCTACCAGGACGAGTTGGACGAGAGTCTCGCGGACGACCTGCGCGAAGACCTGGCCGCGCTCGAGCGCGCCGAAGCGCGCCTCGCCGCCGGAACGTACGGCCTCTCCGTCGAAAGCGGACGGCCGATCCCGGATGAGCGCCTCGAGGCCCGCCCCACGGCCGAGCGGACCGTCGAAGAAGAGGAAGCGCACTAGGGAAGGCTGACGGCGGTCCGAGCGCCCGACCGGGAACATCGTCGGGCCTCCCGTCGTTTTTATGACTGCGGCTCGCGAAAAGTTTGCACGAAGCCGCTTTCATCTAAGGAGGAACACTTTTGAAGGAGGAACACTTTTGACCCAGCATCCCGCTCTCTATCTCGTCGACGTCCGCTGTTCTTCGTGCGGGGCGACCTTCGTCACCCGTTCGACCGCAGAGACGATCTCGGCGGACGTCTGCTCGAACTGCCATCCCGCCTACACGGGCAAGGGGCGCACGCTGGCGGGTGGCGACCGCATCAAGCGCTTCAACGAGCGCCTCGCCCGCGCGGCCGGCTAGCTAGCCCTCGGTCCGGGAGCGCGCGGCGGCCGCGTACGAGTCGCCGCTCGGCCCCCCCGCTCGCGGGACGCCGGCGGCGGCGTACGCGTCCTCCTCGTCCAGGGTCTCGTGCTCGAGCAAGGCAGTCGCAAGCGAATCGAGCTTGCTGCGGTTCTGCTTCAGAAGCGCCAGGACCTGTTGGTGTGATTCGTCGACGATGCGCCGGATCTCGTCGTCTACACGCTGCTGCGTCGAAGACGACACTTCCGCCGCGCCCGGCAACAGGGGGCCAGAGCCGTCGCGAGGAATGACCGCGATCGGGCCGATTGCCGGGCTCATGCCCCAGCGCCCCACCATCTGGCGCGCAATCTCGGTGAGTTGCTGGATGTCCGACTCGGCGCCGGTACTGGTCTCGTCGTAGACGACCTCTTCCGCAGCGCGGCCGCCGAGCGCGACCTTGATCCTCGCCACGACCTCGGGCTCGCTGTAGTTGAAACGGTCGCTGTCGGGTGCGGCGAAGGTGACGCCGAGCGCCAGCCCGCGCGGGATGATCGAGATCTTGCGCACGGGATCGGCGCCTTCGGTGAGCATGCCGACGATCGCGTGACCGGCCTCGTGGTACGCGGTGCGCCGACGGTCCTCGGGGCTGATCATCACCTGCCTTTCCGCGCCGAGCACGATCCGCTCGAGCGCGTCCGTGAAGTCAGATTCGGTGACGGCATCGTGCTCGCGCCGCGCCGCGAGGAGCACCGCCTCGTTGACGAGGTTCGCGAGATCCGCGCCGACCATGCCCGGCGTCGTCGCAGCGATCGCCCCGAGATCGACGTCTGGCCCGAGCGGGACGCTGCGGGTATGCACCTTGAGGATCGCCTCGCGGCCAACACGATCGGGCGGCTGCACGGCAATGCGGCGGTCAAAGCGTCCCGGACGAAGCAGAGCCTGGTCGAGGACGTCAGGCCGGTTGGTCGCGCCGATGACGATCACGCTCGTCGACGAGTCGAACCCGTCCATCTCGGTGAGGATCTGGTTCAGCGTCTGCTCGCGTTCGTCGTTGCCGCCGCTGAAGCCGGCAATCCCGGACGTGCGTGACCGGCCAATCGCGTCGAGCTCATCGATGAACACGATCGAAGGCGCCGCCTCCTTCGCCTGCGTGAAGAGATCGCGCACGCGTGACGCCCCGACGCCGACGATCGCCTCGACGAACTCGGACGCCGCCAGCGAGAAGAACGGAACGTCCGCCTCCCCCGCGACCGCCCGCGCGAGCAGCGTCTTGCCCGTGCCCGGCGGACCGGAGAGCAGCACTCCGTGCGGGATGCGGCCGCCGAGCTTCTGGTACTTCTCGGGGTGACGGAGGAAGTCGACGACCTCCGTCAGCTCGGCCTTCGCCTCGTCGATCCCGGCGACGTCCGCAAACGTGATGCGGTCGCCACTCGGTTCGTAACGACGCGCGCGCGAGCGGCCGAACGAGCCGAGAACGTTCTGCACGTTGCCCGCGCGGCGCATGATCCAGAAGAGGAGGAAGATGAAGAGGATCGTCGGCCCGAAGCCGAGGAGCAAGTTCTGCCACCACGGCGCTCCGCTGTCGAGCGGCTGCGCGTTCACGACGACGCGCTTCTCCTGGAGCAGGCGCGACAGCGCGTTGTTGTCGGCAAAGGCAGGGATCTCCGTCCGGAAGCGCAGCGTCGGCTTCGACCCCGCGTACTTCTGTTTCTCCGTGAAGGTCCCCTGGATCGCCGTTCCCTTCGAGGTGATCTCCTTGACGTGACCGTCCGTCACCTGTTGCAGGAAGAACGGGCTGTACGGGACCCGGATGCGCGATGCCGGCTGCGTCGCGCGCGAACCGAGGTAGAAGTTGAGGCCAAGCAGGACGACGGCGAAGATGATCCACCTGCGCGTTGGACGAAAGCGCGGCGGCTGCGGGGAGGTCGGCGTGGATCCGCGCGGCGCCGGCGGGGTGCTCGCGTTCTTGGGCTGATCGTTTCGCGCTGCCATCAGGGCTTCGCGCTGCAGCGCGCTCCAGTGCCGCCGATCGGAAAGTCGCGAAACACGAACGTGAGATTCTCCTCCATTCGAGCCTGCACGTCACTTGCTGATGGGATACGCAGCTCCCCATGGGTCGTGCTCATGAGGTACCCACGAGCTCGTGATACTCGGGATGCTCCTGGATGTACCGGGCGATGAAGGGGCAGAGCGGCACGACGACGAGCCCTTTCCCACGCACGTCTTCGAGTGCGGCCTCGGCGAGGCGGCTGCCCAATCCGCGACCCTCGTAGGACTCGTCGATCTCTGTGTGTATGAAGACGATGCGGTCGTTTCGCCGTCGGTAGGCGACAAAGCCGATCACCCGACCGCCGAGCCGGAGCTCGTAGCGGCTCGCCTCGGGCGCGTCGACGACCTCTGCCTCTGTCAACGCAGTGTCAGCCACGAAAGCCGACCTTCTTGTGCGTGCCGTCGCAGAAAGGCTTGTTTCCGGATTGGCCACACCGGCAGAGCGCAGCCCTCTCACCCTCGTAAAGAACCTCTCCGTCTGCGTCGAGGATGCGCACGCCGCCTGACAGGAGCAGCGGTCCGTTCGCGGACGCACGGACCTCAGGCGGCTGCTGTCGCCCTGGCGGCGGAACGCCGATCCTGCGCGTCCGCAGGGCGCCGGATGGACAGCGCGCGACCGCGGCTTCGACCTCGTCCGCCGTCGCCGCATCGACCTTCACCCATGGCCGACGGCTGTCGTCGAACACCTGCGGCAGCGAACGGACGCAGTTCTGCGAATGGAAGCAGAGGCGCGGTTCCCACTCGACCACGATCTCGTCGGTCGCGTACTCCTTCGTGAGGCTGTCTCGGTTCGAGCTCATCCTCGCCTCTCAGGTCGTCTCACCCCCATGACGTTAGCGGTGCACGTTCAGGCTAGGGCGATTCGCTCCCCGCGTCGAGCCCGTGCTCGATTCGGTACACGATCGGCTCCGCCCATTCGCCGTAGGAGCGCATCTTGGCCGCCGCCCGCTCGACGTCGTACGCCGTTCTGCGCAAGGAGATTTCGCCATCCTCGTAGAGCGCCCAGGCCGCGCGAGTGTCACCGTCGAGCGGCGCTCCAACGCTACCCGGGTTCACCAGCAGCGTGCCGTTCGGCCCTGGTCGCTGGAATTGCTGGTGACTGTGGCCGAAGAGGATCGTTCGATCCCGCTCGCCGGCGAGGAGGCGCTCTTCGCCCTCCTGCGCTTCGGGCGCGAAGCTCTCGATGTCAGAGAGCGGCGAGCCGTGGCAGACGAGGATGCCGTCCAGCTCGGCCTGCTCCGGCAACCCGTAAAGCCGGTCCACGAGCTCGGGACCGAGGGCCTCGCGTGCCGCCGTCAGTGCCGTCGCGAGGAACTCCTGGACGCTCTCCGGGGCTTCTGGCCGCTCGCGCAGCCAGCGGTCGACGTTGCCGCGAATGCGAACCTTTGCCGGCAAGCCCTCCAGCAGCTCGGCCGCCTCGCGTGGCCACGGCCCCATCGATGAGTAGTCGCCACCGAGCAGGTACGACGTCGCCCCGGCGACCTCGGCGTCCGCCAGCACGGCTTCGAGCGCGACGAGATTGCCGTGGATGTCGTACAAGAAGGCTGTCGGTGAATCGTTCACCGCGCGTCGATCATCTCAGCCGACCGACGAGAGCTTGGCGGCCGGATCCCAGAGACGGAATCCTCCGACAAACGCGTTCGCGTTGCCGCCCAGCCGGGCGTTTGCGGGTAGGTCACCGAGCTTCTTCGTGTTTCCACCGCCGAGCACGACGTAATCCGCCTCGAGCGCCGCCACGAGTCGGTCTACTGTCTCTGCGACCGCCGCCCGCCACTTCTTCTGACCTAGACGCTCCAGCCCGCGCTCGCCGACGTAGTCCTCGAACGTCGCCTTTCGAAAGGGCAGATGGGCGAGTTCCATCGGTTCCACGACGCCGTCGACCACGAGAGCCGTCCCCAGGCCGGTGCCGAGCCCGAGAAACAGCATCTTGCCCCCCTCGTAGCTCCCGAGCGCCTGCATCGCAGCGTCGTTGACCACCTTCGTGGGTTTGCCGAAAGCCTCCGGAAAATCGAACCCGATCCAACCCGGGCCGAGGTTCACCGGGTCGGCCACCACACGGCCGCCGTGCACCGGCGCCGGAATCCCCACCGAGACGGCTCCGTACGGCCAGTCTTCGGTCAACGCAACGATGCGCTCGACCATCTCCTTCGGCCCGAGCTCCGGCCCGGACTCGAATCGGCGGACATCGTGGTCGCCGCCTGAGAGCAGCAGCTTGACATGAGACCCGCCGACATCGACTGCAAGGATCTTTTTTTCAGGGTCGTTCGACATCGGCCGCTCGCGACCGAGTCTACGCTCCTGCTCTCACGAGCTCGGCCAGACGGTCACGCACGCGGTCGATCTCAGCCCCGTACATGTGCAGCTCATCGTGGCCCGCCCCCCGTGTCTCCTGCACCTTTCGCACGAGCACGAGACCCTTCAAGTGCAGCACGAGGTCGTCGAGCTCGCGGAAGCCGTCCGCCACTCTGCCGTTGCTGCTCTCGCGCGCGGCCGACATCAGGCGGCCTCTTCGAACGCGAACGCCTCGGTGTCGACCGCTGCGGCGTCAGGGCTCGGCGCGGGGGCCGACTTGACGAGCGTGACGGCGATCAGCGCACCGAAGACCAGCAGACCGGTGAGAACGTAGAGGCCGGTCTGAAAACCGTGGTCGAGAGCGACGCCGCTGACGGCACTGACGGCGGAATGACCGTGCGCATAATTGCTCGTCGATGTGGCCGCGATCGCGCTCACCGCGGCAATGCCAATCGCACCGCCGATCTGGCGGCTGGTGTTGATCAGACCGGAGGCGACACCGGCATCGGCGCGCTCCACTCCGGTGAGGCTTGCGATCGTCACCGGGACGAACGAGAGCCCCATGCCGGCGCCGCCGAGGACGAACGCCGGGAAGAGATCCCAGAAGTAGTGCCCGTCGACGGGCAGCCGCGTGAGCCAGGCGACTGACAAAGCCGATGCGACCAGTCCGGCAGTGAGCGTCGGGCGGACGCCGAAACGTCCCACCACGATCTGCGCGATATTCGACGTCACGACGACCGCGAGTGCGAAGCCGACGAAGGCCACGCCGCTCTCCACCGCCGAGTAGTGGAGGACATCCTGCAGATAGAGCGTCAACAGGAAGAACTCGGAGAACGCAACAGCCCCGACGATCGCCATTGCGACGTTCGCCCCGGAGAGCGTCCGCGAACGGAAGATCCGCAGCGGCAGGAGTGGTGACGGCGAGCGCAGCTCGATCACGACAAAGGCGACGATGAGAGCTGCCGCGCCTGAGAGGAGCGCGACCGTTGTCCCGGCGGTCCATCCGTGTGTGGCCGCGCGCGTCGTTGCGTAGACGAGCAGCATAAGACCGGAGGTGACGGTGGCAGCGCCGGGAAGGTCGAAGTGACGATGCGCGAGGTCGGGACGGCTCTCCTTCAGCAGCAGCGGCGTCAGCGCGATTGCGGCGATGCCGACAGGCACGTTGATGAAGAAGATCCAGGACCAGCTCAGGTACGAGGTCAGGATGCCCCCGAGCAGGACGCCGGCGGCTGCGCCGCTGCCGGACGCAGCGCCGTAGATGCCGAGCGCGAGGTTGCGCTCACGGCCTTCTGCGAACGTGGTCATGAGCAGCGAGAGTGCGGCAGGAGCGAGCAGCGCCCCACCGAGGCCCTGCACCGCCCGGAAGGTGATCAGCGAGCCCTCCGACCAGGCGAGCCCGCACAGGAGGGAGCTCAGGGCGAAGAGCCCGAGCCCGAACACGAAAAGCCGACGGCGTCCGAAGAGATCCGCCAGACGGCCGCCGAGGAGCAGCGTGCCCCCGAAGAGGATGGCATAGGCCGAGATCACCCACTGGAGGTTGGGTTGCGAGAACCCGAGATCGGACTTGATCGAGGGCAGGGCAACGTTCACAATCGCGACGTCCAGAATGACCATGAATTGCGCCGTGACAATCAGTGCAAGGGCGCTCCAGCGCCGGTCAGACTTCGTGGAAATACTCACTAGTTGTCCTCCAAAATCATTGACTTGAACAACGTTATAGCACAACAACCGTTGGCCGCGCTACACTGTTTTCCATGAGTGCCATCAGCCCCAAGACGAGCGCCCCCCGCCCGGCTCCCCGGCTGCCCGACGAGCTCGTCGCCTCGCCGACCTTCCTCATCAAGCGCCTTGGCTTCGCAGCGAAGGAGCGGGCAATGGCGGCCTACGAGGAGACCGGTCTCCACCCCTACCACCACGCGATCCTCATCGTGCTCGACGAGGGCTCGCACGCGAACCAGGGGTCGATTGCCGATGCCCTCGGTTACGACCGCGGGCAACTCGTGGGGCTGCTCGACGAGCTCGAGGAGCGTGAGCTCGTGGAACGTCGCCGCGATCCGGAAGACCGCCGCCGGCACCTCGTCCGCCTCACTCCGGAGGGGAAACGAGCGCTCCGCCGGTTCCGCGCGCTCGCCCGTCAGCTCGAGGACGAGTTCCTCGCTCCGTTGAACGAGCACGAGCGGGCGCACTTGCACGCTCTCTTGCTCCGCCTTGCCGAGAAGCACGAGCCGCGCTGCGTAATCCTCTCAGCCGACTCCTCGAAGTCCTAGACGCTTAGACTCGCCGCGTGTTCGACCACGCGGAACGGCAACAGCGGCTGGCCGTACGAATGGAGGCTGAGGATGTCGAGGTCCTCTTCCTCGCGCCGTCGGCCGACCTCGAGTACCTCACCGGCATCGAGCGGCAGATCCCGAACTTCGGTGAGGCCTCGTATGCCAACGGCTGGGTGACGGGAGCGTTCTTCACGCCGAAGAGCAATCCCGTCTTCCTCTTCCCCCGCATGTTCGCCGCATTCGACCTACGCGAAGACCCCGAGGGCGAGATCGTCGTCGTGAACGAGACGGACGACGGCTTCGGAATGTTCGAACGGGTCGCGCGGGGCCTTGGCTCCAACGGCACGGTTGCCGTCGGCGACCGCGTCTGGGCGGAGACCACGCTAAACCTCGGCCGCGTCCTCGGCTTCGATCGCCTCCGTACGGGCTCGACGCTGGTGAACGAGCTCCGCAGAGTCAAGACACCCGAGGAGCTGGAGGCGATGGGACGGGCGATCCGGACGGTCGAGGAGGCGATGGGCGCCGTGACGCCGCTCGTCGTCCCCGGCGCGACGATGGCCCAACTGGCCGAGTCGATCGAGCACGAACTGCGCGCGGCGGGGTCACGCACAACCTCCTTCACCACACACATCTTCACCGGCCTGGGCGACGGCGAGCTCGACTCGACCACCGAGACCGCGCATGAACCGATGCCGGAAGGAACGTCGGTGATGTTCGACTTCGGCGGCGTCGTCGACGGCTACTGCTCGGACTTCGGACGCACGATCTACTGCGGGGATCCTCCCGACGACTACCGCGAGGCCTACGAGGTGATGCTCGCCGCCTACGAGGCGGGTCGTGCCGCTTGCGCCGCCGGCATGAAAGCGGCCGACGTGAACGCAGCGTGCCGCGCGCCGATCGAAGCGGCTGGGCTCGGTGAGCACTTCCGCCATCGCATGGGCCACGGGATCGGCATGGACGTACATGAGCGGCCGTTTCTCTCGGAGGAGGACCAGACACCGCTCGAGCCCGGCATGACCTTCACCGACGAGCCGTCGATCATCATCCCCGACCGCTTCAGCGTGCGGATCGAGAACATCGTGGTCTGCGAAGAGGGCGGCGGGCGGATCTTGAACGACTACCCCGCCGCCCTCGTCGCGAATAGCTGACTACTTCGGCGCGACCCGTGTGACGTCGACCTGGTACTGCGCGTTGAAGACCGCGTTCTTCAGGTCCTTCGTCGCCACGAACACCTGCGTCGGCTGCAGGAGCGGGAAGAAGGGGCCGACCGTGTTGAGCCTGCGCTGGATCTGCCGGTAGATCGTCTGGCGGGCCGAGGCCTTCGACGTGACGCGCGCCTTCGCGGCGAGCTTCTCGATCGGCGGGTCCGAGCCTGCCGGCCAGCCGGCACGCGTGCCAACCAGCTCACCGGGCATGAACGCCAGGTAGTCCAGGGGATCCGGATAGTCGGGGCCCCACAGAGAGAGCCCGAACGCCATCTTCCCGTCGCGGTACTTCTGCAGCCAGGTGCCGACAGTCGCGCCGCCGAGCTCGATGTGGAACCCGGCCGCCTGCAGGTTGGCCTGGACCCGCTGCGCGAGCGAGGCAAACGGGACGCCGTTGATCGTCAGGTCGCTCGGGAACTCGAGCGTGATCGTCCGGTTTCCGGCCCCCGACTCCGCTAGCTCGCTCCTCGCCTTGGTTAGGTTCTGCTTGATCGCGTCCTTCCTGGGTAGGGCGCCGAGGAACATCGACGGGATGATCCCGGGGGCCTGGATCGCGCCGGGGCCGGCGACGCTCACGATCGAGCGATAGTCGAGCGCGTAGCGAACCGCAGCCTGGAAGTGCTTGTTCGGCGTGATCGACGAAATGTCCGAGTTGTTGTTCGCGAACAGCCAGAAGGTCCAGGTCGACGGCCTGGTCGCGACGTTCAACCGCTTGTTCCCCTTGATCGTCTGCGCCTGATCGGCGGACAGGTCGATCGCCACCTCATGGGTGCCGCGCTGGATGTTGATCAGCTGCGTCGGCGCGATCATGTTGCGGACCACGACCGTCTTGAAGGCCGCCTTCTTCGATCCCCAGTAGCGCGGGTTCGGCACGAGCGTGATCTGGGAGGTCGTGCTGTAGCGCTGCATCAGGTACGGCCCGCTTCCCGCACCTCGGGACGCCGACGAGTTCAGCCACTTCTCCGCCTTGTCGTTCTTGTCCGCGCCGACCGCGCTCGTTCCGCCATGCCTGCGCACGAGCTTGGAGTTCACGACGCCGAGCGACGTGTTCGTCAGGATCGACGGAAGCGCAGCGTTCGGTGTCTTCGACCGAAGAATGACCGTGTACTTCCCGCCCGCCGCAACGGTGACTCCGTCGAGCAGGAAGGAGGGGTTCCCCTTGAGGTTGATGAGGCGCCTGAACGAGAAGACGGCGTCCGCGGCCGTGAGCGGAGTGCCGTCCGCGAAGTGGACGTTCCGTCGCAGGTTGAACGTGAACGTCTTCGCATCCTTGGACGCCTTCCACGACTGCACGAGCTGCGGCACCGGATGCGCAAGGTCACCGCCGCGGTAGGTGAAGAAGGTGTCGTAGATGCCGCGGTCGACGATCGCCGCGGTCGGCTCGAACGCCCGTTGCGGATCGGCCGTCTTGATCTCGAAGGAGCGGTCGACGACGAGCGTCGCGGTCGGTGCCGACGGTGCGGTCATGGCGCCCGATGCGGCGACTGCGGCGACGACGAGTGCGACTGCTGCGAGGGCGGCTCTGGCGCCCCAGCGGGTGCGAAAACGGTTCATGACGGCCTCCGGGGAAGGTGGTCAGCGGCCTTAGAGCTTATTCCTTCACATGCAAAAGTGGAAGCGGCTTGGGCCGTTCGGCCGGTCGCGCGGGCGGACCACCGCCCGCCTGCAGCCAGCAGGCAACGGTCCTGTCACCGTCGATCTCAAGCGTCACCGGATCCTCTGTCGAGCAGCGGTCGAACGCGTAGGGACACCGCGGATGGAAGCGGCAGGCGACGGGAGGGTGAGCAGGATCGGGCACCTCTCCCGGCAGCGCTTCGGGCAGGAAGCCGCTCCCGTCGGGATGGGGCACGGCTCCGATCAGCGCCTCGGTGTAGGGGTGCAGCGGCAGCGACCAGAGCGATCGGGCAGGTCCCGTCTCGACCATGACGCCGAGGTACATGACCGAGACGACATCCGCAACGTGGCGCACGATCGCGAGGTCGTGCGAGATCAGCAAGAGGCTGAGCGAGAGCCGGCGCGAGAGGTCGACGAGCAGGTTCGCCACCTGGGCCTGCGCGGACGCGTCGAGCGATGCGAGCGGCTCGTCGAGGACGAGCACGGATGGATCCGCGGCAAGCGAACGGGCGACCGCGATGCGCTGCCGCTGCCCGCCGCTGAACTGGTGCGGATAGCGGGCGGCGGCGCTCGCCGGGAGGCCGACGAGATCGAGCAGCTCCTCGACGCGACCCCGGCGATCCGCGGATGGGGCGAGACCGAGGACGTCGAGCGCATCGGCGAGCTGCGATCCAATCTTCCGCCGCGGGTTGAGCGACGAGTACGGGTTCTGGAAGACCATCTGGAGCCTCGCCAGCTCGCGCGGACGAGCACGCCTCGTCAAGGGCGTCACCTCGCGTCCTTCGAACCGCACGGTTCCGGCAGTGGTCGGCACCAGCCCGACGGACGCGCGCGCGAGGCTCGACTTCCCGCAACCGGACTCGCCCACGAGCCCGACGATCTGGCCGCGCTCGACGGTGAGACTCGCGCCCGCGACGGCACGGACGCGCTCACGACCGCGGCGCTCGTACACGACCTCGACATCCTGGAGCTCGAGCGCCGGGCCGTCACCGCTCAACGGCACGTTGTCATTCATGGCCGAACGGGTCGACGTGGCAGGCGAGGCGGCGGCCGCCGGTCGGAACCAGAGGCGGGTCGTCCGTCGCGCAGATCTCGATCGCGTACGGACAGCGAGGGTGGTAACGGCAGCCCTCCGGGATCTGCTGCGGGCTCGGTGGCGCGCCCTTGATCGCCACGAGCGGCGTGTCACGTGCAGCCTCGGGGTGTGGCAGCGCATCGAGCAGCGCACGCGTGTACGGGTGCCGGGGATGCCGGAGCAGCTCGTCCCGACGGCCAGACTCGACGACCCGCCCCGCATAGAAGATCGAGATCCGGTCGGCGATCGACGACATCACGGCGAGGTCGTGCGTGATCAGCAAGACCGAGAGATCGCGTTCACGACGGAGCCGGTCGAGCAGCCGGAGGATTCCTGCCTGAACCGTGACGTCGAGTGCCGTCGTCGGCTCGTCGGCGATCAGCAGGCGCGGCCCACAGGCCAGCGCGATCGCAATCGCGATGCGCTGCCGCATCCCGCCGGAGAACTGGTGCGGGTAGGCGTGCAGGGCGCTCCGTGGGCCCGGGATGCGTACCTGGTCGAGTAGCTCGACGGCGCGATCGCCGGCCGCGTGACGGCTGAGCCCGAGGTGGCGGCGCATGTGCTCCGTCAGCTGTTGCCCGATGGAGAGCATCGGGTGAAGGGAGGTCATCGGGTCCTGGAAGACCATCCCGATGTCGCGTCCCGAGACGGCGCGTAGATCGCGACCTTTCAGCCGCAGCAGGTCCTGTCCTCCGAATGCCGCGCGTCCTTCGACGACCGCGCCGGCCGGCAGCAGGCCGAGCAGTGCGAGCATCGACATCGTCTTGCCGCTGCCGCTCTCACCTGCCACGCCGAAGACCTGAGCAGGCTCGACGTGGTAGTCGATGCCGTCGACGACGGTCGCGAAGCCCCTCGGCGTCGGGAGTCGGACTCGCAGCCCCTCGACCTCCAACAGAGCGGTCAGCGTTCGTCACCGCCCCAGGAGGTCTGGGGATCGAAGAAGTCGCGGAGACTGTCGCCCAGGAAGTTGAACGCAAGCACGGCGGTGAAGATCGCGAGCCCAGGGAAGGTGCCGATCCACCACCATTGAAAGTACTGGGCGCCGTCGGCGACCATCGAGCCCCACTCGGCCTGGGGCGGCTGAGCGCCGAGGCCGAGGAACGAGAGGCCGGCGAGCAGCAGGATCGCGTTGGCAAGGTCGAGTGTTGCGAGCACGAACACCGGTCCCGCGACATTCGGCAGGACGTCCCGGAACAGCGTGCGGCGAGCCGAGGCGCCGAGCAGGCGCGCCGACTCAACGTACTCCGTGTCACCGACAGACAGCACGAGGCCCCGGACGACGCGCGCATACGAGGGCCAGGCAACTACGACGATCGCGAGTGCGGCGTTTCGAAGCCCGCGCCCGAGGACCGCGGCGACGACCATGGCGAGGATGATCGCCGGGAACGCAAAGAAGAGATCGACCACGCGCATCGAGAACCCGTCGACGATGCCGCGGAAGTAGCCTGCGAGGGCGCCCACCAGCCCGCCGATCATGGCGGCGAGCGAGACGAGCAGCAGCGCGATCGGCACCGAGACCCGAGCGCCGTAGATGACACGGCTGAGGACGTCACGTCCGAGCTCGTCGGTCCCGAAGAGATGCGCGCTGGTGGGGCCCTGCGCTGGCGCGAACGTCTGGGCGAGCGGATCGTACGGCGCGACGAACGGCGCGAAGATCGCCACGAGGAGCCACGCAACAGCGATCACGCCCCCGGCGACGGCAAGTGGCTGCCGCCAGGCCGGGCGCGTTCGTCCGCCACGTTTACGAGCGCGCATCCGGAAGGCAAGGGTGCTCACCTGACGCGGATCCTCGGGTCGATCAGGCCGTAGAGGACGTCCACGATGAAATTGACCGTGATGTAGACGACTGCGACGAAGAGGCTCACGCCCGCGATGGCCGGGACGTCGAGGTTGACGGCAGCCTGGTACGCGTACTGGCCGATGCCCGGCCAGGAGAAGATCTTCTCCACCAGCACCGCACCGGTCAGCACGTTCGCGAAGACGAGGCCGAGAACGGTGATGACCGCCGGCAGCGCTGCCCGAAGGATGTACCGCCTGACGACGATCCGTTCGGGAAGTCCTTTCGCACGGGCGGCGCGTACGTAGTCGTTGCCGACGACCTCGAGCACCGCCGAGCGTGTGTAACGGGTGAGCAAGCTGACGTTGAACGCGGCGAGCACGAGCGCCGGGAGCACGAGGTGGTGCAGCGCCTGCCCGAAGAGCCCCCACTGCCCGGCGAGGAGTGCGTCAATCGTGTACAGCCCGGTCTTGTGCGGGGGTGGCAGGACTCCCGGATCGAGCCGGTCGGCGCCCGGGAACCAGCCGAGCTTGAAGAAGCCGAGGTAGAGCGCGACGAGCGCGATCCAGAACGTCGGCATCGAAATGCCGCCGAGCGAGACCACACGAAGGACATGGTCGGTGGGACGGTTCCGGCGCATGGCGGCGATCACCCCGAATGTGATCCCGAAGAAGGCCGCGATGACGATCGAATACAGCGCAAGCTCTGCGGTGGCCGGGATGAACTGGCCGAGATCGTGCGTCACGGCGTCGTGAGTGAGCGACGATTGCCCGAGATCGCCCTGAACGAGATGCTGGAGGTAGAGCCAGTAGCGGACAGGCAGCGGCTTGTCGAGTCCGTAGTGCGCCTTGAAGGCAGCAACGGCAGCGGGATCGGCCGACGCCTGTTCGCCGAGGTTGGTGGCCACCGCGTTGCTCGGCACGAGCTGGGTGAGCACAAAGACGACGAGCGTGATGCCGACGGCGAGCAGAACGAGGGCGACCATGCGCCGGAGCACGAAGCGCAGGAAGCTCGAGGACGGACGGGGTCTACGCCGGGCCCTCGGTGCGTCGACCATGGCGGTGGGCGCCGTCGTCAAGGGCCAACGATCGTACAGCGCCGCACGCTTGACCGGCTTCAGGTGTTGTGTGAGGCTTCACAGGTGACGACGTTCGCTCCCGTGCGGGTCGCTGCGGTCCAGGCGACTCCGGTGATGCTCGATCTGGACGCGAGCGTCGAGAAGGCGATCGAACTGACCCGCGACGCCGCCGGACAGGGCGCGAAGCTGATCGTGCTACCGGAGTGCTTCCTCTCTTTCTATCCCTCGGCCTCGATCACCCAGTCGCGCTACGACGAAGGGATGACGGATCTCTTCGAGCGGATGTGGCTGAGCGGAGTCGACGTCCCCGGCCCAGTGATCGACCGGCTCACCAGCGTCTGTTTCGAGCTCGGCGTCCACCTCGCGATCGGCGTCAACGAACGTGAGAGCAACCGCCCCGGCACCCTCTACAACACACTCTTGATCATCGGGCCGAGTGGCTTGCTGCTCAAGCACCGCAAGCTGATGCCGACCCATCACGAACGGCTCTTCCACGGGATCGGCCAGGGAAACGACCTGACAGTTGCAGATACGACCGTTGGACGCGTCGGCGGCCTGATCTGCTGGGAGCACCGCATGCCGGTCGCGCGCTACGCGATCTACCGCGGCGGCCCGCAGATCTGGGTGGCGCCGACGATGGACGACAGTGACGTCTGGCTTTCGCTCATGCGAACCATCGCATTCGAGTCCGGGGCCTGGGTGATCAGTGTCTGCCAGTACATCCACGGTGAGCAGTTCCCGGATGACTTCCCGTTCGAGATTCCGGGCGGACGAGACCGGGAGCTTTCACGCGGAGCGTCCGCGATCATCTCCGGTGCCACACGCGAAGTCGTTGCCGGTCCGCTCGTCGGCGAGGAGGGAATCCTCGTCGCCGACTGCGATCTCCGTGAAAGTCTCCGCGGGAAACAGTGGTTCGATGCTGTCGGGCACTACAGCCGCGAGGACGTTCTCCTCGGCGTGCTCGGCGCAACCGACGGCGCAGGGAACGGGGCCTCGCCGCCGAGCGTCGGCATCGAACCGGCGGCGTCGCCGAACTGACTCGTTGCTGAGAAAGGGCGGGCGATTCGGCCGCCCTTTCCTCAGACAGGACGGACTAGGCCGTCGACGCCGAAGGAGCCTCGGGCGCCTGTTCGGCGTACACCTCTCCCTCCGGGGCCTGTAGGTGCGCAGGCTTGGTGCGCTGCACCAGGACGTAGTAGGCCGCGCCGACCAGCGTGATGACGATCACGACCGTCCAGAAGATCGGCCGGTCGTTCAGCCAGTGCCAGTGGAAGTTCAGGAGCTTCCCGGTCTCATTCGGAGTCGGGTTCGTGGCGACACGAGGCCAGGCGATGTTCAGGAGCATCCCGCCACCCCACAGTAGCCCAAGGGCTGTGACCGGAATCCCCCACTTGCCGAGCGAGAACGGTGCCGCCGCTCGAGGCCAGCCACGGAGCCTGGCCCGCATCACGGCGATATTGCAGACGAGATAGCTCAGATAGATCATTCCGGTGGCCGCGATCGCCACGATCGCCGCCCCGGTGTACTGGAGCATCGGGATGAACGCGAAGATCCCGACCGCGAGGCATGAGCCGACCGGCGTGTGCCAGCTCGGGTTCACCTTGCGGAGCAAAGACGAGCCGGGTAGTTGCTCGTCGCGGGCCATGCCGAAGCAGAGCCGGATCGTCGAGGCCTGGATCGCGAGGCAGCAGACGAAGATCGCCGCGGACACGACGAGCAGATAGACCGTCGCGAACGCGTTCGAGAAGTTCGCGTCGATGATCTGGGCCGGCCCGAACGCGCCTTTGATCGCTGCGCCCATGTCCGGGACCGCCATCAGGAGCGCCCAGAGAAACACGGCTCCCACTAGGAACGCGCCGACGACCGACGCGAGGACGGCCTTCGGCGCCTCGCGACGCGGGTCCCTGGTCTCCTCGGCGAGCGTCGAGGCAGTATCGAAGCCGTAGATCACGTAGAGGCTCATGAACATGGCCACGAGGAACGTGCTGACCGTCAGCGACTGGCCGCCCGTGTGGAAGATCACTCCGACGCCCTGATGGTTATGGAAGATCGCGAGGATGAACGCGAAGACGACCATCCCGAGGATCTCGAAGATGACGCCCGTGTTGTTGATCAAGGCGACCAGATTGACGCCGAAGATGTTCAGGAGCGTGATCAAGGCGAGAGTGGAGACCGCGATGATCCGCTGGTTGTGAAGACTGCTTGCAAGGTTCCACCCCATCCCGTTGAACGCCGGAATGAGCGCGAGCGGCAACGTCACACACACGGAGGCGACCGTCAGAATGCCGGCGAACAGGTAGATCCAGCCGGTGAACCAGGAGTACGTCTTTCCGGACAAGTATTTAGTCCACTGGAACACCGAGCCCGCGACCGGATAGTGGCTCGAGAGCTCCGCGAAGGTCAGCGCGATGATGAACTGGCCCAGCGCCACGATCGGCCAGCTCCAGAAAAAGACGCCGCCGATGGTCGTCAGGCCGAGGAAGAAGAGCGCAAAGATGCCGGTCGACGGCGAGATGTAGCTGAAAGCGACGGCGAACGAGCTGAAAACGCCGAGGGTGCGCCGCAGCTCCTGCTTGTAGCCGAAGCGGGCGAGGTCGTCCTCGTCGCGAGACGCCTCGACGGGCGTCTCGTCGTGGATGTCCACCATGCGTTGCCCTCCAAGTTAGGGGATCGGGCGATTTAGACACGGCGCCGGGGCGCGTGTCAATACGGACGACCGGCGCTCGTGCTCGTGCGTACTCGTATCCACTGAGGCGCGACTGCGGTCAGGGCGGCTGAAGCGCATCGAGGAAACGCGGCTCCGCCGCGGTCCGGGCGAGCCGTTCGAAGTGTTCCGCGGCATAGGCCGCGAAGTCGAAGTCGAGCTCGGAGATGGCGAGCTGCACGACCCCCCACATCGCCTCCCGGAAGTCGGACATGAATCGCATCAGCACGAGTGCCCGCCTATCGTTGCTGCCGTAGGCGGCCAGCAGCGCACGCTCGCCGCTTTCGTCGAGCTCGTGGTTGACGGCGAAATTGCCGAGGTCGAAGAACGGGTCCCCCATGCCTGCGTACTCCCAGTCGACGAGCCAGGTGCGCAGGCCGTCGCCGATGAAGTTCGCGTTCAGCAGATCGTTGTGGCACGGTCGGATCGGGGCGCCGAAGCGTCGGCGCTCGATCTCGTCCGCGATCCCCTTCGACCGTCCGTACGCGTCCGGAACGAAGACGCCGTGCTTGTGGGCTGTGGCACGGTACTCCTCGATGACGCGAAAACTGTCGAAGCGCCCGGGCAGAGCGGGGCCGTCGTGCAGCCGGCGAAGTGCTTCACCGACCCACCCGACGTCGACTTTGCCCACCTCGCCGTCGACGTAGCGCGTGACGAGATAGCCCTCCGGCTCGACGAAAGCGACGACCTCGGGAGCGAGCCCGAGCTCGGCGGCAACGCGCGAGGCGACGTGCTCGGCCGCGCGATCGATTCCGAGCAGCTCCGTGTCCTTGCCGCCGACCCGCAGGACGAACTCCCGTCCGTCCACCTGAACTTTGAAGTTGCGGTTCGTGATCCCGCCGCCGAGCGGCTCGATCGTCGCATGTTTCCCCGGCCAGATCCGTTCGGCCAGCTGCCCGGCATCCACCGGGCGATCCTAAACTTGAGTCGTGAGGCCGGCGGCGTTGCTCTTCGACTTCAATGGCACGCTTTCGGACGACGAGCACATCCAGTGCGAGATCTACGGGGAGATCTTCGCCGAGGCCGGCCAGCCGCTCGCAGTGACCGAGTACTTCGAGCAGCTCGCCGGGCTGTCGGACCCCGAGATCGTGCGGACCTGGCTCGGTGAGGATCGCCCCGAGCTCGTCGCGGAGCGTGTGCGCCGCTACCAATCGCGTGCCGGTGACGGCTCGACCGTGAAACCGTCCACGCGCGAAGCGGTGCGCTACGCGGCACAGCGAGCTGAGCTCGCCGTCGTCTCGGGCGCCGCGCGAGCCGAGATCGAGTCGGTGCTCGGTGCGGCTGAGCTCACGCCGTTCGTCTCGCTCGTCGTCGCCGCCGAGGACGTCGCAGCGGGCAAGCCCGATCCGGCCGGCTACATCCGCGCGCTCGAGCTGCTCGACTGCGGCCCCGATGAGGCGCTCGCTTTCGAAGATTCCGAGGCCGGCGTTGCTGCCGCAAAGGCGGCGGGTCTGTATTGCATCGCACTCGAAGGGACTGCCGAGATCGAGAGACTCGGCGCGGCGGACGAGGTCGTTGCCACGCTGGATGTCGGGCTCATGCAGCGCCTGCTCGGTTGACCGGGCACTACGCGCGAATGCGTTCCCCTTTCGGATCGAAGAGCGGCTCCTCGGCGACGGCTCCTTCAACCCACCCGCCGAAGATCTCAGCCTCGACTCTCGTGCCGGGCGTCGCCGACGCAGCCGGCAGGTAGGCGTACGCGATCGAGCGCTCGACCGTGTAGCCGTAGCCGCCGCTGGTGACGCGCCCGACGATCTCGCCGTCGACTCGGACCGGTTCGGAGCCGAGCGCAACCGAGCGGGGATCGTCGAGCACGAGGCAGGCAAGACGCCGGGTCGGCTCCGGGGCGGCGAGCAGGGCGTCCCGACCGATGAAGTCATCCTTGTCGAGCTTGACGGCGAAACCGAGGCCTGCCTCGAACGGCGTGTCCTCGGGCGTGATGTCCGAGCCCCACACCCGGTAGCCCTTCTCGAGCCGAAGTGAGTCGATCGCCTTGTAGCCACCGGCCGCGAGCCCGTGGGTCTCGCCCGCCTCCCAGATCGTGTCCCAGAGCTGCAGCCCGAGTTCCGTCGGGCAATAGAGCTCCCAGCCGAGCTCCCCGACATAGGTGACCCGCAACGCGAGACACGGGACGCGGCCGACTGCGAGCTCGCGCGCGCGCATGTACGGGAACGTGAGCTCCTCCGACGCCAGCGGCTGGAGGATCGCGCGGGAGACTGGCCCCCAGAGACCCAGGCACGCGTACTTCGAGGTCACGTCGTCGACCTGGACGCCGTCGGGCGCGTGGAGCCGGATCCAGGCGAGGTCGTGCCGGCCGAACGCCGTGCCGGTCACGATTCGAAAACGATCCTCCGCGAGCCGCGTGACGGTGAAATCGCACTCGATCCCGCCGCGCGCGTTGAGCATCTGCGTATACGTGATCGCGCCGACGTCCCGGGCCACCTTGTTGTCACACAGGTGTTCGAGAAAGTCGTCCGCTCTCTCGCCCGAGATCTCGATCTTGGCGAAGGACGTCTCGTCGAAGAGAGCGGCGGTCGTGCGGCACGCGTGATGCTCCGCTCCGATTGCAGGCGACCAGAGGCGACCGGCCCAGCCGCGCGGTCTCAAGGCCTCGTGACCCGAAGCCGCGTTCGGCTCGAACCAGTTCACGCGCTCCCAACCGGACTTCTCGCCGAAGACCGCGCCGAGCTCTTTGGTCCGAACGTATGTCGGCGAGACCAGCAGTGGGCGGCCTGCCTGGCGTTCGTGGCCCGGGTACTTGACGTCGTAGTACGTCGAGTAGATCTCGATCGTGCGCGCAAGCGTGTACTCGCGACTCTCGTAGTTGCCGCCGAAGCGACGCGAGTCCATCTCCCAGACATCGAGGCTCGGAATGCCCTCGATGATCCACTCGGCCACGAGCTGTCCCATTCCCCCCGCTCCCGCGAGCCCATGTGCGCAGAAGCCGGCGGCGACCCAGAAACCGCGCACGTCGGACGGCCCGAGGATGAACTCGCCGTCGGGTGTGAACGCCTCGGGGCCGTTGATCAATTGGATGACCTCCGCATCCCCGATCTCCGGCACCCGCACGAGCGCGCCTTCCATCAGCTCCTCGAAGCGCGGCCAATCCTCTGCGAGCAGCTTGGCGTTGAAATCGGCCGGGATGCCGTCGAGGGACCACGGCGCCGGCTGCCGTTCGTAACCACCCATCACGAGCCCACCGGACTCCCCGCGGAAGTAGACGAGCAGGGACGGGTCGCGCATCGTCGGCACGTCGAGCGGAACACCGTGAGGTTTCGTGATCAGGTACTCGTGCGCCATCGGGATCACGGGGACGTTGACTCCGGCGAGGCGGCCGATCTCATGCGCGAAGATCCCGCCCGCGTTCACGACAATCTCGGTCTGGATGTTCCCTCGGTCGGTGACGACTCCGGTGACCCGGTTGCGATCGACCTTGATCGAGGTGATGCGTGTGTTGGTGTAAACCTCGGCACCGCGCCGTCGCGCTCCTTCGGCCAGCGCGTAGGTCAGCTGGCTCGGATCGACGTAACCGTCGGTCGGCAGGTAGGCAGCGCCGAGGACGCCTTCGGTCGACATCGGTGGAAAGAGCTCCTGTGCGTCGTCAGCCGAGACGAGCTCGAGCGGCAGACCGAATGTCTTGGCCCACCCGGCCTGGCGCGCAAGCTCCTCCACTCGCTCCTGTGACGACGCGAGTCGGAGCGACCCCACTTCATGCCACCCGGTTTCGAGCCCGACCTCGTCGCCGAGCGATCGATAGAGCTCAACCGAGCTCATCATCATCTTGGTCAAGCTGAGTGAGCCACGGAGTTGGCCCACGAGCCCGGCCGAGTGGAAGGTCGACCCGCTCGTGAGGTCGGCACGCTCGCAGAGAACGACGTCCTCCCACCCGAGCCGTGTGAGCCAGTAGAGGATCGCGCAACCGCCGACGCCGCCGCCGATGATCACCGCGCGCGCAGCGTCTTTCACGCGCAGACCCTATGGGACGATTCGCTGCGGAAGCAGGGAGACCCGGCCCGAGCGGGCCGAGCCTCCCTCGCTTTCCTACGAGATCGTGAGCGCTGCGGACCCCAGCTGACCGCGGATCTCGCCGGCCGGGTTCTTCTTCGTATGGACGTTGACGTAGGCGCGGCCCGATTCCAGTGCGTTCAGCACCGAGGAATCGACCGTCGCCTTGCCCCGCGCACCACTCTTGCACGGGGCGCACAGAGGCACGATCACCGGACCGGCCTTCCCGCGGACGCCGCGGTGGATGTGCGCCGCGACGGCCTTCCCGGTCAGGCGGCTGAAGGTCAGCCGCCAGGTGAGCACCGCCGAGGATCCCTGCTTCGTGATCGAGACGGTGAAAGCACCAGCGGCCCGACGAACATTGCCCTTCGGCTTCGGCCGCTCCTGCGCGGCGCGAAGCGACGCCTTCAGACTCGCGACCGGCGACACCTGGTCCCGAATCTCTCCCGCCGGGTTCGTCTTTGTGTGCACGTTGACGTAGGCGCGGTCGTTCTCGATCGCCTCGAGCACGACCGGGGTGATGTTCGCGGTTCCGGTGACTCCGCTGGTGCAAGGCGCACAGAGCGGGACGACGACGGGACCCGGCGTGCCCCTGGCCGCGATGTGGATGTGTGCCGCGACGGCGGGACCGGTCATGCCGGTAAACGACAGCTGCCAGGCCAGAACGGCACCGGTGTCGGCCTTCGTCAGCGTTCCGGTGAACGTCCCCTTCGCCGACCCGACGTCCCCTTTCGGAGCGGGCGTCTCATCGGTGGCGGCCATTGCGGCGGAGATCTTCACCTGGCTCGACTGGCTGCGCGCCCCGGCACCTCCTGCCACGACCAGCGCGACAGTGGCTCCCAGAGCGACCACGAGTAAGACCAGCTTCGACACCACATTCCCCCTTTGCGATTTGCCCCTTTTCGACTTGGGATCGCAGGTCGACCCCTTCGTAGGCCAGTTACGGGCGACCTCAGCGACCGGTTTGTGTGGTTCGGGCTCCCTCGGTCGAGGGACGCCCCCGCAGGCGTGAAAGGCCGATGCACCTGGCAGCCCCCTGCGGTGGCACAAATGGAGATCAAGCGGCGACAATTCACCCTTGCCTCGACGGCTTCGAGGCTCCTCTCGGCGATCGAATCCGCCGGGCTCGCCAGCACGGCGACGTTCGCAAGCGCCCTCTGGGTCGGCCTTGCACTCCCCGGACTGCCGCTCCTCCCCGGCCTAGGCACAGGCGGGAACAGCAACGTGGCGATCTCGCTCAGCAGCGCCGTCCTCGGGGTTCAGGAAAGTCAGACCTTCAAGTCGCCGAACAACCCAACGGGCCGGCAGGCGCGGCTCCTCTCGCTCCTGCTTCCGGCCGACGCCCTGGCGAACGACCTCGCGACTGCGCCGACGCGTTCGGCCGAATCCCGCGCCAAGTCACTGATCGTCGCACTTCCGGATCCTCCTGCCGCGGAGGGTCACGAGAGCGGCCCGAGCTCGAGCGACCAGCCGGAGCGGCAGGTCGCGTCTGCACCGGTCCAGCAGTCGCAGCCGGCGCCACAACCGCCTGCGCCCGCACCGCCCGCACCTCACCCGGCGACGCCTGCAGCGGCGCCGCGTCAGCAGCAGCCGGACCCGAATCCGCCGGCGCCCGGGCCCTCCACTCCTTCGACTCCACCCCCGTCGTCCGACTCCGGAGAGCCGGTGGTCGCCCCACCGCCCGCCGACGGCGGCGAAGGACCGCAGCCGGCCGATCCGGGTGCTCCCGAGAGCACGGAGTCGCCCGATCCCGCCGAGGATCCTGGCTACGGCGACCCCGGTGGCGCCGGGTCGACTCCCGGCGGAAACGGGAACGGCAATGGCAACGGCAACGCAGGCGGAAACAATCCCAACGCCGGTGGCAACAATCCGAACGCGGGCGGCAACAACGCCGGCGGAAACGGGAACGGCAACGCGGGCGGCAACAACCCGAACGCCGGTGGAAACAATCCCAACGCGGGCGGGAACAGCCCGAACGCCGGCGGCAACAACCCCAACGCAGGTGGCAACAATCCAAACGCAGGCGGCAACGGGAACGGCAACGGCAACGCGGGTGGAAACAACCCGAACGCAGGGGGTAACAACCCGAACGCAGGGGGCGCGAACGCTGGGGGTAATGGGAACGGCAACGGAGCCGCCAAGGGCGGCCCGAAAAAGGGTCCCTAGATGGAAGGCCGTTTTCGCTCCCGCTACGGGCGCGTCGCGGTCGCACGGGCCGCACTTGTCGTCTTCCTGCTCTTCTGCGCGCTGATCGCGGGGATCGTCTTCACGCTCGATCTCAGCGCTCGCCGCTCGAACAGCCAGCAGGCAGCGACCGAGCTCGCCGGCACCGCGCGGGTCGCGGCGTCGACCTTCTCGACGATGCACGCCAATCTTCGAGCTCGAGTGGGCGAGCTCGCCGCGTCGAACTCGCTGCAGCAGGCGCTCCTCCACCGAGACGGCTCCCGACTCCGCGCTCTCGCGGCCTCGCACGATGCACGCGTGGTGATCCGCGGACGCGCGTACGGAAAGCTTCCCAGCGGCCCTCGCGTCACCGCGACTGCGACGATCACTCGTGACGGCCGTGCCGTCGCCCGGGTGACGATGGCCGTGCCGATGGATTCGTCGCTGCTCGCCGTCCTACAAAGAGCAACTCCGATGCCGAAGCATGCGGCGCTGGTGCTCGCACAGCACGGCCAGGTGACGGCCGGAGGCCCGGCGGGCGCATCAGCGAACGTCGAGAAGGGTCACATCGAGCTCGGCAAGGTGTCGTTCCTCGCCAAGGACACGAAGCTCGACTCCCGCGGTGCCTCGCTCGTCGCCGTGGAGCCGGTGTCGGCGGTGCAGGCGCGCCTCAGCGCCTACAGGCGACGCCTCCTCTTCGCGGCAGCGATCACCCTGGCGCTTGCCGCCGGTCTTGCGACCCGCCTGGCTCGTCCCGTCGCCCGCATCTTCGCCGACCTCGCCCACCTGACGCTCGCGGCCGAGACCGACTCGCTGACGAACATCGCGAATCGCCGAGCGCTCGACCAGCGTCTCGACGAGGAGGTCGACCACGCACGGCGGCTCGGCACGAACGTCGCTTTCGTGATCGCCGACATCGACAATTTCAAGTCGGTTAACGACCGGTTCGGACACCAGACCGGCGACGAGGTCCTACGGCGGGTCGCTGCGGTTTTCACTGAGTCGGTCCGCGAGCTCGACCTACCAGGACGCTACGGCGGCGAGGAGATCGCAGTGGTCGGGCCGGGCACCAATCTCACCGGTGCACGCGGGCTCGCCGAAAAGATCCGCGCGCGGATCGAGGAGCTCGAACTGACGACTCCGGACGGAGATTCGCTCAGGGTGACGGCGAGCTTCGGCGCCGCGTGCTTCCCGGCGCAGACGAGTGTCGAGGAGTTGGTCGCAGCCGCGGACGCTGCGCTCTACGAGGCAAAGCGGAACGGCAAGAACCGCGTCGTCACGGCGACTGCGAAGCGAAAGCCGCGCAAGCAGGCCGCCGTAGACGAAGCCCCGGCCTCCGCCTGAGCACCTTCTCGAGCGCAGCCTTGCCGCTGTGGGATCATGGTGCCATGCGCCGCGGGGGTCTGTGCATGTTGGCGGTCGTGCTCGCCCTCGCCGGGGCCGGCGCGGTGCGAGGCGACGTCTGGGAACAGGTTCACGTCCGTTTCGTCACGATCCACTACACGACGCATAACGGTCTCCACCGTGCGGCGTACGTGGTGCTGCCCGACTGGTACGGGCCTGGCAACAATCCTCCGATTCCGCTGATCATCTCTCCGCACGGTCGCGGGGTCTCCGCAGAGGAAAACGTCGACCGGTGGGGAGACCTCCCCGAAGTCGGCTCGTTCGCCGTCGTCAATCCCGAAGGACAGGGCCGCAGGTTCGCGCGCTTTTCGTGGGGATACGCCGGGCAGATCGATGATCTCGCGCGCATGCCCCGGATCCTGCGGGCCACCATTCCGTGGCTGCGGATCGAGCCGCGCCGGGTCTACGCGTTCGGAACGAGCATGGGTGGCCAGGAGACGTTGCTACTCGTCGCCCGCCATCCCAAGCTCCTGGCCGGCGCCGCAGCATTCGATCCTGTCACCAACATGGCCACGCGTTACCGCGACTTCTCGCGGCTTCGCTGCAACCGCGGCTGTCTGCGCAGGTGGGGTGATCCGATCGGCTTCGGGCTGCGCAGACTCGCGCGCGAAGAGATCGGCGGCACGCCGAAGAGCCTTCCGCGGGCCTACGCGCGCCGCAGCCCGATCACCTACGCACGCGCGATCGCAAAGTCCGGCGTGCCGCTCCAGCTCTGGTGGAGCAAGAGGGACCACGTCGTCAGGTCACAGGATCAGTCGGCCGCACTCGCGCGCAGGTTGCGTCGCCTGAATCCCGCTGCGCCGCTCCACACGTTCGTCGGCTCCTGGCCGCACTCCGCGGACATGCGTCCGTACTTCATGCTCATTCCAGCCCTGAAGAAATTCGATCTCGTCCCCACGCGCGCTCCGTACTCGTTGCGCAGCACGCAGTCGCGCCCGGTACATCCCTTGCTGCCCTGGCACCACGCGGTGCGCGACGGGAACGGGAAGCTGCTGTCCTGGTACCGCCCGAACGCCGGTCTGGGCTACGACCGCGTCTTGCGCCTCGGCTGGAACTTCATCGAGCGCGGCGTTCCACGCGATCCGCGGACACGGTCGAAGGTGTACCTCAACTACGCGGTGTTCGACGGACAGACGCTCCGAGGCATCTACTGGCAACACAACCCTGCGTTTCTCAACGCTGCCTTCGTCGACTCGCTGGTCTCCTGGTATCCGTATTCGGCCGACCGGCGAGCGATCAGCGTGGTGCGCGAGATGCTCGACTACCAGCTCGCACACGGGACTTCGCCCTTCGGCTGGGCGTGGCCGCGGGTCCCGTTCACCACGGCCTGCGCGGGCGAGCGAACGTACGGGCGCTGCCTCGCCGGGCTCCCCCGGCGCTTCTACGGCGGCGTCGAGACCGACAAGGTGGGGCTGCTCGGACTCGGGTACCTGCAGTTCTACGAGCTGACCGGCGAACGGCGGTTCCTTCGCGCCGCGATCGCAGCCGGAAACGCGCTCGCGAGACACGTTCGCCCGGGTGACGCGACGCACACACCCTGGCCGTTTCGCGTCAACGCAAGGACGGGCGCCGTTCTCGACGGTGCACAATTCGGAGGGCTCGTCGTCGGGCCGGTGCGCCTGCTCGACGAGCTCGTTGAGGTGGGCGCCGGCAACACGAGCTCGTACAAGCACGCACGCGACGTCGCCTGGGCGTGGATGCTGAAGTACCAGTTGAACCGCGACAGCCCGGCGTGGAATCGCTGGAGCGGCTTCTACGAGGACGTCCCGTACAACCCACGCAGCCTCAATCAGGCGACCCCGACGCTCACGGCGCAGTACCTGCTCACACACGCTGCGCCGGAGTCGGTCGATCCATCGTGGGACGAGCACGCTGCGGCGCTGCTCCGCTGGGTGCAGAAGTCATTCGGCCGCGGCCCGTTCCTCGGGGCCTGGGGAATCGACGAGCAACGGGCACCCGGTAAGCCCGGCTGCTGCTCGCGCGTCGGGCTCGGCAGCACGACGTCACGCTGGGCGGCGACGAACGCCTTGCTCTATGCACGCACGGGAGACGAACGTGCGCGCGAGCTCGCCGTCCGCTCACTGAACTACGCCACGTACTTCACCGCAAGCGACGGGCGGGTCTCCTGCTGCGGGCAGCGGCCGACGAACACGTTCTGGTTCAGCGACGGCTACGCCGATTATCTGCGGAGCTTCAACTGGGCGATGGCGGCGATGCCAGAGCTCGCTCCGAAGCGACGCGACCACCTGCTCGGGTCGAGCTCCGTTGTGCAATCCGTGTCGTACGGCTGGCGGCGGCTGACGTATCGCACCTTCGACGCGAGCGGTACAGAGGTCCTCCGACTCGGCTTCCGGCCGCGGCGGATCGTCGCCGGCGGGAGCGTGCTCGCCGAGCGCAGCGACCTCTCGGCGGAGGGATACGTCATCCAGGCGCTCGGCGGCGGCGATTTCGCGGTCCGCATCCGACACGACGGCGCGCGCCGAATCGCACTCGACAGCTGACGCTTCCGGCGAGGCGATTTCCCTGCTCGGAGCGGCCAAATCCGTCTCAAATCACGCTACGCTCTAGGTAATGGAGTCAAGGGGGGATTCCTGGGAGTCGACCGGCTGGGAAGCGGCCTGGCAGCGGCCTGAGGAAAAGGCCGATCGAGACGAGGTTCTCCAGCTGGCCCGGCGGCTCGCCGAGGCACGGGAGCGCCAGAGCGCGGAAGCTCTTGTCCAGGTCGAGGATCTCAAGCGCGCGCTCCGAGAGCGCGCCGCGGATGTTGCACGGCGGGAGCTCGAGGTCGAGCAGCGGACGAAGAAGCTCGACGACGAGGAGGCCCGCGCACACGAGGGCAGACGGCTTCGGCTTCGACGCCCCGAGCGCGACGCCGATCGCGCGTATGCGGAGGAGCTGCTCGTCCGTCGCGAGGCAGAGTTGCAGCAGCGCGTCGATGCACTTGGCCCGCGCGAGCGCGAGACGACGGAGCGCGAGACTGCTCTTCGCGCGCGCGAGCTCGAGGTCGAGGAGTCCGAGACGGCGTTGAAGGCGCACGAGCAGGAGCTCGCGAAAGACAAGGCCTCGCTCGAGCGCCGGAAGAACGAGCTCGAGGGTTCCTACGCGCGTCTGCGTGAGCAGGAGGCGGCCTTCGCCGCGCGAGCAGCGGAGCTCGCAGATCAGGAGCGTGCGCTCGAGTCGTCTCTGAGCGAGGCCGGGCGGGCAAGCGACGAGCTCGTCGAGCGGGCGGCGACGGTCGAGGCAGCGGAGCAGGAGCTCGACGCTGAGCGCGTTCGGCTCGACGAGGTGGCCCGAGAGCTCGAGGCGCGGGCCGACGCTGCTCGAGCCGACGAGGAACGGGGCGCGGGCGAGCAGGAGCTCCGGTTCGCCCAGCAAGTGCGCGTGCTCGAGGAACGGGCGCGGGCCGTCGACGAGCTCGACCGACAGCTGGCGACTCGCGAGCGCGATGCCGCCGCGGGCGAGCAGCGCACCGCAGCCGAAGGTGAGCGCAAGCTTGCAGAGCTCCAGTCACAGCTTGCCGCGCGAGAGTCGGACCTTGCAGCCCGCGAGGCCGAGCTACTGAAGACTCAAGCGGGCCTGGCGAGGCAGCAGGAGAGCATTCGCCGCCGTGAGCGTGCGCTCGATGACGCCGAGCGAGTCCAGGAGCGCGAGCGAGCCTTGCCTGCGGTGCCGTACGTCAGCTTCAGCGACGGCCTGGACGCCTTCACGGGCGGCCGACCGCGGGCCGGCTAGAAGCTCTCCGCGAGAACGCGCTTACAGACCTCGACGACGTCGGGGTCGAACTGCGTTCCGGCGCCTTCATCGAGGCGTCGCAGCGCTTCCTCCCTCGGCAGCCGCTTGCGATACGGACGATCGGTCGTCATGGCGTGATACGCGTCGCAGACCAGAATGATCCGCGACTCGATCGGAATGTCCTCGGCGCTCTTGCGGTCGGGGTAACCGGTGCCGTCAAAGCGCTCGTGACAGTGGCGCACGATCGGTCGGACCTCTTCGAGCCGGTCGATCGGCGCGATGATCCGCTCGCCGAGCTCGGGGTGCTTCTCGACGAGCTTCCGCTCCTCGGCTGTGAGCGGCCCCGGCTTCGACAGGATCGCTTCGGGGATGCCGATCTTGCCGATGTCGTGGAACAGCGCGCCGAGCTCCAGACGCTTGAGCGCACGCGTGTCGAGGCCGAGTCCGGCGCCCACCTTGAGCGAGAGGTCGGTGATCCACCGGGCGTGTGACGAGGTGTACTCGTCGTTCGCCTCCAGCGCGTTCGCCAGTGCCTCGACCGTCTCGAGGAACGTCTTCTCGAGACTGCGGAAGTTGCCGGCGTTGGTCAGAGCAAGCTTTGCCTGATGGGCGACGCCTGCGAGCAGTCGCAGCTGGCGTTCGGTGAAGTCGCCGTCCTCGGCTGACGCGACGGCGATGCACCCGAGGCGCCCGCCGTCGAGTGTCAACGGCGCGACCGCGAAGGGCTTGCCCATCTCGACGTCCCTTGCCCCGGTGATCGCTTCGCGCTGCTCGTCCGTGACGACGAACGGCTCCTTGACCGAGAAGAACGCCTCGGCGACCTCGTGGTCGAAATGCATCCGCGCCAGGCGTTCACGGTCCAGGTCGCTGTAGCCGTGGGTCGCCCGCACTCTGATCTCGCCTCTTGCCGCCTCCTGGAACCAGACCGATGCGCGAGGCGAGCCGACGGTGCGGGCCGACAACTCGACGATCCGGTCGACGACCGCATCCATGCCTTCTGCACTCGAGAGCTGGCGGCTGAATTCGAGCAGGGCGGTCGCGCGCTCGGCCTCCCGTCGTGCGGATTCGTAGAGACCGGCGTTCTCGAGCGCGACAGCGGCGTGGCCGGCGAGCACCTCGAGGAGGCGCATGTCGTCCTCGTCGAACTGGTTGAGGCCGAGCTTGGAGATCACGATCACGCCGACGACGCGCGTCCCGTAGGTCAGGGGCACGACAACCTGTGACTCGTCGATGGCGTCCGTGCCGGGGAGCACGCGCGCGAACTCGCAGTTGGCTGCGTCGCCGATCAGCAGCGACTCGCCTGTGGCCGCGACGCGGCCTGTGATTCCCTGGCCGACCTTGCAGGCGAGGATCTCGAGCGGCTCCTGCGTCTCCGAGGTGAACTGGCCCACGAACGCAATCGGGATCACGTCGTCGCCGTCGACGATCGACACGCGGCAGTTGTGGTAGTCGATGAGCGAGCGGAGCTCCGTGGCGATGACGTGACCGATCTGGCGCACGTCGTTGAGCCGGTTGAGCTTGCCTCCGAGACTCTGCAGCATCTTCATGTGCGCAACCGAGCGCACGTCTCGCGTCGACGGAACCTGTTCCCCTTCCGGACGCTCGAGCTCGGCGTCGTCGTAGAGGACGATCTGGTTCTTGCCACGCGCCTTTGCAGTCATCATCGCCGCCTCTGCACACGCGATCAGCTCGCGCGGGTTCATTGCATGCTCGGGGCCGCGCGCAAGCCCGACGGAAATGGTGATGCGTCCTGCCGGATCGAACTCTGTGGCCTCAACGCACTCGACGAGTCGGTTCGCAAGCTGCTCGGCGCTTTCCGGCGAACGCGAGGCGATCACGATCGCGAACTCCTCGCCGCCGAGCCGGTAGACGACGTCGGAGGCGCGCACCGCATCCTTCAGCGTGTCGGCGAGGCTGCGCAGGATCTCGTCGCCGGCACCGTGGCCGTAGACGTCGTTGACGCGCTTGAAGTCGTCGATGTCGAGCATGAGGAGTGAGATCACATCGTGCGAGCGGCTGGCCTCTGCCAACGCCTGCCTGAGTCGCTCGTGGAAGGCCCGGTGATTGAAGAGGCCGGTGAGCGGGTCGGTCTGGGCCTGGTGCTCGAGGCGTTGGCGAATCTGCGCGTTGTCGAGCGCGAGAGCGGCGGCGTCGCCGAACCGCTTTGCCAGCTCGAACTCGTCGTCGTCGAACGACGCATCGTCACCGAGCCGGTAGATGTTCAGGGCGCCTTTGATCGAGTCACGCGCAATGAGCGGGATCGTGATCAGCGCCTCCGGCTCGTCCTCGGGCGTGCCGGGGACCGTTGACGTGCGCGGATCGAGGTGAGCCTGGTTGACGCGGACCGACTCGCGATGCTCGACGCCCCAGCCGGTAAGACCGACACCGAACGGGCAGCTGTCCGCGAGGATCTTGTCCGCCCACTTGTCGCGCGCCCACACCGGAAGCAGGACGCGTCGCGGCTCGTCGGCTTCGTAGATCGTCAGCGAGTCATGTGGGACGAGCTCAGCGAGCGCGTCGGCGATCCGGTCGAGCAGCGCATCGAGGCTCTGCTCTGCGAGCACGTCGTGGAAGACGTCCGCAAGACGCCTGTAGGACTCGACGAGGGCGGTCCCGCGCGATGGGTCGCCGAGGACGTTCTCGTCGAGAAGCCGGAGTGGAAGCGCGTGATCGCTCATCCGAGTCGGTCGATATGTCGGTGCAGCCGCAGGTGAAGCCCCCTTTTTCGCGAACCGACACAAAGCAAAGCGAGGCGGAAAGCGGCTCGTATCCCCCTGTTGAGGGGTTCCTCATGGCACTGGGCGGTCATACCCAGGGCGTGGGCCGCACCAATGAGGCCGGATCGGCGGCGGATTTCCTCCCCGAGGAGCGTTCGCTGTCCGCTCTGAAGGAGGCTGCGGCCGGCTGCCGGGGCTGCCGCCTATGGGAGATCGGGACGCAGACCGTGTTCGGCGAGGGAACCGAGACCTCCCGGCTGATGCTCGTCGGAGAGCAGCCGGGCGACCAGGAGGACCGGGCTGGAAGGCCCTTTGTCGGGCCGGCGGGCCGCCTCCTCGATCAGGCGCTCGAGGAGGCGGGCATCGACCGGGCGGACACCTACGTGACGAACGCTGTGAAGCACTTCAAATGGCAGGCGCGCGGGAAGCGCCGGATTCACCAGAAGCCCAGCTGGGCGGAGACCGCGGCCTGCCAACCCTGGCTCGAGGCCGAGCTCCAGGTCGTTCAGCCTCAGGTGCTCGTCCTGCTCGGCGCGGTCGCCGCGCAGTCCTTGCTCGGCCGCCAGTTCCGAGTGACCCAGAACCGGCGCCAGCTCGTCGAATCCGACCTCGCGCCGGCCGTCACGGCGACGATCCACCCCTCGGCCATCCTCCGCGGCGATCCGGAACGGCGAAAGGAAGAGCTCGCCGCCTTCGTCGGCGATCTCCGCTTCGCCGCTGCCCTGATCTAGCTCGCTGAGGTCTCTTCCGTGGCCTGAGCGCCCTCGGCTTCGCGCGCCCGCTGCGCCAGGTCGCTGCTCAGATCCTCGGGATCGTTGTCCGTCTCGTCCCAGGAGGGCTGCGGCAGCGGTGCGGCGAACCACTCGCGCAGCGCGTAGGCAATGCCTGCCGCCAACCCGATCCCCAGCAACACTCGCTTCATCTTCAACCTCCCCGCGTCGCTTCCGGAGAGACGTACCTTACGCGGCTAGTCGCCCCAGTCGAAGTCGCGGCTCCGGCCCCAGAGGCCTTCCTCGGACTCGGGAGCGGTCTGCTCGGCGGTCTCCTCACCCGGCCACGCCAGGACGGGATGCTCGGCGGTCACTGCGGCCTCCTCGCCGTCCATGGTCTCCTCGAGACGCGCCTGCTCCTCGGTCTTGAACAGTGGATGGTTGTCGAACGGATCGGCGCTCTTGTAGTGGCCGAGGGGCATCGACTCCTCGAGCTTCGCGTTCCGCTCCTTCAACTCGAGGTGATCCTGGATCGTCTTGGCGAACATCGACGGCATCTCAACGGGCATGAAGGGCTCCTGGGTTGGGGACTGGGCCGAGCCTGCGGGATTGTAGCCCTTCAAGCACCCGTTTCCAGGGAAACTGCCGGAAACACCCTCCTTGGACTAGGTCTGGCGGACCGGGTCCGGAGCCGTCTCGACCCGGTTCTTGCCTGCCCGCTTGGCCTCGTACATGGCCGCATCTGCGGCTGCGAACAGCTCCGAGGCCGTGCGATACGGCGGGGTCGCGGCGACTCCGAAGCTCGCGGTGACCGGGATCGGCGTGCCGTCCGCGGTGAGGACGATCCGTCCCGCCAGGGCGACCCGGATCCGCTCGGCCACCCGCGCGCCGCCGGCGAGATCCGTGCCCGGCAAGACCATCAGGAACTCCTCCCCGCCCCAGCGGCCGGCGATGTCCACATCGCGGAGGGTCTCCTGGAGGAGCGTCGCGAAATCGTGCAGCACCGTGTCTCCCGCCGGATGGCCGTAGCGGTCGTTGACGTCCTTGAACCAATCGAGGTCGGCGACGACCACCGCCAGGGAGCCGCCGAAGCGCTCGACGCGGGCGAGCTCGTCCGCGAGCGACTCTTCGCACTGGCGCCGGTTGGCGAGGCCGGTGAGGCCGTCGACGAGCGCCTGCCGTTCGACGATCCGGTGCAGCCGGACGTTGTCGAGGGCAACGACGGCGTGCGACGCGAGGGAGGCCGCGGTCATCCGATCCTCGTCGGTGAAATCGTCGCCGAAGAGGAGAAGCGAGCCGAAGTCCATGGTTCCAGCACGAAGGGGCACCTCGATCTTGTCGTCGCCCTTGTCGGGATAGCCGACCTGCACGAGCGCACCGTTCGCACCGACGAAGACGCCGCCGGACGCGCTCGTCGCCTCGATCGCGGTCTCGACGATCAACCGCATCAACTGGTCGCTGTCGTGGGTGGCGCCGAGCGCCTCGCCGAAGCGCGAGATGACGTCTCGCAGACGTCCACGTTCCGCCTGCAGCTCGTCGAGACGGGTCTGCAGCTGGAACGCCATCTGGTTGAACGTCCGCCCGAGCAGCGCGAACTCGTCACGGCCCTGGACGGGCACGCGTTGCTTGAGGTCGCCTCGCGCGATCGCCCGTGCCGCGTCGACGAGCCGCCGAATCGTGCGGACGATTGCGCGACCTTCGACGTATGCAACACATGCAACGAAGAGCAGCGCGGCGAGGAGCCCGACTAGCAGGCGGTTTCTCGCATCACGGTTGGTCGCGTCAATGCGCGCCTGCGGGCTGATCACGCCGAGCGTCGCGTTGGGGCGTGCCCCGATCGTGCCGGCGACGAGGCTGCGGTAGCTCGTGTCGTCGAGCGAGATCGTCCGTGTCTTGCCCGAGTGGACGTCCACGCTTCCGCTCACGCCCGGCGGCCCAGCGACGATGCGGCCGTTCTGGATCAGGACGACGTGGTCGGAGTTCTCGAGGCCGGAGCGAGTCTCGAGGCGCCTGACGAGCGCGTCGTCCAGTGGCAGCGAGGCCACGACGGACCCGTGCGTGCCGTTCGCGCCGACGACCTCCACCTGCCGCGTCACGGCCATCGGGTAGCGCCTACCGACGTGGAAGCCGCCGGGAGCCTCCGCCGAAAGATGCGGCTGCCGACGAAGCATGCGCTCGAGGGCCGCGCGATTCCGGGCAAGCAGTGCGCGCTGAAAGGAAGGCTTGTGCGCGAGTTGCCCGGCCGCTGCGTCGGCGGAGCCCAGGGCCTCCTGGTAAGCAGCTAGGGTGGCGCGCAGACCAGCCTGAAGGCGTGCGTCGACCCGCCGGGTCTCGCTCCGCGCCGCTACCGTCGAAAAACCCCAGAAGGCGGCAGCCAGAGGGAGCAGGGACAGCAGCAGGAAATAGGCGACGAGCTTGACTTTGAAACTACCCATGACTTCCCTTCAAGTCCTACACCCCCGGAGCCGATACATCCCTGGATCGAGGTATCGACAACCTGGGGGAGAAGCATGAGGGAAAAAAGCGCGCGCGTTCTAGCCGCCGCGCTGTTGACGGGAGCCATCGCCTTCGCAACGGCCATGCCGGCGCTGTTCGGCCCACCCCGTGAAGCCGGGCAATCGCTGACTGCGCCGCCGTCATCACTTCAGCGCTCCGTGCATGCGGTTCCAGAAGCGTCGTCGTCACGGCCCACGGGCGCCGAGCGGCTCGCAGATGTCCCGTCACCCGTCGCGACGAACCTCGGTCGACTCGCCTCGAGTCGCGGTGTCGGCTCGGACCAGACCCTCCGTCCTGCGAGCGCAGGGCGCTCGAAGCCCGGTGGGACGCCGAAGCCCGCTCCCACTCCTCGCCCGACGCCGACGCCCAAACCCACTCCGACGCCAACACCGACACCGACACCGACACCGACTCCGGCCCCGGCCCCGGCGCCCGCTGCGCCTCCTGACACGCGCGAGCTGGCCGCCGCCCCTCCTGCTCCGACGCCCACCACCCCGACCCCCGACCCGGCGCCGCCGGTGCAGAGCAAGGGCAAGGGCCACGGAAAGGAAAAGCAACAGGAAAAGGCCAAGGTGCGCGACAAGGAGAAGAGCGGAAAGGAAGAGGGCGACTGCCCACCGGCCGCGCAAACGCCGGTCCCCGCCCCGCCGCTGACTGCGGCGGCACCGCAGCCCTCAGCGCCGACGCAGGAGCAGCCGGAAACCGACAAGGGCCATGGAAAGGCACGCGATAACGGAAGCGACAAGGCTAAGGGCAACGGCGAAGAGCGCGACAACGGGCACGGCAAATAGTGCCTATGCGAGGATAGGCCCGTGCCCCGCCTCACCAAACGTCTGGGACCGGTAACTGTTGCGCTCACCGCGTGGGACATCTGGCGGCGCCTGCCACCGAAGCAGCGCAGGCAGATCTTGAACGTGGCGCGGAAGCACGGACCAAAGGTCGCCTCGAAGGTGATGAAGGCGACCGCCCGATCGCGGTCGAAACGGCCTCCTAAGTAGCTCCGAGCGCAGCGCGCACGATGCGGTCCTGCTCACGCAGGTGCGCCGTCGGATAACCCTCGCTCGGGCTGGCGCGCCACGGCCTGCCTGCATAGCTGAGCGGGATGCCCACCTCTCGGAGCGGTGCCTCGAGACGGTGGCGGATCGTGCGCCAGGCACCCATGTTCTGCGGTTCCTCCTGCGCCCAGACGACCTCTTGGAGCCGGGGGTAGCTCGCGATGAGCCGGGCGTAGGCGTCGACGGGGAACGGGTAGAGCTGCTCGAGCCGCGCGATCGCCACCTGGCTCGCGCCGGCGCGCAGCTCGTGCCCGGCGATGTCGTAGTAGACCTTGCCCGAGCAGACGACGAGCCGTTTCACCTGGTCGCGATCCGCTGCCGGATCGTCGATCACCTGCTGGAACGAGCCCTCCGCGAGGTCGGCCAACGTCGATGAGGCCTGCTTCAACCGCAGGAGTCCCTTCGGCGTCATCACCACGAGCGGCCGGCCCGCGGCGTCGAGGGCCTGGCGCCGGAGCAGATGGAAGTGCTGGCTCGAGGTCGAAGGGTTCGCGACCCGGATGTTCTCCTGCGCGGCGAGCTGGAGAAAGCGCTCCAGGCGAGCGCTCGAGTGCTCGGGGCCGTTGCCCTCGTAGCCGTGCGGCAGCAGAAGCGTCAGGCGTGTCGTCTCACGCCACTTCGAGAGACCCGCAACGATGAACTGGTCGATCACGATCTGCGCGCCGTTGACGAAGTCACCGAACTGGGCTTCCCACAGAACGAGCGCCTCCGGTGCCGCGACCGAATATCCGTACTCGAATCCGAGGCACGCATATTCCGAGAGCGGCGAGTTGTAGATCTCGAAGGACGCCGTGGCGTCGTCGAGGTTCTGCAGCGGCGTGAAGACCTCGCCGGTGTGCGCATCGTGCAGAACAGCGTGCCGGTGCGAGAACGTGCCGCGCTCGGTGTCCTGGCCGGTCAGCCTGATGGGGATCCCCTCGACGAGCAGCGAACCGAACGCGAGCGCCTCCGCCTGGCCCCAGTCGATCCCGCCTTCCTCGATCGTCTTGAGCCGGCGTTCCAGCTGGCTCATGAGCTTTGGATGCACCGTGAAGTGCTCGGGGACGCGTAGGAGCTCCTCGTTCAGCTCGCGCAGACGGTCGGCCGAGACAGCCGTGACGACCCCGTCGCCGCTCGAGTACGGAATCTTTCCCTCCGGCTGATGCGCTTCGCCGAACGTCGCCTTGAGCGCCTCGTGAGCTTGCTTGAGCTCCGACGTGACCTCGGCCATCAGCTCGTCGGCTTCCTCCTGCGTGACGACCCCTTCCTCGATCAGTCGTGCTGCGAACTGCTCGCGAACCGTCGCGTGCCCGGCAATCTGCGCAGCCATCAAGGGCTGCGTGTACGCCGCCTCGTCCTGCTCGTTGTGACCGTGACGTCGATATCCGACCAGGTCGACGACGACGTCGCTCTCGAAGCGGCGCCTGAATGCGAGCGCGAGGCGGACCGCGGAGATCGCAGCTTCCGGATCGTCGGCGTTGACGTGGATGATCGGGACGTCGTAGCCCTTGGCGAGGTCGCTGGAGTAGCGCGTCGAGCGGCCCTCGCTCGGATCAGTCGTGAACCCGACCTGGTTGTTCGCAATCAGGTGGAGGGAGCCCCCGGTCGAGTAGCCCTCGAGGGCCGAAAGGTTGAGCGTCTCCGCCACGCCGCCCTGGCCTGCGAAAGATGCGTCGCCGTGGATGAGCACCGGCAGCGCGACACTCGGGTCGTGCATGCCGTAGCGGGTCGAGCGGTCAGTCTGCTCGGCGCGCGCGCGTCCTTCGACGACCGGGTCGACGGCTTCGAGGTGGCTCGGGTTCGCGGCGAGTGTGACCGTGATCTCGCCCGCCGGAGTCGAACGCGTACCTTCGGCCCCAAGGTGGTATTTCACGTCCCCCGTGCCGCCTTCGTCGGTGGCCACGACCGCTTCGATCGTCCGCTCGCCCTCGAACTCCCGGAGGATCGAGTCGTAGCCGAGCCCGAGCGTGTGCGCGAGCACATTGAGACGGCCGCGATGCGCCATTCCGATCACGACTTCGTGCGCGCCGTTCTCGGCCGCCAGCTCGACCGCCTCGTTCAGCATCGGCACCATCACGTCCAGTCCTTCGATCGAGAACACCTTCTGGCCGAGGAACGCGCGGCGCAGGTACTGCTCGAACGCTTCGACGCGCGAGAGATGCGCAAGCAACTCCTTGCGCTCCTCCGCCGGGAGCGGCTTGCGGTACTTGCCCGACTCGATCGCCTGGCGTAGCCAGACGCGCTTCTCGTGGTCCGAGATGTGCTCGATCTCGTACGCGATCGTCCCCGTGTAGGTGTCGCTCAGCCGCGGGAGGGTGTCGGCAAGCGTCTCGCCCGGCACGTACAAGCGCAGCACCGATGCAGGGACCCGCGCCTGCAACTCCGGGGTGAGCTTCGGGATGAGCCGCTCCGGCTCGAGCGCCGGATCGCCCGGCGGCTCCGAGCCGAGCGGGTCGAGGTGAGCAGCGAGGTGGCCGTGCATCCTGTGCGCCTTCACGAGCGCCATCGCGGCCGCCACGGCGCCAAGGAGCTCGTCGGAGACGGGCTCGGCGGCCGCCGGCGCGGCCGGCGCAGGGGCGGGTGCGGCGACGGAGTGGCCGTTGCCGGCCGCCTCGAGGAGACGCGAGAGCCCGGGATGCGCCGCGACGACGTCGCTGTGGCCGCTCTCGAACAGCCGGCGCCACTCGCTCGGGACCGCGTCCGGGTTCTCGAGGTACTCCTCGAGCAGGTCGCGGGCGAAGCCTGAGTTCAGGCCGTCGACGTCAGTCACTTGTTCCTTTGTAGCAGCGGAGCTCTGGCTACCAGAGCGGATGGCTCGTGATCACTGCGACGGCCATGCCGAGTGCGAAGCTCGCTGCGCCGATCGACGCAGCCCACATCGCGATCCGTTCGCCTCTGCCCCCGATGCCGACGGCGATCAGCGCGAGGACGATGGCAAACGGAATCAGGCGCAAAGGGCGATAGGCGATCCCGGTGAGGCTGACGAAGATCGAAGCGGCCGCCAGGAAACCGCCGATCGTCTCGGCCGGCCGGCTGCGCTGATACGGCGTCGCGCTCATGCACGAACCGTAGCGCGAGCGGTGCGGGCGTAGCCTCGGGTCGGTCGGCCGTGCGGGCCAGTCCTCCGCGGCTGCCGTCCGGGCCGCCACCGCGTCGGATCGGAGTCATCCGAATCGGCCACGAGCGCCGCGGGCTGGTCGGGGCGAGGCTCCGACTTGATCGCCCAGTAGACGACCCAGCACAGGTAGAGGATGGGGATCTTCATGATCACCATCAGCCAGATCAGCTCC
>Ga0307296_10000006_pt1 | contig 72620 bp, 77 predicted proteins | sample ER_DNA_153_FD_194467 | JGI IMG/M metagenome (GOLD analysis project Ga0307296, IMG submission 194467) | Bulk soil microbial communities from the East River watershed near Crested Butte, Colorado, United States - ER_DNA_153 | ecosystem: Environmental > Terrestrial > Soil > Floodplain | place... | reverse complement strand
CGACGTACTCGTTGCCGTCGGCGTCCCAGACCCGGGAGCCGCGGCCGTGGCTGATCCAGACGGCCTGGGGCCGGGAGATCTGCCAGCTCGAGGTGACCCCGCCGGCCAGGGAGCGGCCGGCCCGCTCCAGCAGGGCCCGGGAGCGGGGCTGGCGCTCCAGGAACCGCCCCTCCTGGGCGGCGATCAGCTCGTCGAGGCGGGCCCCGACCGCGACCGGCACCGTCATGGCCGTCTCCTATCCGGTCAGCCGGCCGACGCCCCGCTTGGCGAGCTGGTCGGCGATGATCGCCCGCTGGATCTCGGAGGTGCCCTCCCAGATCCTGTCCACCCGCAGCTCCCGGTAGAAGCGCTCGGCCACGTTCTCGCGCATGTAGCCTCGGCCCCCGAAGATCTGCACCGCCCGGTCCGCGACCCGTCCCGCCATCTCCGAGGCATACAGCTTGGCCATCGAGCACTGGGCGTGCTGGACCTTGACGTCGAGGTCGGCGTCGATGCCGTGGGCGGTCTGGTAGGTCATCAGCCGGGCCGCCCACAGCTCGGTGAGGGAGTCGGCCAGCATGAACTGGACCGCCTGGTAGCCGAAGATCGGCTGGCCGTAGGCCTGGCGGTCCTTGGCGAAGGCGGTCGCCTCCTCGATCAGCCGCTCGGCCGCGCCCAGGGCCCGGGCGGCGATCATCAGCCGCTCGTAGCGGAACCACTCGTACGCGAAGGTCATGCCGTCGCCCTCGGCGCCGATCAGCTGGCCGGCGGGGACGCGGACGTCCTCGAAGGCGACCACCGGGTGGTGGTAGGGGTAGGTGTGGCTGTAGGCGGGCGTGCGCACCACCCGGATGCCGGAGGTGTCGAGGTCGACCACGAACATGGCGTGGGCGCCGGCGTTGGCCCCGCCGGCCAGCTTGGCCTGGAAGAAGACGTGGTCGGCGTGGTTGAAGGAGGTCACGTGCCACTTGACCCCGTGCAGCAGGTAGTCGTCGCCGTCGCGGGTGGCCGTGGCCGTGATGGCGTCCACGTCGGAGCCGGCGCCCTCCTCGGTGATGGCGTAGCACTCGCGGCGCTCGCCCCGGATGGTGGGCACGACCCAGCGGTCCAGCTGCTCCTGGCTGGCCACCTTGGGCAGCCAGGACGCCGGGGTGTGGACCACCCAGCCCAGGGCGTTGGTCACCCGCCCGATCTGCTCCTGGACCAGCACCTGCTGGAAGGCCGTGAAGCCGCCGCCGCCGAGCTCCTTGGGCATGTTGACGGCCTCGAAGCCGAGCTCGGCGACCCGGCGCCGGTGCGCCTCCAGCAGCCCGTCGGGCAGCTCGCCGCCGTGGAGCTCGGCCTCGACCTCGTGCGGGAGCAGCTCGTCGGCCAGGGCCCGGGCGGCCGCCTGGATCTCCCGGTCCGCCTCCGACATCGGATAGCTTTGCCCCACGGAACGGACTCCCGGAACGGCGGCCGGAACATTGACTGAACAGTCAGTTTATTGTAGTTTCCGGCCCACCTGCAAGCTCAGGAGGCAGCCATGGCCAGGATGAGCCGCCGAGCCTTCCTCTCCCGCTCCGCCGCCGGCGCCCTGGCCGTCTCCGGCGGGGTGCTGCTCTCGGCCTGCGGCAAGCGCGACGCCACCGGGGCCGCCCCGGGCGCCGGCGGCCCGCAGCTGGCCAGCCCCGACAGCCCGGTCACCTGGCCGGTCCCGGCCGAGGCCGGGCGCATCGCCGACGGCCTGGCCCCCGAGCGGGGCGCGACCCTGCGGGTCTACAACTGGACCGAGTACATCTACAAGAAGGTCGTGCAGGACTTCGAGAAGAAGTACAAGAAGTACGACGTCAAGGTGCAGGTCTCCACCTACGGAAATCTGGACGAGGCGGTGGCCAAGCTCCGCGGCGGCCAGGTCGCCTTCGACGTGCTGTTCCCCACCTACGACTGGCTCGGCAAGCTGGTCCAGGGGAACTTCCTGCGTCCCCTCAACCACTCCTACATCCCCAACATCGAGCAGGTCTGGCCGGCCTTCCAGAACCCCTGGTACGACCAGGGCTGGAACTACTCGGTGCCCTACACGATCTACACCACCGGCATCGCCTGGCGGGTCGACAAGGTCCCCGACGACATCGCCAAGCTGCCCAACCCGTGGGGGGCGCTCTGGGACGAGCGCTACCGCGGCAAGGTCGGCATCCTCGACGAGTACCGCGACGGCATCGGCATGGCCCTGCTCAAGAACGGGATCACCGACCTCAACACCGGCGACCAGGACCACCTCGACCTGGCCCGCGACCAGCTGGTGGAGCTGGCCAAGACGATGCGGCCGCGGGTCAACACCAACGACTACATCGACCTGCCCGAGGCCAAGACCTGGATCACCCACGCCTGGTCGGGCGACATGGTCAACGCCCAGTACTACATGCCCAAGGGCCAGAGCGCCGACGTGATGCGCTACTGGTTCCCGGCCGACGGCAAGGGCCCGGTCGGCAGCGACCTGCTGGTGCTGCTGCGCTCGGGCAGGAACCCGGTGCTGGGCCACCTGTTCCTCAACCACCTGCTCGACTACGACGTGGCCGTGGACAACATGAGCTGGAACGGCTACCAGCCGCCCCAGAACAAGCTCGACCCGACCAAGCTGGTGGCCACGGAGCTGATCCCGCCCAACCTCAAGACCGCGACCGTGCTGCCCGCCTACTTCGAGACCGGCTACCGCTTCCTGGAGCTGCCCGGCGAGGTCGACGACCGCTGGCACGCGGTCTGGCAGGAGTTCAAGGCCGGAGCGTAGCCGGTGGCGACCAAGCAGGCCCCGGCGGCGACCAACGAGCCCGGCCAGGCCGGGCCGAAGCTGCCGCGCGGCCGGGGTGCGCGTCGCGCCTCCGGCCGCGCCGGCGCCTGGCATCCCCGCTGGTTCTGGCCGGCGTTCGCCGCCCCGGGCATGGTCTGGCTGGCGGTCCTGTTCCTGCTGCCGTTCTACGTGGTCCTGGCCATCGCCTTCGGGGCCGTCGACCCGCTGTTCCGGACCCCGGTCCCGGTGTGGAACCCGGTGCAGTGGAACCCGTTCCAGTTCCAGCTGCTGTACGACCGGGTCTTCGGGCCCGGCGGCTTCCTGGGGCCGGCGTTCGTGCGCACCTTCGTGTACGTGGCCGCGGCCAGCGTCCTGTGCCTGGTGGTGGCCTACCCGGTCGCCTACTACGTGACCCGCTACGCCGGCCGGCGCAAGGGCCTGATGCTGGTGGCGCTGCTGGCCCCGTTCTGGGTCAGCTACATGATGCGCATGCTGGCCTGGGTCAACCTGCTGGAGAGCGACGGCATGGTCAACCGGCTGCTGGTCTCGGCCGGGCTGCTGCGCCAGCCGTTCCCCTGGCTGGCCGGCCAGCCGGTCACCGTCACCCTGGGGCTGGTCTACGGCTACATCCCCTACATGGTCCTGGCCCTGTACGCCGGGCTGGACCGGGTCGACCAGCGGCTGCTGGAGGCGGCCCGCGACCTGGGGGCCAGCCGCCGGCGGACCTTCCTGCTGGTCACCCTGCCCCTGTCCCGCCAGGCCATCCTGGCCGGCCTGGTCATTACCTCCCTGCCCATGTTCGGCGATTACTTCACCAACGACCTGCTGTCGGGGTCGCCGCGGACCTCGATGGTCGGCAACCTGGTCAACGACGCCATCGGCAGCCCCGGCCAGGGCGGCCAGGCCGCCGCCCTCGTGCTGGTCATGATCGCCCTGCTGGCCGTGCCCATGCTCGGCTACATCCGCTCCACCGGCCGCGCCGCCCGGGAAGCGGGGCGGTGAGGGCATGCGACCCGGGAGGGGTCCGGGGAACCCGCAGGCGGGTGCCCCGGTGAGACGCTGGCTGACCGACCCCTGGCGCAAGCCGCGGCTGCTGGAGACGCTGGTCTGGGGGTACCTGGCCTGGTCGGTGCTGCCGGTGGCGATCGCCGTCTGGTTCTCGTTCAACGCCGGCCGCTCCCGCTCCAGCTGGCAGGGCTTCTCGCTGCGCTGGTACTGGCAGGACCCGGTGCTGTCGGTCTGGCACGACCCCGAGCTGCAGCAGGCCCTGGCGTACAGCCTGCGCCTGGCCGTGCTGACCACAATGGTGGCCGTGCCCATCGGGGTCGCCTTCGCCATCGGCCTGGACCGCTGGCACGGCCGGCTGGCCGCCGGCTTCAACTTCCAGATGCTGCTGTCGTTCGTGCTCCCGGAAATCCTGCTGGCCGTGGCCCTGCTGTTCCTGTTCACCAACCTGCTCAAGGCGGTCCAGCTGGGCGCCACGGCCCAGCTGCTCGGCCTGGTCACCTTCCAGCTCTCCTACCCGGTGATCATCTGCCGGGCCCGGCTGCTGTCGATCGGCCGCGAGTACGAGGAGGCGGCCATGGACCTGGGCGCCTCCCCGGTCAAGGCCCTGCGCCACGTCCTGCTGCCGCTGCTGTCCCCGGCCGTCTTCGCCAGCGCCGTGCTCGTCTTCGCCGACGTGATCGACGACTTCGTGCTGGTCCGCTACCTGTCGGCCGACGCCGCCTCCGAGCCCATGTCGGTCAAGATCTACAACAGCGCCCGCTCCAGCCCCACCCCGGCCCTCAACGCCCTGGCCACCATCATGCTGTTCTCCTCCCTGGTGGCCATCGCCCTGGGGTTCCTGGTCTACCGCCGCCTGACCCGTGGCGAACGCTCCCAGGAGTCCACCGTGGAGGGCTTCGCCGCCCAGGTGTAGGCGTGTCAGCCGGATGTGACCGGCCTGTCAGCGCCCCGGTCCAGGATGCTCCCGGCAACCAGGCAAAGGAGCATCCATGGACAACACCATCGAGGCGCACGGGCTGGTCAAGCGGTTCGGCGCCACCACCGCGCTCGACGGGGTGGACCTGGCGGCCCGCACCGGGACGGTGCTGGCCGTGCTCGGCCCCAACGGGGCCGGCAAGACCACCGCCGTGCGCATCCTGGCCACCCTGCTCCAGCCGGACGAGGGCCGGGCCCTGGTCGGCGGCTACGACGTCGTCGCCCAGGCCCAGCAGGTCCGCCGGCTGATCGCCCTGACCGGCCAGTACGCGGCGGTCGACGAGAGCCTGACCGGCGTCGAGAACCTCCTGATGCTCGGCCGCCTGCTCGGCCAGTCACGCGCCGCCGCCCGGCGCCGGGCGGCCGAGCTGCTGGAGCAGTTCAGCCTGGCCGACGCCGGCGGCCGGGCCGTCAAGACCTACTCGGGCGGCATGCGCCGCCGCCTCGACCTGGCCGCCAGCCTGGTCGGCCGGCCCCGGGTGCTGTACCTGGACGAGCCCACCACCGGCCTGGACCCCCGCGCCCGCAGCGACCTGTGGGAGGTCATCCGGGACCTCACCGGCGACGGGGTGACCGTGCTGCTGACCACCCAGTACATGGAGGAGGCCGACCAGCTCGCCGACGACGTGGTCGTGATCGACCGCGGCCGGGTCGTCGCCGTCGGCACCCCGGACCAGCTCAAGGCCCAGGTCGGCCGGCAGGTCCTGCGGGTCAGCCCGGTGTCCGCCGCCGACGTCCCGGCGGTGGCCAGGGTCGTCACCGACCTGTCCGGGGTCGCCCCCGAGGTCACCCGGGACGCGGTGTCGGCCCAGGTCAGCGACCCGGGGCTGCCACCGGCGGTGCTCCAGCGGCTGACCGACGCCGACGTGGCCGTGGCCGAGCTGTCGCTGCGCAAGCCCAGCCTGGACGAGGTCTTCTTCGCCCTCACCGGCCACCACACCGACGACAACGACGATTGGAGTGCTGTCGCGTGACCACCATCACCCATCCCGCCAGCCCCCCGGCGGCGGCCGTCCAGCAGCGGGTGGGGCCGCTGGACGCCGTCCGCCACACCCTCACCCTGGCCTGGCGCAGCCTCGTCCAGATCCGCCACAACCCCATGGAGCTGGGCGACCTGAGCCTGCAGCCGCTGATGTTCGTGGCCCTGTTCGCCTACGTCTTCGGCGGGGCCATCGCCGGCTCGCCCAAGGCCTTCCTCCAGTTCGGCCTGGCCGGCATCATCTGCCAGAACGCCCTGTTCCTGACCATGAACACCGGCGTGGCCGTCAACAACGACATCACCAAGGGGGTCTTCGACCGCTTCCGCAGCCTGCCCATCGCCCGCTCGGCCCCGCTGGCCGGGCGGATCGCGGCCGACGTGGTCCGCCAGGTCTGGTCGATGGCGATCCTGCTCGGGGTGGGGACGCTGCTCGGCTTCCGCGTCCTCACCAACCCGGTCAGCGTGCTCGGCGCCGTGCTCCTGCTGCTGGTGTTCACCTGCGCCTTCTCCTGGCTCCCGGTGCTGGTGGCGATGCTGGTCGACGAGCCGGAGAAGGTCATGATGCTGGGGTTCGTGGTCGTCTTCCCGCTGACCTTCGCCTCGAGCGCGTTCGTGCCGGTGTCGACCATGCCCGGCTGGATGCAGGCCTGGGTGGCCGTCAACCCGGCCACCCTGCTGGTCGACGCCGTCCGCGGCCTGCTGGTCGGCGGCGCGGTCGCCGCCCCCGCCCTGGGCGCGCTGGCCTGGGCGGCCGCTATCGGGGCGGTGTGCGCCCCGCTGGCCCTGCGGGCCTTCCGGCGGCGGAGCTGACCTCGGCGGCCAGCGCCGCCAGGACCTCCTCGCGCGGCCGCGCGGTCCCGCGCCCGAAGGCCAGGGTGTAGCCCCGGTCGCCGAGCGCGGTCCGCGCGGCCGTCTGGACCGCGCGCAGGTCGGCGTCGGCCTCGTCGGGCATGCCCCGCAGCACCTCGGCCGCCCCGAGCAGCTCGGCCGGCCGCCCGGCGTCCCCGTCGGCCAGGGCGATGGCGGCGGCCAGCCCGAGCACCCGGGCGATCACCGGCCGGTCGCGGGTGGTCAGCGCCACCCGGAGGGCCTGGTCGTGGCAGTCCCGCGCCGCCCGGAGGTCGCCCGTCACCACGTCGATGTGGCCGCGCGCGACCATGGCGATGGCGTGGACCTGCTCCACCGGGAAGCCGCCGCGCCGGTAGTCGGCGATGGCGCCGTCCAGCAGCTTCCGGGCCTCGTCGAGGCGTCCCTGCCAGCGGGCCAGGTCGGCCCGGGTGAGGCGGACGTGCAGCTTCTGGTCCTCGGCGCCGACCTCGTGGGCGATGCGGTCGGCCGCCTCCAGGTCCGCCTCGGCCTGCGCCATCTGCCCGGCCCGGGGGCGCTCGCTGGCCGTGCGGATCAGGATCTGGCCGACGTCCTCGCGGTCGCCGAGCCCGGCGAGCACCTCCATGGCCTCCTCCAGGATGGCCATGGCCTGCTCGTGCCGGCCGCGCGTGCTGCTGAGGTCGGCCCGGGCGACCAGCGCCTGGTCGGCCCCCCAGCGCTCGCCCAGCCGGCGGAACCGGGTCAGGGCCTGGTCGAGCTCGCGCTCGGCGGCGGCCGCCTCGCCGAGGTTGATCAGCAGGGCGCCGGTGAGCAGGTGGGCGGCCGCGCGCATCCAGGGGTCGAGGTGGTCCCGGTCGGCGGCCAGCCGCCGCAGCTCCGGATCCCGCCGTGGGCTACCCGCTCCCGGCCGCGGCCGCCCGGTACAGGTCGCGCAGGCAGCCGATCTCGGCGCCGTGGTGGGCGTCGTGGTCGATCATCGTCCACAGGATCCGCCAGGCCGGCCACCGCTCCCCCCAGTTGGTCCAGCGCGGCCCGTCCAGCCCGTCGTCGTCCAGGCCCGCCAGCGCCGCCCGCAGCGACCGCTGGCCCGCCTCCAGCCGTTGCACCGCCCCGGCCGCCGTGGCCGGCGCGGCCAGGTCGGGGAAGCTCAGCCGGCGCTCGCCGAAGGCCCACTCGTGGTACATCACCTTGCAGTCGGCCAGGTGGACCAGCCGCCAGCCGATGGTGGTGAACGGGGCCGGGTCGGGGTCGGGATCGACGTAGTCGGCCACCCAGGCACCGGACGGGTCGCGGTGCACGGTCCAGCACCCGGGGACGGGCTCCCAGAAGTACTCCTCGTCGCTCAGCCCCTCCAGCCGCCCCCGGAGGCGGCCGTAGACCTCGTCCATCTGGGCCAGCAGCAGATCGACACGCGACATCGCCATCACCCCCGCGTCGCCGCGAGGGTACTGGAGTCGTTCACGGCAGGTCCGGTCGAGGGTGGCCGGGTACACTCGGGCGGGGTGACTTCATGACTCGTCTGCGCCTTCCCGCATGGCCGCGGTCGCCGGTGCCGCTGGTCGTTGCCGGCGTGGTCGTCCTCGCCCTGGTCGGGGTCGGGCTGGTCGCGCTGGGCCGGGACGGCGGGGGACCGGGCGGCTCCCGGTCCGGGAACGGGGCCAAGGGCTCGGCCGACGGCGGGGCGCGGGTGGCGCCGGTGCGGCTGACGGTCAGCCCCGGCAACGGCGCGGCCAAGGTCGCGCTCGACGCCGGGGCGCGGGTGGTGGCCGACAGCGGGCGGCTGCGCCGCGTCCGGGTCACCGGCGCGGGCGGCGAGCGGCTGGCCGGCAGGCTGGCCGAGGACGGCCGCACCTGGATGAGCACCGGCCCCCTGGCCCCGGCGACCCGCTACCGGGTGGTGGCCGAGGCCGTCGACGACGCCGGCGCGCCGACCCGCCGCCAGACCACCTTCACGACCCTGCGGCCCCGGGCCGAGCTGCGGGCGGCGATCATGCCCCTGGACGGCGAGACGGTCGGGGTCGGCCTGCCCATCGGCGTCTGGTTCAACCAGCCGGTGACCGACCGGGCCGCGGTCGAGCGCCGCCTCCAGGTCACCTCGTCCAGGCCGGTCACCGGGGCCTGGCACTGGTTCGCCGACAACGAGGTCCACTACCGCCCCCGCGACTACTGGCCGAGCGGGTCCCGGGTGACCCTGCGCACGCGGCTGGCCGGGACCGACGCCGGCGACGGGGTCTGGGGCGTGGCCGACCGGACGGTTCGCTTCCGCATCGGCCAGCGCCGGGTCAGCGTGGTCGACGTCCGGACCCACCGCATGCGGGTCGTGTCGGGCGGGCGGACCCTGCGGGTCCTGCCGGTCAGCACCGGCCGCGAGCGCTACCCGACCACCAACGGCGTCCATTTCGTCGTCTCGAAGACCAAGGACGAGCTGATGGACTCCTCGACCGTGGGCATCCCCAGGGACTCCCCGGGCGGCTACTACGAGCACGTCGCCTGGTCGGTGCGGATCTCCAACTCCGGCGAGTTCGTGCACGCCGCCCCCTGGTCGACCGGGTCCCAGGGCCGGGCCAACGTCTCCCACGGCTGCGTCAACCTGTCCACGGCCAACGCCGCCTGGTACTACGGCCTGACCCGCCGCGGCGACGTGGTCGAGGTCAGGGGCTCGCCCAAGCGCCCCGGCAGCAGTTTCGGCGTGGCCGACTGGAACATGTCCTGGCGGGCCTGGCTGGCCGGCAGCGCCCTCCCCAGGTGAGGGCCGGCCGGCGTCAGGGGGTGCGGAGCTGGCAGCGGTCGACCACCTTGCGGTAGTCGGCCAGGGCCACGTCGAACTTGGCCGACTCGGCCGAGCCGGCGATCAGGGACGGGGTGCCGGTGCGGAGCGCGGCGGCCGCGTCGATCTTGCCGTTGAGCAGCTCGTTCATGATCTCGGTGTGCTGGCGCAGGGCGGCCGACACCGCCACGGCATGGCTCATGCTGGCGTTGGCCCGCCGCACCGCCTCGGCGCACTCGGGGGTGGCGCTGGGGACGGCGGCGACGCTGCTGGCGGTGGCGCTCTCGAACCCGGGGGAGCGGCTGGAGCCTGCGACGTCCCGGTTGCCGCCGATGGCGATCCCACCGGCCAGGGACACGGCCATCAGCAGGAGGGTGAGCAGCAGCCAGGGCCAGGCGGTCCGCCGCCGCTCCTCACCCGGCGGCCGCTGGTCGCCGTTGCGCTGGCGGCGGATGTCGAGGTCGGACACGTAGCGGCGCAGGGCGGCGAGCTGGCGCTCCCGGTAGTCGTCAAGCTCTGGAGGCATGGCTCCCCCTCCTGGACCCCGCAGACCAGGCCCGACCGGTGCAGGACGCGCGTACCCGGCTCGTCACGCCGGGAACTGGCGGCTCAGCCTAACCGGGTGGGCCGGCCGCCGCCACGGGAACAACGACCTAGCCTGGCCGGGCCACCGGGGACGGGGCTAGCGCGCGGCCGGGCGGGGGCCGGCGTCGGCGAAGTCCCAGACGCCGCCGTCCTGGAACGCCCGCAGGACCCGGCGGCTCACCACCATGCGGTGGACCTCGTCGGGGCCGTCGTAGAAGCGGGCCGCCCTGGCGTCGGCGTACATCCGGGCCAGCGGGGTCTGGTCGGTCAGGCCGAGGGCGCCGTGGGTCTGGACGGCCCGGTCGATCACGTCATGCAGCACCCGGGCGGCGTAGAACTTGACCGCCGAGATCTCCACCCTGGCCTCGTCCCCCTGGTCGATGCGGGCGGCCGCGTCGAGGGTGAGCAGCCGGCAGGCCTGGATCTCGGCCGCCGAGTCGGCCACCCAGTTCTGCACCGTCTGCTTGTCGGCCAGCGGCCCGCCGAACGCCTGGCGGTCGAGGGCGTAGCCGCACATCAGCTCGAAGGCGCGCTGCATCTGCCCGAGCCAGCGCATCACGTGGTGGATGCGGCCGGGGCCGAGGCGCCTCTGGGCGATGCGGAAGCCGTCGCCGGGCGCGCCGATGGTGTTCGCCAGCGGGACGCGCACGCCGTGGTAGCGGACCTCGCAGTGGGTGCTCCAGCCGCGGCCCCGGTGCCCCATGACCGGGATCGCCCGCACGAGCTCGACGCCCTGGGTGGTCGCCGGGACGATGATCTGGCTCATGCGCCGGTGCGGCTCGGCGCCGGGGTCGGTGACGGCCATGACGATCCCGAACGCCGCCCCCTCGGCGCCGGAGCTGAACCACTTGTGGCCGTCGATCACCCAGTCGTCGCCGTCGCGCACGGCGGTGGTCCGCAGCCCCGTCGGGTCGGACCCCGACACCTCGGGCTCGGTCATGGAGAAGAAGGAGCGGACGTCCCCGGCGACCAGTGGCCGCAGCCACCGCTCGCGCTGGGCGGGGCTGCCGAACAGGTGGAGGATCTCGGCGTTGCCGGCGTCGGGGGCCTGGCAGCCGAAGACCAGCGGCGCCCAGGCGCTGCGGCCGATCAGCTCGTTGAGGAACGCGTAGGCGACGAACCCGCGGCCGCTGCCGCCCGCCTCCGGGCCGATGTGGGGCGCCCACAGCCCGGCCGCCCGGACCTCGGCCCGCAGCTCCTTGACCAGCGCCTCGGCCTCGTCGTCCTCGCGGTCCAGCAGCGGCTCGCTGGGGTAGACGAGCCGGTCCATGAGGTCGCGGACCTGCTCGCGCAGCTCCCGGACCTCCGGGGTCATCGCCAGCACGGCCATCGGGTGCCTCCTTCGGGCGCGGGGCCACGACGATACGGTAGGCGCTCGACGCCGCCAGGGGCGAGGGAGCGACGTGTCGATCCGGGGAGGAAGAGCTTTGTCGACAAGGCGACGGATCTACCTGCTTCGCCACGCCGAGGTCGCCTACTTCGACGAGCAGGGGCAGCCGCTGCTGCCCGACGAGGTGCCGCTGACCGCGGCCGGCCGGCGCCAGGCGCGGCGGGCCGGCGCGGCCCTGGCCGGGGTCCGCTTCGACCGGGTGCTCACCAGCGGCCTGCCCCGCACGGTCGAGACCGCCCACCTGGTCCTGGCCGCGGCCTCGACGGTGCCGGCGCCGGTCGAGCAGTGGCCGGAGCTGCGCGAGCTGGTGCCGGGGCGGCTGGCCGACCTGGCGCCCGAGGAGCTGGAGGCGGCGTTCCTGGGGGCGTTCGCGGGGGTGCTGCCCGGGCCGACCCGCTTCCTCGGCGGGGAGACGATCGACCGGCTGTTCGACCGGGTCCTGCCGGCCCTGGAGCGGCTGCTGGGCGACCCGGCCTGGGACACCGCCCTGGCCGTCCTGCACGGCGGGGTGAACCGGGCGCTGCTGTCGTTCGCCCTCAGTGGCCGGCGGCTGTTCCTCGGCGCCATCGAGCAGGCCCCGGCCTGCATCAACGTCCTGGACGCCGACCCGGCGGGGGCCTTCGTGGTCAGGGCGGTCAACGCCACCCCCTGGGACCCCGCCTACCTGGCCGGCCGCTCGACCACCATGGAGGACCTGTGGGCCCAGTACCGGGGGTCGCGGCCGGCTTGACAGGCGGTGGCCGCCGCCGGGAGGGTGACCGGCAGCCGGCGGCCAGCAGCGGGCCGCCCAGCCGGAAGGATGGTCGTCATGGCCGACAGCGTCTACAGGGTCACCGAGCTGGTCGGGACCAGCCCCGAGTCCTGGGAGCAGGCGGCGGCGGCCGCGGTCGAGACGGCGGGCCACACGCTCAGAGATCTCCGCATCGCCGAGGTCGTGGAGCTCGACCTGCAGCTCGAGGACGGCCGTGTCCGGGCCTACCGGACCCGGATCAAGGTCTCGTTCAAGTACGAGCGGGGCGGCGCCTCCTAGGCTCCGGAGGCGCCCGGGGCGGCGGCCCTCCACCTCTTGACAACCCAAGCAGCCGGGTTGCGTAATGACCTAACGGTGTTCGACATGATCGAACACCCGCGGGCCGCGCGGCCCCGGGTGGACACGGTCAGGAGGTGGAGGGCCCGTGAGCGTGGGCCTGGTCGTCGTGTCCCACTCGGCCAAGATCGCCGAGGGTGTGGTCGAGCTGGCCGGGCAGATGGCGGGCGCGGTCCGCATCCAGGCCGCCGGCGGCACCGACGACGGCGGCATCGGCACCGACGCCACCCTGATCGCCGAGGCCATCGCGGCCGCCGACGAGGGCGAGGGCGTGCTGGTCCTGGTCGATCTGGGGTCGGCGGTGCTCTCGGCCCAGCTGGCCATCGACGAGCTGGTCGAGGAGGAGACCCGCGGCCGGGTCCGCATCGCCGAGGCCCCGGTGGTCGAGGGCGCCGTGGTCGCCGCCATCCAGGCCAGCACCGGCTCCAGCCTGGACGAGGTCGACCGGGCGGCCAGGGGCGCGGCCACCATGGCCAAGGTCAAGCCGGAGGAGCCCGGCCCGGCCGGCGGGGCGCCGGGGCCGGTGGGGGGGAACGCCCCGGGGGGTGCCCCGGTGGACCAGGTCGGGCGTTGAGGATGACCGGGACGGCCGCCGCAGTACCATGGGGCCGTTCGTTGCCCGAACCTCGACGGGAGGCGGCCAGGATCGTGGACGTGGCCTGCGTGCGTCTCTGGCTCGGCGAGGTCGCCGTCCGCCTGGAGGCGGAGCGGGACTTCCTGACCCAGCTGGACGCGGCCATCGGCGACGCCGACCACGGCGTCAACATGCACCGCGGGTTCACCGCGGTCATGACCAGGATCGCCGCCGTGGAGGCGGCCACGCCCGGCCAGCTGCTGAAGGTGGCCGGGCGGACCTTCGTCTCGACCGTCGGCGGCGCCGCCGGGCCGCTCTACGGCACCGCGTTCCTCCAGGCCGGCGAGGTGCTCGGCGACCCCGGGCGCTTCGGGCCGAAGCTGCTGGGCGAGGCCCTGCGGGCCGCGCTCGAGGGGGTCCAGCGGATCGGCGCGGCCTCGGTCGGCGACAAGACCATGGTCGACGCCCTCTCCCCGGCCCTCGGCGCCTACGAGCTGGAGCTGCGCATGGGCGGCTCGCTGGAGACGGCGGTCAGCGGGGCCAGGGAGGCGGCGGCCGAGGGGATGCGGGGCACCATCCCGCTCCAGGCCCGCAAGGGCCGCGCCTCCTACCTGGGCCCGCGCAGCGTCGGCCACCAGGACCCGGGCGCGACCTCGACCGCCCTGATGTTCGTCGCCCTCGAGCAGGCCGTGATCGCCGACCGCTCCCAGCGGTTCGCCGGCGGGGCCAGGCGCCCGGTGAGCGGGTCGTGATCCAGTCGGTCGGGCGGGCGGTCCGGATCCTCAAGGCGCTCGGGTCGGAGTCGGCCCGCCTCGGCGTCACCGAGCTGGCCGAGCGGCTGGGCCTGGCCAAGGCGACCGTGTACGGCCTGCTGCGGACCCTCGAGGCCCACCAGCTGGTCGAGCAGGACCTGGAGACCGGCAAGTACCGGCTCGGGCCGGCCCTGCTCCAGCTGGGCAACGCCTTCCTGGACAACAACGAGCTGCGCGCCCGCTCGCTGCTGTGGGCCGAGACCCTGGCCGGCCGGGCCCACGAGGCGGTGCACGTGGGCGTCCTCTACGGCCCCAACGTGCTGCTCGTCCACCACGTGTTCCGGCCCGACAACTCCCTCCAGATCCTCCAGGTGGGGGCGTCGATCCCCTGGCACGCCTGCGCGCTCGGCAAGGCGACCGTCGCCTACCTGGAGCCGGAGCGCCGAGCCGAGCTGCTGGCCGGGCCGCTGCCCCGGCTGACCGGCCGCACCCTCACCAGCCGGGAGGTGCTCGAGGCGACCCTGGAGGCGGTGGTCGACGGCGGCGTGGCCCTGGAGGACCAGGAGGCCATCGTCGGCGAGGCCGGCATCGCCGCCGCCCTGTTCGACAACCGGGGCGCGGTGGTCGGCGCCATCGGGCTGGCCGGCCCGGTCGAGCGGCTGCTGCCCGACGGGCCGGCCGCCGAGTCGGTGGCCGCGGTCAAGGAGGCGGCCCGCGGGCTCTCCCGCGAGCTGGGCGCCGGGCGCCCCGCCCTCCCCGGCGCCGGCGCCTGAAGTCGCGGCCGGCGCGCCCCCGCCCTACGATGGCGCCATGACGTCAATGGAGGACTCCGGGCCCGAGGTGTCCCCGGGGTCCGGACGACTCCACGCCGGTCCCCCCCGCAGCCGGATCGTGCGGCTCGACGACGGGCTCGACCCGCTCGCCCTCGCCGGCGAGGACGGGTTCGTCTGGCGTTCCCCGGCCGGCACCCTGGTCGGCACCGGGGTGGCCGCCCGCGTCCCGGTCGGCACCGGGCCCGGCCGGATCGAGCGGGCCGCCGAGGCCGTGGCCGCCCTGCTGGCCGGGATCCAGGTCGACGACCCCGAGGGCAGCGGCCTGGGCCCGGCGGCGGTCGGCGCCCTCCCGTTCCACCCGGCCAGCCCGGGCGAGCTGGTCGTGCCCGCCCTGCTGCTGCGCACCGACCCGGCGGGTCGGGCCTGGGCCGTCGTCACCGGGTCGGGCCCGTTGGCCCCGCCCGCACCCGCCGGCCTGCTCGCCCACCTGCGCGCCACCGCCGCCCGCGACCATCCCTGGCCACCCGCCCGCCGCCTGGACGGCCCCTGGCCGATCCTCGGGCCCGCGGCCGAGGGGCCCGGCCTGGCGGCGTGGCGCCGGGGGGTGGTGGCGGCGCTGGAGGCGATCGGGGCCGGGCGGCTGGACAAGGTGGTGCTCGCCCGGGAGGCGGCGGCGGAGGCGGACTGGGCCTTCCCGCGGATCGAGCTGCTCCGGCGGCTGCAGCGGCGGTCGGGCGGGTCGACCTTCCTGTACGCCAGCGGAGGCTTTGTCGGGGCCAGTCCCGAGCTGCTGGTCAGGCGGCGGGGCCGGGTGGCCACCTCGCGGCCGATGGCCGGGACCGTGCCCCAGGGCGACAGCGCCGCCGAGGCCGGCGGGCTGGCCCGGCTCACGCGGTCGCCCAAGGAGGGGGTCGAGCACCGGCTGGTGGTCGACGCGGTCGCCGAGGGGCTGGCCAAGGTGGCCGACCGGGTCGAGGTGGGCCGGCCCGAGGTGGTCAGGCTGGCCACCGTCGCCCACCTGGCCACCGAGATCACCGCGGACCTGACCGGCCCGCTGCCCACCGCCCTGGAGCTGGCCGGGCTGCTGCACCCGACCCCGGCCGTGGGCGGCTCGCCCAGGGACGCCGCCCTGGCCGCCATCGCCGCCCTGGAGCCGTTCGACCGGGGCTGCTACGCCGGCCCGGTCGGCTGGGTCGACCACGCCGGCGACGGCGAGTGGGCGATCGCCCTGCGCGGCGCCACCCTCGACGGCCGCCGGGCCCACCTGCTGGCCGGCGCCGGGATCGTCCCCGGCTCCGACCCCGACGCCGAGTGGGTCGAGACCGAGCACAAGCTCCGGGCCATGCTCGAGGTGCTGCTCACCCCCTGAGATTCCCTAGGTCAACCCCTTGGGGGTTGGAGATGGGTTCATGCGGCCAGCAGCCTCACCGCCCCTCGGTGCTTGGCCGGGTCGTAGGCGACCCCGTCTTGCCAGAGGCGCCAGATCACCCGGATCCAGGCGCGGGCCAGGATCCGGACGGCGTGGGGGTGGCGGCCGGTGCGGGCCAACGCGTCGGCGTAGATCTTGGCCGCCCACGGCGAGGCATGGCGGGAGTCGTCGGCGAAGTCGATCAGGGCGTTGCGCAGCTTCTTGTCACAGGCCCAGCGGAACTTGACCACCCGCCGCTTGCCAGAGGTGATGGTGACCGGCGCGGCCCCAGCCAGGGCGGCCAGGCAGTCGTTGTCGGGGAAGCGGGCACGCACGTCGCCGAGCTCGGCCAGCAGGGCCGCAGCCCGGACCCCGTGGCCGGCCTTGGGCAGGCTGGTGAAGACCTTGGCGTCGGCGTGGACCTCCAGGCGTTCGATGATCTCGGCTTCCAGCTCGCGTTCCTGGCGGGCGGTGATCTGGATGGCGTCCAGCAGGGCAGCAACACACACCGCCCGCCCGGCCGCCTCAGCCGGGCTGATCCCGGACAGGGGGGCGGTCTGGATGCGGCTGAGCAGGGTGGCCACCGGGGTCCGCCCTGGGTAGTGGAGGCGGCGCAGGAACGCGGCCAGCTTGGCCTGGGTGAGGGCGGCGGCGGCGTGGCTGGTGGGATAGCGGCGCAGGAAGGCGACCGCGATCGGGGAGTGCAGCTCGGCGAACAGCCCGATGGCGCCGGGAAAGCAGCGCTCCAACTGGCTGGTGAGCTGGTTGACCAGCGCCACCCTGGCCTCTTGGAGGTCTTTGCGGGTGCGGGTCAGGGCTCGCAGGATCTTGGTCGGGTCGCTGTCAGGGGTCAATGGGGTCAGGCGGTGGCCGTCGGTGCGCAACACGTCGGCCAGCAGGTAGGCGTCGGCGGGGTCGGACTTGGCCCCCGAGGCCCGATAGCGGCTGCGCAGCGCCTTGACCTGCCGCGGGGCAACCACCACGACCTTGAGGCCGCCCTCCAGCATGGCCTCGACCAGCGGGCCGTCGGGTCGTTCGATCGCCACCCCGGCCACCTTGAGCTTGGCCAGGCGCCGACACAGCCCGGTGAAGCTCTTGCCGGTGTTGGGGACCTCGAAGCGGGCGCGGATGGCGCCGGTCTGGTCGACCACACACACCGCGTGGGTGCGGGTCGCCCAGTCGACGCCGGCGTAGTGCAGCGTGGCTGGCTGGGTCACTTGGCTGCTCCTTCCTGCCACGATCACGGCACCGCCGGTGCCGGGGCGCTGGGCCGGTTGCTCATTGCGTGGCGCTTTGCGCTGCCTATCCCTAGTGCCGGTCAGGGCGCCCCGGCCCGTCGGGAGCCGCAGATCTCACGCTGGTCCTCACAGGACGAGCCGGCCAGGCGGTCTCCCGACAAGCACCGGAGGTTCAACCAGGAGTCTCATCCGTCCTCCCCGCAACCGGTGGGATCTGCGGGAAGGGTCCACCAACGAGCCGGCCCCGGGGCGCCGCTACCGCGACCCTTCGGCGAAGAACCCGTCCAGCGCGGCCAGGGTCTCGGCCGGCGCCTCCTCGGGCAGGAAGTGGCCGCCGGGGACGCCCCGGCCGCGGAGGTCGTCGCACAGGGGCCGCCAGGCGGCCAGCGGGTCCTCGGCCCGGCGGGCGATGCCGTCGACTCCCCAGAGGACCAGCACCGGGCAGGCGATCCGGCGCCGGCCCAGGTCGGCGGTGTCGAGCCGGTCGTCGACGGTCGCCCCGGCCCGGTAGTCCTCGCAGGAGGCGTGGATGGCGGCCGGGTCGGCGAAGCAGCGCACGTACTCCTCGACCGCCTCGGGCGCGAACGCGTCGGGGTCGCCGGCCCAGCGGCGCAGCTTCTCCCGCACCCACCAGGCGGGGTCGGCGCCGATCATGGTCTCGGGCAGCCCGTCCGGCTGGGCCAGGAACAGCCAGTGGTAGGTGGCCATGGCCAGCTCCCGGTCCATCCGCTGCCACATGACGAAGGTCGGGACGATGTCGAGCACGGCCAGCCTGGTCACCACCGCCGGGTGGTCCAGGGCCATGCGGTAGCCGACCCGGCCGCCCCGGTCGTGGCCGGCGACCGCGAAGCCACCGAAGCCGAGCTCGGCCATGACCTGGACCATGTCCTGGGCCATGACCCGCTTGGAGTAGGCGAGGTGCTCGGGGTCGGAGGGGGGCTTGGCCGAGCCGCCGTAGCCGCGCAGGTCGGCCGCGACCACGGTGAACCGCTCGGCCAGGCCGGGCGCGACCCGGTGCCACATGGCCGAGGTCTGCGGGTAGCCGTGCAGCAGCAGCAGCGGCGGCCCGTGGCCGCCGAGGCGCAGGTGGATGGCGGCGCCCTCGGTGGCCACGGTCCGGCTGCTGAACCCCTCGAACATCGGGCGGCCAGCCTACCCGCCGACCGCGTCGGCCACGGCCTCGGTCAGGGCGAGGTGGCGGGCCAGGTTGGCCGCCCGGTCGCCGCGGACCACCACCAGCTGGGTGCCGCCCCCGGCCAGGGCCGCGTCCAGGGCCGGGACCAGGTCGGCGGCCTTCTCGACGACCCGGGACGGGACCCGCGCGGCCGCGGCCAGGGCGGCCAGGTCCAGCCCGTGGGGGGTGCCGAACAGGGGCTCGAACAGCTCGGCCGGCAGCCGGGCCTGGGGGAGGAAGCTGAAGATGCCGCCGCCGTCGTTGTCGCACACGACCAGGACCGCCCCCCGTGACCGCCCGGCCGCGCCGAGCAGGCTGGAGGCGTCGTGCAGCAGCGTCAGGTCGCCGCAGAGCGCCGCCACCGGCTCGTCGCCGGCCGCTGCCACCCCGAGGGCGGTGGCCACGAACCCGTCGATCCCCGACAGGCCCCGGTTGGCCAGCAGGCGCAGCCCGTCCCGGGGCTGGGCGAAGGCGTCCACGTCCCGCACCGGCATGCTGGAGCCGACCACCAGGGTGCCGCCGTCGGGCATCCAGGCCACCAGGTCGCGGGCCACCCGGCCCTCGAACGGCTCCGACCATTCCTCCAGCAGCCCGTCGATCGCCTCCCTGGCCCGCCGTTCCGCCTCCCGCCACTCCCCGGGCCAGGGCCCGGGGGCGGGGCCGTCGAGCCGGGCCGCGACCGCCGCGAGCAGGGCCGACGGGTCGGCGGTGAGACGGACCGAGGCGCCGCGGCCGGGGTCGAGCCAGCCGGCGCCGGGGTCGACCAGGACCTGGGGGACCGACGCGTCCAGCCAGGCGGCCAGGGCCTTGCTGGTGGGGGCGCCCCCGACCCGGACGACCAGGTCGGGCCGGTGGCCGGCGGCGAACCGGGGGGCGCGGAGCAGGCCGTCGTAGGTGGAGACGGCCGCCGGGCCGCGGCGCGCCCCCGACAGCGGGTCGGCCAGCACCGGCCAGCCGCTGGCGGCGGCGAACGCGTCGGCGGCGGCCGGGTCCAGGCCGGCGCCCCAGCCGGCGACCAGCAGTCCCCTGGGGCCGGCCCGGACCGCCTCGGCCAGGGCGGCCACGTCCTCGGGGGCGGCCGCCCACACCCCGGCGGGGGCGGCCGTCCAGGGGGCGCCGCCCGGGCGGCCCTCGGCGGGCTCCCCGGCCAGCCGGGCTCCCCGCCCAGGGGACGGGTCGACCCCGGACTCGCCGGGGGGCCGTGGCCACGCCGCGGCTCCGGGGTCCGGGTCGGGGGGGACCAGGGGGTCGGCGAAGGCCAGGTTGAGGTGGACCGGGCCGGCCGGGGGGCCGGTCGCCTCGGCCCAGGCGCGGCTGGCCAGCGAGCGCCAGTAGCGGCCCGCGGCCGGGTCGTCGGAGGGGACGCCGGCCTCGCAGAACCAGCGCACCGCCGGGCCGTACAGCTTGAGCTGGTCGGTGACCTGGTTGGCGCCGGTGCCACGCAGCTCGGGCGGCCGGTCGGCGGTCAGGACCAGCAGCGGCACCCGGGCGTGGTCGGCCTCGAGCACGGCCGGGTGGAAGTTGGCCGCCGCCGTCCCCGAGGTGCACACCACCACCGCCGCCCGCCCCGACCGCTTGGCCGCCCCGAGGGCGAAGAACGCCGCCGACCGCTCGTCCAGGTGCACGTGCACGGCGATCCCGGGGTGCTCGGCCAGGGCCAGGGCCAGCGGCGCCGACCTCGACCCCGGGGCCAGGCAGGCGTCGGTCACCCCGGCCCTGGCCAGCTCGTCGACCAGGGTCAGGGCGAACCGCCGCCCGGCCCCGCTCACGCTAGGCTCCGCACATGACCGGCCACCGCGCCCCCCTGCACCGCGTCCTCGACGGCGGGCGGGAGCCGGCCGGGCGGCTGGTGCTGGTGCACGGGTTCACCCAGACGCTGGCCGCCTGGGGGCCGGTGGGGGAGCGGCTGGCCGGGCGGTGGCAGGTGGTGCGGGTGGACCTGCCCGGGCACGGCGGGTCGGGTGGGGTGCGGGTGGGGTTCGCCGAGGCGGCGGGGCTGGTGGGGGAGGCCGGCGGGGCCGGGGTGTACTGCGGGTACTCGCTGGGGGGGCGGCTGTGCCTGCGGCTGGCGCTCGACCGGCCCGACCTGGTGACGGGGCTGGTGCTGGTCGGGGCCTCGCCGGGGATCGCCGACCCGGAGGGTCGGGCGGAGCGGCGGGCCGCCGACGAGGCCCTGGCCGGGCGGGTCGAGCGGGACGGGGTGGCGGCGTTCCTGGACCGGTGGCTGGCCGGGCCGCTGTTCGCCACCCTCCCGGCGGCGGCGGCCGGGCGGGCCGACCGGCTGGGCAACAGCGCCGAGGGGCTGGCCTACGCCCTGCGGCGGCTCGGCACCGGCGCCCAGGAGCCGCTCTGGGACCGGCTCGGCGGCCTGCGCCCGCCGACCCTGCTGGTGGCCGGGGAGCGGGACGCCAAGTTCGCCGCCATCGCCGGCGAGATGGCCGCCGCCATCGGCCGCCAGGCCCGGGTCGCGCTGGTCGAAGGGGCCGGCCACGCCGTCCACCTGGAACGCCCGGCCCAGCTGGCCGCCCTGGTGGAGGCGTTCCTCGACGCCACCCTGCCCGGCCGGCCGGCGGCCTAGGAGCCCGGTCACGACAGCCACAGGCCGGCCGCCAGCAGCAGGCTCAGCACGAGCTGGAGCCGGGCCGTCGCCCCCAGGGCGGCGACCAGGCCGGGCCCGTCGGTGCGGGTCCGGACCAGCCGGACCGGGGCCACGGCCAGGGGCAGGGCGGCCAGGGTCACCAGCACCGGGGGGCGGGCCAGCCCGAGTAGGGCGGCAGCGGCGAACATGGCCGCGACCACGGCGGTGAACAGCCCCCGGGCCCGGGGGCGGCCCAGGCGCACGGCCAGGGTGCGCTTGCCGGCCAGCCGGTCGCCGTCGATGTCGCGGACGTTGTTGGCCAGCAGGATCGCGACCGCGCCCAGGCCGACCGTGACCGAGGCGACCGCGGCCGCCGCCGGGACCCGCTCCAGCTGCACATAGGCCGACCCGCAGGTGGCCACCACGCCGAAGAAGGCCAGCACGGCCAGCTCCCCGAAGCCGGCGTAGCCGTAGGGGCGGGGGCCGCCGGTGTAGAGCACCGCGGCCGCGATCGCGGCCACCCCGACCAGCAGCAGGCGCAGGTCCACGGCCACGGCCAGGGCCAGCCCGGCCAGCGCGGCCACGGCGAAGGCGACCGCGGCGGCCCGCCGCACCGCCGCCGGGGCGGCCAGCCCGGCCGCGGTCAGGCGGGCCGGGCCGAGCCGGGCCGGGGTGTCGGCGCCGCGCAGGCCGTCGGAGTAGTCGTTGGCGTAGTTGACCCCGACCTGCAGCGCCAGGGCCACCACCAGGGCGGCCAGGGCCCGCCAGACGATCACCGGGCCCTCGGCGGCGGCCGCGGCCGTCCCCACCAGCACCGGGCACACCGCCGCGACCAGCGTCCTCGGCCGAGCCCCCTGGACCCAGACGTTCATCGGCCTAGGGGCGCTTGGGGAACTTGGCGAAGTTGGGGCGCCGCTTCTCGCGGAAGGCGTCGCGGCCCTCCTGGGCCTCCTCGGTCATATAGAACAGGAGGGTGGCGTCGCCGGCCAGCTGCTGGATCCCGGCCAGGCCGTCGGTGTCGGCGTTGAGCCCGGCCTTGAGCAGCCGCAGGGCGAGCGGGCTGTGCTCCAGGATCCGGCGGCACCACTCGACCGTGACCCGCTCCAGGTCGGCCAGGGGCACCACCGTGTTGACCAGCCCCATCTCCAGGGCCTCGTCGGCGTCGTACTGGCGGCACAGCAGCCAGATCTCGGCCGCCTTCTTGCGGCCAACGGTGCGGGCGAGCATGCCCATGCCGTAGCCGCCGTCGAAGGACCCGACCCGCGGCCCGGTCTGGCCGAAGCGGGCGTTGTCGGCGGCGATGGTCAGGTCGCAGACCAGGTGGAGCACGTGCCCGCCGCCGATGGCGTAGCCGGCCACCATGGCGATCACCGGCTTGGGGAGCCGCCGGATCTGGATCTGGAGGTCGAGCACGTTCAGGCGCCCGATGCCGTGCTCGTCGACGTAGCCGTCGTCGCCGCGGATGCGCTGGTCGCCGCCGGAGCAGAAGGCGTCGGGGCCCTCCCCGGTGAGCACGATCACCCCGATGGCCGGGTCGTCGCGGGCGAGCTCGAAGGCGTCCTGGAGCTCGTAGAGGGTCCTGGGCCGGAAGGCGTTGCGGACCTCCGGCCGGCGGATGGTGATCTTGGCGATCCCCTCCGAGGTCTCGTACCCGATGTCGGTCCAGCTGCCCTGCGGCTGCCACTCCACGGCGGTTCGCGCTCCTCGACAGGCTTCTCGGCGGCGACGGCCCTGCTAGCCTACCTGCCCATGTCGTCCTCTGTTGCGCTGGTCGCCATCGCCCTGCCCCGGCCGGCCGCGGCCAGGGCGATCGTGGCCGCCTGGGAGGCCGGCGAGGCGGTCCTGCCGCTGGACCCGGACGCGCCCGCGCCCGAGCTGGCCGCCACCCTGGCCGCGGCCCGGCCGACCCACCTGCTGGACGGCGAGGGGCGCAGCCGGCGGCCCGGCGGCGAGCCGGCCGAGGCCGGCGTGGCCGCGGTGGTCGCCACCTCGGGGACCAGCGGCGCCCCCAAGGCGGTCGAGCTGGGGGCCGACGCGGTCCGCTGGTCGGCCCTGGCCACCTCGGCCGCCCTGGGCGCCGGCCCGGGCGACCGCTGGCTGTGCTGTGTGCCCGTGCACGGGGTGGCCGGGCTGGCCGTGCTCGCCCGGGCCTGGCACACCGGCCTGCCGCTGGAGGTCCACGAGCGCTTCGACCCCGCCGCGGTGCGGGCCGCCGCCGGCCGGGCCACCCTGGTCTCGCTGGTCCCGGCCATGCTGCGGCGCCTGCTGTTCGTCGGCGGCGAGGCGGCCCGCTTCCGCCGGGTCCTGCTCGGCGGCGGCCCCGTCCCGGCCGACCTGATCGCCGAGGCCACCGGCCGGGGCGTCGGGCTGGTCCGCACCTACGGGCTCACCGAGACCTTCGGCGGCATGGTCCACGACGGCCACCCCCTCGACGGCGCCCAGGTGCGGATCGCCGACCCCGAGGGCGAGGTGCTGGTCCGGGGGCCGATGCTGTTCCGGCGGTACCGGGGGGACCCGGGGCGGACCGCGGCCGTGCTCCGCGACGGGTGGCTGCGCACCGGCGACCTGGGCCGGGTCGGACCCGACGGGCGGCTGGCCGTGCTGGGCCGGCGCGACGACCTGGTCATCAGCGGCGGGGTCAACGTCCACCCGGACGAGGTCGAGGCGGTGCTGGCCACCCACCCGGGCGTGGCCGAGGCCGCCGTGACCGGCCGGCCCGACCCCGAATGGGGCCAGCGGGTGGCCGCCTTCGTGGTCCCCCGCGACCCGGCCAGCCCGCCCACCCTGGCCGAGCTGCGCGCCTTCACCCGCCGGCGGCTGGCCGCGGCCAAGGCCCCCCGCGAGCTCGTCCTGGTCCCGGCCCTGCCCCGCGGCCCCTCGGGCAAGCTCCTGCGCCGGCTGCTCCCCGACGGCGGAGCGGATTCTTCCACCTGAGCGGTACGGGAGGATCGCCGGTCACGGTTTGGCGGCCCCCGTTACCATAGGATCCTCGGGGGCCTGCACCAGCATGCCCCCGGCGACCTTGGAATGAGAGGTGCCTGTGGGCTTCGAGGTCGAGCCTGCCGTGCCGGACACCGCCCAGGTGCCCGGGGCCCGGCCGGCGCCGCCGCCCCCGCCGCGGCCGCTCGGCCGGCGTGTGCGCGCGCTCGCCGCCCGCTCCATGCACCCCTTCGCCCACGGCCACCAGACCCCGCTGGAGGCGCTGGTCGCGGCCCACCGGGCCGCCCATCCCAAGGCCGACACCCGCCTGCTGCACCAGGCCTACGAGGTGGCCGAGCGCGAGCACCGGGGCCAGCAGCGGACCAGCGGCGAGCCGTTCATCACCCACCCGGTGGCCGTGGCCGCCATCCTGGCCGAGCTCGGCATGGACACCACCACCCTGGTCGCGGCCCTGCTGCACGACACGGTGGAGGACACCGGCTACACCCTGGAGCAGACCCGCGACGACTTCGGCGACGAGATCGCCCACCTGGTCGACGGGGTGACCAAGCTCGACAAGATGGAGTTCGGCCACGCCGCCGAGGCCGAGACCATCCGCAAGATGATCGTGGCCATGGCCCTCGATCTCAGGGTGCTGATCATCAAGCTGGCCGACCGGCTCCACAACATGCGCACCCTCCGCTTCCAGCCGGCCCACAAGCAGCAGCGCACCGCCAGGGCGACCCTGGAGGTGCTGGCCCCGCTGGCCAACCGGCTCGGGCTCCAGGTGATCCGCCGCGACCTGGAGGACCTGGCCTTCGCCACCCTGCGCCCGGCCGAGCACGACGAGATCGTGCGGGTGGTCGACCAGCGCGACCCGGGCCGCCGCGAGCACGTGGCCATGCTGACCCGCCAGGTCGCCGCCGACCTGCGCGCGGCCAAGATCAAGGCCGTGGTGACCCCGCACCCGCGCCACTACTACTCGATCTACCAGACGATGCTGGAGCGGGGCAGCCGCGAGATCCACGACCCCGACCGCATCCTGGTCGTGGTCGCCGGCGGGGCCAGCGACTGCTACATCGCCCTTGGGGCCGTCCACGGGCGCTGGCACCCGGTGCCGGGCCGGTTCAAGGACTTCATCGCCGCGCCCAAGCTCAACGGCTACCAGTCGCTGCACACCACCGTGATCGGCCCCGGTGAGGAGCCGGTCGAGGTCCACATCCGCACCGAGGCCATGGACCGCACCGCCGAGTACGGGGTCATCGCCCAGGCCAGGGAGGCGACCCACCGGCGACGCGCCAACGGCCAGGGCGATTCGACCGGCGGCGCCGACGACCTGGTCTGGCTGCACCGGCTGCTGGACTGGCAGCGGGCCGTGTCCGACCCGGGGGAGTTCCTGGAGTCGCTCCGCTCCGACCTGTCCGACCACGAGGTGCTGGTGTTCACCCCCAAGGGCGACGCCGTCACCCTGCCGGCCGGGGCCACCCCGGTCGACATGGCCTACGCGCTCCGGACCGAGCTCGGCCACCACTGCATCGGCGCCCGCGTCAACGGCCAGCTGGTCCCCCTGGCCAGCGTCCTGGCCGACGGGGACGTGGTCGAGATCCTCACCTCCAACGCCGAGTACCCGGGCCCGTCCAAGGAGTGGCTGGGCTTCGTCAGGAGCCCCCAGGCCCACGTGAAGATCCGCCAGTGGCTGGCCTCCCAGCGCCGCGACGACGCCGTCGACGCCGGCCAGGAGGCCATCGGCCAGGTCCTGGCCGACCAGGGCTGGTCGCTCCAGCGGGCCATGGAGGACGGCTCGCTGGCCATGCTGGACTCCGCCGACCTGGAGGCGATGTACCGCGCCGTCGGCCAGGACCAGCTGTCGGCCCAGTCGGTCGCCCAGTGGCTGGTCACCGTCCTGGGCGACCAGCCGGAGGGCGACGCCGGCTAGGAGGTCAGGGCGAGGTCCAGCTCCAGCCAGGCGGCCAGGTCCTTGATCTCGTGCTCCACCGCGGCGGTGGTGGCCGCGTCGAAGGCCACGTCCTGGTGGACCGCGTTGACCCGGAGCACCCCGGCCCTGCGGTCGGCGGTGGCGTCGAGCTTGCCCACCAGCCGGTCGCCGTACAGGACGGGCAGCGCGAAGTACCCCCAGCGGCGCTTGGCGGCGGGCTTGTACATCTCCAGGTAGTAGTCGAACTCGAACAGCTCGAGGGTGCGCCGGCGGTCGTGGACCAGCCGGTCGAACGGTGACAGCAGCGCCGCACGCCCCGAGAAGGGCTGGCCCAGCAGAGATGGGTCGACCCGCCAGCCGCCGTCGACCCCCTCGACCACGGCCGGCTCGCCGGCGTCGCCCACGTCCATCGGCTCGACCCGGCATTCCGGCCCCCGGGCGCGGGCGATGCCCAGGGCGCGCAGCCGCCGCTGGTCGCGGGTGCGCCGCGCCTCCTCGAAGGGGACCACCGGGTCGTCGGGGTACACCCGCGTCGCCAGGTCCCACAGCCGGTCGTGGCCCCGCCGTCCGGCGATCGCGACCTCGCCGCGCAGCGTCATGAGCTCCAGCAGCTGGGTGACGTTGCGGTTGTTGGTCCACCCGGACGACCTCCACGGCACCGTGCAGGTGTCCGGGAGCTCGCGCGACGACAGCGGCCCCGAGGAACCGAGCCGATCGAGGATGTCCCGACGGCAGGCGTCGTTGGCCTGCACCCAGTCGCGCTGGGACGGCCGCCAGCCGGCCAGCAGCTCCCCGCGCCTGGACCACTCGGCCATGTCCGCGCGGTAGAGCGCCAGGTCCTCGCTGGGCCGGATCATCGCCTGGAGCTCGAGCAGCGTCCGGTCCTGGAGGGCGGTGTCCAGCTGGGCCGGCGAGTACGACGACCCGAGGCGGCTCCAGGCCACCAGGTCGGCGTTGGGCGCGATCGCGGCCGTCGGGTCGACCTGGAGCAGGGTCAGGTGGCGCACCACCTCGAGCAGCCCGGTCGGGCGCGGGCCGTCCAGGAGCTGGGCGCGCACGGCGACGCGGCGCGCGTCGGCGCGGGAGAGCTCGTGGACGGTCACCACCCGAGGGTAGATGACCGGCCCGACAGGCAGCCAGCGTTCTCCCGGCGCGCCTAGCCCTCGAAGATGTCCAGGGGCAGGAACGCCGAGACCACGAAGCTGGGCACGTCCACCACCTCCGAGACCTTCAGGTCCACGGCCACGCTGCAGATGGCGTAGGCCTGCTGGCGGGTCCAGCCGCCGTGGTCCTGGAGGTGGTCGATCATGTTGAGCAGGGCGTTGCGGGCAGCCAGGGTGAGGTCCTCGGGGTGGCTCTCGCCGTCGCGGGTGACCGACAGGCCGGTGGTGGCGAAGAACCGGCGCGGGGCGGCGTACTCGGGCGGCAGGTAGTAGTCGTCGCGGGCGAACTGGAGGTCCTGGATGCCGCGGGCCGCGGCCCGGCCCTTGTGGACGGCGAAGCGGACGTGGAGGGTGGAGCGCATCTCGACGGCCGTGCCGCAGGTCTCGGAGTCGCCCTGGGCGAAGTGGGCGTCGCCGGCCGAGAACAGCCCGCCCTGGGCGTACACCGGGATGTAGAGCCTGGCGCCCTTGCCGAGCTGCTTGATGTCGACGTTGCCGGCGGTCTCGAGGGGCGGGATGGTGCGCAGGGCCTCGGCGGCGAGGGCCGGGTCGGAGGGGACGGCGTCGCTGGGGTCGGGCGGCAGCGCGAACCCGCCCCGGTCGATGGCGGCCTGCTCGCGGGCGGCGGTCCGCTCCATCAGGGCCCGGTCGGGGGCCAGGCCGATGGTGCCCATGAACGGCGACCCGGGGATGCGCAGCCCCGGCAGGTCCTCGGAGGTGGCCCAGCCGCCGTCGATGCGCCAGCGGGCCATGTACGGGTCGGGGAACACGTCGCGCAGGAACCCGAACCCGGGCACCTGCACGGTGTAGCCATAGCGGTCCGGCTCGACCTCCAGGATCTCGACCTCGAGCAGGTCGCCCGGCTCGACCCCGTTGACGTACACGGGGCCGGTGAGGGGGTGGACCACGTTCAGGTTGGGCCCGGCGACCGTCTCCAGGGTCGCCTGCGGCCCCATCTGGCCGTCGAAGGCGTCCCGGGTCTCCAGCACCACCTCCTCGCCGGGGTCGCAGGTGACCGCCGGCGGGATGTCCGGATGCCAGCGGTTGTGGCCGGTCTGCGGCTCCTCGGCGAGGGTCCTGGAGTTGTCGACGCGCACCTCGTGCGTTGCCATGGCCACGCTCCTCGGTCTGCGAACTGGGCGCCGAGATCATCGCCGTTCGCGGCCCGTTGGGAAAGGGCGGTCTCCGCCGCGGGAGGGATCGCCCGGGACGCCTCCCTCGCGGGAGGGAGGGCGAGGTTCCCGCCGGCGGCCGAGGTGCGCGCCGCCGCGGCCGCCTAAGTTCGCCTGGAGCGACCGACACCGAAGGGAGCGGACCATGCAGCCAGTGGGACAGGGGCGCCGGTCGGCGATGGCCGACGGGTCGTGGATGGCGTGCACCGCGGCCGGGATCGCCGGGATCTGGGTCGCCGTGGCGCTGATCAGCGTCTTCGCCCCGGACATGGTCACCGGCAGCGAGCACCAGCACCTGCCGGTGGCGGCCCTGGGGAGCTGGTTCTGGGGCCTGATCGCCACCGGGGCGTTCCTGCTGGCGATGGGCAGGCTGCGCGGCGACGCGGCCCGAGGGCCCATCTGGGTCGGGCTCACGCTGGCGACCCTGGCCCTCTGGCTGGTCGCGACCATCGCAGGCATCGCGTCGCCGGTGGTCGAGACCGGGTCGGACCCCACCCGCATCCCCGTCGGGGCGATGGTCGCCCCGGTGGCGGCGACGGTGCTGACCGCCCTGGCCGGCATCGTGGCCGGGGTGTTCGCCCGACCCCCGGGGCCCGACCGGTCCCGCTAGGGCCTGGTCACGAGCTTCCCGATGCCGACGGCCGCCCCGGCCGCCAGCATGGCCGCCGCGCCCCAGAGCACGGTGGCCGGCGACCCCGGGCCGGCGGAGCCGAACAGCACGCCGTAGGCGACTCCGAGGCTCGCGACCACGGCGACGGCCCCGGGCAGGGTGTACAGGACCCGCCGGCGGGTGTGGCCGCGGTGGCGCAGCAGCCTGGCGGCGAGGTCGGCGACCACCAGCAGGCCGGCCGCGGCGCCCATGCCGAAGGTGAGCTCCCGCACCTCGGCCGGCACGTCGGGCTGGTCGAGCCGGAACGCCACCAGCACCAGCGCCACCGCCAGCAGGGCGGCCAGGGCCAGCCCGGAGCCCAGCTCCCAGGCCACCGGCAGGGGCCGCTGGCGGTCCTGGCGCTTGCGGGGGATGAACGCCCACGCCTGCTCCTGGTAGACGCCGCTGGCGAGCTGCCCGAAGCCGATGACCGCGGCCCCGGCGATCAGCGGCGCCAGGTAGTTGTGGCTGGCGAACCAGACGATCACCGCCACCAGCACGCCCACCGGGGGGCTGGTCAGGGCGCCGAGCAGCCAGGCGGTGCGGTACGGCCGGCGTGCCTGGGGCAGGTCGAGCGGGTGGACCAGCGGGTAGACGGCCGGGTCGGGCAGGTCGACGAGCTCGTTGATGTCGTTCATGGCTGTCTCCAGGGGACGCGGTCGATGTGGGAGCCGGCGGGGTTGGCGCGGCCCAGCTCGTAGACCTTCTGCCGTGAGACCCCGAGGCGGGCGGCCACGGTGACGGCGCTGAAGTCGTCGAGCAGGGCGTCGACGGCCAGGGCCCGGACCGCCGAGCCGCGCGCGTTGAGGTGGGCGGTGAGCGCGCTCACCTCGGCGGCCAGCAGGGCCACGGCCAGGGGCCCACCGAAGCGGTCGGTCCAGTCCTTGGCGCCGCCGGTGGCGGCGGCGTACAGGGCGTCGCCGCCGTCATCCAGCACGGCCCGCACCTGGTCGGGGGTGATGCCGTTCTCGACGAAGCGGTCGCGGACGGCGCCACGGGCCTCGGGGGGCCGGTGCACCAGCGTGGCCTCCCACGCAGGACTGTCAACCCTGGGTTGTCGCTGCATGGGGCTCAGGGTGCACCCGCCGGCGGGCTCCTGTCAACCCTGGGGTGACAGCCTCTAAGCAGGGGGCCCGGAAGATGAGGTAGGCGGGCCGGGAACCTAAGGCAGCCGTCCGATCCGGGCCGGGGGGTCTTAGCCGTACCGTGATGATCGAGAGAACGGAACCGACAAGCGAGGTGCACGATGCAGCAGCACCACACCATCCACGACGTCATCGCCCGCGACCACGTCGACATCCTCCGCCGCGAGGCCCGGCAGGCCCGGCTGGCCAGGACCCGCCGCCACCTCATCCGGTCCAACCGCCGGAGCCGCTAGGAGGAACCCCCGTGACCGTGGTCATCCACGACAGGCAGCGACGAGCCGGCGCACCCGCCGGCTCGTTCGCTTCCGAGGCCGGCCGCGCCATACTCGTCGCCATGACGGCGACGCTCACCAGCGCGACCTTCGTCGGCCGGACCGAGGAGCTGGCCCGGCTGGCCGCCGCCGCCGACCGGGCCGCCGCCGGCACCCCCACGGCGGTGGTGGTCGGCGGCGAGGCCGGGGTCGGCAAGACCCGGCTGGTCGGCGAGCTGGTGGCCTCGGCCCGCCAGGCCGGGGCGACCGTGCTGGTCGGCGGCTGTGTCGAGCTGGGCGGCGAGGGGCTGCCGTTCGCGCCCCTGATCGAGGCCCTGCGGGGGTTCGTGCGCGACCTGGACGAGCCGGAGCTGGCCCAACTGGTCCCGGGCCGGGCCCGGGTCGAGCTGGCCCGCCTCCTGCCCGAGCTGGGCCCTGGCGGTCCCGGGCCGGACGCCGCGGGATCCTGGGTCGGGGGGCCCGGTGCGGAACCGCGAGGCTCCGGGCTGGGGTCGGAGCAGAGGCGGCTGTTCGAGCTGCTGCTGGTGCTGCTGGAGCGGCTGGGCTCCGAGCGGCCGGCCGTGCTGGTGGTGGAGGACCTGCACTGGGCCGACCGGTCCACCCGCGACCTGCTCGCCTTCCTGGTCAGGAACCTGCGCCATGGCCGGCTGCTGCTGGTGATGACCTACCGGTCCGACGAGCTGCACCGCCGCCACCCGCTGCGGCCGTTCCTGGCCGAGCTGGACCGCGGCCGCCGGGCCGAGCGCCTGGAGCTGGCCCGGTTCGGCCGGGACGAGGTCGCGGCCCAGCTGGCCGGGATCCAGGGGACGCCGGCGCCGCCGGAGCTGACCGAGCGGATCCACGCCCGCTCCGACGGCAACGCCTTCTTCGTCGAGGAGCTGGCGGCCACGGCCGCCGCCGACGGCGAGCTGCCCCCGAGCCTGCGCGACACCCTGCTGGCCCGCATCGAGCTGCTGGCCGAGCCGACCCAGCAGGTCCTGGGGGTGGCCGCGGCCGCCGGGGCCCGGGTCGGTCACGACCTGCTGGCCGAGGTGGCCGGCCTGCCCGACGCCGAGCTGCTGGCCGGGCTGCGCGAGGCCGTCTCGGCCCACGTGCTGCTGGTCGCCGCCGACGACGGCGCCTACGGCTTCCGCCACGCCCTGGTCAAGGAGGCGGTGTACGCCGAGCTGCTGCCGGGGGAGCGGACCCGCCTGCACGCCCGGTTCGCGGCCGCCCTGGCCGGCCGCGACGCCGGCGGCGACCCGGGGCTGGCGGCCGAGCTGGCCTGGCACTGGTACGCCGCCCACGACCTGGAGCGGGCCCTGCCGGCGGCGGTCGAGGCCGGCCGGGCGGCCGAGCGCGCCTTCGCCTACGCCGAGGCCCAGCGCCAGTTCGAGCGGGCCCTGGAGCTGTGGGACCGGGTCCCCGGGGCCACGGCCGGGCTCGACAAGGCCGAGCTGCTGGCCCGGGCCGGCGAGGCCGCGGCCAACGCCGGCGCCGCCGACCGGGCCGTCGCCCTGGTCCGGGGCGCCCTGGCCGAGGTCGCCCCCGGCCGGGACCCGCTGCTGGCCGGCCAGCTCACCGAGCGCCTGGGCTTCCACCTGCGCATCGCCGGCCGGCCGGGGGCGATGGAGGCCTACCAGGAGGCGATCGGCCTGGTCCCGCCGGGACCGACGGTGGAGCGGGCCCGGGTGCTGGCCGGGCTGGGCCAGGCCCTGATGCTGCGGGCACGGTTCGCCGAGGCCATCGCGACCTGCGAGGAGGCGATCCAGGTGGCCAGGGCGGCCGGGTCCCCGGCGGTCGAGACCCACGCCCTGTGCAGTCTCGGCACCGCAATGGCCCGCATCGAGGACCCCGACGACGGCCTGGCCGCGCTGGGGGAGGCCCGGCGCCTGGCCGCCGAGCTGGGCTTGGCCAAGGACGAGGCCCGGGCCTGCGTCAACCTGTCGGACCTGCTCAACGACCTGGGCCGGCTGGAGGAGGCGGTGGTCGTGGCCATGGAGGGGATCGAGGTCGCCACGGCCGCCGGCCTGCGGCGGACCTTCGGGGTCTTCCTGGCCGGCAACGCCGCCGCCGCCCTCTACAACCAGGGCCGCTGGGACGAGACGGCCGAGCTGACCGCGGCCTACCTGGAGCTGGGCGACGACGAGGACCTCAACACGGTCACCCTGCGCCAGTCCATGGCCATGCTGGACGCCGGCCGGGGGCACTTCGAGTCCGCCCTCGGCCATGTCCGGGCGGCCAGGCGGCTGGCCGGCGACGAGTTCATCGCCGTGCAGTACCCGCCCAACCTGGCCGCGGCCGAGGCCGAGGTGGCGGCCTGGCGGGGCCGGCTGGAGGAGGCGGCGGCGGCCGTCGCCGGTGGCCTGGCCGCCCTCCAGGGCCCGCTGGTCGACCTGCGGGCGTGCCTGCTGCTGGCCATCGGGCTGCGGGTCGAGGGCGAGCGGGCCCGGCTGGCCACGGCCCGCCACGACCACGAGACCCTGACCGATGCCCGGCTGGTCGCCGACGAGCTGGTGCAGTGGGCCAGGGGCACCTTCGCCGGGTCGCGGGTGGCATGGCGGCGGGCCGTGCTGGCCACCTGCGAGGCCGAGTGGGCCCGGGTCCAGGGCGAGCCCGACCCGGAGCGCTGGCTGGCCGCGGTGGCCGCCTGGGAGGAGTCCGGGCACCCCTACCCACTGGCCGTGGCCCGCTGGCGGGCGGCCGAGGCGCTGCTGGCCGGGCGCGGCGACCGGACCCTGGTCGCCGAGCTGCTGCGCCGCAGCCACGCCACCGCCTCCGGCCTGGGGGCCGAGCCGCTGCGGGGCGAGCTGGAGCGGCTGGCCCGGCTGGGCCGGGTCGACCTGCGCCCCCGGGACCCGTCCGGCGCGCCCGCCGGCCCGACGCCCGAGCCGACGGACGCGGCCGCGGCCGGGGTCGCGCTCGGCCTGACCGCCCGCGAGCTCGAGGTGCTGACCCTGGTCGCCGAGGGCCGCAGCAACCGCCAGGTCGCCGAGGCCCTGTTCATCAGCGCCAAGACGGCCAGCGTGCACGTGTCCAACATCCTGGCCAAGCTGGGGGTGGCCAGCCGGGTCGAGGCGGCGGCGGTCGCCCACCGCCACGGCCTGCTCGCCGGGCAGCCGGGGCCCTGACGCCCCGGCCCCCGGCCGGTCCTAGACCGCCGCGCCGTCCACCCGAGTCGGCGCCGGCAGGTAGCCGTAGCCACCCCCGCCGCTGCCGCCTCCGTTGTCCTTGCGGCAGCCGGTCAGGGCCAGGCCGAGCACGAGCAACAGGACGGCGACGGTCAGCAACATCTTCGCGTATCCGCTCATCTTGGCATCGCCTCCGACCGGGGAACCCCGTGGTGGCCCGGCCGATTCCCACCCATGCCCCGGGTGTGCCGAACGTCACCGGCCAGGGGTGTCGGTCGGCACCGACCGCGGCGACCGGCGGCGGCCACACTGCCCGGGTCGGGCGAGCACCACCGCCCGGCCTGCCTGGAAGGAAGCATGGTGAACCAGATCGTCGCCTGCCCTGAGCCCGGCTGCGAGGTCGCCGCCGAGGTGGTCTCGCGCTGGGTGTGGCCGTCGACCGACGGCCCGGTCGAGCACGTCAAGCTCTTCTGCCTCCAGGGCCACGCCAGGACGGTGCTGAGCGCCTGGCTGGTCACCCCGGCCCGCTCGGCCAGGGTCGCGCACCCGTCGGCCCGCTGGAACTGAGGCCGGACTGCCCCCGGCGCGGCCGGGGACGGTAGCCTGCGCCCATGGACGGGCAGGAGGCGGGCGCCCTGGCGCGGTGGCGCGAGCAGCTGGAGGGCTGGGCGATCCCCGAGGAGATCCTGGCCGCGGCGCCCGAGTCGCCGTGGGGGTGCCCGGTGGGTCTGTTCCGGTCGCGGGCCCGGCGGGCCGGGTCCCGGCCGGTGACCCCGTCGAACCGGGAGGCGGCCCGGTTCCTGCCGGCCGGCGGCACCGTCCTGGACGTCGGCGCCGGCGGCGGGGCGGCCAGCCTGCCCCTGGCCGGGGTGGCCGGGCAGCTGGTCGCGGTGGACGAGTCGCCGGCCATGGTGGCCGCGTTCCTGGCCGCGGCCGAGGCCGCCGGGGTGGCGGCCGAGGGGGTCGAGGGCCGCTGGCCGGAGGTGGCCGGCCGGGTCGCCCCGGCCGACGTGGTCGTCTGCCACCACGTCCTCTACAACGTGGCCGACCTGGCCCCGTTCGCCGACGCCCTGACCGGCCACGCCCGCCGCCGGATGGTGGCCGAGCTGACCGACCGGCACCCGCTGGCCGGCCTGGGCCCGCTGTGGCGGCGCTTCCACGGCCTGGAGCGCCCCACCGGCCCGGGCGCCGACGAAGCCATGGCCGCCCTGGAGGCGCTCGGCCTCCGGGTGGCCCGCCAGGACTGGGAGAGCCAGGACCGGTTCGGCTTCGACGACCTCGACGAGCTGGTGGCCTTCACCCGGCGCCGGCTGTGCCTGCCGGCGGCCCGCGACCCCGAGGTGGCCGCGGCCCTGCTGGACGAGGGCACCCGCCAGGTCGACGGGGTCTGGGTGAGCGGCCAGCCGCGGCGGGTGACGACCCTGTCCTGGGCCGGATCGGCAACCTGACCACGAGCACGAGAGAGGAGCCCACGGTGGACCGGCAAGCCTGGTTGCGGGAGCGGCGGCGGACGGCCGAGGAGCGCCACGACGCCATCCACGCCTTCACCTACGACGACCAGTACGGGGAGATCGGCCCGACCCATCGCCGCTTCGTCACCGACCTGCTGGAGCGCTGCCCGGCCGGCGGGACCGTGCTGGACGCGGCCTGCGGCACCGGCAAGTACTTCGCCATGGTCCTGGACAGCGGCCGGCGGGTCGTCGGCACCGACCAGTCGACCGGGATGCTGGCCAGGGCCCGGGCCCGGTTCCCGGCGGTGCCGCTGGAGCGGGTCGGGCTCCAGGAGCTGGCCTTCGACGCCGAGTTCGACGCGGTCATCTGCATCGACGCGATGGAGAACGTCCCACCCGAGGACTGGCCGCGGGTGGCCGGCAACCTGCGCCGGGCCGTGCGGCCCGGCGGGCAGGTGTACCTGACCGTCGAGGAGCCCAACCAGGCCGACCTGGAACGGGCGCAGGCCGATGCGACCGCCAGCGGGCTGCCGGTGGTCCCGGGCGAGATGACCGCCGAGGGCGCCGGCTACCACTACTACCCGTCGCGCGAGCAGGTGGGCGGCTGGCTGGAGGAGGCCGGCCTGGTCGTGGTGGCCGAGGACGTCAGCGACGAAGGGGACGGCTACGGCTACCTGCACCTGCTGACCCGGCCCGCCTGAGCCGGCGCGCGTCAGGCCAGGCGCTCCAGCACCGTGCCGTCGCCGGCGACCCGGAAGGCGGCCGGCACGACCGCGACGTGGTAGCGGCGGGCCAGGTCCGGGCGGCGCGACACGTCCACGGTGTGCAGCGGCGGGGCCTGGGCGGCCAGGCGCTCCTCCAGCTCCCGGCAGTCGCTGCACAGGGGGTGGGTGAACTGGACCACGGCCGGCCGCCCGGGGGCGGCGCCGACCTCGGCCAGGTCGAGGACGCCGACGGCGCCCGGCCGCACCCCGCGCAGCCGCGCCCCCAGCTTGTAGAGCTCGCACCCGACGCACAGCCCGGTGGTGGCGGCCAGCAGGGCCAGCACCGCGACCAGGGCCCCGAGGGCCGTGCCGGCGGCGTCCAGGCCGGCCAGGTGGGCGGCGAAGGCCAGGCCGAGCACGGTCGCGCCGACCTTGTTGGCGAAGCGGGGCGGCCGGGCGTCCTCGACCCGGCCCTCGCCCACCCGGGGCTGGACGAGCTCGAAGTAGGCCACACAGGGCAGGCACCAGCGACGGCCCAGGACCAGCCCGACGATGAGCTGCAGAGCCAGCAGCCCGTACAGCCACCACCAGCCGGTCACCAGGGCGAGGACGGCCCCGGCGCCGACGGTGGCCTGGAGGAAGCGGGGGGCGCGGACGTCGACGACGTCGCTGTCGGCATACGGGTCGGCGGTGCGGCGGGAGCGGACGGTGGTCGAGGACATCGCGGGACCATCCTGGGGTGCGCGTCGGGCGGGGGAGCGAGGCCCGGCCGGTCAGGTGGTCGCGACGACCTGGGTGCGCGACGACCGGCGGGCCCGGCGACAGGCGCAGGACACCACGCGCCCGTGGTCGAGGGCGCGGTTCCTGGTCAGCCGGACACGCACGATGGTCATGCCGGCACGGTGCCGGACCCGCCGGCCCCTGTCAACCGCTCGGCGGGGCGAGCAGCCGGTCGCGCAGCCGCTCCAGGTCGACCGGGGACACGCCCGCCGCCAGCAGATAGGGCTCGACCCCGCCCCAGCGCCCGGTCAGCCCGGCCAGCACCTCCAGCATGACCTCGGCGGTGGGGGCGAACCGGGCCACCATGGCCTCGCGCCCGGCCCGCTCACCGGGGCCGTGCTCCAGCCACTCCAGCTCCCGGGACCGGAGCAGCTCGGCGGTCAGCGCGTAGTCGTCGGCGATCGTCGCCGCGGGCACGCCCACCAGCCCCAGCAGCAGGGCCGAGATCAGCCCGGTCCGGTCCTTGCCGGCCGCGCAGTGGATCAGCACCCCGCCCTCGGGGGCCTCGGCCACGGCGGCCACCGCGGTCGCCACCAGACCACTGAACTTCTCCAGCGACCACAGGTAGTTCTCGGCCAGCGTGATCGTGTCCGGCGGGAACCCGGCCGCCGGGTCGAGGATCGACACGTTGGTGTAGACGATCCCGTGGTCCCCGGGCTCGGCGAAGGGATTCGGCTCCCGGTCCAGCTCGCCGGGCAGCCGCAGGTCGACGATCGCCCGCACCCCGTAGTCGGCTAGGGCGGCCCGCCCCGCCCCGGTCAGGCCGCCCAGGGCGGCCGACCGCACCACCGCCCCCCACCGTGTCTCCCGCCCGTCCCCGGTCCCGTACCCGCCCAGGTCGCGGGCGTTCAGCCCGCCCTCCCAGTCCAGCAGCCGGCTCCACTCGCGCTGTTCGATCGCCACGTTCCCTCCCGCTCACCTCGCGCCGGCGGCCAGCCTACCGGCCGTCCCCGACGGCGACGCGGCCGCCGGGTTGACGTGCCGGAGCAAGCGTCCCAAGGTTGGAGGGCCGGGACGCCGAGGTCCGCGAGGTGGAGATGGCTGACGTCCGCACCGCCGCCGTGATGGAGGCGCTCGCCTCCGTCTACGACCCCTGCTGCCAGGAGAAGGGCCTGTCGGTGGTCGACATGGGCCTGGTCCGGCGGATCGACCTGGACGGCGACCGGCCTCGGGTCGAGCTGCTGCTGACCACCGGCTGGTGCCCGTTCGCGGCCCACCTGGTCGGTGAGATCTCCGAGCGGGTGGCCGCCCTGCCGGGGATGGCCGGCTCGACGGTCGAGATCGTCTGGGACGAGCCATGGACCACCGACCGGCTGTCCGACAAGGCCCGGCGCACCCTGCGCTTCCTGCCCAACCCCAAGGAGGTCGGCCCGTGATCGGGAACGACGCGATCGTGTTCGACGGCGTGGCCCATGTCTTCAACTTCGAGAAGAAGAACGCCCTGGGGCCGGCGGGGGAGATGTTCGACAACCACCTCTACGCCTTCCACTCCGTCCTGACCCCGGACGGGCAGACGGTCATGCCGCCCGAGGAGTTCCTGCGCCAGTGGACGGTGGACGACATCGACGAGATGGTCTACCGCAACAGCACCACCGACATGCTGGTGGCCATGCCGCTGCCCCTCACCGACCTGTTCCGGGACGGCCTGTCGCCCTGGGAGGAGTGCGCCGAGCTGGCCCGCCGCAACCCCGACCGGACGGTCTTCTGGGGCTCGGTCAACCCGCTGGAGGGCCGCCACGCCCTCGACCTGATGGAGCGCCAGGTCGGCGAGTTCGGGGCCAAGGCGTTCAAGTTCTACAACATCCGCTACGACTTCGGGCAGCCGTTCCCCTGGCGCATGGACGACCCGCGGGTCGCCTTCCCGGTGTTCGAGAAGGCCCAGGAGCTGGGCATCAACCTGATCGGAGTCCACAAGGGCCTCCCGCTGGGCCCCCAGCCGATCGAGCACACCCAGACCTGGGACATGGACGGGGCGGCGGCCAACTTCCCCGACATCAACTTCGTCATCTTCCACGTCGGGCTGCCGTTCATCGACGAGACCTGCTGGCAGCTGATCCGGCACCCCAACCTGTACGCCTCGATCGCGGCCACCATCAACCTGGTCGCCCGCGCCCCCCGCCAGTTCGCCGAGATCATGGGCAAGCTGCTGTTCTGGGCCGGCGAGGACAAGATCGTCTACGGCAGCGAGGCCCCCATCTTCCAGCCCCAGTGGGCCCTGGACGCCTTCTGGGACTTCGAGCTGCCCCAGGACCTGGTCGACGGCTACGGCTACCCGCAGCTCACCGAGCAGGCCAAGCGCAAGATCCTGGGCGAGAACCTGCTGCGGCTGCACGGCATGGACGTCGAGGCGACCCGGGCCAGGCTGCGCGCCTGACGACGGGGCCGGGTGGCAGAATCGCCGCATGAGCGGCCCTGCGCGCATGTTCGAGGTGGCCCGCAACCCCGACGCCACCTCCCGGCTGCCCTACCTGGTGCGGCTGCCCCTGCCCGGCGGGGACCTGGTCCTCAAGGCCCGGGCGCCCTGGCCGCGCACCGGCGCCGTCTACTGCCACCCGGCCGACGGCGAGTGGCCCGACCCTCCGGAGGCGGCCGAGCTGGTCGAGCGGGTCCCGGTCCGCTCCTGCCGGCGCCGCGGCGGCGCCATCGACCTGGTCCTGGACCGCCCGCGCGAGCACCGCTCCCAGCTGGTCTTCACCCGGGTCCGGGGCCGGCAGGTGATCTTCTGGCAGTCGCCCCGCACGGCCAGGGCGGCCCGGCCGGGGGTGCGGGTGCCCGGGCGCCGGGCCGCCGGCCTGGAGCGGCTCACCATCCTGGTCGACACCCGTGAGCGCTACCCGTGGCGGTTCGCCAGCCAGCGGGCGGTGTCGACCGAGCGGCGGGCCCTGCCGGCCGGCGACTACGCCGTCGAGGCCCCCGGCGGGGAGCTGCTGGCGGTGGTGGAGCGCAAGACCCTGACCGACCTGTCGGGGTCGCTGGTCGACGGGAGTCTGAACTACCTGCTGGCCGAGCTGGCCGCCCTGCCCCGGGCCGCGGTCGTGGTCGAGGACCGCTACGCCGGGGTGTTCAAGCTCGAGCACGTCCAGCCCGGGTTCGTGGCCGACCTGCTCGGCGCCCTGGCCGTCCGCTACCCGGCCGTGCCGGTGGTGTTCTGCGACACTAGGCCGCTGGCCCAGGAGTGGGCGTACCGGTTCCTGGGGGCGGCCGTGGCCGAGCTCACTCCAGGGGCTCGGGGGTGAGGTCGAGGTCCTCCTCGTCGCCGAAGGCGATGCCGAGGCCGCGGGCGGTCTGGACCATCTCGTGGTCGACCGGCACGGTGTTGACCTTGCCGGCGCAGTCGGCCATGCGCACGGTCGAGATCTCGCTGCCCTTGCTGACCACGACCTCGCCGTAGCGGCCCTCGGCCAGCACCCGGACCGCGGCCGCGCCGAAGCGGGTGGCCAGGATGCGGTCATACGGTGTCGGCATGCCGCCGCGCTGCACGTGGCCGAGCACCACCACCCGGGCGTCCTTGCCGGTCACCTTGGCCACCTGGGTGGCGACGTGGGCGCCGATGCCGCCCAGGGTGCCGGTCGACTCCTGGTAGAGCTGGCCGCCGCCGCGCTCCACGGCGCCCTCGGAGCAGATCACGATCGAGAAGGTGGAGCCGCGGTACTCGCGGGTCAGGATCTTGGCGGCGACCGCCTCGACGGTGAAGGGGATCTCGGGGATGAGGATCACATCGGCCCCGCCGCCCAGGCCCGAGTGGAGCGCGATCCAGCCGGCGTCGCGGCCCATCACCTCCAGCACCATCACCCGGTCGTGGCTGGCCGCGGTGGTGTGCAGACGGTCCAGGGCCTCGGTGGCCACGGTCAGGGCGGTGTCGAAGCCGAAGGTCTGGTCGCAGCCCCACAGGTCGTTGTCGATCGTCTTGGGGACCCCGACCGCCCGGATCCCGTAGTGGGACAGCTCGCTGGCGATGCCCTGGCTGCCCTCGCCGCCGATCACGACCAGGGCGTCGATGCCGAGCCGCTTGGTGTTGGCGGCCAGCTCCTTGTAGGGGGCCGGGTCACGGACCCACTCGCCGTCGACCTGCATGGTCGAGAAGTGGCCCTTGTTGGTCGAGCCGAGGATGGTCCCGCCCTGGGGCAGCAGCCCGCTGACGGCCGAGGAGTCCAGGGTGCGGGTGCGGGGCCGGCCGATCAGCCCCTCGAAGCCGTGCTCGATGCCGAGCACGGCCCAGCCGTGGTCGACCTCGGCCGACCTGACCACCGCGCGGATGACCGCGTTGAGCCCGGGGGCGTCGCCGCCGCTGGTGAGCACCCCGATGCGTCGAATTGGCGCTGCCATGTCGGGTGCATCCCCCTGCCGATGGGTACGTACCACTCCGTGGGGGCAGGGTAGCGCGTGACGGCGCCGGCCGCGCAACCCAATGCCCGGCGGCGGTGTCAAAGGTTCGCAACTGTCCGGCTGGGATCGATGGGGAGGACCGGTGGCCAAGGCAGCGAGCGGCAGGAGGAAGCGCCCGGGGCTGACCCGGCGGATGGTCAGGTCGACGCTGCGGGTCGGCATGCTCGCCACCGCGGTGCTGGTCGGGCGCAAGACCGCCGGCGGCGGCAGGGCCAGGGACGGCCAGGGCGGCGCAGGCGGCGGGCAGGAGGCCCCCGGCGGGCTGGGCGCGGCCGCCGGCGGCGGGCCGGGGGCCAGCCACGAGACCGACCCGGCGGCCGTCGCCAACGGCGGCGCCGGCCGCCAGGCCGACGTCCCCCAGGAGATCCCGCCGCGGGGCTGGAAGGACATCGCCAAGCGGACCATGAAGGAGGTCAAGCAGGACCAGGTCCCGCTGCTCGGGGCCGGTGTGGCCTTCTACGCCCTGCTGTCGCTGTTCCCGGCCATCATCGCCGGCGTCTCCATCTACGGGCTGGTCGCCGACCCGGCGACGGTCCGCGACCAGATCAACAAGATGACCGAGATGCTGTCCCCCGAGACGGCCAAGATCGTCGGGACGCAGCTCCAGCAGGTCACCAGCGGGGCCGGCGGCGCGCTCGGGCTGGCCACCGTCATCGGGATCCTGACCGCCCTGTGGAGTGCCTCCAGCGGCATGAAGGCGCTGGTCACCGGGGTCAACCTTGCCTACGACGAGACCGAGTCCCGCAAGTTCGTCAAGCTGCGCGGGCTGGCCATCCTCCTCACCCTGGGCGCGATGGTGCTGATGGCGATCGCCCTGACCCTGATCGTGGCCTTCCCGGCGCTGGCCGACAGCTGGCCGACGGTGCTCCGCTGGACGGTTGGCGTCCTGCGCTGGGTGCTCCTGGCGGCCCTGCTGATCGCCGGGCTGGCCGCGCTCTACCGCTACGCGCCCGACCGCGACGAGCCGAAGTGGGGCTGGGTGAGCTGGGGATCGGGGATCGCGACCCTGCTGTGGATCCTGGCCTCGATCGGGTTCTCCATCTACGCCAACTCCTTCGGCAACTACAACAAGACCTACGGGGCCCTGGCCGGGATCATCATCCTGATGTTCTGGCTGTACCTGACGGCGGTGATCGTGCTGGTCGGGGCCGAGCTGAACACCGAGATGGAGCTCCAGACGGCCAAGGACACCACCAGGGGCCCGCAGGAACCGATGGGAGAGCGTGGCGGCCACGCCGCCGACCACGTGGCCGAGTCCCCGGCGGCCGGTTCCTAGGCCCGCCGCGACGCCCGCCGCGCGCCGGCCACCAGCGCCCCGGCGGCCAGGGCGAGCAGGCAGGCCACCGGGACGACGTCGCCGACGCGGTCATAGGGGGTGCGCTCCCGCGACAGGGGCAGCTCGACGGTGGCCGCGCCCCGCCAGGTCCCCGGCGCCCAGGCCAGGCGGTGGCCGCGGGCGTCGAAGGCGGCCGAGGTCCCGCTGAGGGCGGCCTGGAGCACCGGGCGGCCCGACTCCACCGCCCGCACCCCGGCCAGGCTGGCGTGCTGGTCCAGCCCCCAGGTGCCCTGGAAGGTGGTGTCGGCGGTCTGGACCACCACCAGGTCGGCGCCGGCGGCGGCCAGGTTCCTGGCCAGGTCGGGGAAGGCCGACTCGAAGCAGATCAGCGGCCCCACGGCCAGGTCGCCGGCGTGCAGGACGGCCAGGTGGCGGCCGCGGTGCCGGTCGACCCGGGCGGCGTCGGTGAAGCGGGTCACCCAGCCGAGCAGCGGCCGCAGCGGCACGTACTCCCCGAACGGGACCAGCCGCATCTTGTCGTAGCTGCCCAGCACCCCGGCCGGGCCGACCAGCAGGGCGGTCTTGTAGATGCCGCCGCCCGCCTCCCGCTGGGCGTCGACGTTGGCCAGCACCGGCGCCCCGGCGGCCCGGGCCACGGCCTCCAGCCGGGCCAGGTCGCCGGGATGGGCCGCCGGGTCGCGGCCGACGCTGCTCTCGCCCCACACCACCAGGTCGGGCCGGGAGGCGGCGAGGCCGCGGCTGAGCCGCTCGCTGGCCCGGAACCGGGCCTCGACCGGGCCCACCACCCCGGGCTGGACGAACGCCACCCTGGCCGTGCCGGCCGGCGGCGGGGCCGGCCGCAGCGACCAGAAGGCCAGCGCGGCCAGGGGGAGGGCGGCCGCGACCCCGACGGCCAGCGCCCGGGTCGCTCCCGGCACGCCGGGGCGGACGGCGGCGGCCACGGCCACGTTGACCGCGACCAGCAGGAAGCCGAGCAGCCAGACACCGCCCAGGGCGGCCACGGCCAGCAGCGCCGGGGCGTTCCACTGGCTGGCCCCGAGCAGGCCCCAGGGGCCGCCCAGGGCATCCCAGGACCGCAGGGCCTCGCCGGCCACGAACGCGCTCGGCACCAGCACCAGGGCGGCGGCCAGCCGCCCCGGCCCCGGCCGCCCCCGGCCGCCGCCCAGCAGGGCCCTGGCCAGCCAGCCGACCGGCGCCCAGAGCACGGCCAGGAGCATGGCCAGCGGCACCATGAACACCCCGACGGTCGGGAACAGGAAGGCGTTGACGGCCAGGAAGAAGCCGGTCCCGCCCAGCCAGGCCCGGACCGCCGCCTCGCGCCCGTCGGGGGCGGTCATGGACGCCAGCAGCAGCGGGGCCAGCCCGACCAGGGCCAGCCACCACCACCCGGGCCGCGGGAAGGCCAGGGCCAGCGGCCCCCCCAGCAGGAGCGACCACAGCCGGCCGCCCCACCTGCCCACCGGGTCCTCGGGGCTCAGAGGTTCATGGCGACGTACTTGGTCTCCAGGTACTCGGCGATGCCCTCGGGGCCGCCCTCGCGGCCGAAGCCGGACTGCTTGACCCCGCCGAAGGGCGCGGCCGGGTTCGAGACCATCCCCTGGTTGAGGCCGACCATGCCCGTCTCCAGGCCTTCCACGACCCGGAAGGCCCGCTTGAGGTCGCGGGTGTAGACGTAGGCGACCAGCCCGAACTCGGTGTCGTTGGCGGCCGCGACGGCCGCCTCCTCGTCGTCGAAGCTGGCCACCGGGGCCACCGGCCCGAAGATCTCCTCCTTCAGCACCCGGGCGTCGCCGGGCACGTCGGCCAGGACCGTGGGCTGGTAGAAGTAGCCGCGGCCGTCACCCGGCCGGGCCCCCACGACCGCCCGCGCCCCCTTGTCGAGGGCGTCGCCGACCAGCTCCGACACCTTGTCGACGGCGTCCTTGTCGATCAGGGGGCCGACGGTGACGCCGTCCTGGGTGCCCCGGCCGACCTTCATGGCCCCCATCCGCTCGGCCAGCTTGTCGGCGAACGGGCCGGCGACCGAGTCGGCCACGTGGAAGCGGTTGGCGGCCGTGCAGGCCTCGCCGATGTTGCGCATCTTGGCGATCATCGCGCCCTCGACGGCGGCGTCCAGGTCGGCGTCGTCGAAGATCAGGAACGGCGCGTTGCCGCCCAGCTCCATCGAGACCCGCAGCACGTTGTCGGCGGCCTGGGCGATCAGGGTGCGGCCGACCTCGGTGGAGCCGGTGAACGACAGCTTGCGGACCCGGCCGTCCTTGATGAGCGGCTCCATCACCGCCCCCGAGCGCTTGGTGGTGACGATGTTGCAGACCCCGGCGGGCAGGCCCACCTCCTCCAGGATCCCGCCCAGGGCCAGCATCGACAGGGGGGTGAGGGCGGCCGGCTTGACCACCATGGTGCAGCCGGCGGCCACCGCCGGGCCGATCTTGCGGGTCCCCATGGCCATGGGGAAGTTCCAGGGGGTGATGAGCAGGCAGGGGCCGACGGGCTGGCGCATCGTCAGCAGGCGGCCCTTGCCGTTGGGGGCGACGGCGTAGCGGCCGTCGATGCGGACCGCCTCCTCGGCGAACCAGCGGAAGAACTCGGCCGCGTAGCTGATCTCGGCCTTGGACTCGGCCAGCGGCTTGCCCATCTCCAGGGTCATGAGCAGGGCCAGCTCGTCGGCCCGGTCGCTGAGGGCCTCGAAGGCGCGGCGCAGGATCTCGCCCCGCTCCCGCGGCGGGTGGGCGGCCCAGTCGGCCTGGGCGGCCACGGCCGCGTCCAGGGCGGCCACGCCGTCCTCGGGGGTGCCGTCGGCGACCTGGCACAGCACCTCGCCGGTGGCCGGGTCCTCGACCGCGAAGGTCCCGCCGCCGCTGGCCCCGCGCCACTCCCCGCCGACGAACAGCCGCGGCGTGACCGCGTCCACGACCGCCTGCTCCGATGTTGCGATGCTCATGGGCTCTGCCTCCTCTGGCGCGTCCCCGGCCGGCGCTCCAGCCTAGCGCGTCGGCTTGCGCGCGGCGGCGCCGGCGGCCAGGCTTCCGTGCCATGAGATGGCGCCAGGCGGTGGCCGCGGTGGCGGTGCTGGGGCTGGCCGGGGCCGGCTGCGCGGGCGGCGGGGCGCCGGCCCCGGAGCGGGCCCCGGCCACCACGGCGCCGCCGGCGGCCGGGGGGCCGGCGTGGCGGGCGCTGGCGGCGGCGCCCACCGAGCGGACCGAGGTGGCCGCGGCCGCCGTGGGGAGGCGCGTCTGGGTGCTGGGCGGCTACGCCGCCGACGGCGCCACCCTGGCCACCGTCGAGGTCTACGACACCGGCGCCGACACCTGGGCCCGCGGGCCCGACCTGCCGGTGGCCGTCAACCACGCCATGGCCGCCACCCTCGACGGGGCGCTGTACATCGCCGGCGGCAACGACGGCACCCGGCCCAGCACCCAGCTGGCCCGCCTGGACGGGGACCGCTGGCGCACCCTGGCCCCGCTGCCCCAGGGCCGCTCGGCCGGCGGCCTGGTCGCCCTGGACGGCCTGCTCTACCTGGTCGGCGGGGTCACCGAGGGCGGCCTGGCCGCCGACACCCAGGTCTACGACCCGGCCACCGACGCCTGGACCGCGGCCCCCGGGCTGCCCACCCCCCGCGAGCACCTGGGCGCCGCGGCCAGCGCCGGCAAGGTGTACGTGGTCGGGGGCCGGGTCGGCGGGGTCGGCAACAACCTGGCCGCGGCCGAGGCCTTCGACCCGGGCAGCGGCCGCTGGAGCGGCGTGGCCGGGCTGCCCACGCCCCGGGGCGGCCTGGCCACCACCGCCACCGCCAGCGGCCAGGTGGTGGCCGTCGGCGGCGAGGCCGCGGCCACCTTCCCCCAAGCCGAGGCGTTCGACCCGGCCAGCGGCCGCTGGCGGTCGCTGCCGCCGCTGCCCACCCCGCGCCACGGCCTCGGGGTGGTCGCCGTCGGCGACGTCGTCTACGTCCTGGCCGGCGGCCCCCAGCCCGGCCTGCACACCTCGGCCGCCAACGAGGCCATCGACCTGGGCGAGTAGCCGGGCCCAGGGGCACCCCTTGTCCCCGGACTTAGGGACGCCTAACATCTGGGGGCGATGTTCGTCTGCCACTGCCGGGCCGTCACCGACGGGGAGATCCGCGAGGCGATCACGGCCGGAGCCTGCGACCTCGAGGAGGTCGGGCGCCGCTGCGGCGCCGGGATCACCTGTGGCGGCTGCTGCCCCCTGATCCAGGAGCTGCTGGCCCAGCACGCCGAGGCCACCCGGCCGGCCGCGGTGGCCTAGTCGCGGACCTGCTGGGCCAGGTACAGGGCCTCGCCGATCTGGTCGATGGTGGCCAGCTGGGTCTCCCACCAGTCGACGTGGCGCTCCTCCTCGGCGATCATCGCGGCCAGGAACTCGCGGGTGCCCTGGTCGCCGACCTCGACGCAGGTGGCCACGTAGCCGTCGAGGTTGCGGAGCGCGGCCCGCTCCAGCTCGACCGCCAGCCGGACCTGCTCGACCGCGCTCTCGCCCACCTTGACCGTGCCCAGCCGCTGCAGGTTGGGATGGCCGTCCAGGTAGAGGATGCGGTCGATCAGCTCCTCGGTGTCGCGCATCTCCTCCATGGCGATCTCGCGGTGACGCCTGGCCAGGCGCTCGTAGCCCCAGTTGGCGCACATGCGGGCGTTGAGGAAGTACTGGTTGACGGCGGTCAGCTCGAAGGTGAGGTGCTGGTTGAGCAGTTCGAGGACGCGCGGGTCACCCTGCAAGGGGCCCTCCCGGGGGTCGGTGCCGGACACGGACCCGGGTAGTCTGCCTCAACCGGGGCCGCGGTGGGCGGCGACGGCCTCGCGCAGGGCCGGGGCGACCTCGGCCGCGAACGCCTGGAGCTGGCCGGCCGGCGATTCCGTGGGCCAGAGCACGAAGGTGTCCATCCCCGTCTCCACCACCAGGGGCAGGAGCTGCTCGACCCACTGGCCGGCGGGGCCGTCCAGGAACCCGCGGCCGCCGGGGCCGATGCGGCCGGAGACGTTGTAGAGGCGGCGGATGGCCGTCGGGTGGCGGCCGGCCGCGGCGGCCGCGTCGTCGATGCGGGCCTGGGCGGCGGCCAGGCGCTCCGAGGGCAGGTAGCCCGAGGACGGCACCCAGCCGTCGGCCAGCCGGCCGACCAGGGCCAGCATGCGCGGCCCGTAGGCGCCGACCCAGATCCCGATCGGGTGGGACGGGGCCGGCCCCAGCTTGACCCCGGCGACCTGGTAGTGCTGGCCCGTGAACCGCACCGACCGCTGGTCGCCCCAGAGCAGCCGCAGCAGCGCGACGGCCTCCTCCAGGGCCTCCACGGCCTCGCCGGGGCTGCGGCGAGGGCCGCCCATGGCCGCGATCGCGTCCCAGAAGCTGCCCGCGCCCAGGCCCAGCTCGAACCGGCCCCCGGACAGCAGGTCGATGGAGGCGGCCGCCTTGGCCAGCATGGCCGGGTGGCGCAGGGGCAGGCTGGCCACGTCGGGGAACAGCCCGACCCGCTCGGTGGTGGTGGCCAGGGCGGCCAGCAGGGTGAAGGTGTCGAGGTAGCGGCGCTGGTAGGGGTGGTCCTGGATGCCGACGAGGTCGAACCCGGCCCGCTCGGCCAGCCGCGCCTGCTCGACCAGCCCCCGGGGGTCGGCGGCCTCGGGGACCAGGAACCAGCCGAACCGGACTGGCAGGCCGGCGTCAGCCACCCTGGCCCGCCCAGATCCCGACCGGCCGGAACCGGAGCGGCACGTCGACCAGGATCAGCTCGCTGGGCGCCTCGGCGGCGATCGCCAGCGACGGCTGGCCGGTGACCTTGGCCGCGTCGCCGGTGGCCACCGGCTCGCCGTCGAAGCGGGCCTGGCCGTCGATCAGGTAGGCGTAGGCGCCGCGGTCGGGGCCGAGCGGGTGCTCGACCCGGTCCCCGGGGGCCAGCGAGGCCACGTGCACGCTGGCGTCCTGGTGGATCCGGACCACCTCGCCGCCCTCGGGGCCCATCACCCGCAGCAGCCGGCCCGAGCGGTCCGCCTTGGTGAGCACCTGCTGCTCGACCTCGGGCTCCAGGCCGGCCTCGTCGGGCAGGATCCAGATCTGGATGAACCGCATGGGCTCGTCCTCGGAGGCGTTCTGCTCCGAGTGCAGCGCCCCCGACCCGAGGGTCATGCGCTGCACCGACCCGGCCGGCAGGGGACCGGGCGCGCCCCCGACCGAGTCCTCGTGCCGGAAGCTGCCCTCGACCACGTAGGTGAGCCCCTCCACGTCCTGGTGGGGGTGCATCGGCCAGATCGCCCCGGGCACCAGCCGGTCGTCGTTGAACACCCGCATCGCCCCGAAGGCGTCGTTGGCCGGGTCGCGGTAGTGGGCGAAGGAGAAGTGCCAGCGGGCGCTGAACCAGCCCCCCTCCTCGCGGTGGATCTCCTGGTCGCGCCGGATGGTCAGCATGGCCGCTCCTGGGTGGGGCCGCCCGGCGGTCAGCCGAGCGATGGGATGTTGACCTGCTCGGGGAAGTACTTCTGGAACAGCTGGTCGAGCACGCCTTCGTCCCGGAGCTGGTCGATGACCTCCGACAGGGGCCTGGTGTTGGGGGAGCCCCTGGCGAGGACGGCCCCGTACTGCTCGTCGGTCTTGAACTGGCCCACGACGGTCAGCCCAGGGTACTTGGCGGCGGCGTCGACCACGATCGGGACGTCCGACATGACGGCGTCGACCCGTCCGGCCCGCAGGGCGGCGAACGCGGCCGTGGTCGACCCGAAGGTCCGGGGCGGCCGGATCGGCTTGAGGACCTTGTCCAGGTAGGCGGCGCCCGAGGTGGCCTCCTGGACGCCGAAGCGGAGCCGGCGGGCGTCGGCCACCCCGGTGACGGCTGTGCCCTTGCGGACCAGCACCCCCTGGTTGGCGGTGAAGTAGGGGGAGGAGAAGTCGACCCGCTGTTGGCGGTCGGGCAGGATCGACACCCCGTTGACGTCGAAGTCGCAGGGGCAGGGGTCCCCGTCGACCAGCTTGGTGAAGGGGAAGCTGACCCACTGGACCCGCTTGACGCCCAGGCGGTGGGCGATCGCGTCGACCATGTCGACCTCGAACCCGCCCTTGAGGTGGTCAAGGTCGTCGCCGAGCACGAACGGCGGGTTGGGCAGCTCGGTGCCCACGGTCAGCACCCCGGGGGTGCGGGTCCGGAACTCGGGCGTCCCGGGCGCGGCCCCGGTGGCGGCCGGCTGCCGGCCGCCGCCGCCTCCACAGGCCGCCAGCAGCAGGGTCAGCGCCAACGCCAGCAGCTTGCCCACTCCGGCTCCTCATGGTTGCCGATACAACGAGCTCGGGATGGGACGATACCAGGCGCGTTGATAGGCTGGGCCGGCACCCGGGTCGAGCGGACGGACAGGGAGGCGAGATGGTGGTGGAGGCTCCGGACCGGCGCACCGGCCGGCTGGCCGGTGCGGCCGGGTTCGCCCTGCTGCTGGTCGGGCTGACGCTGCTGCTGGAGCCGGCCTCCCGCCGGGTGGCGGCGGTGGTCCTGCTGGCCGCCGGCCTGGCCGTCGGCGTGGTGGTCGCCCTGCGCCTGCCCGTCTCGGCCCGCCTCCGGACCCCCATGGAGCGCCTGAACGACGGCGCCTTCCTGGTCGTGGTCTCTGCCGTGGCCCTGATCGCGGTCCGCCTGGCCCGCCCCTGGACCGCCGCCCTCCCCGGCCTGGTCGGCGGCGTCCTCATCGGCCTGACCCTCCGCCGCCCCACCCAGGCCGAGACCCCGCCCCCCGACCCCGAGCCACCGGGAGAGGAGATCGCCAGAGGGGGCGAGCAGCCGGGGGAGGAGTAGCCGGGTTGCACCCCCGAACCGGTCAGGGCCGCTCCAGGATCACCACCGGGATGTCGCGCCTGGTCTTGCGCTGGTAGTCCTCGTAGGCGGGCCAGATCGAGGTCATCAGCGACCACAGGCGCGGCTTCTCCTCGGGGCCGGCGGTCCGGGCCGTGGCCGTGAAGCGGTCGGGCCCGACCTGGACCTGGACCTCGGGGTGGTCGGTCAGGTTGAGGTACCAGGCGGGGTGCCGGGCCGAGCCGCCGACGGAGGCGACCACCAGGTAGCGGTCGCCGTCGCGGCCGTAGATGAGGGCGGTGCGCCGCAGCTTGCCCGACCGGCGGCCCCGGGTGGTCAGCAGCAGGGTGTAGACGCCGGGTCGCCACTCGTGGCCGTCGGCGCCGTCGCTGTCCAGGTAGCGGCGGATGTGGCGGGCCACCCAGCCCTGGGGGCTGTCGAGCACCTGCTCCTCGGGGTCCATCGGGCGCCTGCCGGGGGGTGGCTCAGTACCAGCCGTGGGCGGCCCAGAACGCCCGGGCGTTCTCGGCCGTGCCGTAGCGGTCGCGGACATAGCCGCGGAACGCCTGGAGCTGGAGGCCGCAGTCGGTCGTGTCGGCGTTGTCGCCCAGGTAGTGGCGGCGCCCGTCGATCAGGAGCTGGCCGAGGCCGAACGCGGTCGAGCGGGGGTTGTCGGCGGTCGGGTCGCCGCCCGACTCGTGCATGATGATGAAGTACTCGGCGTCCGAGGTGCCCGACAGGTCGCACTTGCCGCCGCCGCGGACCTGGCCGGCCTGGCGCTGCTGGCGCTGCTGCAGGGTCACCCGCAGCACCCCGGCCTCGCCCTCCAGCCGCCGGATCTTGTCGTCGAGGGCGTCCTTGGCCTGGACCCTGAGGTCCCGCAGCTCCTGGGCCTGGTCGATCTTGCGGTTGATCCGGGCCGCGGCCCTGCTGGCGTCGGCCTCGGCCTCGGCCAGGGCCGAGCGGGCCAGCGCGTAGTCCTTCTGGGCGACGATCAGGTCGGCCAGCGAGTTGTTGCTCTCCTTGGCCAGGTGGTCGAGGATCGCGACCTGGCCGAGCAGCTGGTCGGCCTTGCCGCTCTGGATCAGGGCGCCCAGGCCGGCCGGGTCGCCGGCGATGTAGATGCCGCGGGCCCGGTCGCCCAGGATGCGGCGTAGCCGGTCCACCCGCTCGGTGGCGTCGGCCAGGGCGGCCGTCGCCCGCACCCCGCGGGCGTGGGCGTCCAGGCGCTGCTCCTCGGCCTGGGCCAGCTCGTTCTCGGCCTGGTCGAGGGCGGCGTTGGCCCGGTCCAGGGCGGTGGACAGCTTCTTGGCGTCGGCCTTGGCGTCGGCCAGGGTGGCCTTGACCTTCTTGAGCTGGGTGGGGACGTCGGTCCCTTCCTGGGCTCCGGCGTGGAAGGGCAACAGCAGCGAGGCCACGGCGGCTGCGGCCGCGACCACGGCCAGCCACCGCAGCACGCGCGCGCGTCGGTAGGGCGCCATCTTCTGAAAGCCGCTCCCTGAGGGGGTTCGGGAACCGGTTCGCCGCGGCTGGGGGACCGCGGATCGGCGAAGTTCTTACCACACTACCCAGCATCGGGGGAAATCACAGCCTAACCATCCAGCCCGATCCGGCCCCGTCCGAGACGCCCAGGTACACCGGGGAATCGGGCGGGGTCGGACGCCGCTCCGGTACCCTCCGTCCGGCCCCGTCCGGGGTAGTCCGTGAGCATTGTGTGTGCAGCTCGAACAGGGGGTGCGATGGGGTCGCTTGTGCAGCTGTCCGGTGATCTGCCAGGCTGGATCGGCGCCGCCACCGGAGCCGCCAGCCTCTACCTTGGGCTGCGCGATCGCCAGCAGCAGCAGGCGCTCGACTGGGCGCAAACGCTCGAAGAGCTGGCCGGCCTACCGCCCGACCAACTGCGCCACGTCATCGAGGACAACCCGGTGATCGCGCAGATGGTCGACCTGGCATGGGAGGAGGCGGCCAGGACCGCGAGCGAGGAGAAGCGGCGGCTGCTCGCCAAGGTCGTCGTCGCTGCCATCCGCGGGGACGCTGACGCCGAGGTCGACGCCCTGCCGTTCCTGCTGCGCGCGGTGATGGCGCTTGACCCGGGCCACGTCATGCTGCTGGTCCTCCTCGCTACCCCCGAAAGAGCGGCATGGCAAAGCGAGGACGACCCGCCCGAGCCCGGCACCGAGTGGGAGGAACTGAGACGGCGGTGGGCGGGCCCTGCCGATCTGCTCCATCCTGCCTTGGCCGCCCTTGAGCGTGAGGGGTTGATCGATGGCAAGCGGGGCGTCGGCGGCGGGGTCGGATGGTGGGCGCTCCGACCGTTCGGGCGGCGGTTCTTCGACTTCCTTGAGCGCAGCGGGGAGGGTGAGTCCTTCTCATAGCCCAGCCGCCCGGGTCCTGCCCCCTCAACCTCCATCGCCCGACGGCATACTGGCGGCCATGCTCCGACTCACCCTCGACACCAATTGCGTCATCCACGCCGCCCAAGCCCAGGCGTACGGCCCCCAGGTCGACGAGCTGGCCGAGCTGGGGCGCGGCGGCCGGGTCGGCCTGTGGATCACCACCGCGTTCAAGGTCGACCAGGAACGGGCGTCGGACGACAACCGGCAGCGCAACCTGGCTTGGCTCAGCCAGCGGCCAACCATCGGAGACGTCCCGGGGCCGTTCCGGCTCGGCTACTCCAGCTTGGGCGGGCCTGACTTCCTCCTCGACGACGACAACATCACCGCCGTCGACGCCCTCCTGTGCGAGATCCTCCTGCGCGAGCGACACCAAGCCGCGAACCTCCAGGAGGACGACGCGGCGCTCATGGCCAAATGGCGCCAGAAGGTCACCGACGTCCACCACCTCACCGGCCACCTGATGACCGGCCACGACGCCTTCGTCACCAGCGACCACGACGACCTGCTGCGCCACTGCGAGGCCATCCGGCGCCGGACCGGCATCATCGTCGTCGACCCGGCCGAGGCCGTCCAGATGGCCCACGGCCAAGCCACCTGATCCAACTTAGTGCCTGCGGTCCCCATACAGCGGTTGCGGGATGGTGCTCTGTGCGCCCTTAGGTGTAACGATAGGGGCACGAAAGGGGGGGCCGCCACGACGCCGTCGCAGCGTTTGTGCTGCTAACACTCCCAACGCCGGTTGCCCAGACGCAACCGTGGAGCCAAGACGCATCCGGCCAGGCGCCGGGATCACGTGAGGGGCATGGACGATGATGGAAACGACCCCCGTCTCCGGTACGTTCCAAAGCCCGCTTCTGACCCCGAAGTGCGGGGTTGAGGTCACCATCACCTTCACTGGTTCACAGAGGGTCTTGACGTTCCCCCGTCGACCGGTCGGCCCGCGGGACCTGACCATTTTCAACGCCAAATGGGTGGCCACCGCGGGCGACAACCAGGTGCGGTTCAGGAACGTAACCATCGACCTGGTCCAGGTCAAACCTGACGGTACGGTCATCTCTAACTTCGCGAGCCACCAACCCGTTGAGTTCACCGGCCAGGTGAAGACCAACCTTGACACCGGTGAGGTCATCCTGGAGGCACATCACTTCGCTGACCTTGATCGGATGTGCGAGCTGCTGACCGCCTGACCGCAAGGCAGGGCAGCGCTGCGGTGCTGGCCGGCTCTCCATTCCGTGCCCGGCTCGCACCTACTCCATGACAGAGACTGGGAGCTTGGCCAACAGTCGGCGCTTCCACAGTCGGCGCTTCCACAGTCCTATCGGCGCAGCCTGTTAGCCCCGCGGCGGCCCTGCTCACGTCTCGTAGCGCAGGACGATCACCTGCCCCACCTCGGGGCCCTCGAACACGGCATAGAACAGGCGGCCGTCCAGGAACGGAACCGTGTAGACGTTGGGCAGCCACGGGTGCGGCCGCACGTCCAGGTCCGACTGGCCAGAATAGGGGGTCTCCCGGAGGGTGCTGTAGAGCTCGGCCAGCCACCCGGTGGCACCCGACGGCAGCTCCGTGACCTGCCGGCTGAACTCCTCGTGATGGCGGACCTGGTAGCGGCTCAGGGCCGCGACTCCCGCAGCATCGCGTCCACGTCGACCGGTTCGCTGCCGGCGGCCAGTTCCTCCCAGCGGCCCCCCTCGATGAGGCGCCGCTGCCGCTGCCAGCCCTCACCGCCGTGGTGCTCCAGCCGGGCCGCCCACCACCACCGCTCGACCACGTCGACGAGTGGGCCGTAGTCGCCGGTGTCCAGCGCCCGCTCGGTGGCCTCCCGCAGCGCCTGCTCGTACGCGTCGCGCTGGTCGGTGGGCAGCTGCGCGCGGGTGTCGTCGACCCGCTCAGCGAGCGTCGGCTGCTGGCTGCTCGGCTCCGCCGTCACGATCGGTGCGCACCTCCCTCACGACCGGCCCCGGTACCCCCTCAGAGTAGGGTCTGCTGCCCCTTACGCGCCCGTCAAGCTCACTCCCTCCCGACTCTCCCAACCAGCCCCGGTGTCAATGGAGGTTGACACGCCTGTTACGCTCGGACCCGGATCACGGAGGGTCCGAGCCAGTGACCAGGGGTGTGTCCAACCCCCAGATGACGAGGCGGGGCGACCGGGTTCCTGGACTTCTCCCGCGCTACTCCTCGCGGCCCGTGGTCGCCTCGACGTGGATGGCCTGTTGTGGGCCGCTGAGGCCCTCAGGGGCTCTGTGGTGGTGGGGCCGGGCGCAGGCCGGGTCGGCAGGACTTCGCCGTCAGGTTGGCCCCTCACCGCCTTCGGTCCCCGTGGCCCGACTAGCACGAGCTAGCGCACGGGGCGGCGTTGACGCCCGGCACCGCTTACTCGGCCACGGCCAGGTCGTCGACCTCGGTGTGGCCACCCTCGCGCAGGATCCGGACCGCGGCCCGGGCGCGTTCCCGCTGGGCCGTCTTCAACGCCCGGGAGAGGGGAACCCGGTCCGGCCAGGACTCGCCGAGTTCGTGCATGGCCCGGGTCAGCGCATCGGCTCGCTTCTGCATGCGATGGACGTCGGCGCGGGTCACGTCCAGCACGGAGGGGACCTTCAAAACGCCCATCTCCTCGAGCAGCCGGCGGGCCTCGCGGGCGTGGTAGATCGCCACCGCGGCGGCCCGCTGCTCCTCGGGGGTGGCGCGGGCGACCAGCTCGGCCTGGGCCGGGGTGATCCTGACGAACTCGGCTTGGGTGAGGGCCTCGACGGCCTCCGGTCGCACCGCTACCTCCCGCGGCCGATGTAGGGCTCCAGCACGCCGGCGCGGCGACGCTCCCGAGCCTGCCGGCCAGGATCAAGCTGGCTGTAGTGGTAGAGACACATGGCCTCGCCGCAGGCGCACTCGGCCGCCACGTTGATGATGGTCATCGGTGGCCCCCATGAGGACGCGACCAGCGCCCATAGCCGGCCGCGATGAGAGACCGAGTTCCCGCTCGGCAACCTCGGCGACGTCTCGGTCCCGCTTCCGACGGTTCCGACAGCCGGAGCACATGCTGCCCCACAGGCCACGCAGACCATCCGTAGGAGTAGGCGCCGGCTCCCCGGACACCACCTGGTAGGCGCACCAGGTGCAGGTGCCGGACCGCACCTCCCGGAGCACGGCGACCAGGGCGGCGTCGGAGAACAGATCCCGGCTGGCGGGGTACTGGCCGCGGACCATGGCCACAGCGGTCTTGTCTCTGGCGGTGCCGACGGTACTGGTGCTAGCGGGGCACTGAAGGACGCGGTCAACGAGGGGCGGCTGCCCCGCAACGTGGCCGGCCTCAACACGGTCCGGGAGCGGCTCCCCAAGGGCCGCGGCCACGACCTGACGACCTGGACCGCCGGCCAGCTCACCAGCTTCCTGACCGGGTTGCGGGGCGACCGGCTCGAGGTCCCGGTCCTGGTGGCGGCCACGACCGGGATGCGCCGCGGCGAGGTCCTCGGGCTGCGCTGGTCCGACCTGGACCTGGACGCCGGCCGCCTGGCCGTCCGCCAGGCCCTGTCGGCGCCGCGGGACCCCGACACCGGCCAGCACCTGCCCGTGTTCGGGGAGCCCAAGACCCGGCGGGGCAAGCGCAGCGTCCCCCTGCCCGCCCAGACCGTGGCTGCCCTGCGTGGCCACCGCAAGGCGCAGGCGGCCGCGCGGCTCCAGGTCGGCCCCGACTACCAGGATCACGGGCTGGTGTTCGCCGAACCGGACGGCTTCCCGATCCACCCCGACCGGTTCCGGGAGCGGTTCGAGTACCGGGTCGCGCGGTCCGGGTTGCCGCGGGTCCGGTTCCACGACCTGCGCCACACCTACGCCACCCTCGCGTTGCAGGCCGGCGTGCACGCCAAGGTCGTGTCCGGGATCCTTGGGCACGCCAACATCGGCATCACCCTCGACATCTACAGCCACGCCATCCCGGCCATGGAGGAGAGCGCCGCCGAGACCATCGCCGCCCTCGTATTCGGCGGCTCCTGACACTCCGGTGAGCAAACGGTGAGCATCCGGACCCCAGAACGGAAGGAACCCCCGCGGTGACCAGCGCAGCCGATGGCAAACCAGTGGGAGAGGAAATCACACCGCTGTCGGCCAGCGCGTGGCATGCTGCTGCGATGGCCGACCGGATGACCCGTCTCGTGGTGGACTCGCCCAGCCTGTTCTACCGGGCGTTCTTCGCCGTGCCCAAGTCGATCAAGGGCCCCGCCGGCAACTCGGTGAACGCCGTCCGCGGCTACCTGGACATGGTGTCGCGGGTCCTGGCCGACCGGCGCCCGGAGGCGGTGGCCAACGTGTTCGACGCCGACTGGCGCCCTCAGTGGCGGGTCGACCTGTACGCCGGCTACAAGTCCAAGCGGGCCGAGGACCCGCCGGAGCTGCCCGGCCAGGTCCCGCTGCTGCTGGAGGTGCTGGACGCGGCCGGGCTGCCGGTGGCCGAGGCGGCCGGCTACGAGGCCGACGACGTGATCGGCACGATCGCGGCCGCCGCCGGCCCGGACGAGCGCCTGGCCGTCCTCACCGGCGACCGGGACCTGTTCCAGGTGGTCCGCGACCCGGTGGTGTGGGTGCTGTACCCGCTCAAGGGCACCTCCCAGCTGGCCACCATGGACCGGGCCGGGGTGGCCGCCAAGGCCGGGGTCCCGTCCGAGCGCTACGTCGACCTGGCCATCCTCCGCGGCGACCCGTCCGACGGCCTCCCCGGCGTCCCCGGGATCGGCGGCAAGACCGCGGCCAGCCTGGTCGCCGACCACCCCGACCTGGACGCCCTGCTGGCCGCGGCCGCCGAGGGCCGCCTCACCCCGCGGCTCAACGCCACCCTGACCGCCAGCGCCGACTACATCGAGGCCATGCGCAAGGTGGCCGCGGTGGCCACCGACGTCGACTACCGGATCAGCACCCCCCACCCGCCCGACCGCGACCGCCTGGCCACCCTGGCCGCCGACAACGCCATCGAGGGCCCGGTGGAGCGGATGCTCACCGCCATGGAGCAGGCCGGCCTGGCGGCCGACCCGGCCTGAGGGCCCCTCGGGGCGCTAGAGCTGCTGGAGGCCGTGCAGGACCTGCTCGAGCAGGGCCACGTTGGGGCCGCCGGCGTGGCTGGGGGCCCGGTGGACGGTGACCATGCCCTGCTGGGCCAGGTCGCCGACCAGCACCCGGGTGACCCCCAGGGGCAGGTCGACCCGGGAGGCCAGCTCGGCCACCGACAGGGTCTCGCGGCAGGCCCTGGCGATCGACTGGTGCTCCAGGCTGAGCCAGGACGGGGGCTCGGCGGCCCCCACCGGCGACCCCACCAGGTCCTCGATGGCCAGGTCGGGCCCGGTCGGCTCGGTCCGGCCCTCGGTCATGGCGTACGGCCGCAGGAACGGGCCCGGGTCGGCCTCGAACGGGCCCGTCATCGATCGGTCCCCCCTGGCCGCGCCCGCTGGCTATCCGTCCACGCCATGGTCGGGCCCCGGCCCCGGGGATCGGACGGCGAACGCCCGGGGCACCGGCGTCGGCACCGGCTCGGCCTTGTCGGGCTCCGCGCCGGCCTCCCCCCCGGGCTCCGCCCGGGACGGCGGCTGGCCCGACAGGGCCGAGCCGCCCTGGCGCCCGGCCGCCGGCTCCATCTCGGTCTCCGGCCCCCCGAGCAGGGGCTGGGGCATCAGGACCAGCGCCGCCACCCCGCCGAACCAGGAGCGGCGCAGCCGCACCTTGATGCCGTGGCGGGCGGCCAGGCGGCCGACCACGTAGAAGCCGAGCCGCTGGGCGCTGGCCAGGTCGATCGAGGCCGGCCTGGCCAGCTGCTCGTTGGCCTCGGCCAGCTCCTCGTCGGACATGCCGATGCCCTGGTCCTCGATCTCCAGCAGGTAGCCGTGGGCGGCCGGCTCGCCCGAGACCTGGACCCTGGTCCCGGGCGGGGAGAACGCGGCCGCGTTCTCGATCAGCTCGGCCAGCAGGTGGACCACGTCCGAGACGGCATGGCCGACGACCCGCACGTCGTCCATGGGCATGACCCCGACCCGGTTGTAGTCCTCGATCTCGGCCGAGGCGGCCCGGATCACCCTGGGCAGCGGGACCGGGTCGCTCCAGCGCCGGACCGGCTCCGCGCCCGACAGGACCAGCAGGTTCTCGGCGTTGCGGCGCATGCGGGTGGCCAGGTGGTCGAGGCGGAACAGGCTGCGCAGCTGCTGGGGGTCGGCCTCGGTCCGCTCCAGCTCGTCCAGCAGCTCCAGCTGCCGGTGGACCAGCGCCTGGAGTCGCCGCCCGAGGCTGAGGAACATGTCGGCCACGCTGCGGCGCAGGGCCGCCTGCTCGGCCGCGACCCGCACCGCGGTCGAGTGGACGGCGTCGAAGGCCCTGGCCACCTGGCCGATCTCGTCGCGGTCGCGGATGCCGATGGGTCGGGTCTCGGCGTTCAGGTCGACCGGCTCGCCCCGCTGGAGCCGCTCGACCACGCCGGGGAGCTGGCTGTGGGCGACCTCCTCGGCCGAGGACTGCAGCAGGCTCAGGGGCCGCAGCAGGGACCGGACGACGACCAGGGACAGCCCCACGGCCAGGGCCAGGACCAGCAGGACACCGGCGGCGTCGACCGCCGCCCGCGTGCGGGCGGCCGTCTCGTCGGCCCGGCTGGCGTCGACGGCGGCCACGCCCAGCCGGTCCTCGACCCGGCGCAGCAGGTCGATCTCGGTCGAGTTGACCGTCCACCACTCGGCCGGGTCGATCTCCAGGTGCTTCGCGCCCTCCCCGGCCACGGCCGCCGCCTGCAGCTCGCGGGCCCGCTGGACCTCGGGGCCGACCAGGGTGTCGACGAACACGGCCCGCTGGGCGTCGGTGGCGACCGCCCGGAACTCCGACAGCAGCACCGCCCGGGTGGCCAGGGTCGAGGTGAACCGGCGGAACTGGCCGGGCGCGAAGCGGCCACCGGCCAGCACCTCCGAGACCAGCTCCCTCTCCAGGGCGGCCAGCTCCTTGATCCGGGACACGGCCACGAACGCCCCCACCTGCTGGGCCAGCTGCGGGTCGGCGATGCCGGAGGCCAGCCCGCGGTTGGTGTTGAGCAGGTCGGCGATGGTGGTGTTGTAGGCGTCCAGGGCGGCGGCCGGCGCGATCGACCCTCCGCTCACGTCCCGGCGCAGGTCGGTCAGCCCGGCCAGCCGGTTGGTGGCCGAGGCCAGCCGCTCGGCGGTGGCCGGGTCGAGCGCCCCTGGGTCCAGCTCGGCGGCGCTGTCGCGGTAGGCGGCCAGGGCGGCGTTGGTAGCCACCCGCTGGTCGCGCAGGCCCGGCCCGGGCCGGCCGGCGAGCAGGCCGCCCAGGGTCAGGCCGCGCTCGCGCTGCAGCTCGTGGGCCAGGGCGGTGCCGCGCAGGGCGAACTCGGTCAGGCCGCGCACCTGGGCGGCCTGCCGGCTGGTCGACACACTCGATCCGATGCGGAGCCCGGCCAGCAGCAGGAGGGCCGCGACCGGCAGCAGCAGGATCAGGGCGATCTTGGGACGGAGGGACAGGTTGCCGAGCACGACCCAACCTTCGTGGGGACGACGGGTCGATCGACACGGAGCCGGTGGGGACCGTAGTAGGCTTCGTGTCTTCACGACCGAAACTTTCACAAACGCGGTGGATGGTGCAACAGCCGGCAGGCGGTTGGGGACGGCGGCGCGGGGCCCTGAGGGCGCTGGCCCTGCTGGTGGCCGCCCTCCTGGCCGTCGGCTGCACCGGCGGCGGGCGCGACCCCGCCCGCCTTGGCGACGCCCCGGCCGCGGCCGAGGGCCTGACCGACCTGGGCCGGCGCCTCCCCCAGCGGATCCAGACGGCCAGGGAGGTCCGGGTCGGCTCCGACGTCTCGTACGCGCCGGTGGAGTTCTACGACGCCTTCGCCCCCGACGTGCTCGACCGGCCCGTGGGCGACCCCGAGCCCCAGGTCCGCGGCATCGACCCCGACCTGGCCACCGAGCTGGGCCGCAAGCTGGGGGTCCGCTTCACCTTCGTCAACACCGCCTTCGACGAGCTCATCCCCGCGCTCAAGGCGGGCAAGTTCGACCTGATCATCTCCTCGATGACCGCCACCCCCGAGCGGGCCAAGGAGATCAGCTTCCTCCAGTACTTCCAGGCCGGCACCTCGATCCTGGTCGCCAGCGGCAACCCCGATCGCATCAGGTCCATGGCCGACCTCTGCGGCGAGACCGTCACCCTCCAGGCCGGCACCATCCACGAGGAGCTGGTCGCCGCCCAGCAGGCCCGCTGCGGCCCCCGCCGCATCAAGGCCCGCCCCCTGGAGAGCGGCACCCAGGTGGTCCTGGAGGTCAAGTTCGGCCGGGCCGACGCCGCCCTGGCCGACTTCCCGGTCGCCGCCTACAACGCCAAGGTCTCCGGCCAGGGCCACGACTTCCAGGTCGTCGGCGAGCAGATCGACCCGGGCCCCTACGGCATCGGCGTGCGCAAGGACGACACCGAGCTCCAGTCGGTCCTCCAGGAGGCCCTGCGCGAGGCCATCGCCGACGGCAGCTACGACCGCGTCCTCACCAAGTGGAACGTCACCGACGGCGCCCTCAGAACCGCCGCGATGACCGGCGCCGGCTAGCGCGATGGCCTCCGCGACCTTCGCCGACCGCCTGGCTCGGTTCAACCGGCGGCTGCCCAACCGGGTCATCGGGACGATCGCCGGGCGGCGGGGGTCCCCGGTGGGCCTCATGGTCCACCAGGGGCGGCGGTCGGGCCGCCGGTACCGGACCCCGGTGATGCCCCTGCCGCTGCGCGACGGCTTCCTCGTCTCTCTGCCCTACGGTCCCGAGCGCGACTGGGTCCGCAACGTCCTGGCCGCCGGCCGCTGCACCCTGCGGCGGGGCGGGCGCTCCTTCGAGCTGGCCGACCCGCGCCTGCTGGACGCCGCCGGGGCCGCCCCGCTGCTGCCGGCGGCGCTGCGCCCGGCCCTGCGGGTGGTGCCCGGCATCCGCTTCCTGCGCCTGTCCCGGGTCAGGTGACACCGGGGCGGTACCCTGCCCGCCCCTGGTACCGCGACATCTGTTAGGCTGCCCTAACGACAATCTGTTAGGCTTCCCTAACTCTGGACCCGGGTCGCTGGAGGGCCGAGCGTGCTGACCGCGCTGTTGATCATGCTCCGCGAGGGCTTCGAGGCCGCGCTGGTCGTGGCCATCGTCTACGCCTACATCCGGCGGATCGACCGCCCCGACCTGGCGGGGCCGATGTGGCAGGGCATCGCCGCGGCGGCGGCCCTGTCGATCGGCGCCGGGATCGTGGTCCACCTCACCGTCGAGAGCCTGGAGGGCCGGGCCCGGCTGCTTGCCTTCGCGGCCGTGTCGATGCTGGCGGTGATCGTCCTCACCTGGATGATCTTCTGGATGCGGAGCCAGGCCCACCGGATCAAGGGCGAGCTCCAGGACAGCGTCGACCAGGCGATCACCGCCGGCGGCGACGTCCGCTTCGCCGTCATGGGGGTGGCGTTCCTGGCCGTGGCCCGCGAGGGCCTGGAGGCGGCCCTGTTCCTGATCGCCGCGGCCACCACCGAGGACGGCTGGGCCGTGCTGATCGGCGGCCTGATCGGCCTGGCCATGGCGGCGGTGCTCGGGTTCCTGGTCGTGCTGGGCGGCCGGCGCCTGCCCATGCGCCAGTTCTTCACCATCACCGGGCTGGTCCTGATCGTGTTCGCGGCCGGGCTGGTCTCGCGGACCATCCTCTGGCTCCAGGCGGCCGGCGAGCTGGGCACGGTCTGGAACAACGTCTACGACCTGACCGCCTACCCGTGGCTGACCGTGAGCACCGAGACCGGCAAGTTCCTGGGGGCCATGTTCGGCTGGGACCCGCGGCCCTCGATCGAGCAGATCATCGGCTACCTGGGGTACCTGGGCACCGTGAGCTGGCTGTTCCTGCGGGCCCCCAAGGCCGTGCGCGAGCGGCAGAAGGTCGCGCGCTGACCGGCTGAGCGGGGCGGCCCCGGAGGGTGGCGGCCGGATCCGGTCGTTGACTCGCCGGTTGGCAGGCGCCATCCTACCCGCGGCACACCTATATGCACCGTTTGGGCGGGAGGTCTGTCATGCAACGACGCCTGCGGATTCTGTCTCTGCTCACGCTGCTGGCGCTGGTCGTCTTGTCGACGATGGGCGGGGCGGCCGCCTACGGCTCCGGCGGCTCCGGCTCGGACCGCCTCAAGCGGATCAACCACATCGTGGTGATCTACCAGGAGAACCACAGCTTCGACAACCTCTACGGCATGTGGGAGGGCGTCAACGGCCTGCGCGACGCCCCCCGGGCCCGCACCACCCAGGTCAACCAGGCCGGCACCCCGTACCAGTGCCTGCTCCAGAACGACGTCAACCTGACCTCGCCGCCCCTGTCGGTGCGCTGCACCGACAGCACCACCGCGACGCCGTTCTCCAGCCACTTCCGCAACCGTCCGTTCACCATCGACGACTACATCCCGCCGACGGCCACCACCTGCCCGCCACCGGGCGTGTTCGCCCCCAACGGAGTGCTGAACGGCACCGGGCTGCCCGGCGGCTGCACCCGCGACCTGGTGCACCGCTTCTACCAGGAGCAGTACCAGCTCAACGACGGCCACCAGAACCGCTACGTGACCGGCAGCGACGCCATCGGGCTGACCATGGGCGTCTACGACACCCGGGCCCTGCCCATCTACGAGTACCTGCACCGGCGCGGCCACCCGAACTACGCGATCGCCGACAACTTCTTCCAGGCCGCCTTCGGGGGCTCGTTCCTCAACCACCAATGGCTGATCGCCGCCAGCAACCCCGTGTGGCCGGACGCCGTCAACGACGGCGGCGCCGACGACCTGCACTCGGTGGTGGACGCCAACGGGATGCCGAACAACTACCCGCTGTACACCTCGCCGCTCGACGGGGCGGTCAAGGACGGCGCCCTGACCGCCTCCTGCGACCCGCCGGCTGGAGCGCCCCCGACCCCGCCGGGGGTGCTATGCGGCGACTGGGCGGTCAACACCATCCAGCCCCCCTACCAGCCCTACGCGCCCGGGACGGCGGTCTCGCGGCGGCTCCCGCCCCAGACCGCCCCCACCATCGGCAACCGGCTGAGCGACGCCGGGATCGACTGGGCCTGGTACTCGGGCGGCTGGTCCAACGCCAACGGCGACGTCAACGGCCCCGGCTGGACCAACGGCACCGGCCCGGCCTGCTCGGACCCCAACGCCCTGGCCACCGCGGTGTTCCCCAACTGCCCCGACAAGCTGTTCCAGTTCCACCACCAGCCGTTCAACTACTACCAGACCTACGCCACCGGCACCGCCGCCCGGGCCGCCCACCTGCGCGACGAGCGGGAGTTCATCCAACGCGCCCAGTCCTCGACCAGGTCCTGCGACCTCAAGCCGGTCAGCTTCATCAAGCCCGTCGGGGCCGAGAACGAGCACCCCGGCTACGCCAGCGTGAGCGCGGGCAGCATGCACCTGATCGACCTGCTGAAGGCGGTCGAGCACAGCCGCTGCGCCAAGGACACCATGGTCGTGGTCACCTACGACGAGTTCGGCGGCCAGTGGGACCACGTCCGGCCACCCGGCCAGGGCGGCAAGGGAGGCCCCCACGACGTCTTCGGGCCCTCGACCCGGATCCCGGCGCTGGTGATCTCGCCGGGGCTGCGCGACAGCTTCGTGGTCGACCACACCCAGCACGACACCACCTCGGTCCTGGCCACCATCGAGCGCCGCTTCCACCTGCCTCCGCTGAGCTCCCGCGACGCCGCCGTCCACGACCTGTCCAGCGTCTTCCACGCCAGGAAGCCGCGGCACTAGCCGGCCCGTCGCTCACCCTCGCGGGCGCCGCCAAACCACGGCGGCGCCCGCGGCGTCTGCCCCGGACGGCCGCCGGAACCTGAGGAATGCCGCACGGCGGTCGCTCGCCCTGCTTGCCACATGGCGGGAATTCTGGGCTAAAGTGTCAGCACTTGGGCGGCAGCGACGGCCTAGGGGGGGACTGCCGTGTACCGATTGTCTGTCGTGGTCACCGCCAACGGGGACCGGGACTTCCTGCCGTCGGCGATCCGGGCCCTTGGCGGTTCGGCGGACGCGCCGCCCTTCGAGGTCCTCGCGGTCGTCCGCGACGGCGAGGCGCCGCCGACGGCGGCGGCGTCGCCGCCGCTCCGGGTCGTCCATGCGCCCGGCGGTGGCGAGGCTGCCGCCTACAACCGCGGCGCGGCCGCGGCCAGGGGCGAGCTGCTGCTGTTCCTCGACCGCAGCCGGCAGGCCCATCCGGGCCTGCTCGCCGCCCACGACCATCACCACCGCCAGGGCGCCCACGTGGTCGTCGGCCCCCCCGACCATGCGGCCCCGCCGCCCAGCGCCGCGGCCGCCTTCGGGGCCGCCCATCTCCACACCATCCACTTCCGCCAGACGTCGATCCACCGCGAGGTGTTCCAGCGGCTCGGCGGCTTCGACGAGCGGTTCGACCGCGCCGGCGCGGCCAGGGCCGGCGACGCTGACCTGGGCTACCGCCTGCTGCGGGCCGGCTACCGGCTGCGGTTCGACCCGGGCGGCCGCGCCCACCGCCACGACGCCGCGGCCATCCTGGACCAGGCGCGGGAGTGCGGACGGGCCGCCGTGGCCCTGGTCCGCAAGCACCCCGAGCTCGCCGGCCCCCTGCTCGGCCCCGCCCGGCACGGGCCGGGCCGGCACCCGCTCGCCCGTCGTGGCGCCCTGGCCGGGCCCCGGCTCAGCGGGCTGGCCGCCGCGGCGCTGGCCCCGCTCGCGATCCGCAGGGCCGGTCCGGAGGGCGTCGGCGGGCAGCGGACCGAGCTGCTCGAGGTCGTCCGCGCCACCGGCTATTGGCGTGGCGTGGCCGAGGCGGGCGGGATCCCCCGCACCCGTCCCCTGCGGGTCCTCTGCTACCACGCCATCTCCGACCTGGCCGGCGACCCGGTCATCGAGCCGTACGGCGTTCCGCCCACCCGCTTCCGCCGTCAGCTCGACAGCCTGCGGCGGGCCGGCTACCGGTTCATCCACCCCGACGAGCTGCTGGCCTGCCTCGACGGCCGGGCGGGCCTGCCGAGGCGGCCGCTGCTGCTGACATTCGACGACTGCTTCGCCGACCTGCTCGACACCGCCCTGCCGGAGCTGCTGGAGCGGGGCATCCCCGCGGTCGCGTTCGCCGTCAGCGGCCGCATCGGCGGCAGCAGCAACCGCTGGGATCAGGCGGCCGGGGCGGCCACCCTGCCCCTGCTGGACGTCCCCGGCCTGGCGACGCTGGAGCGCTCGGGCATGGAGATCGGCGCCCATTCCCGCACCCACCGGTCCCTGACCGAGGTCGACGCCGGGGAGCTGGCCGGCGAGACGGCCGCGGTGGCCGCCAACCTCGAACGAGCCGGGCTGGCCTCCCCGCGCCTGTTTGCCTACCCCGTACGGGGACCACTCCGCCGAGGTCCGCCAGGCGGTCAGGCAGGCCGACTACGCGGCCGCGTTCTCCGTGTCCCCGGGTCGCATCCTCCGGTCGGACGACCGCTACGCCCTGCCCCGGGTCGACATCCGGCGCCACCACACCGGTCTGCGGTTCCGCCTGCGGGTGGCCCTGCTCGGTGGCGGCCGCCTCCGCCGACCCGCCCGCGAGCTGCTCCGCCGGTTCGGCCGCCAAGGCGCCGCCCTGGTCCCGCTGGCGGCGGCGCTGGCTTCGCTGGCCGACACCCCGGGAGGGGTGCTGAGCCTGGCCGCCTAGGTTGCGCTGGAAGGAGCGGACAGCAGCGGCCCCATCTCGAGGTCGAGGTACCGGCTCACCATATCCGCGTCGATCCCACAACGGGCGCGCAGACCACCGTCACCACCGGCGACAACCTCCGCGGGGCAAGAGGCCTGGCCGTCCGCCGATGACCAGATCGGTCAGGCCCCTGAACCGAGTATAGGTAGCATTGCTATACGTAGCGTTGCTATAGTGGCCGGCGACCGGCCGCTGGAGGTGAGGGCCCGTGTCGCAGCTTGCCCGCCAGGTCTTCGGCCTGCCCACCCCCGACGAAGGCGCCCTCTTCGACATCGCCCTGGCCTTCCACATCGCGGCCGGGCTGACCTGTGTCATCACCGGGGCCCTGGCCGCCACCACCCCCAAGCGGCCCGGGCGCCACACCCTGTCCGGCCGAATCTTCTTCTGTCCCTGGCCGTGGTGTTCGCCTCCTCGACCACCATGGCCCTCTTGCGCTTCCTCCAGGACTGGCACCTCCTGGTGATCGGCACCGTCGCCTTCGGGGCCGCCGGCCTGGGCTATCGGGCCCGCCGAGGCCAGCAGCCCGGGTGGCTGCGGGTCCACATCCCGGCCATGGGCGGCGCCTACATCGCCCTGTTCACCGGCTTCTGTGTCGACAACGGCCGCCACCTGCCAGTGTGGGACCGGCTGCCCAGCCTGGCCTACTGGCTGCTGCCCAGCCTGGTCGGCGCGCCCCTGATCCTGCGGGCACGGCCAGGCGCCGGCTGCTGTTTGTCAGATCAGCATCGCCCGGGCGGCCAGACAGCGGCGTGCAGCCCGGCCGGCCAGGCTGAGCCGCGCGCAACTCGCCCCGCCGGCCACGAGGGCCGCCGGCCAGGCCACCCCGCCGGCGAAGACGGTCGAGACGAGCAGCCCGGCCAGCAGCACCAGGTCCCCGACCACACAGGCGCTGGCCGCGGTCGCGGCCGCCGTCGCCGCCACCTGCGGGTCGGTCGGCAGCCACCGCGACAGCCGACCCGAGATGGCAACCGACAGCACCGCAGCCGGGACGGCCACGACCAGGATCAGCCCGACCAGGCCGGCGACCAGCCCCAGGGCCGCTGGTGGCTCGCGCCCTGCCCACTTCCAGGTCGCGGCGGCCAGCAGCAGCCAGCTGGCCCCGACCAGGGGGCCGGTGGTCAACAAGCCGAGGCCGACCCGGCGGCCGGTGGCCGCGGCCAGCTCCGGCCCGAAGCCCGCCGCCACGCTGCGGGCATCGCCGAACTCGGCCACCCCCGCCCGGGCCGCTTCCTCCAGCGGCAACCCCTTGGCCTGGTGGGCGGCGGTCGCGGTCTAGAGGCCATCCGCGAGCTCCGCCAGGATCGCCGCCCGAGCCGCGGCGACACCGACAAGCCACCTGGACAGCTCGGCCAGGTAGGCGTCGATGATCTGCGGCGCTGCCGGGTCCGGGTTGGGCTCGGTCAGGCCGGGGTCGGCCATGGCCGCCCCTCCAGCAGCGCCGACATGGTGGTGGAGAACTCCTGCCAGCTCGACCGCTCCCCAGCCAAGGCACGGCGGCCGGCCGCGGTCAGCGCATAGCTGCGCCGCCGGCGGCCACCCTCAGTCGCCCAGCGGCTCTGGATCAGCCCGGCCCGCTCCAGGCGATGCAGCGCCGGATACACCGTCCCGGTGGGCAGGTCGACCCGGCCGCCGCTGCCGGTGCGCAAGGCCTCCATGACCGCATACCCGTGCAGGGGACCGGCCTCCAGGGCCGCCAGCAGCAGCCCGTCCAGGTGCCCCTTGAGGACTTCGGCTCTCATAGGTAGCAACGCTACAGCAGGCCGCTGCCGGCGGCAATGGCTTACCCTTGCCGGGCTGGCCGCGAGCAGCCCGCGCCCAAGGAGTCGCCGTGACCAATACGCCCGAGGTCCTGTTCGTCTGTGTCCACAACGCCGGCCGCAGCCAGATGGCCGCCGCCCTCCTCGACCACCACGCCAAGGGCAAGGTCCAGGTCCGCTCGGCCGGATCGGCACCGACCGACCGGCTCAACCCCGTCGTGGTTGCGGCCATGGCCGAGGTCGGCATCGACCTGTCGCGAGAGCTCCCCGGGCCGCTCACCGACGCCTCGGTCAAGGCCGCTGATGTCGTCGTCACCATGGGCTGCGGCGACGCCTGCCCCGTCTATCCGGGCAAGCGCTATGAGGACTGGCAGCTCCAGGACCCCGCCGGCCAGCCGATCGAGGTCGTCCGCGCCATCCGCGATCGGATCGACCGACGCGTCCAGCAACTCCTCACTGAACTCGTTCCAGCTTCAACCTCTCGGGCTCACCACTGAGCGGACGTTATCGGGACGTCGATCCGGTCGTCCCACTCACCCCGCGGTACTGGGCCATCGTCGGCCGGCACGGCTACCTGCCCACCACGCGGAGATCGCCGGCATCGAGCAGCCGACCCTCATGGTCTACGGCACGGCGGACCCCATCGGGTCGATCGCCAGTTGGCGACGGTTCACCGGTCGCCTGCCGCAGGGCGAGCTGGAGGTCGTGGAGGGAGGGGGCACCTGGTCTGGTACAGCGACCCCGGCCGGGTCGGCGCCCGCGTGGCGCAGTTCCTGGCCGGCTGACCTCGGGATCACCCCGGCGAGAAGTACGACCCACCAGAGGAGGCCACCATGCGTCGAACCCATCGGGCGCTCGTCATGCTGGCACTGGACGGCCCGGCCCTGGTCGCCACGATCACCACCGCGGTCGCCGAGCCGGTCGCACCCACCGGGAACAGCGAGCAGATGGCCCAGCGCAAGGCGCTGTACGAATCGGAGCTGGAGCACAACCTCCAGCGGCGGGGGCTGGCGACGGCTCCCGTGACCGACACCAGCGCGACCGAGCTGTCCGAGGCCGAGCAGCCCCGCATCGCCCGCGTGCCTGACCCCTTCGTCCCGCCCGCCGCCACCGCGGCGGCCCCGAATCCCGGACTGGAAGCCCCGGGCGGCAACCTGGACGCACTCGCCACCCTGCTGCTCGGCCTGCTCGGGGGACTGGTCGGCGGTGCCGCGGCCGTGATCGGCTGGACCATCTCGACTCGCCGGCGCCTGCCCCGGACGGCTGCCGGCACCTGAGACGCAGCCGTCAACGCCTGTTGGTGACCGCGCGGATTGGCTGGCGCCGTGCCAGCGCCCAAGCTGGGTCCGGTGCCGCCAGGGCGATGGCGGCACCGGACCGTATGGGGACGGCGGCGAGGGTTAGCTTGCCGCCTCGATGGCGCCGAACAGGCCGTGGGCTTCGTCGTCGATGCCGGCGGTGAACAACAGGGTGGTCGGGGTGCCGGTGACGCCGTTGCCGAAGCGCAGCGCCCACAGGCCCTCGATCTGGATCGGGCTGCCGTCCTCGTGGCGCAGGCGGCCACGGAACGCGCCCGTCCAGGGGTCGTAGGCGTTGATGCGGCCGTCGCCGAAGTTGCCCACCAGCAGCGCTCCGCTGAAGCGGCCGAACCCGGTGGCCGGGGCCTGGACCAGCCCCCATGGGGCGTTCAGCTCGCCCCGGCGGATCAGGCGGCGCAGCAGGTGGCCGCGGGTGCTGTAGACGTCGACGAAGCCGCGGCCCGGACCGGCCAGCTCGTCTTCGCGGTCGGCGTCCTGCTTGGCGTAGGCAACATACAGCCGCCCGCCGAGCTCCTGGATGTTGAAGGGCGCATAGCCGGGTGGCAGTTTGCGGTCGTGGAATCTGCCCGACAGCTGGACCCGGTCGAAGTCCTGGTCGAAGACCTCGATCCGGCCGTGGTGGAAGTCGGCCGCGTACAGGAGGGTGCCGGCCGGGGTGGTGGCCATGGCCAGGCCCTTGTAGATGGCGTGGCGGACGCCGGCGCCGACCTGGGCCTGGGTTGAGGGCGGGGGCGGGGGCACGCCCGGGTTCCAGCCGGTGACCAGTCCGGCCTCGGAGTCGAACAGGAACAACGCCGGCCCGCTGGCCGCACCGGCGTGGACCACGAACCCTGGTGTCGGGTTGAAGACCTGCCCGGTGGGGGCGCCGCCGGGGATGTTCACCACCAGCGGGGCCTTGCTGATGGGGCTGTGGTTGACGAAGCCGGGGTAGATGGTGGCCTTGTCGGTGCCGTTGTCGGCCACCCAGGCCGGGGTGGTCGGCCCGGCGGCCAGGCCCCAGGGGTTGACCAGGTCGGGGTCGGTGAGCTGGGCTAGGCCGGGCAGGTCGGAGACCAGGTTGGTCTGGTGATAGGCGTTGTGCCGGTGTGAGGGGCCGGCCTGGGCCACTGGGGCCAGCCCGACCAGCGCAGCCACCAGGCCGAGGGCGACCACCGCCGAGAGCCGGCCGAACCGATAAGGACGAGAACGCGACGATGGACCGATTGCACTACGCATGCTGCCTCCTAGACAGCTCGAGGTCTTCCCAACTCATAACCGCAAACGCGGCCATCTGATTCACGAGGCGGCGACCACCACGGCGAGGGCGCCTGGTCGGCGCCCTCGCCGTGGTGGACCGCTCGGTGGTGGCTAGGAGCGACGGCAGGGGTTGTTGGGCAGCACCCGGCGGAAGTCGTTGGTGCGGTGGATCGGCGTGAACCCCGGTCCCGGGTAGTCCAGGAACAGCAGCGGGCCGAACTCCGCGGTGGAGGTCCCCCCGAAGGTCTGCTTGGTCCCGGGGATGTGGGTCCCGCCGAGCTGCCACAGGCAACCGGCCTCGTCGCTGTTGCGGGTGGTGTAGATCGGATAGAAGTTCGACCCCGGCGGCGGGTTCACACAGTTCGCTCCCGTGCTGCGGTCGCAGTTGCCGCCGAAGTCGGCCGCCTCGATGCGGGGCAGGTCGGCCTCGAACGCCACCCTGCTGTAGTTCCGCCCCCCGTTGAACGTAGGGCTCGAGAACAGGACCGACCTCGGATGCAGCCGCTGGTCCTTGCCCGAGTTGGTCGCCGAACCCGGCCAGTTGGGCTGGTAGGACACGCCGTCGAAGTCGTTGTCGGTCGCGAAGCAGCCGCCGATCCGGATCCGCAGCGACTCCTCGGGTCCCCGGCACTGGACGTCGTCACCGTCCGGGCCGCCGGGGTCGTTGACGCTCTCGGCACAGGTCCCGTCGGGGTTGACGCTGCTGCAGTACTCGAAGTGGCCGATCTCGTCGGAGAAGGCCACGTTGTAGGAGTGGGCCGCCCACGGCACCCGGGTGTGCTCACCCGAGGTCGAGTACATGGGGTGGAACGCGTACGGCGTCTGGGTGCAGGCCGTCGCGGTCGGGTCGTAGTTCACCTGCGCGAAGCCGTTGGCGACACTCGCCGTCATCGATCCCGACCGGCCGCTGGACAGGTCGTCGATCCTGGTCACCAGGCCCGCCGGGGAGTCGTGGATGGAGAGCTCCAGCCGGTCACCGGCCCGCATGAACAGGTCCCTGCCCGGGTCTGGCGTGAAGGCCGCCAGCGTCAGGTCCAGCGGCCCCGGCGGGGCCTGGGGCCGGCCGTTGCGGGTGATGAACGCGAAGTTGGCCGGCTCGATCCCGACGGTGTTCAGGCAGTCGGCGTTGTTGGCGACGCCGGTGTTCTGGTTGGAGTTGAAGCTGAAGATCGCCATGGCCGCGCACCACTTGGTGGCGTCGCAGCTGATGCCGTTCTCGAACGACACCCAGCCAGGCGGGTAGAACTGCAGCTCCAGGAACGCCGTCCCCGGGTGGCGGCCGATGTAGTCCGGCCGTGACGGGTCGGCGCCGTCGAAGATGTTGGCGTCGCTGTTGGGCGTGCAGGGCTCGTGGGTGAACTCCGGCGCCGACTGGTTGTCGCACAGGTCCATCCCGAACCAGAACGCGATCCGGTTCTGGAAGTTGAAGGTCCCTCCGGTCCCATCCTGGGTCGGCAGCGTCGGCGGGTCCTTGGGCAGGACGAGCCGGTAGCGGTTGTTGTTCCCGGATCCGGGCTTGTCGGAGTAGAACAGCGCCGAGGGCTCGTCGTGGCCGGTATAGCGGCCCTCGTAGCCGATGGCGTCGGCGGTCTCGGCGCACAAGGGGTCACCCTCGTTGCAGAGGAACCGTCGCTCGTCTTGGATCGAGGACGTCGCGCGCCCTGTCCTCGAGGGCTTTCGGGTGGTTCTCGCGGTCGCGCTGGTCCCCATCGACGTGACCAGCGCGAACGCGGCAAGGATAACGAGGATCCGTCGCATCTCGGCCCTCCCAGCGTTGTGACGATGCGGCCTTCTGCGGCCACCGTCCGCTGTCGGAGGTGCTATGGGGAGAACTGCATGACCGGGTTCCCCCTCTCAGGACGCGGCTGCCCGCCGTTGGTGCTCGCGGCCCATCCCGCCTGGGATACCAGATTTGTCCGCTCTGCGATAGACCCAATGGTCCCGGTAGCAGCTGTCTAGACGCCACCAACCAGATCGTCGACGCCTGGGCCGACGGCCGCGACGGGCTCAACCACGAGCACGTCATGTTCGCCACCTCCACCAACGGCGGGGCCAGCTGGACCGCTCCGAGAACGATCGAGACGGCCGGTGACCGCGGCTACTACGCCGCCCCGGCGATCTCACCGAATGGGACCGACGTCTGGGTGGTGTACAACGCCTTCACCACCCCGTTCCGCGACGACACGACCTCGCCCAGGAACCTGGTCGGGGTGGTGAAGCACGCCGACGTCGCGGCCGGTGCCGTGGGGGCCTTCAGCGAGGTCCACCGGAGCCCGGGCGGGGATCCCAGGGGCAGCAGCCAGAACAACCTGGCCGCCGAGTTCCTCGGCGACTACGTCTACGCCGCCGCCACCCGCACCTACGGCGCCGCGGTCTGGAACGACGTCCGCAGGGCGGCCGACTGCCCCGCCATCGACGCCTACCGTCAGGCGCTCCATGACGAGGCGGTGGAACTCGGCGCGCCGGTGGCCGACCCGGAGGAGCCGCGGGGCGAGGAGGAAGCCGTCCAGCGTCTGAACAAGACCCAGGAGCCGGATGCGGTCGCCCCGCCCGTCCAGCAGGTCTGCGCTGGAACCTTCTGGA
>Ga0307296_10000003_pt1 | contig 82522 bp, 72 predicted proteins | sample ER_DNA_153_FD_194467 | JGI IMG/M metagenome (GOLD analysis project Ga0307296, IMG submission 194467) | Bulk soil microbial communities from the East River watershed near Crested Butte, Colorado, United States - ER_DNA_153 | ecosystem: Environmental > Terrestrial > Soil > Floodplain | place... | reverse complement strand
GATGCGAGCGTCGGGAATCGCGCGCCGCCGCACGGAGGAGGAGCGAGCGGAGGCGTTCTTCCTCTGCGAGCGACGACGACGGCGGCGGATTCACCGCGCGATGCGCGAGCAACTGGAAACACAGATGCGAGCGTCGGGAATCGCGCGCCGCCGCACGGAGGAGGAGCGAGCGGAGGCGTTCTTCCTCTGCGAGCGACGACGACGGCGGCGGATTCACCGCGCGATGCGCGAGCAACTGGAAACACAGATGATCACGACACGGCCAAGGTGCCAGACCCCCATGTGCACAATCACGCCGCAGGCGACACAATGGAGGACACCGGCCGGCAGGAGCGCGAGGCGTAGCGGAGTCCCTGGACCGTACGTGCTCGGAATGCAGATCCCAGCAGAAATGAGGGAACATGGCAGACACAGCGCAGCATTCAGATTTGATCCATCCGCGAAGTAAGCGCGGCAAGCATGTACACCATGGCCGCACCATGGCGGCTTGGACCGGCGCGACCATCGGTCTGATCGCGTTCATCGTCGGCGGGATCGCGGTGGTCATCCAGAACTGGCCGCTGTTCTGGGCATCGGTCGCCTTGGCCGCTGTGGCCCTGATTGTGACGGTGGTCCTGCAGCGCATGGGCTACGGCGCACACTGATCGGTCTGATCGTGGGTGCCTTAGACGACATCATTGCCGGGGTCCGTCAGGATCTAGCATTTCAACAGCGCCAAGTTCCGCTGGACCGCCTGAAAGAAAGATGTCAGCACATCGACCCGGCCATCGATCCGATGCCGAGGTTCCGCGGCCCCGGCGTTGCTGTGATCGCGGAGGTCAAAAGGTCCAGTCCGAGCAAAGGCTCGCTGGCTGAGATCGCTGATCCGGCTGCACTTGCCGTGGAGTACGAGGCCGGCGGTGCGGCTGCCATCTCGGTGCTGACTGAGCAGCGGCACTTCGCTGGGTCGTTGGAAGATCTTGTCCGGGTACGGTGCGCGGTGGACATTCCCGTTCTTCGCAAGGATTTCGTGGTCACCGCCTACCAACTCTTCGAGGCGCGAGCCGCGGGAGCCGACCTGGTGCTGCTGATCGTTGCTGCGCTCTCCGACCCGGAACTGGTCTCCCTCGTCGAGCGGGCACGCTCTATAGGCCTGACCCCAATGGTCGAGGCCCACACTGCCGAGGAAGTGCGCCGTGCCGTGGACGCCGGTGCGACGATCATCGGCGTCAACGCGCGCAATCTGCAGACGTTCAAGGTGGAACCCTCAACCTTCGCCCGCCTCGCGCCGCTGATTCCGGATGGCATTGTCCGGATAGCGGAGTCAGGGGTGCGCGGACCGCACGATGTGATCGACTTGGCGCGGGCCGGAGCGGACGTGGTGCTGGTCGGTGAGGCCCTGGTGACAGGTCGCGATCCGCGTAGCGGAGTGGCGGACCTGGTGGCCGCGGGAGCGCACCCGGCGGTGCACAAGTCCTAGGCCGTGTCCGGTCACCTCATCCGGGCCCCTCACAGTAAGGAATCCGAGTCGTGTCAAGGCAGTCCACCGTGACCTCGGACCTGTCGGGGGGCGCCGCTGGTTCGGTGCCCGATGCCAGTGGCCATTTCGACCGCTTTGGGGGCAGATTCGTACCCGAGGCGCTTTACGCGGCACTGCTGCAGCTGGAGCGAGAATTTCACGCTGCCATGGCCGATCCCGACTTCAAGGTGGAGCTGGACGACCTGCTGGCCGATTACACCGGGCGGCCCAGCCCGATCACCGAGGCGAAACGGTTCAGCGAGCACTCGGTTCCAACCTCGAGCGGACAGACTCCGATCATCGTGCTGAAGCGAGAGGATCTGAACCACACAGGTTCGCACAAGATCAACAACGTGCTCGGCCAGGCGCTACTGACCCGCCGGATGGGCAAGACGCGGGTGATTGCGGAGACCGGCGCTGGTCAGCACGGGGTCGCGACCGCCACCGCAGCCGCCCTCTTCGGACTCGACTGCACCGTCTACATGGGCAAGATCGACACCGAGCGGCAGGCACTCAACGTCGCCCGGATGCGGCTGCTGGGCGCTGAGGTGATCGCTGTCGAGTCTGGGACGCAGACCCTGAAGGACGCCATGAACGACGCGATGCGCGACTGGGTCGCCTCCGTCGACCACACCCACTACCTGATTGGTACCGTCGCCGGTCCGCACCCGTTCCCGCTGCTCGTTCGCGAGTTTCAGCGGGTGATCAGCACCGAGGCCCGAGCCCAGCTCTTGGACCGCTATGGCCGGCTGCCCGACGCGGTGGCTGCCTGCGTTGGCGGTGGTTCCAATGCGCTGGGCATCTTCGCCGACTTCATCCCCGACCCCGATGTCGCGCTGTATGGCTTCGAGGCCGGCGGCGAGGGCATCGAAAGCGGGCGGCACGCGGCCACCATCTCGGCGGGAGAGGTTGGCGTGCTACATGGAATGCGGACCTTCGTCCTCCAAGACGAAGACGGTCAAACCAAGGCGTCGCATTCCATCTCGGCCGGACTGGACTATCCGGGCGTTGGACCCGAACACTCCTGGCTCCACCAAATCGGGCGCGCACAGTACGAGGCGATCACCGATGCCGAGGCAATGGACGCTTTTCAGCTGCTCTCACGCACCGAGGGCATCGTTCCGGCGCTCGAGTCGGCGCATGCGCTGGCCGGAGCGCTCAAGCTGGGTCCCCGATTGGGAACCGCCGAGTCCGGCGAGCGGCCGTTGATCCTGGTCAACCTTTCCGGCCGTGGCGACAAGGACGTGGACATCGCCATCAAGTGGTTCGGTCTCGACACCGCCGGCACGGCATCGGAGTCCGCGGGCGCGTCGACCGACACCGGGCCGACACGGTGAGCATCGAGCCTGGGCACACCGGGCGGATGCTGCGTCAGATTCGAGCACAGGGACGGGGAGCATTGGCCGGCTTCCTTCACGTGGGCTATCCGACGGTGGACATCTCGCTGCAGGCACTCAAGGCGCTCACTGGCGAGGGTGAGTCGGAAGGCGTCGACCTCGTCGAAGTCGGCATGCCGTACAGCGATCCCATGATGGATGGGGTGACGATCCAACGCGCCGGAACTAAGGCACTGCAACGCGGCGTACGGACCCGGGATGCATTTACTGCCGTGGAAGCCGTGGCAAGTCGCGGCATCCCAGCGGTGGTGATGACCTACTGGAACCTGGTCGAGCGCTACGGAGCTGACCGCTTCGCCCGCGATCTGGTCTCGGCCGGGGGAGCAGGAATGATCACTCCTGACCTCACTCCCAACGAGGCGGAGGAGTGGTTAGCCGTTTCAGATGCTCACAATCTCGACCGGATCTTCCTCGTCTCGCCCTCATCTACCGAAGAGCGGCTCTCCTCGACCGTGGCAGTCTGCCGTGGGTGGGTCTATGCCACCTCATTGATGGGCGTGACGGGCTCCCGCGCACAAACCTCAGCGGCTGCCCCGGAGCTTGTCCGGCGGATACGCGATCTGGATCCATCTGCCATGGTTGGCGTCGGCCTCGGGGTATCCAACGGCGAGCAGGCTCGCGAGGTGACCGGTTTCGCTGATCTGGTGATCGTCGGTTCCGCTCTGGTCAAAACCCTGCTCGATGCCGAAGACGCGGGACGACCGGAAGACCTCAGTGGGCTGCGGGCCGTCGTCGCTGATCTTGCCGCTGGCGTACGCGCGGGCCGGGGCGAGCGAAATGGTAAGCATTCGGCAGCCTCCCAATCGGGAACTTCACAGCGATCGTCAGGGTTAGTTGGGACGTGAGCGTTACCGTACGCTCGGGCAGCACATCGTCGGCGACCGCGTCAGCTGACATGGCCCGGCTGAGCATCGTCACCTGCTCACTGCTGGCGCTCGGGGTGTTGCTGCTGATCTCCGGCTGTACAGCAGCGCCGACGGCTCCGGTCGGCCAGCGTGTCGCCGATCCTGGCGGGTACACCGGCGGATCCTCACTGCCGAACCCGTATTCGATGCCCGAGGTCTCGCTGACCGACACGTCGGGCCGGCCGTACAACCTCTCCACCACCCCGTCCAAGCCGGTCACCTTGTTGTTCTTCGGCTACACCCACTGCCCAGACGTCTGTATCGCCGTGCTCTCAGACGTGTCGCTCGCCCTGCAGCGGCTGGCACCGGCCGATCGAGATCAGATCCAGATGGTCTTCATCACCACGGACCCGGCTCGCGACCATGAGAAGCAGATCCGGCGGTATCTCGATCGGTTCAGCCCTACGTTCGTCGGCCTCACCGGCCCGATGTCGACCATCAAGCGCGCCGCTAGCGATGTTGGGGTGGAGATTGAGGGCATGAGGAAGTTGCCGAGCGGCGGTTATGAGGTGGGGCACTCCGCGCAGGTGATCGGCTTCAGCCGCAACTCCGGAGTAGTGATCTGGACGCCCGGCACTCCGATCGCGGCGCTCAAGCACGACTTCGCGCTGCTCGTGGAACGGTCCCGTTGAGCGCTTCAGCGACCACCGAACCGCGGCTGGCCGCGGCTGCCCGCTGGGTATCGACTGGGGCACGGCTGGTCCTGGGCGGTGTATTCCTTGTTGCAGGAGGGCTCAAGGCGATCGATCCGCAGTCCTCGGTGGCAGCGGTGCGCGCCTTCAAGCTGCTTCCGAACTCCTTGGTGACCATCGTCGGATGGGCGCTGCCCTTCGCAGAGATTGCTTTGGGCTTGTTGATGCTTGCTGGCATCGCCACCCGAGTCGTCGCGGCGGCGACGGCGATGCTGCTCATCATCTTCATTCTTGGTGTCGTGTCCGCTGCGGCGCGTGGCCTGAGCATCGACTGCGGCTGCTTCGGCGGTGGCGGTGAGGTGGCCCCGGGGCAGACGGCGTACGGCATAGAGCTGGTTCGTGATCTTGGTCTCTTGCTGCTGGCTTTGTGGCTGGTCTGGCAGCCACGCAGCCGGCTCGCGCTGGACGGATTTGCGAGCGCTCGAATTGGGGCATCGCAATGAACGGCCCCAAGAACATGAACGCCCACGAGCGTGCCCGTCTGGCCGCTGAGCAGGCCGCCGCCCGCAAACGCGACCAGCGGATCCTGATCGCGGTAGTCGCGGCCTTCGTTTTGCTCGTCGTGGCCGCCGGAATCGGGCTCCAGGCCTGGCGCACAAACCGATCGCCATCGGTCGCACCCTCCAGCTCGGTGTCGGCCAGTCCGGTCACCATCACCAACGGGCAGCCGATCGTGCTTGGCTCGGCCGAGGCGCCTACCACCATCACCTTGTATGAGGACTTCCATTGCCCGCATTGCGCGGACTTCGAGGAGGAGTTCGGGCCGGTTATCACGCAAGCCCAGGAGAGTGGGTCCGCGCGAGTGGAGCTTTATCCGATGGCCTTCATCGATGAGGGTTCGGCGGCTGCCGCAAACGCGATGGCGTGCGCTGCTGAAGCAGGCTTCGGCCAGGCTTTTTACCTCGGGCTGTTCGCCAACCACACGCTGCAATGGAGTGATGCGCAGTTGATCGACCTGGCGGCCAAGGTCAGCGGCGCCTCGCCCTCGGAGGCGTTCAAGACCTGCGTAACGGGCACGGCGCATGCCGACTGGGTGTCCTCGATCAATGCGGCCGCTGACAAGAACGGCGTCGCTCAGACCCCGACCATGCTGATCAATGGAAAATCAGTTGATATCGCAACCCTGACCCCCGACGCCCTCAAGGCAATGATCACGAACGCGAGCCAGAGGTAGCCACAGCGTACGAAACCTGAGTTAGCGTAGGTGCCGGTCACGAGCTAAGGAAGAGAAGGAAGGTAGGCGTCATGGGGACACTGCGGTGACGGCCTCGTGGGCGCACACCGTCCTGTCCATTCCCAGTCCCAGCAGGAACATCTGGTACATCGGTGCGTTCCCGCTCCGCGCGTATGCGCTGTGCATTATTGCCGGGATCATCGTCGCCTTGATCATCGCGACTCGGCGGTGGCAAGCCCGAGGTGGCACGGCCGACAGCATGGAGCTGATGGTGGTGGTCGGTGTGCCCTTTGGGATCGTGGGGGCGCGCCTGTATCACGTGATCACCGACTACCAGCTTTACTTCGGTGCAGGCCGGCAGCCGCTGAACGCACTGAAGATCTGGGAAGGTGGACTCGGGGTCTGGGGGGCGATCGCGTTTGGCGTTCTCGGCGGCTACCTGGTCGCACGCCGCCGCAGGATCGCTTTCCCGGCAGTACTTGATGCCATAGCGCCGGCCATACTGGTGGCACAAGCCGTCGGCAGGCTCGGCAACTGGTTCAATCAGGAATTGTTCGGCCGTCCGACCACCTTGCCGTGGGGGCTGGAAATCGCACCGCAGTACCGCCCGGTTGGTTACGGCCAGTTCGCCACATTCCACCCGACCTTCCTCTACGAGATGCTGTGGAATCTTGCCGCCGCTGTTCTGCTGGTTTGGCTCGACCGACGGTTCCGGCTCGGCCACGGCAAGGTCTTCGCGCTCTACGTCCTGCTGTACTGCGGCGGTCGGTTCTGGATCGAGGCACTGCGGATCGACACCGTCAACGAAATTGGCGGATTCCGGCTCAACAATTACACCGCGTTGATCGGCTTCATCGTCGCGCTCGTCTGGCTGATTTGGTTGATCCGTAACAGACCGGGTCGTGAGGAGATCGTCGAGGGCATAGGGCTGACTGCTGAATCTGTCGCGAAAAGCACCACGGCAAAGACATCCTCCGCTGACGACACGCTTGAAACAGACGAGTTGCCGGACCACGACGTGCCACGCCGTGCATCAACAAAGGACCCCACCTCGAGGCCGTAGTTTCTGCGTTCCGCGAGACCGGCTCAGTGCGTTACCCTTGCCATCAACTTTGGGCCAATGTTGTCCCGCAAGCTCTGTGGCGTGCACTTTTGCCCTCAAGCCGTGCCGCTCAGCCGTGACCCGCGGCAGAGGCCCCCGACTCTGCTCACCGGCTTCGACGACGGGAGTTGGTTTCATGACAACTGCTCATGCCCTTTCGAGGGGCCGCAAGGCTGAGGGCCTTTACGATCCGGCGTTTGAACACGATGCGTGCGGCGTCGCCTTTGTCGCGACCCTGACAGGAATCGCCAGCCACGACATCATCGTCCAGGGCCTGAAGGCGCTCCGGAACCTGGACCATCGTGGCGCGACTGGCGCGGACCCGAAGACGGGCGACGGCGCCGGCATGTTGCTGCAGATTCCCGACGGTTTTCTCCGCAGCGACGTGGACTTCCAACTTCCCCGACAGGGCGCGTACGCGGTAGGCAACGCTTTCCTTCCCACCGACCCCGAGCTGTCCGCCAAGGCCAAGGCGAGCATCGAGCAGATCGCAGCAGAGGAAAATCTGACGGTCCTCGGCTGGCGCCGGGTGCCCACCAACGACTCCACTCTGAGCGACCTCACCAGGTCGAACATGCCCCACTTCGAGCAGCTGTTCGTTACGGCCAAGGGTGCCCCCTTGATGGGCATTGCGCTGGACCGGCTGGCCTACTGCCTGCGGCGGCGGACGCAGCACGAGACCGGCATCTACTTCGCCTCTCTGTCCTGCCGGACCATCGTCTACAAGGGAATGCTGACCACCGAACAATTGGCCCAGGTCTACCCAGAGCTGGTGGACGAGCGGATGGCGAGCGCGATGGTGGTGGTGCACTCCCGCTTCTCCACGAACACGTTCCCCGCCTGGGAGCTTTCCCACCCATATCGAATGATCGCCCACAACGGTGAGATCAACACCGTCATGGGCAACCGCAACTGGATGCGGGCCCGCGAGGCCCTGCTGACCAGCGATGTCATTCCTGGCGACCTGGAGCGGTTGTTCCCCATCTGTACCCCGGACGCGTCCGACTCTGCCTCGTTCGATGAGGTGGTGGAGCTGCTGCACCTGGCGGGGCGCTCGCTGCCACACGCCATGCTGATGATGATTCCGGAGGCGTGGGAGAACAACCCACAGATGGATCAGGCGCGCCGGGACTTCTACGCCTTCCACTCCTGCCTGATGGAGCCGTGGGACGGCCCGGCCGGCGTGGTGTTCACTGACGGCACCGTGGTCGGCGCGGTGCTGGACCGCAACGGCTTGCGTCCCGGACGCTTCTGGGTGACCGAGGACGGCTTGGTGGTGCTCGCGTCTGAGACCGGAGTGTTGGACATTCCGCAGGACAAGATTGTGCAGAAGGGCCGGCTGCAGCCAGGACGGATGTTCCTTGTCGACCTTGGCCAGCACCGCCTCATCTCCGACGAGGAGATCAAGGCCCAGCTTGCCGTAGCCGCACCGTACGGTGAGTGGCTGCTGGGCGGGCGGATGCTGCTGTCGGACCTGCCTGACAGGGAGCATGTGGTGCATACCCATGCTTCGGTCACTCGTCGCCAACAGGTGTTCGGCTACACCGAGGAGGAGTTGCGGCTGATCTTGGCGCCGATGGCCTCGACCGGAGTCGAACCGCTCGGTTCCATGGGCACCGACACACCACTGGCTGCGCTCAGTGACAAGCCCAGGTTGCTGTTTGACTACTTTGCACAGCTCTTCGCCCAAGTGACCAATCCGCCGTTGGACGCGATTCGCGAGGAGTTGGTGACCTCGCTGTACAACACGATCGGCTCGGAATGTAACCTGCTCGACCCGAGCCCGGCGTCCTGTCGCCGGCTGGTCCTGCCGTTCCCGGTGCTGGACGACGATGCTCTCAGCAAGATCGTCAAGATCAACCGCGAAGGTGACCTGCCCGGATACCAGACGTATGTGGCCCATGGGCTGTACGAGGTGGACGGCGAGGCGGCGGCATTGACTGCGAAGCTGGACGAGCTCTGCGCCGAGATTTCCGCAGCGATCGCCGATGGCGCTCGCATCATTGTGCTCTCCGACCGGCACTCCAATGCCGAGCTGGCCCCGATTCCCTCGCTATTGTTCACCGCGGCCGTGCACCACCATCTGGTCCGGGAGAAGACGCGTACCCACGTCGGATTGATCGTCGAGGCGGGCGACGTACGCGAGGTGCACCATGTCGCGCTGCTCATTGGCTATGGCGCTGCGGCGGTGAATCCCTATCTGGCCATCGAGTCGGTGGAGGATTTGGCGCGGCACCGGGTCTACACCGCTGTCGAGCCGGAGAAGGCAGTCAGCAACGTGATCAAGGCGCTCGGCAAGGGCGTGCTCAAGGTCATGAGCAAGATGGGCGTCTCAACGGTGGCCTCCTACACCGGGGCTCAGATCTTCGAGGCACTCGGCCTCTCTCGAGAGGTGGTCGACCGCTACTTCACCGGCACGACGAGCAAGCTCGGCGGCGTCACCCTGGAGCAGATCGCGGAAGAGGTACGCAGGCGGCACCTGACCGCGTACCCGCTCGACGGAATCCCGCTGGCGCACCGGCTGCTGTCCGTCGGTGGCGAATACCAGTGGCGCCGCGAGGGCGAGCCGCACTTGTTCGACCCCGAGACGGTCTTCCGGCTACAACACTCGACCCGCTCGGGTCGCTACGACATCTTCAAGCAGTACACCCATCACATCGACGCGCAATCCGAGCGGCTGATGACCTTGCGAGGGTTGCTGAGGTTCGCCTCCGCCCGCCCGCCGATCCCGATTGAGGAGGTCGAGCCCGTCAGCGAGATTGTCAGGCGTTTTTCGACGGGAGCGATGTCGTACGGCTCGATCAGCCAAGAGGCGCACGAGACGCTGGCAATTGCCATGAACCGAATCGGCGGCAGGTCCAACACCGGTGAGGGCGGGGAGGACAAGGACCGCCTCTACGACCCGGAGCGGCGCAGCGCCGTCAAGCAGGTTGCCTCCGGCCGCTTCGGTGTGACCTCTGACTATCTGACCAATGCCAGCGACCTGCAGATCAAGATGGCCCAAGGCGCCAAGCCGGGGGAGGGCGGCCAGCTGCCGGGTCAGAAGGTGTATCCGTGGATAGCCAGGACTCGGCACTCCACGCCTGGCGTGGGACTAATCTCGCCACCCCCGCACCACGACATCTACTCAATCGAGGATCTCAAGCAGCTGATCCACGACTTGAAGTGCTCCAACCCGTCGGCGCGGGTGCATGTCAAGCTGGTCGCGGAGGTTGGTGTCGGTACGGTCGCTGCCGGTGTCGCCAAGGCCAAGGCCGATGTGGTGCTGATCTCCGGCCATGACGGCGGCACGGGTGCAGCTCCGCTGACCTCGCTGAAGCATGCCGGCGGCCCATGGGAGCTCGGTCTCGCCGAGACGCAGCAGACACTGTTGCTCAATGGGCTGCGCGATCGGATCGTGGTGCAGGTCGACGGGCAGCTAAAGACAGGCCGCGACGTGATCATCGGCGCACTGCTGGGGGCCGAGGAGTTCGGTTTCGCCACGGCACCGTTGGTTGTCAGCGGCTGCATCATGATGCGGGTCTGTCATCTTGACACCTGCCCGGTTGGGGTGGCGACGCAGAACACCGAGCTACGTGCGAAGTTCTCCGGCAAGCCGGAGTTCGTGATCAACTTCTTCGAGTTCATTGCCGAGGAGGTTCGCGAACACCTTGCAGCGTTGGGTTTCCGGTCCCTCGATGAGGCGATCGGCCACGTCGAGGCACTCGACACGACGAAGGCGGAGGCGCACTGGAAGGCGCACGGGCTGAATCTCCGGCCGATCTTGCACAAGCCGGAGCTCCCCGAGGGAACGGTGCTGCACAACGTTACGGTCCAAGATCACGGGATAGCTGAGGCGCTGGACCAGGAGTTGATCAGGATCTGCCGGCCGGCGCTGGAGACCGGTGAGGCCATTCGCGCCTCAATCCCGATCCGCAACGTCGATCGTACGGTCGGAACGATCTTGGGTCATGAGGTCACCAAGGCCACCCGAGGTGAGGGTCTCCCGGACGGCACGATCGACATCACCTTCGAAGGCTCGGCCGGCCAGAGCTTTGGCGCCTTCCTACCGGCCGGCATCACGCTGCGGTTGGAAGGCGACAGCAACGACTACCTGGCTAAGGGACTTTCCGGAGGCCGCATCGTGGTGCGGCCATCTCGTACGGCCCGCTTCGTCGCGGCAGACAACATCATCGCCGGCAATGTGATCGCCTACGGCGCTACGGCGGGGGAGCTGTTCATCCGTGGCCAGGTCGGCGAGCGGTTCTGCGTCCGGAACTCCGGTGCGACCGCTGTTGTCGAGGGCCTGGGCGATCACGGTTGTGAGTACATGACCGGCGGCGTGGCCGTGGTGCTTGGCAAGACCGGAAGGAACGTCGCGGCCGGCATGTCGGGTGGCATCGGCTACTTCCTCGATCTGGACCCGACGCTATTGAACACCGAGATGGTCGACGCGTTGGTGCCGTCGGATGCCGATCTTGAGCTGCTGAAGAAGCTGATCATCCAGCATCGTGAGGAGACTGGGTCCGATGTCGCCGAGTCGTTGCTTGCTGATTGGCGGGCGTCCGCCAGACGCTTCACCAAGGTGCTGCCGCGCGACTTCGCGCGGGTCATTGCCGCGCGCCAGCAGGGTGAGTCAGAGGGGCTCGATGAGGCAATGATCACCAGCAAGATGATGGAAGCCGCTCATGGCTGAGCTCGTCGCGCCGGTGGTCCACCGTTTGGGCCGATCAGCGAAACGCCGTGGCCGGGCTTTGCCGTTAGGTGCGGTCGGTGCCGGGCAGGATTTCATGCATCTTAGGTTTCGCCGATCGGCCCAAACGGCGGAGCACCGTCGCTCCTCTCCAGCTGAAGGGATTTGAGGATGGCTGATCCGAGGGGCTTCATGACGACTCCAAGACGGGTTGCGACGCGGCGGCCGGTGGCGGAGCGGATTCACGATTGGAAAGAGGTCTATCCGGGTTCGCCGGGGCGGGCCGTGCTGCCGATCATCTCCGAGCAGGCGGGACGGTGCATGGACTGCGGCATCCCGTTCTGCCATACGGGCTGCCCGTTGGGCAATCTCATTCCGGAGTGGAACGACCTGGTGTGGCGCAGCGATTGGGACGAAGCGCTGGAGCGGTTGCACGCCACCAACAACTTCCCGGAGTTCACGGGCCGGCTATGCCCGGCGCCATGCGAGACCTCTTGTGTGGTGGGTATCAACCGCGAACCCGTGACGATCAAGAACGTCGAGGTCGCGATCATCGACAAGGGCTGGGATGAGCGTCGGGTCACGCCACAACCACCCGAATGGCATACCGGCAAGAGGGTGGCGGTTGTCGGTTCGGGGCCGGCCGGGCTCGCAGCCGCCCAGCAGCTCACTCGTGCCGGGCACACCGTGGTTGTCTACGAGCGGGCTGACGCGCCCGGCGGGCTGATGCGCTTTGGTATTCCCGAGTTCAAGATGGAGAAGTCGGTGCTGGACCGCCGCATCGAGCAGATGGAGGATGAGGGCACGAACTTCCGTTGTGGCGTCGAGGTTGGGGTCAAGATCACGGGGAGTGAGCTCAGGGAGCGCTACGACGCCATCGTGCTGGCCGTAGGATCCACCATCGGGCGGGAGCTGCCGGTGCCGGGGCGCGAACTCGATGGCATTCATCAGGCGATGGAGTACCTGCCGCAAGCCAACCGCGTAGCGCTGGGACGCCAGGTCGAGGACCAGATCACCGCCAAAGACAAGCACGTGGTGATCATCGGTGGCGGTGACACCGGTGCTGACTGCCTCGGTACGGCGATCCGGCAGCAGCCGAAGTCGATCGTGCAACTGGAGATCATGCCGACCCCGCCTGACGAGCGCCCGGAGCACCAGCCCTGGCCGACGTACCCGATGATCTATCGGGTGTCCTCCGCCCACGAGGAAGCGGGGGAGCGGGTCTACTCGGTCTCGACATCGGAGTTCATCGGCGATTACGACGACAACGTGGCCTCGCTGCGCCTGTCGGAAGTGAGGTTCGAGGGAGGCAAGATCATCCCCGTCGAAGGGACCGAAAAGGAGATTCCGGCCGAGCTGGTCCTCCTTGCGATGGGCTTCGTTGGGCCGGAGAAGGACACCGTCATCTCCCAGCTGGGAGTCTCCCTTGATGAGCGCGGCAATGTGGCGCGGGACAAGAACTATGCCACCGATGTGGACGGTGTTTTCGTCTGCGGCGATGCCGGTCGCGGCCAGTCGTTGATCGTCTGGGCGATCGCCGAGGGCCGTGCTTGCGCCGCGGGAGTCGATGAATTTCTGTCCGGCTCCACCAAGCTGCCGCGGCCGATCCCGCCTACAGCTCGGCAAATGATGGTCTGAACGTTAGTCACCATTCGGGGCGTTGCTAGCATTGCTGTCAGAGGTGATGGCAGTGACAGCAATCAGTATTCGCAATCTTGATCCTGACGTGAAAGCGAGATTGCGTGTCCGTGCGGCAGAACATGGCCGATCCATGGAAGCAGAGATTCGCGCCATCCTCGTTGACGCGGTAAACGAGCGGCCCATGGGCCTGTTTGACGCGATCCGAACGATCAGCCTCGAGCATGGCGGCGTCGACCTTGACCTGCGTAGGAAGCGCCGGCGGCAGCGTGCAGTTGATTTCACGTGATCATCCTCGACACGAACGTCACCAGCGAGCTCATGAGGGCACGGCCGGATCCGGCGGTCACAGCGTGGCTTGCCACCCAACCGCCGATCGAGTTGTTCTCGACGGTGATCACCGTTGCCGAGATCAGCTACGGACTGGAGCGACTTCCTCGGGGGCGTCGACGCAGATCGTTGGAGCAGTCCTACCAGTCACTCTTCGTCGGCATGGCCGATCATGTATTGCCGTTTGACGTTGAAGCGGCGCTGCTGTACGGCCCGCTCGTGGCCACAAAGGAACAGGCCGGAATTGCGATGGACCCTATGGACGCACAAATGGCTTGCATCGCAGCATGTCGCGGGGCCATGATCGCGACCCGTAATAAGCGGGACTTCGCAGATTGCGGGGTGCGACTAGTCAACCCCTGGCGCCGCGCGGAGTAGCGAAACTGTCGGAAGATTGCGTGCCGCTGTGTCGACGAGTTGGTCGATCGTGCAGCGGCCGAGCCGCAGCGCAGAGACCCATCAGCACCAGATCGAGTACGCCGAGGTCGCGAGCAGCTGCCACCAGGGTCTCGGCGGGCGTCAGCCGGATGCCGGACACCAGCTCGGAAGGTATGCGCGAGGGACGGCGGCTGACCAGCAAGCCTGATCGGTGCGGGCACGGATCGCCCTCGCCCTTGCGTTCTATCTGCTTGTGCGACGCCGGTCCTCAATCGATGCGCTCCGCGTTGAAACGATAGCCCCGCTTCATGATCGTCGTGATCAGTCCGGGCACATCAAGCGCGCGCCGCAGCCGGCTCATCGCCATGTGCAGAGCATGCTCATCGGGAGTGTCCGGAAGGCGGGCGATCAGCTCCTGGCGCGAGAGCACTGAGTTGCTGGATGCCAAGGCGACAAGGAGTGCCAACGCACTCGGTCCCAGGGAGATTCGCCGATCATTGACCCAGACCTGGTGCCCCCGCAGCTCAATGATTACCCCGTCTCTTTGGAACCGCTGGATGTGGCGCTGGGTCAGCTCTTCGGTCACCAGGCGAACCAGCGCTCCGAGCCGGTACCGGTCGGGGACCAAAGGGTCGATGCCCGCCTCGCGCAGCGGCTCTGCCGTCACCGGCCCAACCGCAGCACTCGCCACGTAATCCGAATGAGCCTGGACGAACTCCCGACGTACGCCCAACGCCTCGGCAGCCTCAAGCGTGGCTGCGGCCGCTGGCGCGCTGGTGAACGTCAAGGCCTCGAGTTGTCGCTGGCATGCTGCTCTGATCAGTCGGGCCAGTCGGTCGGGAGGATTCGATTGCACCCAGCGATACGGGGTTACAGTCATCACACAGTCGCTGATCTCCGCCAGTCGAGTCAGCGCGATCTCGTCGGTGTACCCGTGGAGCTGGACGGCCACTCGGCGACCAGGCCGCTGGGCGGCGATCACCGCGTCCACCAGCGACGCCGTGGTGTCCAGGTCGCTGGTTTGAACGTCGAGCAGGCCTGCAGCGCGTACGGCGCCGTGCGCCTTTGGCCCACGTGCGAAGATTCGCGCCGCCTCCAAGGCGGCGGTGAGTTCCGCGCCCAGACCTGCGGCATCGGCGACCTCGAGCCACCGGCGCATCCCATAGCCCGTCGTCACCAGCACCACGTCTGGCCGGGCGGCGATCAGCCTCCGGGTTTCGATGATCAGCGAGTCGTCCTGGTCATTGGGCACGATTGTCAGTGCTGGGGCGTGTAGCACCTGGGCGCCGCGGCGTTCCAGGGCGGCGATCAGGTCAGCCGATCGACGATCGGAGGTGACGCCGATCCGGAACCCGCGGAGCACGTCGGCCGGCAGGCGTGCAGCTGGATCCATAGTCAAGAGTCGTCCATTTATCAGGAGGCACGCGCCCGAGCCGACAGCGACCGGTGACCGAAGGCGTCGATCACCTCGGCGGAATGGACGTACTGAGGCGCGACCGCTACCACGTCGCCGATCACCACCACGGCAGGCGCGCAGATGTCCAGCCGGCGAACTTCCGCGGGCAGCCTGCCGACCGGGCTCATGGCACTGCGCTGGGCATCCGAGAAGCCGCGTTCGATCGCGGCAGCTGGTGTCGCGGGGTCCAACCCGGCACGGCACAGGCCCGCGACGATCTGGGTCAGGTTGTTCATTCCCATCAAGATCACGATCGTGCCACCGAGCCGAACCAATCCCTCCAGCTCTCGAGGGTCCGGAGGAGTGTGGCCGGAGATGACGGTGAACGACTTGCTGACACCGCGATGCGTGACCGGAATACTGCTGGCTGCAGGTACCGCAACCGCACTGGACACTCCGGGCAGGACGTGTACTGGTACGCCGGCGAGGACACAGGCCTGCATCTCCTCACCGCCCCGGCCGAAGACGAAGGGGTCGCCACCTTTGAGGCGGACCACGGACTCGCCGCGTTTCGCGCGCGTGGTCATCAAATGCTCAATGGTGCGTTGCGGGATCGGATGGTGATAGGGAGACTTTCCGACATCGATCAGCTCCACGCCGGGGGCGATCTCGGCCAGGTCCTCAGTTGGGGCGAGCCGGTCGTAAAGGATCACGTCTGCTTGCCGCAGTGCATCGCATGCCTCAAGTGTCAGCAGCCCCGTGCGTCCTGGCCCGCCGCCGACCAGGGTGACCTGGCCACCGCCGGGAGCCGGAGCCTCGTTGATCATCAGCAAGTGCAGATGGGCCACCAACTCGCTGATCCGGTCACGCAAGGCCAGCGAGAGGCCCACGTCAACGACGAGCCACGCCGGTCCGATGAGGCGCAGCAGGCCGGCGGTGTCAGTTGCCTCCGGCTGCATCGCATACCGCACGGTGCTGGTCCGTTCGGCAGCCGCCGGAAGCGGGCCACGGGTCGCCAACGTGACCGCGGCGCCGCTGCTGATGAAGCGGCGCAACGCCTGCCGAGCACCGAGCACGTCCCCGAAGATCACCACCTTGCGGCCTTCGGGATCAAGATCAATCTGCATGTAGCTCACCGACCCGCCGAAAGTGTCGAGTATTGACCAAGCCTGAATACGACCCTATGAATTCCCCATTACCTCGCGGTTTCTCGCAGGTAACCGTGAGTCATTGCTGGCTCACCCGATGGGCGCGCCACCGTGAGGCCGCCGTAACGGGATCGAAACGCGCGCCCGGCTGGGCATCGGAATCACGGAACCTCACATGCGGATCAATCGGATGTGAGCGATCAGTGAGCTTCCCGTAACGCGTCCAGCAGCCCCTCGTAACAGCGTCTGCCCACGATAGAGAAGGTGAGCGCCACCCCTACCCTCACGCACTGCCCCTATTGCTCGCTGCAGTGCGGTGTCTCGATGGTGGCTGGGGACCGCCCTGCATCTCTTCAACCACAGCACGACTTTCCTACCAACCTCGGCGGATTGTGCTCCAAGGGCTGGACAGCCGCGACGCTTCTTGATCACCCTCAGCGGCTGCTGACGCCGCTGGTGCGGAGCGTGCCCGGCGATCGGACCAGCGAGTTTCGCGCCGCCTCCTGGGACGAGGCGCTTACCTGGGTTGTCTCCAAGATCACTGCGCTGCAGACCGCCGACGGCCCCGATGCGATCGGATGCTTCGGTGGTGGCGGCCTCACCAACGAGAAGGCGTACGCGTTCGGCAAGTTTGCCAGGGTCGCGCTGCGGTCATCGATGATCGACTACAACGGGCGCTTCTGCATGTCATCGGCCGCGACGGCGGCCAACCGAGCGTTCGGAATCGACCGCGGATTGCCCTTCCCGCTGGCCGACATCGCCGAAGCCGGGACCATCCTGCTTGTCGGATCCAACCCAGCCGAGACGATGCCACCGGCAATGCAGTTCTTCGATGCTGGCCGGGCCGCCGGTGCCACCCATATCGTCGTCGACCCGCGCAGAACGGCAACGGCGCACGGTTCCACCCGGCATCTGGCCCCATGGCCGGGTACCGACTTGGCGTTGGCGAACGGTCTACTCCATCTGCTGATCAAACGAGACCTGGTGAATCGGGACTACATCGCGGCTCGCACCAAGGGCTTTCCTGCGGTGCAAGCCAGTGTTGCCTCCTACTGGCCGGACCGTGTGGAAAGGATCACTGGCGTCCCGGTCGCCGAACTCTACGAGACCGTCGAAGCCCTTGCCTCGGCCGAGACGGCGATGATCTTGACCGCTAGAGGTGCCGAACAGCACAGCTCGGGTACGGACACGGCGCAGGCCTACATCAACCTGGCATTGGCCTTGGGCCTGCCCGGCAAGCCGGGTTCGGGCTACGGAACGATCACCGGCCAGGGCAATGGCCAAGGCGGCCGAGAACACGGTCAAAAGGCTGACCAGCTGCCCGGCTATCGCAAGCTGGCTGACCCGGCCGACCGGGCGTATGTCGCAGGTGTGTGGGGCATAGATCCCTCCGAGCTTCCACAGCCGGGGCTTTCCGCGTTCGAGATGTTGGACCGGATGGACAAGCCCGGCGGCACACGCGGGCTGCTCGTGCTGGCCTCCAATATCGCCGTGTCGGCACCGGACGTGAACCGGGTTATCGACAGGCTAGGTGCCCTGGACCTCCTGGTGGTCTCCGACATCTTCCTGTCCGAGACCGCCGCGCTTGCCGACGTCGTGCTGCCGACTGCCCAGTGGGCTGAGGAGCAGGGCACGATGACCAACCTCGAGGGCCGGGTGATTCGCCGCCGCCAGGCCCTGCCACCCCCGGCCGGCGTCTATGACGACCTGTGGCTGATCAAGGAACTGGCCGACAGGCTTGGTCGAGGCCGCTTCTTCTCGGCCGATCCGGGCGAGGTCTTCGCCGAACTGCGGCTCGCCAGCGCTGGTGGCATCGCGGACTACGCAGGCATCAGCTACGAACGGATCGATGCCGAGCAGGGTGTCTTCTGGCCGTGCCCCAGTGAAGATCATCCAGGTACGCCGAGGCTGTTCACCGATGATTTCCCGACCCCGGACGGGCGGGCCAACTTCATCCGCGTCGAGCATCACGAACCGGACGAGCGCCCTAACCACGACTACCCCTACGTGCTGACCACGGGCCGGCTGATGGCCCAGTACCAGAGCGGCGCCCAGACCCGCCGGGTGCCAAGCCCGTCCCAGTCCCAGGTGCAGCCCGAGGCGCAGTTGCACCCCGACCTCGCTCGTCGCCTGAACATTGGCAACGCCGACATTGTTCAGATCAGCACCCCCCGTGGCAGCGCCGCCTTCCGGGCTTCGATCAGCACCGACATCCGACAGGACGTGGTTTTCGTCCCTTTCCATTGGGGCGGCGCCTCAGCCGCCAACGCACTTACCAACCCGGCGCTGGATCCCTACTCGCGGATGCCGGCCTTCAAGGTTTGCGCGGCCGCCGTACGGCGGATCGGGTCGCCTGACGATCTTCACCTGCTCAGTCGGGCGCCGTCCACGCGGGCGCGCGAGCGCCACACAAATAGGGGGAAGGACCCTAAAATGATCACTCAGAACCGTTTCCTGCAAGGCATCTACGCCTTCGAGGGTGCAGGGCTGGACAAGCCGGTCTCGATCAACACTGACCTCAGCTACTTGGTTCCCGACGGGGTGATCAGCCAAGCACTCTACTTTCGCGGCGGCAACACGACCGATGAGCTGATCACTGTTGTCCTGATGCGCGACGGCGTACCGATGCGGTACTTCCCGATCGGAGCCAGAAGCGATGTGCATGTGCCGCTGCGAGTGGTGGAGGACATCGAAGGCGGATCGGTGGTGGAGCTGCAGCTCGTCGCGCCGCTCGGCCTGTCCGGTCACCTTGTCGTCGATCTTGGGCTGGTGGAGCACTGATGACGACACTCATCGAACGCCCAGCTGAGACAGGGGCGGAATACCACAACCGGCGTCGGCTCGTGGTGATCGGCAACGGCATGGCAGGTGCCCGCGTCGTCGAGGAGATCCTCGCGCGTGGCGGGGCGGGGCAGTTCTCGATCACGATGTTCGGCGACGAGCCGTACGGGAACTACAACCGGATCATGCTGAGTCACGTGCTCTCAGGTGAGGAGTCGCAGGACGACATCTTTTTGAACTCGCTGGAGTGGTACATCGAGAACGGCATCCTGCTGCACGCCGGAGTCCGCGTACAGCGCATCGATCGCTTCGCCCAGATGGTGTTCTCCGATGACGGGCAGATCACGCCGTACGACGAGTTGATCATTGCGACAGGTAGCCGGTCCTTCGTGCCGCCGATGGATGGCCTCTACACGCCCGACGGCTTGCTACTTCCTGGCGTGTTCGCCTTCCGGACTATCGACGACACCCGCGGCATGATCGACTACGTCACTCGTGATGATCACCGTCGCGCCGTGGTGATCGGCGGCGGCCTGCTCGGATTGGAGGCAGCGCGGGGTTTGCAGGGTCACGGAATCGACGTCGACGTCGTCCACTCCGGACGCTGGCTGATGAATGCCCAGCTTGGGCGCGAAGGCGGGGAAGTGCTCCGCCGCAGCATGGCCGAGCTCGGCATCGGCATCTTCACCAACAACCGGGCAACCACGATCTGGGGTCCCGACAAGGTCCAAGGCGTGCGGCTGCGGGACGAGACCGAGATCGACTGCGACCTCGTCGTGGTGGCAGCCGGCATCAGGCCGAACACCGACGTCGCGACGACGAGCGGGTTCACCGTCGAGCGGGCGATCGTGGTCGACGACCAGATGCGCACCGTCGACGACGACCACGTCTTCGCCGTAGGGGAGTGTGTGCAACATCGCGGCGAGGTCTACGGCCTGGTGGCTCCGCTCTGGGAGCAGGCCGTCGTGTTGGCCGACGTGATCACCGGCAATAACCCGCAGGCGGCGTACCTCGGTTCCCGCACGGCAACCAAGCTCAAGGTGGCCGGCGTCGAGGTGGCCGCGATGGGGTTGACCGAACCGGAGCGCGATACCGATGAGCACATCGTCTTCTCCGAGCCAAAGCGGGGCGTGTTCAAGTCAGTCGTGATCCGCGACGGCAAGATCGTCGGCGCGACTCTGCTCGGCGACAGCGAGAAGCTGGCTTTCCTGCAGCAGGCCTTCGATCGTGGCCTGCCGCTGCCGGAAGAGCGGGTGGAGCTGCTGTTCGACCTTGGCGGCCCTCCCGCAGAAGTCGGAGTGGCCGAGCTCGCCGATGACGCGCAGATCTGCAACTGCAACGGCGTCTGCAAGTCCACCATCGTGGACACCGTCAAAGGAGGATGCAAGACGGTTTCCGGTGTCATGGACGCCACCCGAGCTGGAAAAGGCTGTGGCTCGTGCAAGGGACTGGTCGCACAATTGGTCGAATACGCCGCCGGCGGCGCTCTTGAGGAGGACCCGGCGGCCCACTACTACGTGCCGGGCATCCCCATGGACAAGCCCGCATTGGTGCAAGCCATTCGCACGCAAAACCTCCGCTCCGTAGCAGAGGTCTTTGCAGCGCTTGCGCCGGACGGTGAGGAGGACGCCAAGTCGAAGATGGGCCTGGCATCGCTGCTCAAACTGATCTGGGGCGCTGATGCGCCGGATGATCGCGAAGGTCGCTTTATCAATGACCGGGTGCACGCCAACATCCAAAAGGACGGCACATTCTCCGTGGTCCCGCAGATGCGGGGCGGCGTCACAACTCCCGAGCAGCTGCGCCGCATTGCCGATGTCGCCGAGAAGTACGCGGTGCCGATGGTGAAGCTCACCGGCGGGCAACGGATCGACCTGCTCGGGATCAGGAAGGAGGATCTACCGCGCGTTTGGGACGACCTGGGAATGCCGTCAGGCTTCGCGTACGGCAAGTCCTTCAGAACCGTCAAGACCTGTGTAGGTCAGGAGTTCTGCCGCTTCGGGCTTGGTAACTCCACCAAGCTCGGCGTCGAGCTCGAAACTCGGATGCAGGGCATGGAATCCCCAGCGAAGATGAAGCTGTCGGTCTCGGGCTGTCCGCGAAACTGCGCCGAGTCATACGTCAAGGACCTCGGGATTGTTGCGATCGAGGGTGGCCGCTGGGAGATCTACATCGGCGGCGCGGCGGGGGCCCATGTCCGTAGGGGCGACCTGCTTGTCACTGTGGACGATGCGGAGACCGCCAAGAAGTTAACCGGGAGGTTTCTGCAGTACTACCGGGAAAACGCCAAATGGCTGGAGCGCACCTACGCGTTCGTGCCGCGAGTAGGACTCGATCACATCAAGGCCGTCGTGGTTGAGGACAGCGAGGGGATTGCCGAGCGGCTGGATGCCGCAGTCCAAGAGCACGTTGACAGCCACGTCGACCCATGGAGTCAACAAGGGGGCGACCCTGTGACGCCCGGTCAGTTCCGGACCTCACTTCCGCTGGAAGTGCTGCCCACAGTGTCGGCCGATCGAGCTGAACAATTGCTCGGCGGCGCCTGGTGAACGCCGCGATGATCACGGGCTCGGGGCCGGCCGCAGAGGCCCATGCGGCGGCCGGGGTCGCCTACCAGCTCGGCCCGGTCGACCAGATCCCGTACGGCGAAGGTCGCGCTTTTGCCGTCGGCGGCCACCAAATTGCGGTGTTCCGCAAGCGCGACGGCAGCCTTCGTGCGCTGTCCGCGGTATGCCCGCACAAGGGTGGACCCATCGCAGACGGCCAAACCGACAACAGAGTCGTACTCTGCCCGCTGCACATGAACGCTTTCGAGCTGGACACCGGATGCTCGACCACCGGCGCCGCACCGCTGCGGACCTATCCGGTGTATGTCGACGGCGGCGAGATCGTCGTCCACGTGTCGTGAGAGATCTCTTCTTCGGCCTAAGCCCATCGAAGCGCTCCTCAGAGGCCTACATCCGAACTGAGCCCGTCCACCGCTCCGACGAGCTCACCTCCACACCCGCACCACCACAACCAGGCAGGAATGATCATGAGCGATGTCAACATCACCACGACCGCCACAACCACAGCGGCCCGACGTCGCCTCGGTGGCCGCTGGATCGACGACTGGCGACCCGAAGACAGCGAGTTCTGGAACACGATCGGCAAGGCGGTCGCCCGCCGCAACCTGATCTACTCGGTTTTCAGCGAGCACATCGGGTTCTCCATCTGGAGCATCTGGTCTGTGTTGGTGCTCTTTCTCGGCAAGGACTATGGCTTCGATCCGGCCCAGAAGTTCCTGCTGACAGCGGCACCGACCTTGGTGGGCGCACTGCTACGGCTGCCGTACACCTTCGCCGTCGGAAAGTTCGGCGGCCGCAACTGGACGATCGTATCTGCGCTGCTGCTGCTCGTGCCGTGCATCTTGATCGCCATCGTGCTCAAGCCTGGTGTCTCGTTCAGCACGCTGTTGATCGTGTCGCTCTTCGCTGGTGTCGGCGGCGGCAACTTCGCCTCCTCGATGACCAACATCAACGCCTTCTACCCCTCGCGGCTCAAGGGCTGGGCGCTGGGAGTCAACGCCGGCGGCGGCAACCTGGGTGTACCTGCTGTGCAGCTCGTCGGCCTGTTGGTACTGGCGACTCTCGGCACCCAGCACCCCCGGACAGTGGTCGCCATCTACCTCCCCTTGATCATCCTCGCGGCGATCGGTGCGGCGGTGAAGATGGACAACCTGAGCGTGACTAGCAACAGCAAGGGTGCAATTCGCGAGGTAAGCCGGCATTCAGAGACCTGGATCATGTCGCTGCTCTACATCGGGACCTTCGGCTCGTTCATCGGGTTCGGGTTCGCCTTTGGCCAGGTGCTGCTGGTGCAATTCCCCGAGCAGTTCCCCCAGCCGGTCAAGGCTGCCGCGCTGACCTTCCTCGGTCCCTTGCTGGGCTCATTGATCCGTCCAGTCGGTGGCGCTTTGGCCGACCGATTCAAAGGCTCGGTGGTCACGTTCTACAACTTCATCGCCATGGCGGTCGGTGCGCTGATCGTGCTGGGAGCCTCTCAGCGCAAGTCGCTGCCGGTGTTCGTCATTGGCTTCGTGATGCTGTTCATCTTCAGCGGGATTGGCAACGGGTCGACGTACAAGATGATCCCGGCGATCTTCCACGCCAAGGCGCAGCTTGAGGTCGGTGCTGGCCTTGACCTGGCAGAGGCTGATCATCGGGCGATTCAGCGCTCGGGTGCCTTGATCGGGTTGGCTGGCGCGATCGGGGCGCTAGGTGGCGTCATGGTCAACTTGGCCTTTCGGCAGTCCTTCCTCACCCTGAAGAACGGCGACGGCGCCTACATCGCTTTTATTGCGTTCTACGCCGTGTGCTGTCTGGTCACGTGGGTGGTCTTCAAACGGCGGCGCCCAGGGCGGCTGCTCGGCGTGTGATCGCGGGTGCTTGATCGCGAGACAACCCGGCAGTTGGTGCACACTCGACGCTTCAGACATTCAGATTCTCGAGCGGCGAACGGGAGGGCTGGAATGATGGCGATGTGGCTACCTACGTCGCCTTCCTGCGTGGAATCAACCTCGGCCCCAACAACAAGATCTCCATGCCAGCGCTGCGGGCCATGGCCGAAGATCTTGGCTATGCCGACGTCGCGACCTACATCAACAGTGGCAACTTGATCGTCAGTTCCACGAAGAAGGCCGCGACTGTGGAACGGGAGATTTCCACAGGGATCAAGGACAGCTTTGGACGCCAGATCGATGTCACAGTGCGTACGCCGGCCCAACTGAAGAAGATTCTGGCTGAGAATCCCTACCCGGACGGCAATCCGAGTCAGGTCACGGTCGCCTTCTTGACCAAGCCACCGCCGGCGGACGCAAAGCAGAACGTGGGCGAAATCGCGCAGGACTACGAACCCTTCAGCTTCGCCGGCCAGGAGGTCTATGTGCACTACTCGCAAGGCATTGGAAGGAGCAAGCTGGCCGAGAAGTTCAGTGCCGTCATCGGCGTCAGTTCGACGGTCCGCAACATCCGGACTATCGAGAAAGTGCTGGCGCTCTGCGGCGACTGACCTTCAGCCCCCAATCCCATTTGCGCTCTACGCTCACGGACTGTCAGAGGCGCGTCGCAGACTGGTAGAGGGATTCGGCGACTAATGTAGGCGCTTGCTGAGCTTCCCCACTCGCGCCCGCAAGGCGCGCGAGCAGCATGGTTCGATTTGGAGGTTGGTGCAGGTATGCCGGGAAGCACGCAGCCTGGGGACCGCTCATTCGTCCACCTGCACGTGCACTCGGAGTATTCGATGCTCGATGGGGCGGCCCGTGTGGCCGACCTCTTCTCCGGCTGCGAGCAGATGGGCATGCCAGCGATCGCGATCACCGACCACGGCAACACCTTCGGCGCGTACGAGTTCTACAAGGCCGGCAGGGCGTCGTCGGTTAAGCCGATCATCGGCATCGAGGCCTATCTCACCCCGAAGACTCACCGCTCCGAACGACGCCGAGTGCTCTGGGGTGACGGCGGCTCCGACGACGTCTCCGGGGGCGGAGCATTTACCCATCTGACCATGTGGGCCGAGAACACCCCCGGGATGCACAACCTGTTCCGGCTGAGCTCGCTGGCGTCGCTGGAGGGCTACTTCTACAAGCCCCGGGTGGATCGCGAACTACTCGCCCGCTACTCCGATGGACTGATCGCCACGACAGGTTGCCCGGGCGGAGAAGTACAGACCTACCTGCGGCTCGGCCGCTACCACGATGCGATCGCGAGCGCTGCCGAGTTCCGCGACCTGTTTGGCGCAGGCAACTACTTCGTGGAGCTCATGGACCATGGGCTGAGCATCGAAAATCGGGTGCGTGCTGACCTGCTCAAGATTGCGAAGGACTTGAAGCTGCCGCTGGTGGCGACAAACGACCTGCACTACACCCATCAATCCGACGCCGCCGCGCATGAGGTTCTGCTCTGCGTGCAGACCGGCTCGACCATGGCCGATGGGAATCGGTTCAAGTTCGAAGGCGACCAGCACTACCTCAAGTCGCCAGCCGAGATGCGCGCGCTGTTCGCTGAGCTCCCTGAGGCATGCGACAACACACTGGCGATCGCCGAGCGTTGCGATGTGTCCTTCACCGACGGCAACGGGACCTACATGCCGCGCTACCCGTGCCCGCAGGGGGAGACCGAGGATTCCTGGTTCGTGCACGAGGTCGAGGCCGGCCTGCATCGGCGCTATCCAGGCGAGATTCCCGACACGGTTCGCAACCAGGCCGACTTCGAGACCAGCGTGATCATTGCAATGGGCTTCGCCGGATACTTCTTGGTGGTTGCCGACTTCATCAACTGGGCGAAAGAGCACGGCATCCGCGTGGGGCCAGGCCGTGGCTCCGGGGCCGGCTCGATCGCTGCCTACGCAATGCGGATTACCGATCTTGATCCGCTCGCCCATGGACTGATCTTCGAGCGATTCCTCAATCCCGACCGCGTCTCGATGCCCGACTTCGACATCGACTTCGATGAGCGCCGGCGCGGCGAGGTGATCCGCTATGTCAGCGAGAAGTATGGCGAGGACCGGGTCAGCCAAATCGTCACGTACGGCACGATCAAGGCCAAGCAGGCCGTCAAGGATGCCTCTCGTGTCTTGGGCTACCCATTCGGCGTTGGCGAGAAGATCACCAAGGCGATGCCGTCGCCGGTGATGGGCAAGGATGTGCCGCTTGCCAAGCTCTTTGACCGCGAACATCCACGGTATGGAGAGGGCGGAGAGTTTCGAGCCCTCTACGAGGCCGACCCGGACGTCAAGACGGTGGTGGACACCGCCAAGGATCTGGAAGGTCTGAAGCGGCAGTGGGGGGTACACGCTGCCGGCGTGATCATGTCCAGTGCACCGCTGATCGACATCATCCCGATCATGCGCCGAGAGCAGGACGGCGCGATCATCACGCAGTTCGACTATCCGACGTGTGAGTCGCTGGGCCTGATGAAGATGGACTTTCTCGGGCTCCGCAATCTCACCGTGCTCGACGATGCGGTCGCCAACATCGCACTCAACCGCGGATTCACGCTCGTGCTGGAGGACCTGCCGCTCGACGACGCGGCCACGTACGCGCTGCTCGGGCGAGGGGAGACGCTTGGGGTCTTTCAGCTCGACGGCGGGCCGATGCGCTCCTTGCTGCGGCTGATGCGCCCAGACAACTTCGAGGACATTTCAGCGGTGCTGGCGCTCTATCGGCCCGGCCCGATGGGAGCCGACAGCCACACGAACTATGCGTTGCGGAAGAACAAGCGGCAGGAAATCACGCCGATCCACCCTGAACTGGCCGAGCCGCTCGCAGAGATCCTGGACACGACTCACGGGCTGATCGTCTATCAGGAGCAGGTCATGGCGATCGCCCAGAAGGTCGCCGGCTTCACCCTCAGCCACGCCGACAACATGCGGCGGGCGATGGGCAAAAAGAAAAAGGAGATCCTCGACGCCGAGTTCGTGCCGTTCTCCGAAGGCATGCAGGCGAATGGCTACTCTCCAGCCGCGATCAAAGCCCTCTGGGACACGTTGGTTCCGTTCTCCGACTACGCCTTCAACAAGGCCCACACCGCGGCGTACGGGATGGTCTCCTACTGGACTGCATACCTGAAGGCCAACTTCCCCGCAGAGTTCATGGCCGCACTCCTCACGTCGGTGGCCGACGACAAAGACAAGATGGCCGTGTACCTCAACGAGTGCCGTCGCATGGGAATCCAGGTGCTGCCGCCAGACGTCAACGAATCGGCAGCCAACTTCACTCCGGTCGGTGCCGACATCCGCTTCGGCCTGACCGCGGTACGCAACGTGGGGCACAACGTGGTCGACGGAATCGTTGCCGCTCGCGAAGCCCACGGCAAGGCCGTGAACTTCCACGGCTTCTTGGACCAGGTGCCGTTGGTGGTGTGCAACAAGCGGGTGATCGAGTCGTTGATCAAGGCGGGCGCCTTCGAGTCGATGGGGCATTCGCGGCGGGCCCTGATGACTATCTACGAGTCGGCGGTTGACGGGGTGCTCGATCTCAAGCGCAACGAGGCGAACGGCCAGGATGACCTGTTCGGCGAGCTCGCGGACACCGATCCGGTGCTGTCGGGCAGCGTTCCCGACCTGCCCGACTGGGACAAGCGAACCAAGCTGGCGTTCGAGCGTGAGATGCTCGGCCTCTATGTAAGTGATCATCCGCTCCAGGGCCTGGAGCACATCCTCGCCGCAGAGCGCGACATCGGTATCGGCGAGCTGCTCGCGGACGATGGTCCCCGAGAATGCACCGTGACCATCGCGGGCATGATCACCAACATCACCCGCAAGACCACGCGCCGCGGCGACATCTGGGCAGTGATCACCGTTGAGGATTTGGAGGCGTCGATCGAGGTCTTGCTGTTCCCGAAGGCGTACGAGATGGTGTCCACCGTGCTGGCCACCGACACAGTGGTCAAGATCAAGGGCAGAGTGAAGGCTGAGGATGATGCGGTGTCGCTGAACGCGTCCGAACTCAGCCTTCCTGATATCACCGAGACGCGCAACGAACCGGTGGTGATCTCGTTGTCGGCGGCGCGGTGCACGCCGCAGCTGGTGCAACAGCTCCGTGACGTGCTCGCGGCACATCCCGGTCTAACCGAGGTGCGGCTACGGCTCCGGTCCGCGGACAAGACGACCGTGATGAAGCTCGACGAACGGCTGAGAGTGACCCCATCGCCGCCGTTGATGGCCGACCTCAAGGCATTGCTGGGGCCGTCGTGTCTGGTGTCGTGACTGAATCTGCGCCCGTCCCGACCCAGCGCAGGTGGCGGCTGGTCGCTCGACTGACTGGGTTCGCGGCGGTCTCGCTGGGCCTGGGTGCTGCTGCTGGGGTGGTCTGGTGGTTGGTGGTGAAGCCTCCGGCCTACGAGCTGAACAGCAACGGGGGAGCCGCGACGTCCGAGCGCGGGCTAAGTCAATTCATCGCCGGCGACGCATGGTTCTGTGCAGTAGGTGTGGTAGTGGGCCTCCTGATCGGACTCGCGGCTTGGCGCTGGCTTCGTGATCTCGGCTGGTCTGTGGTGCTCGTGGTGTTGGTTTGCGCCACGGCCTCCGCCCTGACCTGCTGGCTGGTCGGATACCGACTCGGACCGGGTGATTTCTCGGCTCGGTTGGCCGCAGCTCAGCCAGGAGACCTGGTGCCGATTCCGCTCACGCTTCGGGCCTGGGCCTCGCTGCTCACGTGGCCGTTCTTCGCCATCATCCCGGTGCTGCTGGGCTCCTCTCTTGGCCGCGATGACGACGAGCCACGGCCGCTTTTCCGCCGGCGACGCTCAAGTAGCCAGGCGTAGCAAGGCGGTCACCGCAATCGCGACCAGGAACACCACGAGGAAACCGCGCCGCAGCAGCAGGGCGACGACCGCAGCGGCAACTCCGGCCAGAGTGCGCCAGTCCACCAGGTAGCGACCGCCGCCGTCGAAAAGCTCAATAGCCACCAACGCTGACAACATCGCAATAGGCAGGAACTGTGCCACCCGTTGCACCTTGGGATGGTTCAAGATCGACTCAGGGAGCGACATACCTGCCAGCTTGAGCAGGTAGGAGCCGACGGCCGCGATGACAAGTGCCAGCCACAGTGGAGTCACGAAGACTCCCGATCCTCGACGCGCTCAGCGTCTTCGCGACTCGGACGTAGCCCGGCAACGAGCGCCACGCTGGCCGCAGCGATCACCGGGATGCCAGGCGGTGTCAGCGGCACCAGCGCAAGCGCCACTGCTGCTCCGCCCAGCGCCACCCAACGCGCGTCCCGGCGCCGCAGCGAAGGCCAAAGTAGGGCCAAGAAAACGGCTGGAGCAGCAGCATCGAGCCCTACATCACTGGGGTTGACCGCGCGGCCAATAAGTGCGCCGGACAGGCTGCCGAATTGCCAGAGGGAGAACAAGATCAGCCCCGTCGCCCAAAAGGCATAGCGTCGGGCGCGAGGGGTGGCTTGGCTCACTGCCATCGCGGTTGTCTCGTCGATGACGAAGTGCGCGGTCCAAAGCCTGGCCAATCCTCGCGGGTGCAAGATCTCGGAGAGAGGTACGCCATAGAACGCATTGCGGACGCCCAGCAGCAGACTTGCCGGTACGGCTGCAAGGGGCGAACCGCCCGCTGTTGCCACGCCAACGAAGGCGAATTGTGATGCTCCAGTGAACATCACCAGGCTGAGCACCATGGTCTGGGCCAGAGTGAGTCCGGAGCCCACCGAGATCGCTCCGAAAGAGGCACCAAAAGCCATTGCGTAAAGGCCAATGCCGATTGCGGCCTTGAGGATGACGCCGCGTTCCGGCAGTGGCTCTTCCATGGACCTCCTCGGCAGACTAGCGGCGCTTGGACGAATGAGATATTAATCCGGCGGACCGGCTATTCCTTATCAAAGTCGGCGCACGGCGCCTGGGCCGTAGAATCTCTCCGTGCTTCGGGTGGTCAATCTCCGCGGCCGGCGGGCGGCCGGCCAGCCGCTGGATTACGCCGCCATTGTGCCTCGGGCTGATTTCGATGTAGCCGCCGCGACGGAGATCGTTCGGCCCATCTGCTCCGATGTCGCGCGTCGCGGGGCGGCTGCACTGGCTGACTACTCGATGCGTTTCGATCGAGTGCTTCCGGCCACCTTCCGAGTGCCGACGACAGCATTGGAGACCGCTGCTGCACGGCTGCACCCCGATCTGCGAAAGGCGTTCGCAACAGCGATCGAGCGCCGGCGCCGGGTCAGTGAGACCGAGCTTGGTGACAGTGGTGGCGAGGTCAGCGTGGCGCCCGGCGCAGTCGTTCGTCGTCGCATGATTCCGGTCAGCCGCGTCGGCTTGTACGTCCCGGGTGGGCTCGCGCCGCTGGCGTCGAGCGTGATCATGAATGTCGTCCCGGCCAAGGTGGCCGGCGTACCCTCCATCGCGCTCGCCTCGCCGCCGCACATCGAGTTCGGCGGCCTGCCACATCCCAACATCCTCGCGCTCTGTCACATCCTCGGTGTTGAGGAGGTCTATGCGGTCGGCGGGGCGCAGGCGATCGCAATGTTCGCCCATGGTGTGCCTGGCCTGTGCCGCCAGGTCGACTTGATCACCGGACCAGGCAACATCTACGTTGTCGCGGCAAAGCGGCTGCTCCGGGGCCGTGTCAGCATTGACGCCGAAGCAGGGCCCACCGAGATTGCGGTGCTTGCCGATGCGACGGCGGATCCGGTCCATGTGGCCGCGGATCTCATCTCCCAGGCCGAGCACGATCCGCTCGCGGCCGCGGTGTTGATCACTGACTCCGACGAGCTGGCCGAGGGCACCCAGGCAGAGCTCTCGGCTCAGGTGCCGGCGACCAAGCATGTGGAACGTATCGTCCAATCATTGGCTGGTCGCCAATCCGCCATCGTGATGGTGGACGACATAGAGCAAGGCATCGACGTGGCCAACGGCTACGCAGCAGAACACCTCGAGATCCAGACCGCCAACCCTGACCAGGTGGCGTCCATGATCACCAACGCAGGAGCGATCTTCGTCGGGCCCTGGTCGCCGGTTTCGCTGGGCGACTACTGCGCGGGAAGCACCCACGTGCTGCCGACGGGCGGGTGTGCCTGCCACTCCTCGGGACTCAACGTGCGGAGCTTCCTCAAGATGATGCACATCGTCAGCTACACCCAGGCTGCCTTCGCCGAGGTCGCCCGCAAGGTCGAGGTGTTTGCCGACGCCGAGGACCTACCCGCGCACGGGGCCGCAATGGCCCGGAGATTCTTCCCGTCGACGCGCGTGCAGTGATGTCGGGAGCCACCGCGAGTCCCGCGCTTGAGGAGCTTCCGCTTCGACCCGAGCTGGTTGGTGAGCGGCCGTACGGAGCGCCTCAGCTCGATGTCGCTGTCTGCTTGAACGTCAACGAAAATCCGTATCCGCCGAGCGAGCAGGTGATCAGCGAGATTGCGGCAGCCGTGGCCGAAGCCGGTCGCTCGATGAACCGCTACCCCGAGCGTGATGCGCTGGCGCTGCGTGGCGATCTGGCTCGTTACCTCGGCCACGGGTTGAGTGCCGAGCAGATCTGGGCGGCCAATGGCAGCAACGAGGTGATGCTGCACGTGCTGCTGGCGTTCGCCGGGCCGGGTCGGCGAGTGCTGTCGTTCGCGCCGACGTACTCGATGTACCCCGAGTACGCCCGCGACACGCACAGCGAGTGGTGCACCGTTCCCCGCCGCGACGACTTCACCGTCGACCCGGACGCCGCGGCGGCCGCAGTACTGCAAGCGCGACCGGATGTGGTGCTGATCACCAGCCCGAACAACCCCACCGGAACCGCCGTCAGCCTGGAAACCATTCAGGCCATTTGTGACGTCGCACCTGGTGTGGTCGTCATCGATGAGGCCTACTACGAGTTCGCGCGGATTGGGACTCCAAGCGCACTCGAGCTGCTTCCATACCACCCACGGCTGGCCGTCAGCCGGACGATGTCCAAGGCCTTCGCCTTCGCTGCCGGGCGGCTCGGCTACCTTGCGGCAGCCCCAGCATTCATCGAGGCGCTCCGCATCGTACGGCTGCCCTATCACCTCTCGGCGCTCACTCAGGCTGCCGCCCGGGTCGCCCTAGCGCATGCGCCGGAGATGTTGGCGAAGGTCGACCAACTGCGGCAGGCTCGTGACGATCTGGCGAGTTGGCTCGCCGGCCGGGGGCTGCAGGTTGCGGAATCAGACGCCAACTTCGTACTCTTCGGGCGGTTCGAGGATCGCCATGCGGTATGGCAGGCCCTGCTCGACCGCGGGGTGCTGATCCGGGAAACCGGGCCTGACGGCTGGCTGCGGGCATCCGCGGGCACCCCGACGGAGATGCAGGCCTTCAAAGATGCCCTGGTCGCCGTGCTCGGAACTGAAATCGACAAGGAGATTCGATGAGCGAGGCCCGTACCGCAAGCCTGGAACGACAAACCTCGGAGTCGAAGGTCAGCGTCAGTCTCAATCTCGATGGCACCGGTCGCGCCCAGATCTCGACGGGTGTGGGGTTCTTCGACCACATGCTGACGGCCTTCGCCACACATTCCCTGATCGATCTCGACGTGGAAAGCGCCGGAGACTTACAGATCGACGCCCACCATACGGTGGAGGACACCGCGATCGTGCTCGGCCAGGCACTCCGTTCTGCGCTGGGCGACAAACGGGGGATTCGGCGCTTCGGCAGTGCACTCGTGCCGCTGGACGAAGCGCTGGCGCAGGCGGTGGTCGACGTCTCCGGGCGACCCTACTGCGTACACACGGGGGAGCCGGCGGGACAGGAGTATGTGCTGATCGGCGGTTCCGAAGGGGCTGGGGGCGCTCCAGCCAGCGTTCCCTACAGCGGCTCGCTGACCCGCCACGTCATGGAAACGCTCGCCTTTCACGCCCAGATCTGCCTGCACCTGACGGTGATCTCCGGACGCGACCCGCACCACATCGTCGAGTGTCAGTTCAAGGCCTTGGCGCGGGCACTCCGCGACGCAGTTGCCAACGACCCACGAGTGGACGGCGTACCAAGCACCAAGGGAGCTCTGTGACGACAGTCGTCGTCCTCGACTACGGCTCAGGCAATATCCGCTCAGCGGAGCGGGCAGTCGCTCGAGCAGGCGCGGAAGTCATCGTGACCACCGACGCTCGGCTTGCGAGTGCTGCCAATGGCCTCGTCGTGCCCGGCGTCGGGGCGTTCGCCGCATGCATGGCCGGGTTGGCCGCCGTCGGTGGGCCAGAGATCATTGCCGCCCGTCGCACGAGCGGGCGACCGACGCTTGCCATCTGCGTCGGCCACCAGGTGCTGTTCGAGGCCGGCATCGAGCACGGACTGCGTTCCGAAGGTTGCGGCATCTGGCCCGGGCTCGTCGAACAACTGCACGCCGAGCGGCTGCCGCACATGGGCTGGAACACCATCGAGGCAGCCACTAGTAGCCACTTGTTCGCCGGTATCGAATCCGAGCGCTTCTATTTCGTGCACAGCTACGGCGTGCGTGCGCAAGCCCCGGCTCCCGAGCGGCGGATTACGTGGGCCGAACATGGTGGCGACCGGTTCGTGGCGGCGGTCGAGGACGGGCCGCTGTGGTCCACCCAGTTCCACCCCGAAAAGTCGGGTGACGCTGGAGCGCGCTTGATCGCCAACTGGGTCGCGACGTTGTGACGTGTCATGCTGCGAGCGTCGGCTTGCTGCGCAATGCGCGAGCAGCAGCTAGAAAGGGCTGATCGAGTGGTGAGCAAGACGCGGTGGCTCGACTACTGCCTGGCCAAGCCGGGCGCCTGGCGGGACGAGCCCTGGGACGGTGACGTCGTCGCCAAAGTGGGCGAGAAGATCTTTGCCTTTCTCGGCAGTGCCGAAGGCCAGACGGCCATCGGCTTGAAGTGTGGTGACCGCGAAACCGCCGACCTGTTGCTCGATCGCTATCAGGGTGCCGCCAGCAAGATGGCCTACATCGGCCAGCACGGCTGGAACACTTTCAGCCTCGATGGGACCATTCCGCCCGACGAGATCCGAGACCTGATCGACGCCTCGTACGACCTGATCGTTGCGAAGCTGCCGAAGTCCAAGCGTCCGGCGTAGCTCACGGCTGGCGATAGGGTCATCTGGTGCATTCGGCAAGTCCTTCACACGCTGCGGCCGGCGCCGACCGGCTGGTGCTGTTGCCCGCGGTCGACATCGCTGGGGGACAGGCGGTGCAGCTCGTCCAGGGGCGCGCCGGGTCGGAAAAGCGGTTCGGTGACCCGCGGGCTGCTGCCCAACGCTGGCAGGACGCGGGCGCGGAGTGGGTCCACTTGGTGGATCTGGATGCCGCCTTCGGACGGGGCAACAATGCTGAGATCGTGGCCGAGCTCACCTCGCACCTGCGGCTGAACGTCGAGCTGTCCGGGGGCATTCGGGACGACGAGTCGCTGGAGCGGGCACTGGCAACCGGGTGCGCTCGCGTGAACATCGGGACCGCCGCACTGGAACGACCTGAGTGGTGCGAGGAGATCATCGACCGCTACGGGGAGCGGATCGCCATTGGCCTGGATGTCCGAGGTAGCAAGCTCGCCGCCCGCGGCTGGACCCGGGAGGGCGGCGACCTCTACGAGACGCTGCATCGGCTGGACCGCGCAGGCTGTGCCCGATTCGTCGTAACCGACGTATCCGCCGACGGCATGCTTCGCGGCCCCAATCTCGAGCTGCTACGCCGGGTGTGTGAGGAGACCGATAAGCCGGTGATCGCCAGTGGCGGCATCTCCACGCTGGAAGACATCCTGGGTCTTACGGACATGATCGAGATCGGGGTGGAGGGTGCCATCATTGGCACTGCTCTCTACGTCGGCCGCTTCACCATTGAGGAGGCCCTCATGGCCGCTCAGCTGGGTAGCACCGCAAGAAGCAACTCCACATGACCGCCGCGACCGCCGCCACCGGACGCTCAGTTCAGCGGCTCGATGGCCGCCTCCGGGACTTGCTTGCCGGAAAGAAGATCGTGATGACCGGCGTCACGGGGTTCATCGGCGAGCAGCTCTTGTGGAAGATCCTGACCGAACTGCCCGAGACCAGGCCTTCGGTAGTCGTCCGCCGTAAGGGCTCGGCCAGTGCACGGGATCGGATGATCGCCGTGGTCAAGAAGTCGATCTTCGCTGAGGTTCGGCAGGAGGCTGGAGGCGCAGCGGAGCTACTCGACAGCAGGATTGAGATCATCGAGGGCGACCTGCCCAACGTCCCGCGACTGCCGTCCGATCTTGACATCGTGGTGCACTGCGCCGGTGATGTCTCCTTTGATCCGCCGATCGACCAAGCCTTCACGACGAACGTCATCGGCACCAAGGCGCTGCTGGATCGCATGCTCGAGGCGGTCACCGACGAGGCGGGAGAGCGACGCAAGGTCCCGCACTACGTGCACATCTCCACCGCGTACACGGCCGGCCGCCGGCGCGGCGCGATCCCCGAGGCGTCACACGTCTACGACATCGATTACGACGCCGAGACGGCTGCCGGCATTGCCATGCGGGATCTGATCGAGACGGAGTCACGTACCTCTGAGCAGCTCGCGAAGCTCCGCAAGGAGGCTGAGCGCGAGCACCGGCAGGCCGGTTTTCTGACCACCGCGGCCGACACCGAGCGTCGCCGAGTCGAGTGGGTCCAGGCCGAGTTGATCAAGGCCGGTACCGAGCGGGCCCGCTCGCTGGGCTGGACTGACGCCTACACCTTCACCAAGGCTCTCGGCGAACGGGTGGTAGCCGATGTTGGCAGGGACGTGCCCGTCTCGATCGTCCGACCAGCGATCGTGGAGTCCTCCTGGTTGCATCCGTATCCAGGCTGGATTGAGGGCTTCAAGATGGCGGAGCCGTTGATCTTGGCGTACGGGCGGGGCGAGCTTCCGGAGTTCCCCGCTACGCCGGAGGCGGTCGTCGACATCGTGCCCTGTGACCACGTGGTGAACGCCATTCTCGCGGTGTGCGCCACCGAACCCGAGATCGGGCACCCGGCGTACTACCACGTTAGCTCGGGCGCCCGGAATCCCCTGACTTTCAAGGACACCTACAGCTACATCCGCGCGTACTTTCTCGCCCACCCCTTCCAGGGCGGTCCACGCGGGGCAGCCCGGCTGCCGCAGTGGACGTTCCCGGGCGCCTCGTCAATCGAGCGACTGCTGTCTACATCAGAAAGCGCCCACAAGCTGGCGGAGCGCTTGTTAGCCCAGATGCCGCGCTCAGACCGGACTCGCAAGATCGCCAAGGACCTGGATCGCACTCGGGTGCGGCTGGATTTCCTGCGGCGCTATCACTCGCTCTACAAGGAGTACGCGCAGTCGGAGCTGCACTTCGTAGACGACAACACCCTTGCCCTCACCCGGGCGTTGCATCCTGATGATCAAGCGGCCTTCGCCTTCGACACTTCGGTTTTCGACTGGAAGACCTACATCCAGGAAGTACATTGTCCATCCATCACCGCGCCGGTCCGCCGGATGGACGCGATCCGTAGCAAGCGCGGCAATCGACCGACCACGATGAAGAACCTGGATAAGGACACCGCAGGCTCTGCGGCGCTGGCGATCTTCGACTTGGACGGCACGATCATGTCCACCAACGTCATCGAGCAATACTTCTGGGCTCGATTGCCGGAGCTCTCACTCACAGGTCAACTTGCCGAGGTGGGCCAGGTCATGCGGCGACTTCCCGCGTACCTGCGCGCCGAGCAACGAGATCGCGGCACCTTCCTACGCGCGGTCTACCGCCGCTATCGAGGCGCTGATCTCGCCGCCCTGGAGCGTTTTGTCGATACGTCGATGGCCCCCCACATCTTGAGCAGGCTCTCTCCTGAGGCCGTACGCAGGATTCGGGAACATCGCGCCGCCGGTCACACCACGATCCTCATCACTGGGGTGGTGCGGCCGCTGACTCGGCCGATCGAGCCCTTGTTCGACGTCATCGTTGCTGCCGAACTGGGGGTCGACGAGGAGGGCCGGTGCACCGGCTTTCTCACCGCGCCGCCGTTGGTCGGGGAGTCTCGGGCTGCGTGGCTCAAGCACTACGCGGCGCTGCACGAGGTCGACCTCGACCGTAGTTTCGCCTACGCCGACTCGCACTCCGATTTGCCGATGCTGGAAACTGTGGGCAATGCAGTGGCGGTCAGCCCCGACATCCCGCTAATGCGGGCCGCTCATCGCAACCAGTGGTCGGTGGTGGAGTGGAAGATCAAGCCGATCATGCCGCGCTGGACGCTTCCGACCTAAGGAGATTGGTAGATGGGCCGACCCGGTTTCGTCCTCGAGGTCGACGAACGCACTCCGCCGCTGCTTGTGCCGGACGGTGATCGTTTCCGCCTTGAGAGGTTTCCGCTGGGAACCCGGGTGATCTACCCTGCCGAGTCACTGTCCCCGGTGCCCGGCCTCGTCGAAGCGATCAACGCTGCACTCGACACACCGATCCAGTCAGAGCCACTCTCGGCATTGTTGGAACCGGCAACGCGGCTGACGATCGCCTTCGATGACATCGGGACTCCCACGCCGACGATGCGGCGACCTGATATCCGCGGAAAGGTGATCGAGGCCGTGTTGAGCCGGGCCGCAGCGGCTGGCGTCGACGACGTTGCTCTGGTCAGTGCAAACGGTGTGAACCGTCGGATGACTGCCGAAGAACTGCAGCACATCGTGGGCGAGCGCGTTTTCCGTTCCTTTTATGCCGATGGCCTGCTGACCAATCACGATGCTGAAGATGCCGAGAACCTGGCCAAGATTGGGAGCACCGAGGCCGGCGAGATCGCCATGAATGCGCGGGCCGCCGACTCCGACCTATTGATCTTCGTGCATCTCGTCGTCACACCGCCCGCCGGTGGCACGGCGGCGATCGCCGCAGGACTTGGCTCGACCGCTACGATCGGCCAGCTGTCAGGTCTCCGGGCTCAGGGGAGTAACGCCGCCGCCGAGATTGCGGACCTGGTTTCTTCGGCTGTGCACGTCTTCCAAATCGATGTCGTGCTCGACAACGACGTTTTCGCCTCGCCGTTGGAGTTCTTGGGCCACCGGGAGTGGGAATGGAGCCTCCGAGACCGGGCAACGTGGTTCGGCGTACGCCGGGGCCTGGAATGGGCTCCGCAGCGTGCACGACGTCGGCTGATGAGCCGCGCTGATGGCGATTACCACGCAACCCTGGTGACCGCGGGTGCGCCGGCCGCGGTGCAGGAGGCAAGCCGGGCCCAGATAACAGCGCAGCAGCTCGTCGAAGTGTCAACGCCGGCAGATGTCGGTGTGATCGGAGTGGGAGCGCATACCCCGTACAGCGTCGACTCGGTCACCAATCCGATTCTTGCGGCGTGGAGCGGACTCGCGGCGGCGTTCGGCTCCCATACCGGCACCCCGTTCGTCCGGCCGGATGGCGCCTTGATCGTGTATCACCCGCTTCATGCCGAGTTCTCGCCGCTGCACCATCCGTCGTACGTGGACTTCTTCACAGATGTGCTGACCGTCACCACGAACCCAGACCAGATCTCGGCCGATTACGAGGAGAAGTTCGCCAACGACTCCTGGTATGTCCATCTCTACCGCACAAGTCAGGCATTCCACGGCGTGCATCCGATCTATCTGTGGTACCGGATCGCAGCGGCCCAGCGACACTGCAGCGACATCGTGTGGGTGGGCGCTGACCGAGAGAGCGCTGCGCGGTTGGGTTTTCGCGCTGCATCCACCCTTGCTGACGCCCTCGAGATGGTGGCATCGACTGTCGGCCGCACACCCACGATCAGCTTTCTGCACACCCCGCCGCAAGTCCTGGTTGGCGTCAGATGAGGAACGGTCGGCGGGTGCGGCGAACGGGTTGGGCACGCTTGGCTCCCGTGCGGGCGCTGCGGGAGTTTGTTCAAGTTGTCGGTGTCAAGCCTGTGATGCGGAAGGAGCTGTCGGTCGAGGTCTACGGGCTCGATGAGTTCCGCCAGCTGAATGGCCCGGCCTTGCTCGTGGCCAATCACGCCTCGCACTTGGACACGGCCGTGCTGCTGTCGACCTTGCCGAGGAAACGCCGTCGCCACACTGCGGTGGGGATTGGGGCGGACTCTTTCTTCGACAGCTGGTGGCGGACTAGCGGGTCGGCGATCACCTTCAACACATTCCCGATCCAACAGAGCGGCGATGCGCTCAGCAGCACTCCGGCGAAGTTGCTGGCCGAGGGTTGGACGGTTGTGATCTTCCCCGAAGGCACCCGTTCCCGTGACGGATTCGTGGGCTCGTTCCAGACGGGCGCAGCGGAGCTGGCAGTCGAATGTCAGGTGCCGGTCATTCCGGTCGGGATCCTTGGGACGTACGCGGCGATGCCGCGGGGAAGCCACTGGCCGGTACCGGGACGTCCGCGAGTGAGCGTGCGGTATGGGCAGCCGATCATTCCGTTGCCCACTGAGACGCCCAGCGAGTTCGCGCCCAAGATCTTCGACGCAGTCAAGCAATTGCTGGCCGAGGATGCGGCCACCTGGTGGAGGACGCAGCGGGGCGCTGCGGATGTGCCTGAGCCGCCAGCGTCGAGCTGGCGGCGCATCTGGCAGCAGAGTGACTCACCAGTCAAAGGTGGCAAATCACCGGAGGTGCAGATCTGGCGTCACTGACGGCTTGCCCATACGCCGCGCTTGTGATCGCAAACGACCCGGAGTCACAGGCCGGTTAGGATTTCGGACATGTCCGGTCACTCCAAGTGGGCAACGACCAAGCACAAGAAGGCTGTGGTCGATGCCCGCCGCGGCAAGCTCTTCGCCAAGCTGATCAAGAACATCGAGGTGGCGGCCCGAGTCGGGGGTGGCGACCCAGGCGGCAACCCAACTCTCTACGACGCGATCCAGAAGGCGAAGAAGAACTCGGTTCCCAACGACAACATCGACCGGGCGGTCAAGCGCGGCTCGGGCGCCGAAGCTGGCGGTGCCGCCTACGAGACCCTGATGTATGAGGCGTACGGTCCAGCCGGCATCGCGTTGCTCATCGAGTGCCTCACCGACAATCGGAATCGCTCAGCATCAGACGTTCGGGTCGCAGTGACTCGGAATGGCGGGACGATGGCCGACGCGGGCTCGACTGCGCGAATGTTTACGCGAAAGGGCGTGGTCATCGTCGCCAAACAGCAAGACGGTCGCAGCCTCAGCGAAGATGATCTTCTGGAAGCGACTTTGGATGCCGGCCCTGAGGAGATCAACGACTTGAGTGACAGCTTCGAGATCATCACTGACCCAAGCAACACCGTGCCGGTACGCACCGCTGTGCAGCAGGCAGGGTTGGACTACGAGTCGGCCGAGGTCTCCTTCGTTCCCGAATACACCCAAGAGGTCGACGCCGCGACGGCCGAGAAGCTGCTGAAGATCATCGACGCGCTTGAGGACTCCGACGATGTCCAGAACGTGTATGCGAACTTTGACGCCTCCGACGAAGTGCTGGCGAGCATCAGCTAGCACTGGACGACACGACTAACACAGCAGATCGGGTACCCGCCGACAGCCGCCCAGAGCGGCTGCAACACTAGTTGCGAACGGACAGCGTGTCGCGGTCGCCATCGTCAGGGGTGCCACATAGGCTGCCGAACATCTGTTCGTTTATTGAGTGTTGAAGGGGGATCGCGTGGGCGATCCGGTCACGCGACGCCTAGGGGAACGCATGCGGGTGCTGGGTATCGACCCTGGCCTGACCAGGTGCGGGCTGGGCGTCGTCGACGGCGTTCCGGGCCGCCAGCCACTGTTGGTAGCCGTCGATGTCGTCCGTACTCCTGCGGAGCACGATGTCGCACGTCGCCTCCTGGCGATCGAAGAGACGATCGAAGACTGGGTTACCCGCTACCGGCCGACCGCGGTTGCCATCGAGCGTGTGTTTGCCCAGCACAATGTGCAGACGGTGATGGGTACCGCCCAGGCTGCTGGCGTGGCGATGCTCGTCTCCGCCAGGCATGGAATTCCGGTAAGTCTGCACACTCCAAGCGAAGTCAAGGCCTCGATCACCGGCTCCGGCCGTGCCCCCAAGGAACAGGTCGGCGCCATGGTGACCAAGATTCTCAAGCTCGAGGAAACGCCTAGGCCGCCTGACGCGGCGGATGCGCTGGCGTTGGCGATCTGTCACGTGTGGCGTGGTGGCACGACCGCTCGGCTGAACGCGGCAGTGGAGGCTGCGGCGGTGAAGGCCGAACGGCAGCGGAGTGCCTTCGGCAGGTCACATTCGCCTTGCAGGCGAGAGGCATGATCGCGCAGCTGACCGGCTTGGTCGCCCAGGTCGGACCTACGTCGGCCGTTATCGAGGTGGGCGGCTTCGGCATTCAGGCAGTCTGTAGCCCCAACACGGTTGCTGGGCTCCGGGTCGGTCAGCGGGCAACGCTGGCGACGTCGCTGATCGTTCGAGAGGACTCGCTCACGCTGTACGGCTTCGCCTCCGCCGATGAGCGGGAGTTCTTTGAGCTCTTGCTGACCGCGACTGGGGTCGGACCCAAGCTGGCGCAGGCCGCACTGGCCGTGCTCAGTCCCGACGAGCTACGCAACGCGATTGCGACCGAGAACCTGCTGCAGCTGTGCAAGGTGCCGGGAATCGGTCGCAAGGGCGCGCAACGCATGGTCATCGAGCTCAAGGACAAGATCAATGCGGTTAGCCATACCGAGGTTCCGGTACCCGCGGTCAGGTCATCCGCAGCGTGGCGCGCCCAAGTGACGCAGGGACTGCAGGGCCTGGGATGGTCGGCCAAGGATGCGGAGTCCGCCTGTGACGAGGTGGACCACCTGGCGCATGAAGACCCGCAGGTCAACGTTGCAGTTTTAATGCGGGCCGCGCTGCAAAGCCTGGCTCGAAAGTAGCGGTGTCCGGTGAGTCATGTGAGCGATGAGGACCTCGCGGGGCTCGTACGGCCCTACGCCGATCCCGGCGAGAGCGCGGCCGAATCGATGCTCCGCCCCAATAGCCTGGCCGAGTTCGAGGGGCAGCCGCGGGTCAGCGAGCAGCTCGGGCTGGTGCTCGAGGCGGCCCGGCACCGTGCGGGAGTATCTGACCACGTCTTGCTGTCCGGCCCGCCCGGCTTGGGCAAGACAACCCTGGCAATGATCATTGCCGGCGAGATGAATGCGCCGCTGCGGATCTCCAGCGGCCCCGCCATCCAGCATGCTGGAGACCTCGCCGCAATACTGTCCGGGCTCGTCCAAGGCGAGGTCTTCTTCCTGGATGAGATCCACCGGATGTCCCGCCCAGCCGAGGAAATGCTCTACCTCGCCATGGAGGACTTTCGGGTGGATGTTGTTGTCGGAAAGGGCCCCGGAGCAACCGCGATCCCCTTGGAAATCCCGCGGTTCACACTGGTTGGGGCGACCACCCGGGCTGGTCTACTGCCGGGCCCGTTGCGTGACCGCTTTGGCTTCACCGCTCAGCTCGACTTTTACGACGCCGTGGCATTGGAACACATCGTGCACCGCTCCGCAGAGCTGCTTGCCGTCCAGCTGGAGCCGGCTGGTGCCACCGAGATCGCCCGCCGCTCCCGCGGCACTCCGCGCATCGCCAACCGGCTGCTCCGGCGGGTACGTGACTACGCTCAGGTTCGAGCAGATGGCCGGGTGACGCAATCGATCGCCCAGGACGCGCTGGAGCTCTACGAGGTGGACGAGCTGGGTCTCGATCGCCTGGACCGCTCGGTACTTGACGCGATGTGCCGCCGGTTCGGTGGTGGTCCGGTCGGACTGTCCACGCTGGCCATTTCGGTCGGCGAGGAGCGGGAGACCGTCGAAGAGGTCGCGGAGCCGTTTCTGGTCCGGCAGGGCTTCCTAATGCGCACCCAGCGGGGCCGGGTCGCGACCTCGGCCGCCTGGCGTCACCTGGGCCTGGCACCTCCCAGTCCGTCACCAGGGGTCGCGGCCACGCCGGACCTCTTCGGCTGAGTCGCGCATAGCCGTTGATACTAGCCGCCGATACTGTCCTACGATGCGGCTTTTCGTCGCAGACTGGGTAGAGTACGGCGGTCGGTTTCTTTCAGCAAGGTCGCCAGACTGAGCAGTAGGAACAATTCATCGGTACTGCGCAAGTTGCGCAGCACCCTCACAAACGGATGCCGGAGCAATGCAGCAATACTCGACCCTGATCTTCATAGCCCTGCTTGTGGTGGCGTTCTACTTCTTGATCTTGCGGCCACAGCGCAAGCGCCAGCAGGCCTTGCAACAGACGATGAACTCAATCAGCCCTGGCAGCAGGGTGATGCTCGGCAGCGGCCTTTTCGGCACGGTCGTGTCGGTGGGGCCGAGACAAGCCGTGCTGGAGATCTCCCCTGGTGCCGAGGTCACGGTGCTGAAGCAGGCGATCTCAAAGGTCGTCACCGACGCTGACGAGGACCGCCTCGACGAGCTCGACGAGGAGGAAGACGAGACAGCTACTGAGCAGCCGATTGACCTTCCGAGCGAGCGGCCAATGGAGGCGCCGACGACGGCGACCAGCACCGAGCCCGCCGTCGAGCCTGACTCCTCACCTACCCCCCGCGACTCGTCATCGACCCCCAGCGACTCGAAGCCTCCGACCGCCGACTGAGCCTTCCCACAGCTAGGAAACACACGCGAGTGGCAACGACGACTGGTCACCCGGGCCGCACTCTGATTGTGCTGGCCGTGTTGGTGGCTGGACTGATCACCTTGCTGGCGGTCAGCGGGACCTGGACCCCGAAGCTCGGTCTCGACCTTCGGGGTGGTACCACCATCACCTTGACCGCAAGGAACACCACCGGTACTGGGACGGTGGACCCAAACAGCCTGCAGCTTGCCAAGACCATCATCCAAAGCCGTGTGGACAGCCTGGGTGTCGGCGAATCCGAAGTGACCACATCCGGCGACAACCAGATCATCGTCACTGTGCCGAATGTGCAGCAGGACGAGCTGGTCCGCCTTGTCGGGCAGACTGCGGTATTGCGGTTCCGGGCGGTGTACGCGGCCGAGCAGGTGCAACCGCCGGAGCCGGCACCAACCGCGACAAGCGAGCCCACCCAGGGGGCGACAGCGGCGCCGAGCGGCGAACCCACTGTTGGCCCGTCAGAGACTGCTGAGGCTCCGTCTGCCGAACCCAGCGCTCCAGCCGGTACGCAACCGAGCGGCGGCGGCAACAACAAGCCGCTGCCTGCCCTGCCGACCGCTCCACCGGTCCCGTTGGATAAAGCCTGCGTCGCGGCCGACGGCAAGGGGACTCCTCCCGACAAGGCGCTGAACTGGCAGCCCACTGAGGCCTGCCAGGCAGCATTCGCTGAATTCACATGTGAGACCAAGGTGACCGAGGTCGCCGACCAAGGCATGTTTGCCTGTAACCAGGAGAAGACCGAGAAGTACCTGCTCGGACCGACCTTGATCGAGGGGAACCAGCTGACGAAGGCCGTCGCCGGTATTCCGCAGAATAACGTCAACTGGGTGGTCAACCTGGAGTTCAACTCCGAGGGTGCGACGGCTTTCGAACAGGCCACGCGAGACATCTCGCAGAAGAGCGAACCGCAGAACCGCTTCGCCATCGTTTTGGACGGAGTTTCGATCTCGGCGCCGTCTGTCAACGAGCCCATCGCAGGCGGCCGCGCCGAAATCTCCGGCAACTTCACCCAGAAGAGCGCGACCGAGCTGGCCAACGTGCTGAAGTATGGCGCGCTGCCACTCGCCTTCGACGTCTCCGAGGTCAACAACGTATCCGCCACCCTTGGCGGGGACCAGCTTCGCGCCGGCATCATCGCGGGGATCATCGGCCTGATGCTGGTCATCGGCTACTGCTTCTTGTACTACCGCGGCCTTGGGATCGTTGTCGTTGCGTCGCTCGGCATCGCGGGGATCCTCACCTACGCCAGCATGGTGCTGCTCGGCAGCTCCGTCGGCTTCGCATTGAACCTTCCAGGTATCGCCGGCGCCATCGTGGCCATCGGAATCACCGCAGACAGCTTTGTCATCTTCTTTGAGCGGATCCGTGATGAGGTTCGCGAAGGCCGCAGTTTGCGCACGGCCGTCGAAACGGGCTGGCGGCGAGCACGGCAGACGATCTTGATCGCGGACACCGTCACCATGCTTTCGGCTTTGGTGTTGTTCGTGCTGGCAATCGGGTCGGTGAGAGGATTCGCTTTCACGCTTGGCCTCACCACGCTGATCGATGTCGTTGTGGTCTTCCTCTTCACCAAACCGCTGATGACTCTGCTCGCGCGAACCAAGTTCTTCGGCGGCGGTCACAGGCTCTCCGGCCTGGATCCTGAACACCTCGGCGTTCAGGCATTGCCAGGCTCCCGCTCCCGCCGGCCGGTCGTCGGGCGTCCGGCTGTGGTGAGCGAGGAAGGAGCCTGATGTCGAAGCTGAGCACAATCGGGCATCGCCTCTACACGGGCGAGGTTTCCTACGACTTCATTGGGCACCGTCGTCGCTGGTACATCCTGTCGGCCATCCTGATCGGCGTCTCGATCATCGCGCTGGCCTGGCGCGGACTGGACTTTGGCATCGAATTCAAAGGCGGTGCTGACTTCAAGGCGGCGACCACGGTCAACGCGCAGACCGTCGACTCGATGCGAGACGCGCTTCGCAATTCCGGTGTCCCCGATCTCGACGAAGCGACCGTCAACACGATCGGCAACAACCAGGTCAGGGTGCAAACCCGTACGCTCGACCCGACCGAAGAAGTGCCCAAGGTACGTGCCGCGATCGCGAACGAGGTGGGGATCAACCCGGATCAGGTTGCCTACAGTCTGATCGGCGCCTCATGGGGCGGCCAGATCACCGAGCGTGCACTGATTGCGCTGGCGGTATTCCTGGCACTGGTCGGGCTGGTCATCGGGATCTATTTCCGAGACGCCAAGATGTCGGCCGCCGCACTTGTCGCGCTGGTTCACGACCTGATCTTGACCATCGGAATCTACGCCCTTGTCGGTTTCACCGTGACGCCGGCCACATTGATTGGCGTGCTGACGATCCTCGGCTACTCGCTCTACGACACCGTCGTGGTCTTCGACAAGGTGCGCGAGAATGTCCGCGACATTCGCTCCAGTACGACGAGGACGTACTCCGAGGCTGCCAACCTTGCCGTCAACCAGGTGCTTGTCCGTTCCATCAACACCACGGTGATCGGCGTCCTGCCGGTTGCAGCCCTGCTGTTCACGGGCGCCGTGATCTTGGGTGAAGGCCCGCTGAAGGACCTCGCGCTGGCGCTGTTTGTCGGCATGGTGTCGGGCGCATACTCCTCGATCTTCATCGCAACCCCGCTCCTGGCCCAGATGAAGGAGCGGGAGCCTGACATGAAGAAGGTGGCAGCACGCGTCCGGGCGCGTCGTGCCAAGGAGAGCCAAAAGGATCGTGTGGTCGAGACGCCCAGTCCGGCGCCGGTCGCTCAGGCGAGCGCGAGTACGAGTACCACTGAGGTCTCTGAACCGAGCAACGCAGAACTGGATGAAGCCAGTTCGGCGGTCGGGAATGGCGCCAGGAAGGTCAGCGTGACCTTCAAGCCGGATGCACGACCACCTCGCGGCGGGGCGGCAAAGCGTTCCCAGCCGCAGAACAAACCCCGCAGCCAGCGGAAGAAGTAGGCACATGAGCCTGACCGAGCCGGCGCGCCGCGGGGACGGGTCGAAGGGGTCCTGGACGAACGACGCGCTGGTCAGCCTGCCCGCCCATACCTCGTCACCGGCAATGGAGTTGCTACGTCGCGGACTGCTGGCTGTGCTGTTATTGCTTATCGTGATCTTGCTGGTATGGGTTGACCGAGACTCGTACACCGACGACTATGACGGCCACGTCAATCTCATCGATGCGATCTACTACGCGACGGTAACAATCACCACCACTGGCTACGGCGACATCACACCCGTGGCACCGCATGCCCGGGTCTTGAGCGCGGTCATCGTCACGCCCTTGCGGATCGCGTTCCTGGTCTTGTTGGTCGGAACGACCCTCGAGGTGCTGGCACATCATGGCCGTCGCATCTTCAAAGACGCACGTTGGAGGAAAAGGATGCGAAATCACGTCGTGGTCGTGGGTTTTGGCACCAAGGGCAAGAGCGCCGTGGAGACCCTTCAGAACAACGGCCTGAACCCGACCCAAGTGGTCATCATCGACAGCCGGCCATCGGCAATCACCGATGCGAACGTTCGCGGCTATGCCGCGATCGAGGGTGACGCGACCCGGCGTGAGATCCTGCGTCGGGCCGAGATTATGAAGGCCCGTGAGGTGTTGATCACCGTCGATCGGGACGACTCTGCGATCCTCGTCATGCTCACGGTGCGCCAGCTGAACCCGAGTGCGCACGTGGTTGTTGCGGTCCGCGAAGACGACAATGCGTCGCTGCTGCGTCAGTCTGGGGCCAACGCTGTGGTGACCTCGTCGGAAGCGGTCGGACGGCTGCTCGGACTTTCGGCGGTGAGTCCCCACCTCGGCACGATCATTGAGGATTTGCTGTCCAGCAAGGAAGGCCTCGAGGTGTGGGAGCGGCCGGTGACCAAGGACGAGATCGGCCGTTCACCGGGTGAGGTTGAGGGGGAACGGGTGATTGCGGTAGTCCGCAACAAGACTCTGCGCCGCTTCTACGACCCCACCGTGGCCACACTCGAGGCAGGAGATCAGGTCGTCGTCGTTCGCCAGGCGGCGGAGGAGCTTGAGCAGCAGGCCATCAGCGCAAGTCGAAGGAATCGCGCGCAGCAGCAAAGCTGACAACGACCTGGCAGCGTCTGAAATCGCGCGCCGCCGCACGGATCCAGGCTGGCGCGCCGCTGTCCTGGACGAGCGAGCGAGCAGACATGTCTTTCGTCTGCGAGTGAGGAAGGCAGTGGCCTACAAGCGTCAGCCTCAGCGAGCGGAGCGAGCAATGTACAGAGAAGCGAGCGGAGGCGTTTCCTCGTTTTGATTGCTCGCTCCCGCTCGCTGCGGATCGCGCCGGGAAGCCGCCTTCTTTGTCGTCGCTCGCCGACGGAAAGCGTGTCGGCTCGCTCCTCCGCAGCACGGCGGCGCGCGATCCGGTGCGAGCGACGGCGGCGGCGGATTCTCGATGTTCGCGCCGCCGATCTGCAGGAGGAGATGGCGAAACAACGCTTTTCCGTTCCGCCAGATCCGACGAAGACGGCGGCTATCCAGCGAACATCGCCGCGAGCGGCAGCGAGCAATCAAACACAGCGCGATGCGCGAGCAGGTCACAAAAAGGGGCCGAGGGGCGACTTGTGCCGCAATAAGCAACCTGTTGTCTAGACTGGCATCCTGCTGAGGAGGAACGCGCTGTGAGCGATCACGGGGCGGCCATACGGTCGTCAATCCCTGAGGCCAGGCCGCCGGGGCCGAGAGGCCACGTCGCCCATGAGCCACGACGCGCCCTCATTCTGCCCGAGACCGAGGCCGATGACGCCGGCAGCGAGTCCAGTCCTAGCCTTCCAGGCCGAATTAGCGCCGGCGCGGAGCAGCAGCGGGTCAAGATGCGTCAACGAATCGCCCGCCTCGGTTCCACTCGACAACAGACCCCAGCGCTCGATCCGCTCTTCCGCATCATTCGCGCCAATCACCCCAAGGCCGACCTAGGACTCGTGGAGCGCGCGTACCGCAAAGCTGAGCGCCTGCATAACGGCCAGATGCGCAAGAGTGGGGATGCTTTCATTACGCATCCGCTCGCGGTGACGACCATCCTCGCGGAGCTGGGCATGACCGAGGCGACCCTGTGCGCGGCACTGCTCCACGACACGGTGGAAGACACCGACTACACACTCGCGCAACTGACCCACGACTTCGGCGAGGAGATCGCGCTGCTCGTGGACGGCTGCACCAAGCTGGACAAGGTCAAGTACGGCGAATCGGCCAAGTCGGAGACGATCCGCAAGATGGTCGTCGCGATGAGCAGGGACATCCGGGTGCTGGTGATCAAGCTCGCGGACCGGCTGCACAACATGCGGACACTGCACTACCTGCGTCCGGATAAGCAGTCGCGGATCGCCGCGGAGACGTTGGAGATCTTCGCCCCGCTGGCGCATCGGCTCGGCATGAACACCATCAAGTGGGAGCTGGAGGACCTTTCGTTCGGCACCTTGTATCCCAAGGTTTACGACGAGATCATTCGACTGGTAGCCGAGGCTGCGCCGAGCCGTGATCAGTACCTCTCGCGGGTCATCGATCAGGTGCAGGCCGACCTGCGCGCCGCCAAGATCAAGGCGACCGTCACGGGACGGCCAAAGCATTACTACTCGATCTACCAGAAGATGGTGGTTCGCGGTCGAGACTTCCAGGAGATCTACGATCTGGTCGGCCTTCGCGTACTCGTCGAGAGCAATCGCGACTGCTATGCAGCGCTCGGTGTCTTGCACGTCCGCTGGAACCCGTTGCCTGGCCGGTTCAAGGACTACATCGCAATGCCGAAGTTCAACATGTACCAGTCTCTGCACACCACGGTTCTCGGGCCAGAGGGGAAGCCCGTCGAGCTGCAGATCCGGACTGACGACATGCATCGTCGTGCCGAGTACGGTGTCGCAGCCCACTGGAAGTACAAGGAAGGCAAGGGTGCCGCTCTGCCCGTCAAGGGTGCTGACGATGCCGGCGAACTGATCTGGGTCAGGCAGCTACTTGACTGGCAGCGGGAGACGGCGGACCCCAGCGAGTTCTTGGACTCACTGCGCTTCGAGATCAACTCCAACGAGGTCTACGCGTTCACGCCTCGCGGCGACGTGATCTCACTCCCGCAGGATTCCACGCCGATCGACTTCGCGTACGCGATCCACACTGAGGTCGGGCACAAGACGATTGGCGCCCGCGTGAACGGTCGGCTAGTTCCGCTGGAGTCAGCTTTGGCGAACGGCGACGTGGTGGAGATCTTCACCTCCAAGGCCGAGAATGCCGGCCCCAGCCGAGACTGGCTTACCTTCGTTCGCAGTCCCCGCGCGCGCAACAAGATCCGCCACTACTTCACGCGCGGCCGTCGCGAGGAGTCGATAGAAACAGGCAAGGAGATGCTGGCGCGACAGCTGCGCAAGGGCGGCCTGCCGCTACAGCGGCTGCTCACCCTTGAGCATCTGACCGCGGTGGCCGGATTCTTCAAGCTGGCCGACGTCTCTGCCCTGTACGCCGCGGTTGGCGAAGGCACGGTCGGTCCCCAAGCCGTGGTGAACAGGCTGATCATCGTCGAGGGGGGCGACGAGATCGTCGCCGACGAGACCAGCGAGGATCGGGTCGTCACCGGTCGGCGCCGACGCAGCAGCAGCGGTGCCGGCGACTGCGGAATCCGGGTGATTGGTGCGAGCGACCTCCTCGTCAAGCTCGCCAAATGCTGTACGCCGGTGCCGGGCGACGACATTTTGGGCTTCGTGACCCGGGGAGCCGGGATCTCGGTGCACCGCCTCGACTGCAGCAACGCAGAGAACTTGCGCACGGAGCCGGAACGCCTGATCCCTGTCGAGTGGGCGCCCAACGCCAAGAGCTCGTTCTTGGTGGCCATTCAAATTGAGGCTCTCGACCGCAATCGGCTGCTGTCCGACATCACCCGCGCCCTGTCCGACCAGCACGTCAACATCTTGTCCGCGGCGCTGAACACCAGCAAGGACCGCATCTGCCGAGCCAAGTTCACCTTCGAGACCGCCGACCCCACTCACTTGGACCATGTGCTGCGCGCCGTACGCGGTGTGCCGGCGGTCTACGAGGCCTACCGCATTCACCAGTAGCAGGGGCGCAGTTGGTCGGCTCAGCCGCCGAGATCGCTCGCTGTTCGCTGAGCCTGAGCGAGCCATTCGCGATAGGTAGCGGCTGAGGCCGCCGCCTCGCGTGCCGCTCCATGGTCGCCACGGGCTTCCGCCTGGGCGGCTCGAGCCTCGAGCGCGGCGATCTGTGCCTCCAACTTTGCGGCGGTGTCGGCAGCCCGTGCCTTCGCCTCAGGGTTGCTGCGCTGCCAGCGGTCGTCCTCGGCCGCCTTGATGGCGTTGTCCACGGCGCGAAGGCGAGATTCCAGCGGACGCATCGCCTCACGCGGCACCCGTCCGATGGCCGACCAGCGTTGCAGGATGTCGCGGTACGAGGCGCGGGCAGCTCTCGGATCGCTGATCGGCAGCAACGCCTCAGCCTCAGCCAGCAGCTTTTCCTTCGCTTGGGCGTTGACTTGGAATTCGGTGTTCTGCTCCGATTGCGTCGCCTGCTTGGCCATGAAGAACCGATCTTGGGCTTCGCGGAATCGTTTCCACAGCAGTTCATCGACATCGCGCGGCGCCGGACCGGCTGCCTTCCAGCGCCCCATCAGATCCCGGAAGGCACCCGTCGTCGGGCCCCAGTCAGTCGATCCAGCCAACGCCTCCGCCTCGGTGACAAGCTTTTCCTTGATCACCCGTGCCGCCTCGCGCTGCTCGTTCTGCTGCGCAAACTGAGCTTTGCGGCGCCGCGTGTAAGTGGTACGCGCGCTGGAGAACCGGTGCCAGAGTGCGTCGTCGGTGGCACGATCGAGTCGCGGCAGCGACTTCCACTCCTCGAGCAGCACACGAAAACGGTTGACTCCGCCGCGCCAATCATTGCCGGCGGCAAGGCGCTCGGCCTCCAGGACGAACCTCTCCTTTGCAGCCCGCGTCTCCTCATGCTGCCGGGCTCGTTCGGCTTTGCGAGCGGCCCGCTGCTTGGCGATCACCGGCGACAGGGCTTCTAACCGAGCCTGCAGCCCATCGAGATCCCCGACGGCACGGGCGTCGGCAACGGCGGCGCGCACCTTGCTGATCGAGGCCACGGCGTCATCGGGCGACAGTGCCCCGGTCGCGATCCGCCGCTCGAGAAGCGAGACCTCAAGCTCCAGCGCGTCAAACCTGCGAGTGAAGAAGCCAAGGGCCTCGGCAGCGGGTACATCAGGCACCTGCCCGACGACGCGTTCCCCAGCCGACGTGCGAACGTACACCGTGCCATCGCTATCGACTCGTCCGAAGGCGGCCGGGCCGGCGGCTTCAGGCCCAGCTTGTTCGGTCATAGCTCCATCCTGCCCGAAGTCTCGAATAGTCTCGAACGTGTGCTCCTAGCCTCATTTCCTGCTGGGCCTTGGCAAACCAACTGTTACCTGGTGGCCCCGAGGCCTGGCGCCGAGTGCGTGATCATCGATCCGGGAATGGATGCGGTAGCCGGTGTCGCTGAGTTGGTACGGGAGCACCGGCTGAAACCCGTAGCCATGATGCTCACTCATGGGCACCTTGATCACATGTTCTCCGTCACGCCTTTGTGCCGGTCCTACGACTCAACGTGCTGGATTCATCCCGAGGACCGCGTGCTGCTGACGGACCCGCTGCGAGCCATGGGGGCCGACGTTCGGCTCATGCTGCAGCGTTTGACAGGCTCGACAGTCTTCGCCGAGCCGGAGGAGGTCCGGGAGCTGTCTGATGGAGCCGACGTGGCGGTCGCGGGCCTCACCTTCCACGTGTTGCACGCCCCCGGGCATACGCCGGGCTCGGCCATGTTCACGATCCCCTACCAGGCAAGCGCCGGGATCGATTCGGTGGTCTTCTCAGGCGACGTCTTGTTTGCTGGCTCGATCGGCAGAACTGACTTGCCAGGCGGAAACCTGGCCGACATGCTGAAGAGCCTGCGTACGAAGGTGCTGTCGTTGCCGGACACGGTCGCCGTGCTTCCAGGACACGGACCGCAGACGACCATGGCCCGCGAGCGAGTCGGCAACCCGTACCTGCAGAACCTCGCAGAACTGTCCAAGGAGTAGCGCGTGAGTCGCCCCAAGCCGCTGTCGGGCTTCCCGGAGTACACACCGGAAGGCCGGATCGTCGAACAGTTTGTACTCGACCGGCTCCGCCAAACCTTTGAACTGCACGGTTTCGCTTCGATCGAGACCCGGGCAGTCGAACCGTTGGATCGCCTGGCCAAGCAAGGTGAGATCGACAAGGAGGTGTATACGGTCCGGCGGCTGCATGGCGATCCGGACGAACCAGCTGATCTTGGTTTGCGTTTCGACCTAACTGTGCCGTTTGCCCGCTACGTGCTCGAGAACGCTCACCAGCTTGCCTTTCCTTTCCGGCGCTACCAGATCCAGAAGGTCTGGCGAGGTGAGCGCCCGCAGGAGGGCCGATATCGCGAGTTCACCCAGGCTGACGTGGACATTGTGAACGCCGAGACGCTCGCAGCACATCATGATGTGGAGCTGCCGCTGGTCACTCTGGCCGCGCTTGAGCGACTCCATGTTGATCTTGGTCTGCCGCCAGTGCTGATGCGGGTGAACAATCGCAGGCTTGCCCAGGGCTTCTATCTCGGTTTGGACATTGCCGATCCGGCCGCGGTGCTGCGGCAGGTCGACAAGATCGACAAGATCGGGCCTGACCGGGTGGTCCAGCAGTTGATCAACGATGTCAAGATCACCGAGAGCCAGGCCCGAAGCTGCGTGCAGTTGGCCGAGATCCGCTCCGCCGATGCCTCCTTTGTCGCCGAGGTGCGTCGGCTGGGGGTCAAGCATGATCAGCTCGACGAGGGACTCGAATTGTTGAGCGAGGTGGTGACTACCGCCGCGCGCTACGTGCCTGGCCGAATGATCGCCGATCTCAGGGTGGCACGCGGACTGGACTACTACACCGGCACCGTGTATGAGACCGAGCTCGTCGGGTTTGAGTCCTGGGGATCGATCGCCTCCGGGGGGCGTTACGACTCGCTGGCCAGTGATGGCCGGATCACCTATCCCGGTGTCGGGCTCTCGATCGGGGTGACCCGGCTATTGGCTCCGCTGTTGGCCAAGGGAATGCTGCGGGCGTCCCGGCCGGTTCCGACAGCCGTGCTGGTCGCTGTCGACACCGAGCAGACCCGCGCTACGGCGATCGAGGTCGCTGAGCAGCTGCGCGCCCGCGGGATCTCCACAGAAGTGGCGCCCCGGGCGGACAGATACGGCCGTCAGATCCGCTATGCCGACCGCCGCGGTATCCCCTACGTGTGGTTCGGCGGGACTGTTGCCGGGGAAGTCAAAGACATCCGGACAGGCAAGCAGGTCGCCGCAGACCCATCGTCGTGGATGCCGAGCGCGGCAGACCTGGAACCGTCAGTCGTCGCTGCTACGCCATCGAGCTAAGACTGCGGACTGCCCGGTCGATCCGGTTCCAGGCGCGGTGACTCAGCTTGCGCGACCTCGATCGGCCTCTCGGCCCACCGTTGAGATCGTTGTAGGCGATGTGCAGCTCTCTGCCGAGGTCGGTAACGGTGCGCCTCATCTCGTACAACTCTTCGGGCGAGAAGCCCATCAGGGTACGCACCGGTGGTGGAAACTCGGTCGCCGCGAGCCGATCATCAAACGCGCTGGTGTGCCGTCCCTCTTCATAAATATGGGTCAGCCGGTGCTCCTCGAGGAACGCGGCGAACACGTCCCAGCGATCAGGATGGGCCTTGTTCAGCGCATGCCAGTCGCTCTCGGCGTAAAGGCTAATGGCGTCAGCGTCGGCCTCAATGCTGGTAATGGTGCGATGCGGAATCTCGTGGTATTCCGCGAGCTCGAGAGTGCGCGAGTCGTGGGCGAGCAGCAGAGCCGGAGTTCCGGCTAGCAGCGCCGCGATGTTGCCGTGAATTCGGGTGCCGAAGGAGAAGTCGTACTGCGACAGGTGCTCGAACCAGGTCTTCGGATCCAGGAAGAACCGAACGCGGTCGGATCGGATCAATGGGTGATCGAGTGTGATCGGCGCTCCTGCGGCAGCCATGGCACTCATCTTCTTGCCCTTGGTGTAGCTGCCGTACAGCATCAGCTCGAGGGTCTGAAGGTTCTGGCCCATGTACACCAGGCGCGGGAAGTGTTCCGCGGCGTACAGGGAAATCGGGCCCATCTGTGGCACATACGGCGACACATTGAAGGCGATGGGGGAGCCGAAGGTGAGCGAGTCGACCTTCTTCTCCACATGAAGGTCGGGCCCGTACATGAACATCGACGGACAACCGATCACCTTGATGTGCTCATCGCCGAAACCAAGCGACTTCAGATAGTCGCGGGTCTGCTCACCACGCACCCCGATTGAGGGTGAGCGATTCAGTACCGCACGTACGAATCGCGTAGTCGCCGGCTTGACACGGTCGGCACCTTTGTAGGCACCCTTCAGTGAAGCCTGCGAGCCGACGCCCAGCACGGTCACCGGGATGGTCAGTTGCTCGATCAGGTTACTGAGCGCGTCCAGCGTCTCAAGGTAGGTGGACCGGAACGCGTTGGCGAGCGGAATCACGACGTGATCGAATCGGGAGTTGATGACGCGGGGGTGGCTCCTGGCCAGCCCTGACGTCTCCAGGCCATTGTCAGATGTCGACAGCAACCGATACACCGCCTGGCTGAAGACCAGGTTGCCAGTGTTGTTGCCGATGAGGTTCTGCCGGTACGTGGTATCGGCATCCGCCGCCGTGAACGGACTCTTGTGCGCACGGATCAGAATTTGAGGCATTAGGGGGCATCCTCGCGTCTGGGTGGAGCCTGCGTTCGGGAGTCTAGGTCACCGTTCGGCCCGCCGGGCCGAAAACGGCAAAGTGGCCCGGCGAGTCGCGACTACGACCTCGGGCGGCCCTGATATGGGCGCTTCTGGCGCATGTCACGCCAGCAGCGCTCGGGTTTGTCAGGTGGTCCGGTTAGTGTCCCTGCATCGTGACACAGATAACTCGACGAGATGTCCTGCGCAGCCGATTGGCGACCCAGCGATTGCAGGGTGCGGGTCTGCCGCGTGCAGCAGATGTCGTGCGGTTGCTCGGCTGTGTGCAGTCGCAGGAATACGCCCATGCTCTGTGGTCATTGGGAATGCGCACCGCCAGGCTCACGGTTACCGACGCGCAGGGCGAGTTCGATCGCGGAGACTTCCTCCGGACGCACATCCTGCGGCCAACGTGGCATTTCGTGGCTGCTGAGGACGTCCGCTGGATCTTGAAGGTCACGGCGCCGCGGATTCAGAAGCTCAACCAGACGATCTACCGGCAGGAGAGTCTCGATCCGACTACTCTGGAGCGCGGCCTCGCACTGATCGTCGAGGAACTCAAGGACGGGCGGTATCGGACGCGGGCCGAGCTCGGCCACGCGTTGGCCGATCGGCGCCTGGCCAGTGAGCGCCTGGGGTTGGCCTACATTGTCATGAACGCCGAGCTCGAAGGCGTCATCTGCAGCGGGCCGATGCGCAGTGCGCAGCAGACCTACGCACTGCTGGATGAGCGGGTGCCACGCTCGGCAGACACGAGCACAAAAACCGGAGATATCGCCGAACTCGCACGCCGGTTCTTCCTGGGTCACGGTCCGGCAACCATCCACGACCTGGCCCGCTGGTCCTCCCTTACGGTCGGCCAATGTCGCGAGGCCGTGGAGGCGATCAAAGACCGGCTCGACAGTGTCACTGTCGAGGCAGTCGAGCTGTGGTTCGACCCGGATGCGCCACAGGTGGGTCCGTCGCCGAAGGCTCTGCTGCTACCGCTGTACGACGAGCTGACCCTGAGCTATCCGATGATCAACTTTCCGCAAGCGAACGGCCATCCGCATGCACCGGGCCAGGACCTGTTCGTAGGCTCCGTGATCATCGCAGAGACGAATGTCGGTACCTGGCGGCGTACCGTCCAGGGTCAGAAAATGATCATGGAGATTGCGCTGGCTCCCGGCGTAGTGGCACGTTCGCGGGTGCTGGTGGAGGCCGCGGCCGCTGACCTGGCAGCCTTTGCTGGAAAGGAGTTGGAGCTGACGATCGGGAGCTGAGCTTCTCTGCGAGCGTCGGTAGGCGCCCGCTGGTGACCGGAGGAACGATAGAGCGAAACACGCCCGTGAGCGGAGCGAGCAAATTCACTACCGTCGTATCGCGAAGAGCGACGACGGCACCAGCTTCCCGGGGCGCCGCGCGAGCAGAGACAAAAAAGGGGGAGCCGATAGGGTGACGTCCTATTCAGGCGAGGAGGAGTTCGTGACTGTGCGGTCGTCCGGCCATACCGTTTTGGCCTCGGCGGACAGCGACGTCTATGCCTCGCTTCGCAAGCGTCCCAGCTCGCGCGCGGAGCGATACGCAATGGGCCGGGCGTTGCGGCGCGAGGTGCCGCGCAAGAGCCTGGCCGGTTGGCGGGCATCGCCTGATCGTCCCGACCCGGTCCAGTTGATCATGGAGTCGCACCAGGGTCGCCTCGAGTGGCTGATTCCGGTCCGGGTGGCCCGCATGGTGATTTCGCCGTACGGGTTCCTGCGCGGTACGGCGATCGTGATGGCCGAAGACGTGGCCCGGCTCCCGGCGACTGGTATCACCCCTGTTGTCTGTGGAGACTCGCATCTGGGCAACTTCGGCTTTTACGCCTCCCCCGAGGGCGAACTGGTCATCGACCTGAACGACTTCGATGAAGCCCATCCAGGCAGCTGGGAGTGGGACCTGCGCAGGCTGGTCGCCAGCATCTGGGTGGCCGGCCGGGAGAATGGCTCGTCGGAGGATCAGTGCCGCTCGTCTGTCCAGGCGTGTGTGGCGGCGTACCGCAGTGAGGTCCGATTCCTGGCTGACCAGCCGCTGCTGATGCGCAGCTACAACCGTCTTGACGTCAGCCGGCTTCACGAGACGGCCACCGAGAAGTCGCTTCGCGATGAGATTGAGCGGTCCGCCAAGCGTGCGCGCTCGCGGACCAGCGACCGAGCCCTGCCGCGTTTTACTGCGGAGCGCGACGGCCAGCGGCACATTATCGAAGATCCGCCGTTGATCACTCGGCTGAGCGATCAGGAGTATGAGGCGGTCGCTGAGGCGCTGGACGACTACCTTCGCACCTTGGCGCCGCACTGGCAGCGTGCGCTCGGTGGCTACACGCTCATCGATGTAGTGCACAAGGTCGTTGGCGTCGGCAGTGTGGGTTTGCGGGCTTACGTGGCGCTGCTGGAGGGGAGCAGTCCGGAGGACGTGGTCTTTCTGCAGCTCAAGCAGGCGCGTCGCTCGGTGCTGGCGAAATATGTACACGGCGATTCCGCGTGGCATGCCCATCAGGGTCAGCGCGTCGTGGAGTACCAGCAGGCGCTGCAGACCGTTAGCGACCCGCTGCTCGGCTGGACCACGATCGACGGGCTGCAGTACTACGTACGGCAATTTCGCAATATGAAGGGGACCATTCCGTTGGACGCGATCGATGCGGCAGCGCTCACGGACTACGCCGGCATCGTCGGTCATCTGCTGGCCAAAGGCCACGCTCGAACGAGCGGGGCTTCCATGATTGCCGGTTACGCGGGGGCTAACGACAAGTTGGATCAGGCGCTCGCGAAGTTCGCTCGGGCCTACGCCGATCAGACTGAAGCTGACCACGCGGGACTGGTGAAGGCGGTGCGTCGCGGAGCGCTTCCCGTGGCAGAAGGTGCCCTGGAGCAAACGGGCTCAGCCTTTCGCCCGTGACGGCGGCGTCCACCGGACTAGGAACGCCGGGGTCGCCAGAGCACGCCTAGGCCGATCACAGCGAGGGCACCAACGAATAGTGCTCCGATTCCCGCGATGGCCAGCCCGCGAGTCAGGATCCGATCGGTGTTGGTGGATCTTTCCTCACGATCGGATGCGCCATCCAGCGGCGGTCTGGGTGCCCGGAGCAAGGGGGGTGCGACGCCGGTCGGCAGGTTGCCGCTGCACAACGTGGTGATGAGCCGGTTGACAGCCCGGTCACCCTGGCCGGCAATTCCCTCGATGGCGAAGATCACCCAGGTACTCCCGATCTCGGGGTCGAGACCACATGCATCCGGGTCACGCGAGGAGGCCACGACCTGTTCGCGGTAGACGGTGCCCTTGTAGACCCGGTCAACGGTGAAGCGGATGTCGACCCGCGCGTCACCAGCCCTGCCCACCTCCTCTTTGCTGCTGACCGTGCCGCGGAAGACTGCATCCGCCTCCCGCAGAGCTCGATTTGTTGAAATACCGGCACAACTGCAGGCGAACGCCTCTGTGGTATCTACGAGTGCGAGGCAGGTGCCGAGCAGCAGTGAGGCCGCCAGGGCCAGCAGGCGCAGCGTGAGCCTCCTCACTTGGCCAGTCTGGGTTGGGTTGGAGCCGAATACAAGATCGCTGCATGGCTACTGGTATGCAGCGGCCTGGATGCGGTAGAGGTCGGCGTACGGGCCAGCGCGCTGCATCAGCTCCTCGTGGCTGCCCACCTCGGCGAGCCGCGAGCCGTCGAGGACAACGATGAGATCGGCCATCCGCACGGTGCTGAATCGGTGGGAGACCAAGATCGTGATGCCGCCGACGTCACTGCTCGCCGACTCGCCGGCACGCGCCGCAGCTGCATAGCGTTCGAACAGCTCATGCTCGGTCTCGGCGTCCAGCGCCGCTGTCGGCTCGTCCAGCACCATCAGCAGCGGTAGAGCGCGCATGTAGCCGCGGGATAGCGCCAGCTTCTGCCACTGGCCGAAGCTCAGCTCCTGACCACCCGGCCATGTCGGGCCCAGCTGGCTGTGTAGGCCCTCTGGCAACCGCTCGACCACGTCACCGGCACCCGCTCTCCGCACCGCGTCAGTCACCGCCGACACATCGTCGAGCCGCGGCAGATCTCCGAGGCCAACGCTGTGCTGTGCGCTGAACTCGAACCGGAAGAAGTCCTGGAACGCGCCGGTGAGCCGGCTGCGCCACTCTGCCGCCGACATCCGTCGCAGCGGTTGGCCGTCGATCAAGATGTCACCCGAGGTTGGTTCGTACATCTTTGCGAGCAACTTGATCAGTGTGGACTTCCCTGCGCCGTTTTCGCCGACGACCGCAATCACCGCTCCGGGTGGCAGGTGCACCGTGATGTCCTGTAGCGCGAGACGGTCGGAACTGGGGTAGGCAAACGACACATGCTCGAGGCGGATGCCGTCGACCAGTCGGTCGGGCACCTTGATATCGGTGTTGGCACTCAACGCTGCTGTGTAGTTTTCCAGCCACACAAGCCGCCTCGATCCATCGAGCCAGATGCCGCGCAGGAACCCGATCTCACCGATCGTGCCACCGACGTAGCCCGACAGCCGCGCGCCGGCGGCCAAGATCAGCAACACCGACCCGACGGAGGCGTGGAGCCCGACGACAACGAACACGACAGCGCCGACGTAGCCAAACCCGAAGATTGCCCACGCGAGCGAATGTGAGATGGCCGTGCCCCAGCGGGCCCGCGCCACCGGCGCGAACCAGCGTTGCCACTCCGTACGACGCCGGTCAGCCAGATCGTCACCGATCCCAGTGACCCGCACCTCCTTGGCGGCGGCGGCACTCGTCGCCGTGGTGAACAGGTGCTCAGCAAGCCGGTTGTGCTGGGCAAATCGTTCCTCCACCTGCCGCTCCACTCCCGGTCGCCACGCCGAACTCACTACGGTCGGCACTGCGAAGACCACCAGCAGTGCAAGCAGCGGGTCGATGCTGGTCAGCAATACGATCGTGATGATCACGCGTACGGTCCAGCCGATCGTGTTGAGCACCGACGCATACATGTGGTCCAGAACGAAGACCTGGTTGCGGAGGACGGCAAGTCGGTCGAGATAGTCCTGTCGCTCTTGGAGTTCCAGCCCCGAGACCGACGCCTGGAGGGTCGCGACGTGTGTCTCGAGCGCGATCGTGACCCGGTCGCGGAACCGACGGGTCAGGCGGGTGGCAAGCACGCGGAGCAGCCAGGTCAGAGTCGCCGAGGCCGCCATCGCCGCCAGTGTGGCGAACAGTACGGCCGAATTGCCCGCCATGAGCGCATCAGCCATCAGCTTCAGCCAGAGAGCGAACAGTGCGTCAGGCACCGCCTGCAGCAGGGTGAGTGTGACCACCAAGACGACCAGCCTCGGCTCGTGCGTGTAGCCGAGCTTGCACAGCCGCCACATTGATGACAGCGCCGGCGGTAGGTCGTCTCTAGGAGAGGACATCGAACACGACGCCTTCCTCATCCATGCTGGCCTCGAACCTCTTGGCTTGGAGTTGGAACATCGTCTTGTAGCGGCCGCCCAGCGCCATCAGCTCGTCATGGCTACCTAGCTCCACCACGCGGCCGTGCTCGAGGACGCAGATCCGGTCCGCGTGCCGCACGGTGGAGAAACGGTGCGAGATCAAGATGGTCGTGACGTCGCGGGTCGCCTGCAGCACCCTCTCGAACACCTCTGCCTCGCCTCGGACATCCAGCTGCGCAGTCGGCTCGTCGAGCAGCACCAGCCCTGCACCGCGTCGTACGGCACACAACGCGCGAGCGAGTGCAATCCGCTGCCATTGACCACCTGACAGGTCGATGCCGTTGGGGTATCCCTTGGCCAAGGGCGTGTCGAGCTCGGCAAGGGTCTCGGCGCCAGCGTCGACGAGTGCGGCCCGAATGTCGCTGTCGCTCGCCTCGGCGGCGGGGTCGACGTTCTCGCGCAGCGAGAGCTCGAAACGGACAAAGTCCTGAAAAACTGCGGCGAGCCGGCGCCGCCAACCGGCTCGCTCGAGGCTGCGCAGGTCAACTCCGTCTACCGTGATCGCCCCATTGGTCGGGTCATAGAGACGGCAGAGCAATTTGGCGAGGGTGGTCTTGCCGGCGCCGTTCTGGCCGACGATCGCCAGTGACGTGCCAGCCGGAACGGTGAGCTCGAGCCCGGAAAGGACGGCGCGCTTACTGCCTGGGTAGGAGAACGAGACGTCGTGGAAGGAGATTTCCCGACTCGGCATGCCGGTGGCAGGCTCGTGCCCGACAGTCAGGGCCCCGAGGGGTGCCATCGCCGGACCGAGCCGAGCGACGGCTGCGACCGGTGCCGCGGCCCCGTCCAACACCCAGTTGAGACCGCCAAACGCGATGAGACTGACCCCGAAGGCTACCTGGGCGTACACGACGAGCCGATCCAGCGGGATGCCTTCGGAGAGGGCACCGAGGCCGAGGGCAGCGAAGACCGCCGCGTTGGCCGCGATCACGATGATCATGCACCAGATCACCGACTTCTCACGCAGCCGAGTTGCACGGTACTGCAACTCGAACAGCCGTTTGCGGCGAGCGATGAAGCGCTCCACGGTCCAGCCGGCGATACCAAAGAGTCGCAGCTCCTTTGCCGGCTGCGGATCGACAGCGAGTCGGTAGGCATAGTCGGCATGGCGCTGGGCCGAGCGCACCTCGGGAGTGTTGCGGTCGCGCCAGACCCCGCTTTCGCGCAGCAGCCAGTGTGTCGATCCCCAAGCCGCAACCAGAATCAACGCTGCCCACCACGCGAACCCGACGAGGACGACAGCCGAAGCGACACCGCCCACGGCGCTGACCAGATTCGTGGCGAGGAAGTCGACATTGAGGTACATCGGGGGACCTGTCATGCCGCGGTCGAACTCGCGCGCGGTCGTCAGATCTTCAGCAAGATCGGGATCCTCCAGGTGTCCGATGCCGGGTGGTTGCACGCAGGCGCGAATTAGCGCCTCGTTGAGCCAAGCAGACACCTTGTTGCCAAGGTTCATGCTGACCGCGGTCTGGATCGGATTCAAGATCAGCATGAGCACGAACACCAGACCGGTCAGGGCGAGCGGGCCGCCGACCGGCCGAGCCTGCTGGACCGCGCCGACTGTAACGCCGATGGCGACCGCGAAGATCGCGGGCATCGCTCCATTGAGCATCAGTAGCACCCACCAGACGGTGGCCAGCACGGGGTCGGCCTTGGGCAGCACGGCAAAGAAGTGCCACTCCTGCCTCCCGCGTAGCCGCTTCAGCACGGATACGACTTTGCCACTCGCCTGCGACATTCCTTCTCGGGCACCTCTAGTGGTTGCCACGCTCGATGATCAGCGCGCACCGCAGCGTGTGGTCTACATGGTTTGCTGACGGTCTGCATACTTTGCAACCTGTGCAGACCGACCGAGAACTACGCAAACGGAGGTTTCGGCAGCACAGCCGGGGGGAGGGGCTGGCGGGGAAAGCGGTACGGATGATGGCGGCTGGCCCGTAGGATCGGATGTCGCTCCACTCACGGACGCAGCTCGCCGCTGGGGCTGGAGGTCGCTCCGCTCCCGCGCATGTTTTGGAAAGGATGCAGCTCGTGATGCGCACCCACGGCGCCGGCACTCTGCGTGCCGAGCAAGCCGGAACCACAGTGACTCTGGCCGGCTGGGTAGCTCGCCGCCGCGATCACGGTGGGGTCGCCTTTCTTGATCTTCGGGATACATCTGGTGTCGCTCAGGTCGTGGTGCGTGATGAGATGTTGGTCGCATCAGGCGCCCATGAGCTGCGTAACGAGTACTGCATTTTGGTCACCGGTGAGGTTGCGCTGCGACCCGAGGGCAACGCCAATACTGCGCTGCCAACGGGTGAGATCGAGGTCGTCGCCGCCGAGTTGGAAGTGCTGAGCGCCTCCGCACCACTGCCCTTCCAGATTGATGAGCGCGTGAACGTGGGCGAGGAGACGAGGCTCAAATACCGCTACCTTGACCTGCGGCGCCCAGGGCCTGCCGCGGCGATCCGGTTGCGGAGTGACGTCAATCGCGTGGCTCGTACGCTGCTCGCCGAGCGCGGCTTCGTCGAGATCGAGACACCGACCTTGACTCGTTCCACCCCCGAAGGCGCGCGCGACTTTTTGGTTCCGGCGCGGCTCAAGCCGGGCTGCTGGTACGCGCTGCCGCAGAGCCCGCAACTCTTCAAGCAGCTGCTCATGGTGGCCGGCATGGAGCGCTACTTCCAGATCGCCCGGTGCTACCGCGACGAGGACTTCCGAGCAGATCGGCAACCCGAATTCACCCAGCTCGATGTCGAGATGAGCTTCGTCGGCCAGGACGACGTGATTGAGCTCACCGAGGCGTTGATCACCGCCATCTGGCGGCTGATCGGTGTAGAGGTCGCCACCCCCTTGCTACGCCTGACCTACGCCGATGCGATGAACCGTTTCGGCACCGATAAGCCGGACCTGCGGTTCGGACAGGAACTCGTCGAGTTGACGGACTACTTCGCTGAGACACCCTTCCGGGTGTTCCAGGCCGAGTACGTCGGTGCAGTAGTGATGCCGGCTGGAGCGAGCCAGCCGCGTAAGCAGTTGGACGCGTGGCAAGAGTTTGCCCGACAGCGCGGGCACCGTGGCCTCGCGTACGTGTTGGTCGGCGAGGATGGGGAGCTTGGCGGGCCGGTGGCCAAGAACCTCTCGGAGTCTGAGCGTTCTGGCCTGGCCGCGAAGGCGGGGGCGGCGCCAGGGGACTGCATTTTCTTTGCGGCCGGTCTGCGAGCACCGGCACAGGCGCTGCTCGGAGCCACCCGGCTGGAGATCGGGCGGCGGGTGGGGCTCATCGACGAGAACGCCTGGGCGTTCTGCTGGGTGGTCGACGCACCTTTATTTGAGCCGGCCAGTGTCGCGATGGCAGCGGGCGACGTCACGGTCGGAGCAGGCGCGTGGACTGCCGTACACCATGCATTCACGGCGCCGCAGGATCTGGAAACCTTCGACACCGATCCCGGCTCGGCGCTCGCCTACGCGTACGACATCGTCTGCAATGGCAACGAGATCGGCGGCGGCTCCATCCGTATTCATCGCCGAGATATCCAAGAGCGGGTATTCGCCGTGATGGGCTTGTCGAAGGAGGAGGCGCAGGAGAAGTTCGGCTTCTTGCTCGACGCCTTTAACTACGGCCCGCCGCCGCATGGGGGAATCGCCTTCGGGTGGGACCGGATCTGCGCTCTGCTGTCCGGAACCGACTCGATCCGCGACGTGATCGCGTTCCCGAAGACCGGTGGTGGCGTGGATCCATTGACCGACGCTCCCGCACCCATCACCGCCGCGCAGCGCAATGAGGCTGGAATCGACGTCCAGCCAGATGTCTGAGGTCCGTCTGGACTCTTGGAGCACTTTTCTGAGCGGTAATTTCAACGGTGTCGAGTAAATTCAGGCCAGGGCCCTAACCGCTGTTCAAAGGAGAGTAGGCATGGCCGCGGACTTCGTGACAAAGCAGGACGCCAACTGGGACCTGGAACGTGGGGCCTTTAATATTTTGATCGACCAGGAACCGGCCGGCATCGCGATCCCGCGTAGCGCAGACGACGTAAGCGATGTGGTCCGTTCCGCGGCCGCCGACGGTAAGCGAGTCGCCGCCCAGTGCACCGGACACCTAGCAGCACCCCTCGGCTCTCTTGCCGATACCGTGCTGCTACGCACGGCTGGCCTTGACGGCGTTGTTCAGATCGACAGCGCTGCGGGCAGTGCCCGAGTCGGCGCCGGCGCCCTCTGGGGCGACGTGGTGCCTAGGGCATCCGAGCTGGGCCTCGCCGCCTTGCACGGCTCGGCCCCAGGCGTCGGCATCGCCGGCTACACGCTTGGCGGCGGCCTGAGCTTCTACGCTCGCAAGCACGGCCTTGCCTGTAACCGGGTAACCGCGATCGAGCTTGTCACGGCCGACGGCGAGCAGGTCCGTGTCGACGCCGACAACGAGCCCGATTTGTTCTGGGCATTGCGCGGCGGCGGTGGGAGCTTCGGCGTGGTCACGGCGCTTGAGTTTGAGCTGCTGCCCTTGTCGCAGATTTATGCTGGCGCCCTCTTCTTCCCTGCCGACCAGTCGAGCGATGTTCTCCGCAGCTGGCAGGAGTGGATCGCCGACGTGCCCGAGGAAATGACCTCCGTCTGGCGAATCTTGAACTTTCCACCCGTTCCTGAGATACCCGAGCCTTTCCGCGGCAACTCGTACACAGCGATCGAGGCGATCTATTGCGGCGACGCGGCCGATGGGGAGGGGTTGGTGGCTCCGCTCCGCGAGGCCGGGACTGTCGGCATGGACACGATGGCGGTCCAGCCACCGCAGGGGATCGCTGAGCTGCACATGGATCCGCCGGACCCTCTGCCGTACTTGGGTGATTCCCTTGTGATCGGCGACCTGTCGCCTGCGGCGATCGATTCCCTGCTGAAGGCGATTGGGCCTGGTTCCGGCTCCCAGTTGATCTCGGTCGAGCTGCGGCATTGCGGCGGTGCCCTCTCGCGGACGCCGGAGGGTGCTGGCGCGCTCGCCACATTCCCGGGCTCTTTCCTCGCCTTCGGGGTCAACTTCGTCCCAATGCCGGAGATGATGGCCCCAACCCGTGCCTGGCTGGGCGCTTTCAAGGCCGCACTACAGCCCTACGACGCCGGCATCTATCTCAACTTTGCCGAGGAGCGCTTCGAGATGACCAAGGCGTTCCTGCCGGAGACCGTGGACCGCCTCTGCGAGGTCAAGCAGCGCTACGACCCCGACGATCTCTTCCGATCAAACCACCCGGTCACGGGCTAGCGTCGGCGACGGCCTGCAGCTCCCGAGTCATTTCCTCCACCAGGCCGGGGCGGCCGTGGAATTGAGCAGGAGTGTTTTGGAACAGCACAATCCTCCACTCGCCGCCCTGCTTGTCAGCGACGACTGTCTGGTGAGAGTTCGTCTCCGGGTTGATCGCAGTCCGGCCAGGCGGGACCAGTCCAACAATGGCTCTCAAGATCATGGCCTGAGCCCCTAGCGGCCGAACGGAGTGCACCTTGACGGCATAACGACCGGTTTCGTGATCGGCAAAGATGTTCGACATTTCGGTACCGATCGTCTCCTTGCCGGAGCTCACGCTGCCGTCGAATCCAATGACAACTCCGTCTGCGGCGAATGGCTCAGCCATCGCGACTCCATCGTGATCGTTCCACGCCGCGATCAGCCTGTCGTACAGAGTCCTCACGTCGTTCTCACCCATGGTGCGCATCATCCTCCTTGACGTTGGGGCGGTGTCCGTAGGATCGCTGGCGATGAGCGAGGATCTCTTCGGCGGCACCGTCGGCGGTCAGACGGCCATACCCAGTGGCAGCTTGGCCGACACCGACCGTGCTGGCCTGCCACTCGCCGTACGGATGCGACCGCGCACGTTGGAAGAAATCGTCGGTCAAGATCACTTGATGGCGCCCGGATCCCCACTCCGGCGGCTTGCCGCGGGCGAGCCCATGTCGGTCATCCTCTGGGGACCACCGGGCGTCGGCAAGACCACCATCGCAGCGGTCGTCTCGCGTCAGAGCGACTCGAGATTCGTTGAGCTCTCCGCGGTCACCGCCGGCGTCAAGGAGGTCCGGGCGGTGCTCGACCAGGCCCGCCGAGATCTGCGTACGGCCCGGGAAACCGTGCTGTTCATCGACGAGGTGCATCGCTTTTCCAAGACTCAGCAGGACGTATTGCTCCCAGCAGTGGAGAATCGGCTGGTCACTCTGATCGCCGCGACCACTGAGAACCCCAGCTTTTCGGTCATCTCACCGCTGCTGTCACGATCGTTACTGCTGACCCTGAAGCCGCTGACCGATGACGACATCTCGAATCTGCTGGATCGGGCACTGACTGAGGACCGTGGATTGGCTGGGGCCTACGAGCTTGAGCCTGACGCCCGCGCCATGATCGTGCGTCTTGCTGGATCCGATGCACGGCGCGCGCTGACGTTCCTGGAGGAGTCGGCTGCGGGCGCATCCGCTGTTGACCAGACCATGATCACGACTGACATGGTCGAGCGTGCCGTGGACAAGGCAGCGGTCCGCTATGACCGTGCCGGCGACCAGCACTACGACGTGATCAGCGCATTCATCAAGTCGATCCGAGGCTCGGATGTGCAGGCTGCGCTGCACTACCTTGCCCGGATGATCGCAGCAGGGGAGGATCCGCGCTTCATTGCCCGGCGGCTGGTGATCTTGGCCTCGGAGGACATCGGTCTGGCCGACCCAACGGCGCTGCAAACAGCAGTCGCGGCCGCGCATGCCGTCGAGTTCATCGGGATGCCCGAGGGGCGGATCAACCTGGCCCAAGCGGTCATTGCGCTTGCCCTGGCGCCGAAGTCAAATGCGGTGATCACGGCGGTTGACGCTGCCCTCGCCGACGTCAACGCCGGCCGAATCGGACTGGTGCCGCGCCATCTGCGGGATGCTCACTACACAGGCGCCAAGCGGCTCGGACACGGGCAGGACTACGCCTATGCCCACGACGAGCCGCACGGTATCGCGGCTCAGCAGTACCTGCCGGACGAGCTGGCCGATGCCCACTACTACGTCCCGACCGAGCACGGCGCTGAGGCAGCCATGGCAGCGAGGCTGGCACGCATTGAGGAACTCCTCGGTCGATCATGGATTGAAGACGCCGGTCACGGAGATCATCCCGGATGAATTGCCTCGGCCCGGATCGGCCTCGACTGGTCCGTCTGTTTTGACGTCTGATTCCCAGCGGCGCCGAACCGAGCCGCAGGGTAAGGTCGCATAGTCACGCCGAGCGGCGCGCGTCCGCACTGTCCACAACTAGAAGGAAATTCGATGTCCGTAGGGGAGATCGCAGGCCTGATCGCCGCCATTGCATTCGTTGCCTTGGTGGCGCTGACGGCCGTGCCGTTACTCAAGCTCGGGCGTGTGCTCGAGGAGGTTCGGCTTGCCGTGCGTGACATCGGCCATGAGTCGGTCCCGATCCTCACCGAGCTGCAAGGCACGGTCCGCGCGACCAATGACGAGCTCGTCAAGCTGAGCGTGGTGACCGAGGACGCCGCCAAGGTCAGTCGCAACGCGACCGTCGTCAGCGAGAACGCCGCACAGATGACCACTTTGTTCTCTGCGACGCTCGGCGGACCGTTGGTCAAGACGGCGGCGTTCAGTTATGGCATCCGAAAGGCGATTCGTGGCAACGGCTCGAGCCGCCGTAAGGCGAAGCGGAGTGCGTGATGGTCCGACGCTTGTTCTGGTTCGCTATTGGCGCGGGCGTCGCCGTCTTTGTGATCATGAAAATCAGGTCATATCTGAAGAAGGCGCGCCCGGATGCGATCGGTCATCGTGTTGCCGAGTCCGCGAGCGGCATCAGCGAGTCGGCCCGCGGGTTCGTCGATCGGGTACGAGCCGGAATGGCCGAGCGTGAAACAGAGCTCCGCGAAACGCTCGGCCTGCCCGATGATCAAGCTTGACGCTAGCCTGTTCTCAATTCATCACCCGAGGAACACGTCATGAAAACCGCCGAGATTCGGCGCCGCTTCCTGGATTTCTTCGCATCGCGTGATCACGAAGTCGTGCCGTCAGCACCGCTGCTGTACAACGATCCAACCCTGTTGTTCGTCAACGCCGGCATGGTGCCCTTCAAGAAATACTTCACTGGGGCCGAGACGCCGCCCTTCAACCGTGCGGCGAGCGTGCAAAAGTGCGTCCGCACCCTCGATATTGACGAGGTCGGCAAGACGACCCGCCATGCCACGTTCTTTCAGATGAACGGAAACTTCTCCTTCGGCGACTACTTCAAGGCTGAAGCCATTCGCTACGCGTGGGAGCTTGTGACCGGCTCACAAGCCGGCGGCGGATACGGGTTTGACCCCGGCAAGATCTGGGTCACCGTCTTGCATACCGACGACGAGGCCGCGGCGCTGTGGGCGAGCATCGCCGGCTTGCCAGCTGAGCGGATTCAGCGGCGCGGGGTGCTCGACAACTACTGGCACATGGGCGTCCCGGGACCCGGTGGTCCGTGCAGCGAGATCTACGTCGACCGCGGCTCCGAGTATGGCCCGGATGGCGGGCCGGTGGTGGACGAGGATCGTTTCCTGGAGATTTGGAACCTGGTCTTCATGCAGGAAGAGCTGTCTAGCGTTCGGAGAAAGGACGACTTCGACATCGCTCGCGACCTGCCGCGGAAGAACATCGACACCGGCATGGGCCTGGAGCGCGTCGCCTACCTGTTGCAGGGCGTGGACAACCTTTATGAGATTGATCAGGTCTACCCGGTAATCGACCACGCCGCACAGCTCGCAGGCAGGCACTACGGCGACCAGCACGATGACGACGTACGGCTCCGGGTGGTCGGCGACCATGTCCGATCGGGGCTGATGTTGATCACTGACGGCGTCACACCAGGCAACGAGGCGCGGGGGTATGTGCTGCGCCGGCTGCTTCGTCGGGTGGTACGCGCTATGCGCTTGCTCGGAGTGACCGAGCCAGTGCTGCCGGAGCTGCTGCCGATCAGCCGCGATCTGATGGCTGAGTCTTATCCGGAAGTCGCCTCCGATTGGCCACGCATCTCCCAGATCGCGTACGCCGAAGAGGACGCTTTCCGCCGGACTCTGGCCACCGGCACCCAGATCTTCGACCTAGCCGTTGCCGACGCCAAGCGGGACGACGAAACAGTGCTCAGCAGCGGGCGGGCCTTCCAACTGCACGACACGTACGGTTTCCCGATCGAACTCACCCTGGAGATGGCCGCCGAGCAAGGGCTGAGCGTGGACGAGCCGGGCTTCCGACGGTTGATGCAGGAGCAGAAGGATCGTGCCAAGGCCGACGCCAAGTCCAAGAAGGCAGGCGCTCAGGCGGTAGAGATCTACCGCGAGCTGCGAGCTCTCGGAGCCACGCCATTCACCGGCTACACCGAGCTCAGCAGCGAGTCGAAGGTTCGGGGCATCGTCGTGGACGGCGAGCTCGCCGAGGCTGCCGAGGAGGGCGACCTCGTCGAGGTTGTGCTGGAACAGACGCCGTTCTATGCAGAGTCCGGCGGCCAGGATTCCGACTCTGGTCGGATCATCGGCGATGGTGTCGAACTCGAGGTGGTCGATGTCCAGCGTCCGGTGAAAGGCCTGATCGTGCATCGCGTTCGGGTCAAGCAGGGCGAACTGCTCAGCGGCGCTCAGGTGCTGGCTGCGGTTGATGGTGAGTGGCGGCTTGGAGCCTGCCAGGCGCACTCGGGCACTCACGTGATGCATGCGGCGCTGCGGCAGGTGCTGGGCCCGACTGCGCTGCAAAGCGGCTCGTACAACAAGCCGGGATACCTCCGCCTGGACTTCGCGTGGCAGAGCGGCCTCAGCAAGCAGGTGCGATCAGACGTGGAGGAGGCGGCCAACCAGGCGATCCGCAAAGACCTGAACGTCTCCGCGAACATCATGCCGCTGGCCAAGGCTCGCGAGATTGGTGCGCTGGCGCTCTTCGGCGAGACTTACGACGAACAGGTCCGGGTCGTCGAGATGGGTGGTCCCTGGTCCCGGGAGCTGTGCGGCGGCACCCATGTCCAACACACCGCCCAGATCGGATTGGTGACGATCACCGGCGAGTCCAGTGTCGGATCGGGAGTTCGGCGCGTTGAGGCGTTTGTCGGCATCGAGGCGTTCCGCTACCTCGCGAAGGAACGGTCGCTGGTGCTGGAGCTCAGCGAAGCACTCAAGGTGCAGCCCGAGCAACTCCCCGACCGGGTCAACAAGCTCGTTGCGCAGCTCAAAGAGGCCGAGAAGCGGGTCGCGGATCTGCGGAGCCAAACGGTGCTGTCCGATGTCGGCAGCATCGTTGCCAAGAGCCACGACATGTGGGGCGTCGGCTACATCGCCCACCTCGCTGACGGCGTGTCCGGCAATGATCTGCGGACCCTCGCGTTCGAGATTCGCAACCGCGTCCAAGACACTGCGTCCGTCGTTGCGGTGGTTGGCGGAGCAGGCGACAAGCCGAGCGTGGTCATCGTCACGACCCAAGGCGCCCGTGACCGCGGCCTCGATGCGGGCGAGCTGGTCCGTGCCGCCAGCGAAACCCTCGGAGGTCGCGGTGGGGGCAAGCCCGACATCGCCCAGGGCGGCGGCACCGACGGAAGCCGCGCGGCCGAGGCGCTGAAAGCCGTGGAGTACGCCATCGGGCACACGCTGCAGTCATGACGGTCGCGCGTTCTGTTGGGTGCTTCGGCGAGGGGCTCGGCGGCGGGCCGGCGAAACGTGGTGGTTGGGTTTGGTTGGCGAGCGGACTTTGCTGCCCGGGTTTCATGCATCTTAGGTTTTCGCCGTCCCGCCGCCGAGCCCCTCGCCTCCGACCGGGGTCGCGCGGCCGTCATGAGCGGTGTGCTTCGATGGCTGGCTTGCGGCGTAGGGTCGCCGGCGAACGCGCGGCTCTCCCGAGCCGCCTGAGCCCATGGGCTTACGGCAGCGTTCACGACCGCGTCTGCGCCGGCCCGCGAGCGTGAGCTTCCGCCGCGGCGTACGGCTGGCAATCGACTGGGGGGACGCGCGCATTGGGGTGGCGGCGTGTGATCCGGAGGGGACGCTGGCGTATCCGCTCACGACGGTTCGGGCAGGCGCGTCCGAGATCGCCGAGTTGGTCGCGGTCGTGGCTGAGTACGAGCCGATCGAGATCATCGTGGGGCTTCCGCTGAGCTTGCGTGGCGGTGAGGGTCCGGCGGCGGCGAAGGCCAGGGAGCGGGCCGCGCGGCTGGCCGGTGCGATCCAGGTACTTGTACGGCTGGTGGACGAGCGGCTGACGACCATTACGGCCTCGCAGCGGCTCCACGAGGGTGGAAAGCGGGCCAAGGAGCAACGCGAGTTGATCGATGCGGCGGCCGCCGTCGCCATCCTCGAGCAGGCGTTGGCTTTTGAGCAATCCGGGGGAAAGCCGCCAGGAGAGCTAGTATCCGGCGACCCCCATGCCGGCCAGTAACGCCGCGTCCAGTTAAAACGCCTTTCGCTAGGGGTTCCGCCTCACTCGCGACCCCTCGTCATCTCATCCTGTCCACTCCCGTGCTAACGGGTCCGTTAGCAAACGGTTTGCAGAAGGGAGGCCACACCAACATCAACAACGCTTGACCGCTGAGTAAGCGGCCCGGTCGGTGCTGGAACACCGCCGGGCCAGGAGATCCACCAACCGTCTAAGGAGCTAGATCCCCAATGAATCATCCCATCACGCCTTTGGCGTCAGCCCAGATCAACCACAACACCGTCAGCATCGAGTTGCTCGAACCCAACGCCAAGCCGCCCATGGTGCGGGTTGTGTGGCCGTTGCAGGCCAGCTTGATTGATCCGAAAGCGTTCCCCGACACTGCAGCCGCCGTTGCCCAGTTGTTTGCACGGGCGCACATTGTGTTGGCGAGCTTGAAAGCACACGGCAAATGAACGCCGCGGAGGCTCTCGCCGAGGCCCGTCGTAGGTACGACGCGCAGCTAGCCCGGAACCCCGAGATAGACGCTTTAGCTGCCCAGTTGGGCGCCCACCTCAAATGGCTGCAGGAGAATCCCGGCGCGGTTTGGAAAGGCCTTAACTGGGGAAATAATTAATACGGCGCAAGGATCTACATCCTTCCGATCGGCCCCGAGCGAGACGCAAAGACTCTCGCCGGGGCCAAACAATTTTACGCCGTGGCATCTTTTGGGGCATCCTGTTCAGCTTGCTCACCTGGCTGGTAATCCTCACCCCTAGGGGTGGGTTTCCTCGGGGCCCGCCGGGGTAAATCAACTGGCCAACGCGTGAGGAGATACCCCACCTTGAGAGGAGCGTGACATGACCACTGACTGGGACCCGTGGAGCTATCGCAAGCAATCGGGCATGACGCCGCAGGGCGGCGCCAACCTCGTCGGCTCCAACGTAGAAGCTACCGACGGCGGGATTGGCAAAGTCGATGAGGCGACCAATGAGGTCGGATCCAGCTACATCGTGGTCGATACAGGGCCGTGGATCTTCGGCAAGAAGGTGCTTTTGCCGGCCGGCACCATCGATCGGGTCGACGCCAACGGAGGGAACGTCTACGTCGATCTGACAAAGGCCCAGATTAAGGATTCCCCCGAGTTTGACCAGAGCAGCTACAACGAACCCGCCTACCGCAACAGAGTCGGCGATTATTACGGTCGCTACTACACTAGGTAGTGATCAATCCTGCACAATGAACCAAGGGCCTGGCCGGGACACTTCGGCCGGGCCCTTTGGTTCGCTGAGCCGGTCGCGATCTTGCCAGCCCGAACCCTCGCCGCATGTTGGTTTCCGAAAGCTCTGGCATATGGCGAGGCCGATTCGAACGCTTGTTCAATATCATGGATTCATGTCCGCAGAAGATCAGACCCTCTCCTCAGCCCTCCACGGCGAAGCACTCCTCACCGCCCAACGGCCCGAACTGCAACCACTCATCGACCGCCTGCGGGAGGCTGCGCAGGGTCGCGACGACATCCGAACCGAATGCGCGGGGATCATTGCGGGCGCGTGGTTCGCAGGCATAGGTAAGCGGGGCGAGGACCTGATCGCCGCGGGCCTGCTGGTGCTCGCCGGTCCCGTTGATCTTGACGAGTTAGATCGGTGGGTGCGGGTTGGTTGGGAGCGTCGCCGCGGGGCAGATATTCCGTACGGGCCGACCAGCTAACGACTCCATCTGGTGCGGGCCGACCGCGGACGTCCAGGTCTTACGCCGCTTGCCCCGAACCGGCCCGCCAGCACACCAAGCTACGGGGCAGCCGTCAAGCTGCGCCACGAACAGCAGCCGAACAGTATGCTGCCCGGATGCGATTTTACGTGAACGCGGCGGACGGAGAAGTGAGGAACTACAACGGGACCCCCAAGATCGAGGAAGGGGGAGTGCTGAGAATCGTCCCGGACGATCAAAACCACGCGACGATTTGGCTGTCCCCTGCCTTCTGGCAAGAGATCACGGAGGATGTCTCGTACGACCCTGTCAAGGCCGACTACTCCCGCCGCTAGTCCTTTAGCCGTTTCACAACAAGCGATGCAGCCAACCGCCACCACCGACGCGACCGCCACACCCGAACATCAAGCAACGCCTGCCACACCGGTCCAACATCAAACTTGGTTGCCGGAGCCTCAGGAGCCGCGGCAACGGCCACAGGCGCCTCGTGCGCCGGGGTACGAACAATCCCAGTAGTTGAGGTGGCTGGCGGCTCCAAAGGCGCAGACGGGCGCAGAGAGCTGCCGAACATGTAAGGCGGCGGCAACCTGAAAGTGTCACGGGATGCTTCCGCCATAGCAGCAGCCAACACCTCAGCCGGATAAGTCACGGCTTGTGGCGGAAAGACACTCTCGTGAACTGGCCCGTATTGCGCTCGACAGTGACAAACGCACGCAAACCAGGCTTACCAACCAACTCGCCAAAACCATCAGTGCCAACCGGAAAATGCGCCGTCAACATCAGAAAATCGGCAGGCTTCACATGCACAGCCTGATGAACACTCGGAGTAGAAGCCCACACGAAAGAATGGTTCCGCCAACCATCCTCCACAGCCGCCTTCAACGCCGTATGCGCCGTCTTCCACCACATCTTCTGACCACCTGACGCATTCTCAGGCAACCTGACAGCCACAGACCTTGCGGGCGGGTCGACGAGGACAACAGCATCAAGCACCAGAGGCGACGGAACCGTCTCAGTTTGGGAAAGGGACACGGGGCTCACTCCTCATCCGGATGGGGGCCGTACGGGCGATACGTCATCCCCTGCGAGTTGCTGAACGCTTCCTCCAACGGCGTCGACCGCTTCGGCTCAGCATCCTTAGCAGCCTGCAACATCACAGACGCAGGCGCAGCATCAGACGGCATCCGATCAACCGAAACACCCTTCCAAATCTGGGCGAACTTCAGACGGTCAGCCTCAACAGTCCGCTGCTCAATCTCCGCAAAATGCTGAGCCAACTGAGCTTCACGCTCACGATGCTCATCAAGCAGCTGCTTAGCATCGGCGCGACCGACCGACAGCCTGCCAATGTCATCAGAAACAACCTCAATGCCGCGGCCAGCGAGATAACGCACCCAACCAAACGACGGCTCAGGCAAATCGAGGCCGAGCACCGACAACGGAACAAGCTGCGGCGCAACCTCCACCTTCACAGGAAGCGGCTCAACGGCCGGCGGATTACGAAACATATCTACTTCTCCAAGATCAAATAGGTGGTGTTGGCGAGGCGACGCAGGACGGCGTGTTCACCGGCAAAGGAAGAAAATCCGATTGGTCCGACCTTCGATCCGAAGTTGGAGTGATTGAGCGCCCAGAGAGAGCCACCAACCCGGCGACGTTGACGCCGCTCCGCCAAGTCATGTGATCTCCTGCCCAGCAGGACGGTTCAATGCATCCAGCAGCGCTCGACGCTCAACCTCAGGGAGTTCGTCAAGCCGCCCCATCAGTTCGTGGGCCAGCCGGCGTGGTACTTGACCGTGCCACCGCCTGAGCGCCAACTGCTTCATCGCAGCACGCAGTTCGGCATCGTCCATACCGCACAGCCTATCCCAAACCCTCAGGTAAAGGTCGAGACTTCCAACCCCCGCCTATACGCAGCACGAGCCCGCAACGCATCGAGCACATCACCCAGACTCGTATCGTCCGGATGGTCGCGACACCACTCGTACCGGGCCATCAACCAAACCCAATACGGCGAAACAGCAGGCAACCAATCATCCGGGCGGAACTCGACCAGCTCAGCCGGCGGCCCAACCAGCGGCCTACGATGCCGCGCCATTGGCCTGCCACACCTCAAGCCGATGCTCCGCATGCAAACGATGCTGCACCCGCAGCACATCCAACTTCGACCCCACCGCCGTATTCGGATGCGCCCTGGCCCACGCCATCCGAGCCGAACCCCACAACTCCAACGACTCCCACCACCGCTCGGCCGGCCACTCGGCAGGATCAAAGATCAACAACTCAGGTGACGGCACCGCCGAAAGTGGTGGCCGACGATGCATAGCCACCTCAGGAAGCCGCCTGCCGGCCAGCAGCTCGAAGCTCCGCCAGCTTCCCGTCAGGCACATGATCCTTCCAACGCCCCTGCGCAGCCTTCTGAGCATGCTTCTGCCCAGGACGCATCCCAACCTCCTCAGATTCATCAGGAAGACACAAAGCCGTCGTCAAACGCTCCAACAGCAACCGGTGAGCACGCACCTCGCTGAGGAGCGGATGCGCCTTCGGCTGACCAGTGCTGCCCGTGGTGGTCAAATCAGGCAGATTTCGCACAGCCCTCTCAAGACGATCCAATTCGTCACAAGTTCGGCAAGCCTGACCAAGCATCTCCAACTCGGACGCAGTCAACACATACCGGTCAGCCACCGACACCCACAGCCGCTTCCCAGGTGCCCGTAGACCCGTCGGTGGCTTCAACGGATCCTGCATGAATCGATTATGTCAGGGCCCACAGACACAAACATGTTGTGCAGACCACGCACAGATGCAACAAAGTGGAGAAAAATGCCGTGAGTGTGAAAGAGAACCGCGACTCTAGTCCCGGATCGAGCCATACCAGAAAAGCGGGGTCATGATCATCAGCATCGACCGCCGAAAACGACTCCCGAGAATCCAGGAGAGAGAGATGCTGGCGACTCGAGTTGCGCCTGATTCCGCAGCCAGAAAATCGGACCTTCTTTGTCGCGCTTTCTTGCTCAATCACAAACGCCGCGAGTTGTCAAACGCTGGCGACGATCGGAAAAACCTGTGTGCGTAGATGAGCTCGGACCTGGTGCCCAGGGTGCCATCCCTAAAATTCGTTTCTTTGCCGCACTTTCGTTGTTGTTGGCTGTGCTGCAAGTCACAGGAAGCAGCGGCTTAGCCAAAGTAGGCCGGGGTACTTAGTGAGTTGGCCCCTGTATCCCGGTCAATACCAATCCTCCCCCGTCTCCAGAAGGAGCAAACATGACCACCAGCGGCCCTTACGACGCACCTGGCACCAGCAGCGCTACCAGGCCTGTAACTGGCACCAGCGGCCCTCACGACGCACCTGGCACCAGCAGCGCTACCAGGCCTGTAACTGGCACCAGCAACCCCACCAGGCCTGTAACTGGCACCGACAGCCCCACCAGGGCTGTCGCATACCGGGATGACGAGCGCAGTCATGCCAGGGAAACCAAGCCATCCTTCAAGACCACTGAACTGATTGTCTACCTGCTTTCGGTCCTCGGTGTCCTGATCGCCTCCTGGGTGGTCGACGTTAACGACGACGGTCAACGGTTCAGCTCCTATCAGGGCTGGTTCCTGGTCACTTTGTTGACGATCGGTTACCTGATCAGCCGTGGCCTCGCCAAGTCCGGCAGCCGCGACGAGACCCGCTGACCGGAAGGTTTGCGCGTCGGAGGCCGACTTAGGGCTTGTTCATGGTGGACGTCTATCAGGTCATCCTTGTGCCGGTCGGGGTGGTTTTGCTCTTTGGCCTGCTTGCAGGTCGTTGGGACGCCATCTCGAACTGGCGAGAATCACGGCGCCAGAAGGCCGAACGGCGGCGCAACCTCCGGGCTATGCGCAGGCAGCAGGGGGCGCCGCTGGAACAGGTTGCCGCCAATCTTCGCCGGCTGCGGGGCGTGCTCACCGTCGATGAGCATCGCTCGGCGGTGCACCAGATCGGCGACCGCGTGGCGTACGACCAGGTGCTGATCCAGGCGAGTGAGATGCTGCAGATCGAGCACGATCTGGCTAAGCATTCCGCTGGAATGGAGCGGAACATCGAGCGGCTTCGGGTCGAGGCCGAGCTCGAACGGGCTGGCGTCGTGCTATCAGACCGGCGATACGGTCAGGCGGCCTGAGCGCTTTCTGGCGCCTCACGCGACCGATCGGAGATCCATAGTTCGGAGGTGCCGGGGTCTGAGCAGTGTGTGCGTTCGCCTCGTGCTGCCATGTTGAGCAACGCGAGGGTGAGCGTGTCAGTTGTGGTCATTGTCTCGTAGTTTGATCAGTGGTCAGCGGAAGACTTCGATGCCGTCTTTCGCGAGGTCTACGAGTGCGTGGCCGATGGCGATGAGGGCATGGGTTTGAGCTAGGGCGATGGCCGTATCGGCGGGTCCGAGTCCGTCGATGGTTTCTTCGGCTGACACGAGGTGGCCGGCTGCGATGTCTCTGTGTTTGGGCTTGTCGGTCATGACGCCTGCCCCTTGGCGTGTCTTTCAGCCTCATCTACAGCGGCGTGGGCAGCATCACTCGCCTTGGACTGCCAACGCCTGAAAGCTTTGGCATTCCGCTCCTGTCGACTGATGTGGAAGCGAATCGAGATGGTGCCGTCGGGTTTGCGGCAGAGTTCGCCGGGTTGGGCTTTGCATCGGGGGCAGCCGAAGTCGATGACCTTCGGCCCGGGATGCTCGTTGAGGTAGGCGTCTCGGGTTTCCTGCCAGAGGTTGGTGGTCACGGTCGGGTGTTCCTTTCTCTTTGGTTCGGCCACCCACTACCTGTCTCAGTCTCATGTCTCGTCTCACTCTCACCCCTATGCTCCGCATATAGGGGGGTGAGACTGTGAGACTTGAGTGGCCGGGTTATTGAGACTGTGGTGAGACTGTTGAGACTTTCCCTAGTCAGGGCCCGTTTGGTGTGGTGAGACTGGCTGAGACTGTTGAGATTTTCCAGTCTCACGGCATGATCATTTAGACCCCCAGTCTCAGCCCATGTTGAGACTGGTGAGACTGTCCTAGACGGCATCGGGGTCGACTCCCGCCCAGTCGGTGACATACCAGACTTTGCTGTTGCCCTTCGTCCGCCAGCTGACCTTGAGTTTCCGGTCGAGCTTGTTGCGGACTCGGAAGAACGACGCCCGCGACATCATGTCCGGCACTACCGCGTCCACGAACTCTGTGGCGGTTGCTTCGCCGTTGGTGAATCCGGCGAGTACGTTCAGCACCTTGCGTTCCGGTTCGCCGAGCGCGTTGCGTTTCACGTTGGGGTCGTCGTGGGCCAGGATCGCAGACTCGCCCATCTTGACGAGGTTCATCGTCATGTCTGCGGTTAGCTCGGCGTCTTTGTGTTTGGTGTTCTGCAAGGTGATCGTGGTTTCGCTTTGCAGCTCGGTGCGCAGGATGGTGTCTGCTGCCCCTTCCAACGATGAGTGGCCGCGTAGGTTGTCGCCTCTGCGTGGCTCGTGGTGGATGACCAGGATTGTGCATCCTGTGGCTTCTACGATCTCGGAGAGGTGGCTGGTGAACACTGACATGTCGCGGCCACTGTTTTCGTCCTTGCCGGTGGTGACTCTCGCTTGGGTGTCGAGGATCAACAGATCAGTGTTGAACTGTTTGACGAGCATGATGATCGCGGGTACGTCCAACCCGTCCATCTCGGCCAACTGCACCGGCATCGGCAGCACTTTCAGCCGGTCCATGTCGGGGTTGCGGTGGTGTTTCTCCCACGCCTCGAACCGTTGCCCTAAGCCTTGTGAGCCTTCCGCTGCGAGGTAGAGGACATTGCCTTGGGCAACATCATGGCCGTGCCACGGGATGCCGGTGGCGACACAGCAGGCCATGTCTACGGCCACGAAAGATTTGAATGATCCCCATCTGCCGTGGAGCCACGCCACTGTCCTTTTGAACAGGTAGTCATTGATCATCGGAGCGGGTGGCGGGAGTGCTTTGAGTTGATCGAGCGTCAACGTACGGCCCTCAAGCTGCAGGAATCTGCGGTCTATTTCGCCTTGGTCTGACATGGCGTCGTCGTATTTGTCGCTCACGCGTGCACCCGCTCCCCGCCTGGTCGTTCACGTAGCGCGGTGTCAATGTCGTGTTGTGTTGCGCCGGCTTCGCGCATGGCGTCTTCTACTAGGTCCCACGCTTGTGCGGGGAATCCGTCTGTTTTGAGGATGTTCGCGGCCCATTGGTATCCGATGGTTTGTCGGTTGCCTTCAGGGGTTTCAGCGACTCGTTTACAGATCGCGCGTAGCCGGGTGCTGGTGGGTTTGTTGCTGGCGGATGAAGGACGCACCGTACGAAGTGGCGGCGCGAGGAGAACGTGATGGATTTCGACGGGAAGGTCGGCACACAACTGCTGGGTGCCTTTGCGGTAGAAGTAGACGCCGCCGGTATCGGGGTGCACGCTCGGCGGCAAAACTGTGTAGCCTTTCCCGCCGTCTTTCAGGTCGATGCCACGCGGCAGCCTTGCTTTAGCCCCGTCGTAGCTACCTTCGGGGCGCTTGAAGAACTGGTGTTGCCCGCCGTCTAGCCGGCCACTGAACACGGTGCGGGTGGCTGGCAGGTGGTCGACGCCCGCTAGGTCGATGAGCGCCGAGAGGTTGCCGCCGTTTCTGGGGTCGACGTCGATGCATGTTTCGTCAACTGCGACCGGGCCACCGATCATGGCGAACGGATGCTTTGTCCACCAGCCACAAATTTGTGACGCGTCAACGCTGGCGTCGTGGAATCCGTTGGTGGTCAGCGGTGATTTGGCTTTGTCGCCTTCCCATGGGTAGCAGGGGAACACGGGCTGCCCGATTGATGCGTACCAGAGCGCGGAGCGCAATAGAAGGTCGTTTGTGACCCAGTAGCCTGCGACGTTGTCGACGTTCTCGGGTTTTAGTTGGATTGGGTGTGCATCGGCCCGGGCGTGTTCGGCGTCGAATCCACTGCCGGCGGTTTCCGTGCAGCCGTGGTCGACGGGCGACGCCGGTTCGGCACCGGTTGTGTAGAACACGGCCCGCATCGCCTGGTATTCGGCTATGTGCAGGTCGCAAAGGCCCTGCTTTAGCTGAAGATCATTGACGAGCGCGGTGTCACATCGTCTGCAGTGTGGGCGTGGCAGCGCGTCGGGGCTTGTGCTCATCGGTGATCGCCGCCCGCCAGCTTCCACAAAGGTTTGAGCTCGGCCAAGTACACGGTTGCGTTGTGGCCGGCTTCCAATGCGTTCCGGGCGGCCTTCTCAGCCGATGCAGCGGATAAGAAACATCTTCTGCGGTACTTCCCGCCGCTGACTTTGACGACCACGACGAATGTGCCGGCGACATGGTGCGCGATCTCGTCCAGTAGATCGACCGGGAGTAAACTCGGAGACGCCGATATCCCAGCAGGATCTTGGTTCTTGTCGACGGCGGCCCGTTCACCCAGCGGGCCGTTGTCATTGTTAGGCAGCATGGCGAACACCTCGAAACCGCAGCTCGCCATAGATCAGGCCAGAAACCCGCGCCAACTGATCTTCAAACGAATCGCGGACGGTGTTATCGTCAGAACCGCACGGGATGCCTATCTGTGCACACGGGCCCGGATCTCTGCCAAGGTTCCGGGTCCGCTCATCCCGTCTCAACTTGCATCACGCCCAACGGTCGGAATCGTGGAGAACAGTGCCTCCAGCTCATCCAAGTCGATGCGGATGATCTGCTTACCGAGTCGATAAGCGTGAAGTTCGCCGGTTGCGATGCGGCGGCGGATGGTGTCCGGGTGGACACAGACGAGGGCAGCTCCTTGTTGAATGGAACCGGCCCTGGCTGGGAATCTTCCCCGAGTCACAGCTAGCCTTCCGGGTCGTGCCCGGGGCAATAAGAATGCCCGAGCAAATGTTCTTTGCTCGGGCATCTGATGCTTTGGTTGACCCGTCTCCCCACCCATTATTTTAGGTGTTGTTCATATCTCTACCTAACCGAGCACCACCCTACGGATGTGACGTTGGTCACACGCCTTCGGCCATCTTCGACAAAGCCTCCGCTATTACCCGATCACGGTCGGAAGCCGCATGCTGATATCGCATTGCGGCACCTGCTGTGGAATGTCCCAGCCTCGCCATTAGCTCCGCTAGGGATGCACCTGTAGCAGCGGCCAATGTCGCACCGGTATGGCGTAGGTCATGCCATCTTAAATCGGGCCGGCCGGCTGCTTTCCGTGCCGGGTAGAAATGCCGGTATAAGGCAGAAGGTGCAAGATGTCCGCCGTTATATCCAGGGAATAGCAAAGCGTCCCGGCCGAACTGCATTGCGGCCAGGTGCTTTTTGATCTCGGGTATTAGGTGCGGCGGAATGCTCACGTCTCGAATACCTGCATCCGACTTCGGCTTGCCGATGGCGACCTGATTACCGGGTACTCGGTACGCGGCGCGGCGTACGTGAATGATTTTGCTCACCTGATCGATGTCGCTGCGGCGTAGCTCGATCAGCTCACCGAACCTCAGGCCACACCATGCGGCCAGCAATACGGCCAGCTGCAGCCGCTCGGGCATGTGCTGGGCAATCGTGGCTATCTCGGTGAGCGTGGCCGGCTTAGGACGAACGGATGTCGCCGCGGATCCAGCACCGCGCATCACACACGGATTGAATGGGATGATCTGCTCGGACACAGCACTGCCCAGAATGGTTCGGAGCAACCCGTAGGCGTGGGAGCGGATCACTGGTGTGCCCGGCCCTAGGCCGGTGTACCAGTTCCGCACCACGGTCGGCGTAATCTCCGGCAGCCGGAGATTATCCAAATTAGATAACTGCCGATCCAGCAGCTGCTGATAGTGGTGGCGCGTACGCTCTCGCAGCGTACGGGACCGTAGCCAGCCTGCCGCGTACTCACCTAGGGTCGGAGGTAATAGCGCCTCAGCGGCCTCTCTGCGTCCCTTGGGTGGTGTCCAGTTGCCGCCTTCGATGATCTTGCGCTCGGCCAGCAGCCACGCCTCGGCGTCCAGCTTTGCGTGGAAGGTGAACGGTGCTGCGTGTCGTACTAGGTCGGGACCTATATAGCTGGCGTGCCAGCGCCCCGATGGCAGCTTGCGGATGTAGCCGAACTGTCGCCTGTCCTTTTTGCCGCTCATGATCACCTTTCCGTGCGATCCGCGTGCGATACGAAA
>Ga0307296_10000001_pt1 | contig 85922 bp, 82 predicted proteins | sample ER_DNA_153_FD_194467 | JGI IMG/M metagenome (GOLD analysis project Ga0307296, IMG submission 194467) | Bulk soil microbial communities from the East River watershed near Crested Butte, Colorado, United States - ER_DNA_153 | ecosystem: Environmental > Terrestrial > Soil > Floodplain | place... | reverse complement strand
AGTTCTTTTGGCCGCTGCTCTTCATCCAAAGCGGAAGTCGGCTGCCGATCACGACTGGGATTAAGAACCTACAGGGGCAGTTCTTCAGCGACTACAACCTGATCGCGGCGGGCGCTACTTTCACGATCATCCCGACCCTGATCATCTACATCATGCTCCAACGACACTTCGTCGCCGGCCTGACCCTGGGGGCGAGCAAGGGCTAGCGGGCTTGAGCGCCGAGCGGCGGCCCGGGTCTCCAGCGACCTCCGCTTACCGTCCGGTGCGCGCGAACGTACAGCAATTTTCATCTCCGGATCGGACGCCGACGTCCAGTCCCTGCCGCACGGCCGCGCAACAATCCGCGTTCGACAGCCCCCACCGACAACCAATGGAGGCCTGGCACGTGGCCTCGTGGCTGGGTGGGATCACGCGCGGCGGACGGTTCCCAGGTTCGCGCGCACCCAGGAAACGATGTCGCTCATCGTTGCTCCCGGCGTAAAGACCTGCACAACGCCCATCTCCGCCAGGGCCTCCCTGTCGGCCTCCGGGATGATGCCGCCACCGAAGACCACGATGTCGTCCGCGTTGGCCGCCTTCAGCAGCTCGATCACCTTGGCGAACAACGTCATGTGCGCGCCCGAGAGAACCGAGAGCCCGATGGCATCGGCATCCTCAGCTAGTGCCGTGGCGACAATCTGCTCCGGCGTTTGGTGCAGTCCTGTGTAGATCACTTCCATGCCCGCGTCACGCAGCGCGCGGGCGACAACCTTGGCGCCGCGATCGTGGCCATCGAGCCCCGGCTTAGCCACGACAATCCGCAGTGGAGGTGAGGACGACTGCACATCCGATTCCACGACGCAAACCTACTACTGGGTAATATTCCGTTGTGCGGACCAGTGCCAATGGGGGCATTTCGCGCGCGGGGCTCTCACGCCTCGTGACATTGGACGTGCCGCGCGTGGCATCTGGACTGGCGATCGAAGCGGCCTGGGCCACAGCGCACCTGGTGATGTATCCGCTCGGATTGCTATCGGCGCCAGCTCGCACCTCCGATGGGCGCAGCCAGCAACCTTTCAGCGGGCTCAGCCCTGAACAACGCAGACTCTTCCATTACGACGTGGACGCGGCCCAGACGCCGATTCTCTTGGTGCACGGGATCATCGACAACCATGCGATCTTCACCGTGATGGAACGCGCACTCCGCCGCCGCGGCTTCCAAACCCTTTCCGCCTATGACTACGGATTGCTTACCCACAACATCCCGCGGGCGGCCGTCCGGTTGGCCAAGGCCATTGAGAAGCTTTCGGCAGCAACCGGCCACGAACGCATCCACGTAATCGGCCATAGCCTTGGTGGACTGATCGCTCGCTATTACGTACAACGCCTGGGAGGCGACCGGCACGTACACACTCTGGTGACGCTCGGCACGCCCCATCAAGGCACCCAGCTGGCATGGTTGGCGCCGCTGCTGCCGCTGGTCCGACAGCTCACTCCGAATTCAGCAGTGATCCAGGAGTTGGCCGAGCCGGCACCAGGCTGCCGCACCCGCTTCATCGCGTTTTACAGCGACATCGACCATCTCATCGTGCCCAGCCGCAACGCCCGACTCGACCATTCCGATCTCAACGTGGAAAACGTCGCAGTGCGCGGCGTCGGACATCTCTCGATGCCCAACAACGGACGCATTGCCCTCACCATTGCTGAAGCGCTGCGGCAGCTTGATCACGACGGGGCCGCAGCACCCCATTAACGCTTGGGTCCGACAAAAATCTGGGCAGACCGTTGAGGTTCCGTAACCTATTTGTTATCTTTCTCAAGTTGTCTGGCCTTACTTCGGGGGTCCAGTCACAAGACGGAACAGATCAGACAAGCAGTTGGTGCACCTCCAGCAGCCTTCCTCCTCCTGGATGCCAGATCGGGTCACGGCCCGATCGCGTGGCGGCACCGGCAGATGAGGATGAGGGAGCTGTCCGGGGAACAGCGGACCGAACGCAAGGGGTATCCAGACGTCAGCGCTGGACCTGAGCCCAACGTGGGCCGGGGTTGGCTTTGGCACGGATTCGCCGCACTTGGCATCTCTGCCCTTGGCCTAGCCGTCGCAGCGGCAGTAGGCCTGACGACAAAAGCGGAAACCACACGCGACTTGTCCGCCGTTCCCGACACATCCACGACCGTTGCCGCTGCTCCGGATCAAGAAACCGGCAAGCAATCTGCAACCAAAGATCCCGCCCTCGCCGCCTTCGGCAGGCGGGAAACGTCCGCGACCGATCACACGACCAGAAGCGTCGCGGTTCGGGTTGCTCTTGTTCAAGAGCAGGCTGCCCAACGAGACGAGCTGTTGGCCAAGACGGCTGACAAGATCGGCCGAGCAGCGGAAGCGGCCAGCAGTGACGCGCGGCAGAAGGAACTCAAGGTGGCAGACCGCGCGAGTCGCGAGGCGGCAGCCCAAATCGCGGCCGAGAATCTCCGGCGCGCGATCGCGGCTCGAGTGGCAGCCGCAAACAAGCGCCGGGACGCCGAGAGCCAGCCGAACCAGCCTGAGGTGGATTCCTCTAAGTCAGACCGCGGAAACAGTGACAGCAGCAGTTCCGGCGGCGCTGGTTCCGATCGCAATGGAAGCAGTGGATCCGGCGGCGGTGGCGGTGGTTCCGGCGCAGGGGGTGCGTCGCCCGTGCCCGGAGCCGTCATCGGTGCCCACTTCGGCGAGTACGGCAGTTGGTCGCGCTACCACACCGGACTTGACTTCCGCGCTTCGTACGGTACGCCGATTCGCGCCGTGAAGGCTGGAGTCGTGCTCTATGCCGGCAACTCCGGTGACTGGGCCGGCAACCATATCGCGATCAAGCATGGGGATGGCATGACCACCATGTCCTCGCACATGTCCTCAATGGCTGTCCACGCCGGCCAGACCGTGCAGGCGGGCGAGATTATCGGTCGCGTCGGCGAGACCGGCCGTGCGTTCGGCGCGCACCTGCACTTCGAGCTCTACCCAGCGGGGGACAAGTACGGCGACGTCTACAAGGCGATCAATCCACAGCCGTGGCTCAAGGCCAATGGAGTCGCCACGCACTGAGTGACGGCGGGTAATCAAACAACGCGATGGGCGAACAGCTCGGAATGACACACGAGATGTTCATCACATCCGAGAAAACACACGTCCAACTTGTCCGGATTGGCTTGCACCTCGTTACGTATCCGTTATTGTTTCGACTGCGTCCACCGTTTGAACTTAAAACGCGGGCCTCCAGCAGCAGACGATCACCGACTTGTACTGCGGCAAGAGGCAGGACTCGGGGAACCTGTCGTCGTACGAGGAGATTTGGAGTGCCCAGCTCGTCGTCGGAAAGTACGCGTGCGCGTCGCGCGTTCATCGAAGAGATCAAAGAGGACAAGAAAAGCTGGCTCCGACATGGAGTGGCAGCGCTGGCTGTGTCGGTTCTGGGGCTTGGCGTCGCTGGATCGATGGCCCTTACTGGTGCAGCACAGCACACCACCTTGACGGCAACAGTGGCGACGAACGAGCTCCCCAAAGAAACGAGTCGCGGCGCCGAGCGGACCCGCATCGACTCCGCCAAGGTCAAGAGCCTCGCTGACCAGCGGGCCGAGGAGCTCAGCAAGATCGATTCCGAGGTGTCCGAGGCCTCCATGGACAAGTCGGCGAAGGCGCGAGACAAGGCCCTCGAGGCTGTTTCGAACGCGACGCGCCGGCAGGCGATACTGCTCGCACGCGGGCAGGCCCGACGGAGCGACCCCCAGTCCCCCCAGCCCGATGCCAACGCTGGTTCCAGTAGCAAGGGCTGCTTGCCCGTCACCAGCGGCTACAGCATTGCTGCTCGCTTCGGCCAGGTTGGCCCATGGGCGCGCTATCACACCGGTTTGGACTTCTCCTCCCCCGTCGGTACCCAACTGCACGCTCCTGCGTCGGGGGTCGTCACCAACGCCGGGGTGGGGCCTGCCAGCGGCTGGGCCGGCAACTATGTCGCCATCAAGTACCCGAATGGCACCCACACACTGATGGCTCACATGTCGACGGTCTCCGTCAGGGTCGGCCAGACGGTGTCGGCTTGCCAGATCGTCGGCGCCATCGGGATGACCGGACGAACCTTCGGCCCCCACGTCCACCTCGAGGTCTACCCCGCTGGCGTGTCAGCCGGCGACGTCTACAGCGCGGTCAACCCAGTCCCGTGGCTCAACGCCCACGGCGTGAAACCGTAGACGTCTCTCGCATACGCCGAGTTGTCAGAACCCAGTTGAGTTCTAGCTCAACGGGTTCTGACAACTCGGCTAGAGCTTCTCCAGCGGTGCATACCGGAGGGAAAGTCGCTTGAGTCCAGAGGACCCAAAATCCACATCGGCCATGGACTTGTCGCCTTCGCCAGAGGTTGCGATCACCGTACCCATGCCGAACGTGGTGTGCAGCACCCTGTCTCCAGCCGCGAGGGATGGGATCTCGCGGACCGTCTGCCTGGCGCCGTAGCCGACGGTGTTCCGCCACGTCTGGCTGCCTGTCGCGGACGTGTTACGCCAGCTGGTGACCGCAGCCTCCGTACGCCGCCAGTCGACCAGCTGACTGGGCACCTCGTTCAGGAACCGGCTTGGCGGATTGTGTTGGGGAGAGCCCCAAGATGAGCGGGCGATCGCGCGAGAGATATAGAGCCGCTTGCGCGCCCGGGTGATGCCGACGTAGGCGAGCCGCCGCTCCTCCGCAAGTTCGTTGCCGGTGCGCTCGGCAATCGCTCGCTGATGAGGGAAGACGCCGTCCTCGCAACCTGTGAGGAAGACCGTGTCAAACTCCAGGCCTTTCGCGGTGTGCAAGGTCATCAAGGTGACAACACCGGTATCTGCCTCGTCTGGAGCATGAGGTATCTGATCGGAATCGGCCACAAGCGCCACTCGCTCCAGGAAGGCACCCAACGATGCATCCGGTTCAGCCGCACCTGCCGCCAGGTCGGCCTCTGGGTCGAGTGCAGTGGCCAGATCACCCTCCGGCGGAGCGTCGGCGTCGGCGGGCAGCCCGAGCTCGTCCAACTCCTCTTCCGGTACGGCCAGTATTGCGACGCCGGTGACGAATTCCCGCGCCACCGTGATGAGCTCTTTCAAGTTCTCCAGCCGAGTCTCGTCCTGGGGGTCGGTCGAGCCGTGCAGCTCCGCCAGATAGCCCGACCGGTCCAGCACGCTGGTCAAGATGGCATCCGCCGGCATGCCCTCGGCCACCATGGCCTCGTGATCGTCAAGGAACCGAGCGAACGCCCTCAGCTGGTTCGCTGAGCGTGACGCCAAACCCGGAATCTCGTCGACCCGGCGCAGCGCATCACCGAAGCTCACGCTCTCCCGAGCTGCGAGGTCGGCCACTGCGCCCTCCGCCCGATCACCGATCCCCCTCTTGGGAACGTTCAGAATGCGGCGGAGGGAGACATCGTCAGCTCGGTTGGCGATGGCGCGCAGGTAAGCGATCGCGTCGCGGACCTCGCGCCTCTCGTAGAACCGAACACCACCGACCACCTTGTATGGCATGCCGATTCGGATGAATGCTTCCTCAAAGGTTCGGGACTGGGCGTTAGTTCGGTAGAACACCGCCGCATCGCCGTACCGGTGCCCGCCCTCCTCTTTGAGTCGCTTGATCTCTGCAGCCACGAACTGCGCCTCGTCGTGCTCGGTGTCAGCGACGTACCCAACGAGCTGCTCACCGTCGCCGGCATCGGACCAGAGATTCTTTGGTTTCCTGTTCTCGTTGCGCATGATGACCGCGTTGGCGGCACTCAAGATAGTTTGTGTCGAGCGGTAGTTCTGCTCGAGCAGGATCACTCTCGCTCCAGGAAAGTCGGACTCGAAGTCGTTGATGTTGCGGATCGTCGCACCGCGAAAGGCGTAGATCGACTGATCAGAGTCACCAACCACCATGAGCTCCGGCGGCTCGATGGCCACCACATCAGGACTCGGTCGGGGATCGATCGCACAGAGCTCCCTGATCAGGACGTACTGAGCATGGTCAGTGTCTTGGTACTCATCGACGAGCACATGACGGAAGCGCCGCCGGTACTGTTCGCGCAGCTCGGGAAAAGCCTGGAACAGGTGGACTGTTGTCATGATGAGATCGTCGAAGTCCAAGGCGTTGGCTCTGATCAGCCGCCGCTGGTATTCGCGGTACGCCTCGGCGTAGCTCTCCTCCATCGGTGAGCGCGCTCGGGAGGCCGCGGACTCGTGATCGACGAGCTCGTTCTTGCAAGCCGACACCCAGTTCATGATCGCGCGGACCGGGAACCGCTTCGGATCAAGATCAAGATCGTGGGCCACCAGCTGCATCAGCCGCTTGGAGTCGGCATCGTCGTAGATCGAGAACGTGCGGGCCATGTTGAACCGGCCGATCTCCGATCGCAGAATGCGCACGCACGCGGAGTGAAAGGTGGAGACCCACATCAGCTTGGCTCGGTTGCCCACCAAGTCCATCACCCGGCCACGCATCTCGGCCGCGGCCTTATTGGTGAACGTGATGGCGAGAATCGAGCCGGGGTGTACCCGGCGCTGGCTCACCAGATAGCAGATCCGGCGGGTCAGCACCCGAGTCTTGCCCGAACCGGCGCCGGCCACCACAAGTACCGGGCCACCCTCGTGCAGCACCGCCTCCCGCTGCGGTGGGTTCAGTCCCTCGAGCAGCTGTTCGGTAGTCAATCGGGCCGGCCTGGCCTGCGTGGTACTCGTCATCACCGCTCGTCACTGGGGCAGGGGTTCACGCCGTTCCCGCAAAGTCTCGTCATAACGCAGCCCACCCTAGACATCAGCAACGACACCGGATACGACCGGCTCACCGCAGCGGCTCCGCTTGCTGCCAGCGTAGATTGTGGCTATGCGGGTGCCCAGGATCTCGCTCCGTACGCTGCTGAAGCGCACTGTGCAGGCCGCGGCCGCAGTGCAAGGAGCCACTTTACTCGCACTGGTCGTGGTCGACTATCGGCGCAAGAGGCTCCGCAAGCCTGCCACGTTCCCGAGACTCCCGCCGCGCTCGGTTACCGTGGGCACCTCCGAGGTCACCGTCTACACCTACGGCGAGGACCTGTATCGCGACATGCTGCATGCCATCAGCCAAGCGAAATCTCGGATCTTCTTCGAGAGCTTCATCTGGAAGGGCGATGCCGTCGGTGAAGCCTTCAAGGACGCGCTGATCGATGCGGCCAATCGCGGAGTCAGGGTCTACGTGGTCTTCGACGAGTTTGCCAACCTGGTCGTCCCACGGTCCTTCTTCGTCTTGCCCAAGAACATCGCGGTACTCCGCCATCCGCTGATCGCATCCGGTTTTCGGTTCCCGCGGAACACCGGTCGTGACCACCGCAAGCTGTTGGTGGTCGACGACCTCGTTGCCTTCCTCGGCGGCTACAACATCGGGAGCCTCTACGCCACCGACTGGCGTGACACTCACGCCCGGCTCACCGGCGACATTGTCTGGGACGTCCAGAACGCGTTCATCGACTTCTGGAATCTCTGGTCGGGGCGACGTCGGGCCGCGTTGCCCGACTTTGGCAGCGCCACCTGGCAGCCGGACATTCGCATCCATCGGAACATGCCGCGCAACATGGTCTACCCGATTCGCGGCATGTATCTGGATGCCGTCGACCGCGCATCGCACCACATCTATATGACCCACGCCTACTTCATTCCCGACCAGGACATTCTGTCCGCCCTCATCCGAGCCGCACGTCGAGGTGTGGACGTGCGGATCATCATTCCCGCAGAGTCCAACCACATCGTGGCTGACTGGCTGTCTCGCGGCTTTTACAGCCACCTGCTCCGCAACGGCATACGGCTGCTGCTGTATCAAGGCGCAATGGTCCATGCTAAGACCGCCACCATCGACAGCCAATGGTCGACGATCGGCACGGCGAACATCGACCGGCTGAGTCTGCTCGGCAACTATGAGATCAACATGGAAGTCTTCAATCCGGGGGTCGCCCGGCAGATGGAAGAGATCTTCGACATCGATTCGTCCAACACCGTTGAGCTGACGCTGGCCGATTGGCAGCGCCGGCACGCCATGGTCAAGTTCTCCGAGACCGTGCTTACCCCGCTGCGCCCCCTGCTCTAGCGTCCGGGACCTCCGTCCTCTACGCCCCGGCACCTTCTCCGCCGAAAACTACGTAAACGTAGATTCCTGGCGCTCTACATAGTCTGCAAACCGTGCAGACCGTCAACAACCTGGGTTTGCGTAGTTTTCCTTCACGCGCGAGTTAGAGGGGTCAGCTCCAGGCGGATGGATTCGCCACCAGAGTAGCGACCGGTTTCGGCATCTCACCTGTAACGACGTGGGCCAGGGTGACGCCCTCCAGAATCGCCCGCTCGGAGGCGCGCAAGGCGATCCAGACCTCCTGCAAGGCGGTGGCCGAGCCAACGTAGGCCAGGTTCTCTGGTCGACTCCCGCGTACGTTCGCCAGCTCTCCGTCAAGGGCCCGGATCACATCGGCAATGCTGATGGTGTCCGCTGGCCTTGCCAGCCGGTAACCACCTTCTGGGCCACGTTGGCTTCGAAGCAGGCCGGTACGACGCAGCTCACCGAGGATGCTTTCAAGGTATTTGTTGGGAATCCGCTGCACTTCAGAGAGCTGCTCCACCGTACGCGGCGCGCCGGCTGCGGCCAGCTCAGACATCGCCCGAAGCGCGTAGTCCACTCGAGCCGAAAGCCTCATCCGAGGAGGCCCTTTGCGGCACCACAATGTTCGGTCACGACTTCACCTCACGACCGACCCTACTGCCACAGCACAGCCACTGCGGCGTTGAGGATCGTGAGGCCGCCGATCAGCCCCCAAAGCCCGCGCGGAATCGAGGCGAACTTCCGGTTCTTGACCACCAGCAGCACGACTATCGCCGATACGACCAGCTTGATGGCGACCTTGACGTAGTTCACCGGATTCGGCCCGATCTCTTCCAAGATGACGAGCGCGAGACCCGTGATCAGGAGCGTTAAGGACCCGTGCAGCATCGCCGCGTTGACCTCAGGCTCCTTCGACCGCAATTGCACAAGAACTCCGCCCAACAGCGCGGCGAAACCAATCAGGTGAAGGAGCACCAAGATGTGGTACGCGAGCTGCATGGCCAGACACTAATGGCCGAGGCCCGTCAAATCGTCGAGGTGATGCCGGGGGCGCGCGATTTTCGCCTGGAATTAGACCAGCCGGCGGTCGGTAGCCCAGCGGGTCAATTGGTGGCGGTTGGAGAGCTGCAACTTACGCAGCACGCTGCTCACGTGCGTCTCCACGGTCTTGATCGAGATGAACAACTCCTTGGCGACTTCCTTGTACGCATAGCCGCGCGCGATCAGCCGGAGCACCTCACGCTCACGCTGGGAAAGTCGATCAAGATCTTCATCAACTGTGGCAAGATCAATTGACCCGGAGAAGGCATCCAACACGAACCCGGCCAGGCGCGGCGAGAAGACCGCGTCGCCCTCGGCGACTCGCCGGATCGCATCGATGAGCTCGCTGCCGCTGATCGACTTCGTGACGTAGCCTCGAGCGCCCGCGCGGATCACACCAATGACATCCTCCGCTGCGTCGGAGACGGAGAGGGCGAGAAACTTCTGTTCAGGATTCTTCTCGTGCACCTTGCGGATGACCTCCACTCCCCCGCCACCGGGCAGGTGCACATCCAGCAACACCACATCCGGCTGGGTCCGGAGTACGACGGCGACGGCTCGATCCGCGTCTGCCGCTTCACCGACAACAGCCACTGAACGGCCGATTTCAGCCTTCACACCAGTGCGGAACATGGCGTGGTCATCGACGATCACCACACTGTAGGGCCGGCGCTCGGCGTTTGCGCTCTGGGAGCTGGGCTGGTTGGCTGTCTCCCGCGCGCCGAGCTGTTCCGATGTCTCATTCATCGCTTGATCTCCAGTCGTACCTCAGTGCCGTCGCCCGGTGCGGAACGGATTGTTGCGGTGCCACCGTGCCGCGCCATGCGGTCGATGATGCTGCCCTTCACGCCCATACGGTCCTCCGCCACAGCGTGCGCATCGAAACCGTTTCCGCGGTCGCGCACGAAGACCTCAACGGAGTCCTCATCTACCTCGGCGTAGACGTCGATCTTGTCGGCCCCGGAGTGCTTCGCGGCGTTGACCATCGCTTCGCGCGCGGCGCGTACCAAGGCCTGGATCGGGTCGGAGGTGTCGCAGTCGCCGACCGTGACCAACTCGACCGGGACGCCCCGCTCGTCCTCGACTTCCGCGGCGGCCGCCGTCAGGGCGGCCTTGAGCGTCGCCTCATGCAACTCGTCGTCATAGAGCCAGTTGCGCAGCTCTCGCTCCTGACGACGGGCCAGCTGCTGCACTGCCTTGGGGTCCTCAGCTTGCCGCTGGATCATGGCGAGCGTTTGCAGCACCGAGTCATGCAGGTGCGCGGCCATGTCCGCTCGAGCATCTGCTCGGACCTTCTCAGCCCTTGCCTGGTTGAGAGCCGAACGCGAGCGGTGCAACCACGGGGCAAGGACGATCGCCAGCCCGGTCAGCGCGAGCATGGTCATCGCCATGACTTCGGGCAAATGCGAGATCTGGCCCTGCTGGGCGATGACGATCCCAAATGCTGCGCCGACCAACCCCAGGCCGACGATCACTCGGACCAGCGCCGGCCAACCGCCGCGGGCCACGAATGGAGCAAGCCAGGCCCTGCCGCCCGCTTCGGCGCGCCAACGCTTCTGCTGCTCGGAGTCGGCCTGTCGCCAGACCAGTGCGGCTCCGGCGCAGGCGAAGGCCACAGGCCAGAACAGCTGCGAACTGATGCCGAGACCGGTGTTCTGCATGATCCACAGCAACCCAACGCCCAAGGCGATCAGCGCCAACAGCATGCCCCAGTCAATGCGACGCTTGGGTTTGCTCTGGTCCCGCAAGCCTGCCCGGCTCGCAGACTCCAGTCCAGGAGCCTTCTCAGTCGAGCCGGGCGGCAATAACAGCCACAAGGCCCCGTACGCGATCACGCCGATGAATTGGAAGGTCGCCAAAGCAACGAACGCGATTCTGACCACCATCAACGGCCAGCCAAGATGTCGGGCCAGTCCGGTACAAACCCCGCCGAGCCACGCGCCCTCGGCCACCCTCGTGGCCCGCGGCTTGTCCTCGGCGTCTCCCGGACCGGAGTCCGGAGCGCCTTCCTTCGCGATCGGCAATGCTGCCGTCGCCGGCGCTGATTCCGTGCGGGGGGCCGACGGTCCCATACCGTCACCAACCGCGCTCCCGTGTTGCGGTGGCGCAGTCACGGAGTCGTGCATATCAGGCTCGAGATGGCTCGAGTCTGTCGCGGTCATGATCTCCTACCCTCACACGCGCATTGGCGTACAGCCAGCGGGGTCGTCCCCGACTTCTCCCTTAGCCGAACGAATTTAGACGTTGCAGCGGCACGATCGGTTCCCTATTCACGCCAACAGCCGGGAGCTTTGGGGGGCGTCCCTGATAGTTAGAGGGTAACCCTGTCGGCAGGATGGACGCATGAGCTCGATCTGGACGATTCGTCGCAGCGCGACTGACGTCAAGCTCACGGGACTTTGCAGTGGCGTGGCACAGCATTGGGGGATCGATCCCGTACTGGCCCGGGTCGGTTGGGCCTTACTCGCACTAAGCGGCGGAATTGGCCTCGTCCTCTATCTCGCTGGCTGGTTACTGATTCCCGTCGAGGGTAGCGACAGAGCGCTGGTCAACGATCTGTTCGGTGAATCGGTGCGGCGCTGGCCGCGGGAACTGTGGATCACTCTCGTGGTGGTCGCCAGCCTTGCGATGCTCACCATCTTCCAGTGGCTCAGCCCGTTCGGCATCGGGCCCGCCATCGTCATCGCGGTCATTTGGTACTTCGGCTTCTACAAAGGCCGGCAGAGCAAGGCAGATCAAGCGCCGGCTCCGACAGCTGATGCCGGTTCCGAGCCGGCGCTGCCGTCCGCGCCCCAATTCGTGCGATATCCAGGACCGCCGACGCCATTCACCGAAGCCGCCGAGGCATGGCAACGCCGTGTTGAGGAGCACGTAGGTCAGGTGGCCGCGGGCAGTCGGACGGCCGCCACGCCGGCCGATGAGTGGCCAAGTCCCCCAGCAGCAAGAGTGCCGCATCCGGCAGCAGGTCCAGAGCCCGCTGAGCACAACGCCTTCTTGGCTGAGCCTGATCCAGTCGGCCTCTACGCCGGACCTACGCCAGCCCTACCGGTCAAGATGTCCAACACCAAGTCGGCAAGGCGACTCCGCCTGGTTTCGCTCATCGTGCTTGGCTTGACGCTATCGGGGCTTGGCATAGCCCAGGCGCTCGGCGTCGTCATCCCGATCGCAGGCTACCTCGCGGCGGCCCTGTTGATCATCGGCGTGACGCTGTTGGCCGCTACGTGGTTTGGCCTGGCGCGCGGTTTGCTGCCGGTTGGCGTCGTATTGGCGGTGGCTGTACTGATTGTCACGGCTGCTGGACCCGCACTACGAGTGCCCTTCGCGACTTCGACCCACGCGTACACAACACTGGCCGAGCTGCCGGCCGCTGGCGACTCAGAGGATTTCGGCGAGCTTTCGGTCGATCTCAGTCAGCTCGCGGTCACGACCGACACCAGCTACACGGCGCATGTGGAGCTGGGCCGTCTCGAGGTCACAGTTCCCAAGGACGTCAATGTTGTCGTCAACTACTCCGCTGACATGGGAGCGGTTCGCGCATACGGGAATGAGGTTAAGGCAGGTTCAGAACTCACGGGCGAATTCAAGGATCCGCAGCCAGCCGAGCCTGGTCAACACACTTTGACGCTTAATCTCTCCGTAGACGCCGGCAACATAGAGGTGCAACGATGAGAAAAACCTACGATGTCGTTGCCTTGATATTTGGCCTTCTGTTCAGCTGTGTGGCGCTCGGATCATTGTGGCTAGCCTTTGTCGGACCTCTCAACTGGCAGGTGATCAGGATCGTGGCTCCCATGGGACTGGTCGCCGTTGGTGTTCTTGGCCTCGTCCTTTCCCGGAACCATCAGTAGCAAACCCTCATCGAAAGGTGTGTCATGAGCAGCCCCTACCCCCCGCAGCCGCCCAAGAGGCTTGAGCGGAGCAAGTCCAACAGAATCCTGGGCGGCGTCTGCGCCGGAGTCGCGAACTACCTCAACATGGACCCGACACTGGTGCGGGTGCTCACTGTGGTGATCTCACTGTTCACCGGCGTTCCCGTCATCCTTTACATCATCGCGTTGTTCGTGGTGCCCGAAGAAGGTTCGCAGCCCGCATCGCCGACCTATCCGCCGGTGTCAGGACCGCAGGGTCAGGCGGCTGGCCACCCGACGACCCCGCCACAGGCGGGCCAGCCGGCGTACACGCCACCGGGCACATCAGGGCCGACTCAGTCGTTTCAGCAGCCACCAGCTCCATCAGCCTCTGCCGAGGACTCGGTTTGGGGTAGCGAGGGCCCGCCTTGGGAACAGCGTCAGCCTGCCCCGGAATCCCCGGTGACGACCCAGCCAGAACCGACGGGTCCGTCAGAGCCCGAGGCGCCGGTCGCTCCTGCGGCCCACGAGGAAGACGCCACCGAGTCGGCACCCGCCCCTGAGGGTCCTGAGGAGCGGCCCGCCACGACCGACAATCCTTTAACTGAGCCGCCGGCTGGGGCCGACTCCGCTCAACCATCGGAAGGCGGTCAGCAGACCGACAAATCCTGAGCGGCAGTCCGATTCCGCTGCCTTGGCACTAGGCAGCGCGGACGAGGTCGAGGAAATACCTGTGGATGCGCAGGTCGTCGGTCACCTCGGGATGAAACGAGGTCGCCATCACGTTCTCGTGCCGCACGGCGATGATCTTGGACTCCGGAAGGCCGGGGGGAACCACGGCACCCAGAACCTGTACGCCATCATCGATGCTCTCCACCCATGGCGCCCGGATGAACACCACGTGTACCGGACCGCCCTCGATACCTTCAAGATCGACATCGGTCTCGAAGGACTCAACCTGACGACCGAAGGCGTTGCGTCGTACGGTGATATCGAGGGCACCGAAGGTTTGTTGATCTTCTGTGCCATCAATCACCCGCTTCGCGAGCAAGATCATTCCGGCACAGGAGCCGTACGCCGGCAGTCCATCGCGCAGCGCAGCTATCAGTGGCTGGCGCAGTCCGAAGATCCGCGACAGCTTGTCAATGGTGGTGGACTCGCCACCGGGCAGCACTATCCCATCCAGCCCAACTAGCTCGGCTGGGCGGCGTACGGGTCGGACGTTTGCGCCACATGCCGTTAGCGCGCGGAGATGCTCGCGTACATCACCTTGCAGGGCGAGGACACCGACAACGGGCGTGCGGCTCACCAGCCGCGTTGAGCAAGACGATGTGGCTGTGGGATGTCATCGACATTGATGCCAACCATTGCCTCGCCGAGCCCGCGGGATACTTTCGCGATCACATCAGGGTCGTCGTAGAAAGTCGTCGCCTTGACGATGGCCGCCGCGCGCTCGGCCGGGTTGCCGGACTTGAAGATCCCGGAGCCAACAAAGACCCCTTCAGCGCCAAGCTGCATCATCATGGCGGCGTCGGCTGGAGTGGCGATGCCGCCGGCTGTGAAGAGTACGACGGGCAGCTTGCCCAACTGCGCAACCTCGGCGACCAGCTCGTAGGGTGCCTGGAGCTCCTTTGCAGCCACATACAGCTCATCGGGTGCCATCGTGGTGAGACGTGCGATCTCGGCACGGATCTGGCGCATGTGGGTGACGGCGTTGGAGACATCACCGGTGCCAGCCTCGCCCTTGGAGCGGATCATGGCCGCGCCTTCAGCGATCCGGCGCAGGGCCTCGCCAAGATTGGTGGCGCCGCACACGAACGGCACGGTGAAGCGCCACTTGTCGATGTGGTTGGCGTAGTCGGCGGGCGTGAGCACTTCGGATTCGTCGATGTAGTCAACGCCAAGCGATTGGAGCACCTGGGCCTCGACGAAATGTCCGATCCGCGCTTTGGCCATGACCGGAATGGAGACGGCCGCGATGATGCGATCGATCATGTCCGGATCGCTCATTCGCGATACGCCGCCCTGGGCACGAATGTCGGCGGGCACGCGCTCCAGTGCCATCACGGCAACCGCGCCGGCGTCCTCGGCGATCTTGGCCTGCTCCGCCGTGACCACATCCATGATCACTCCACCCTTGAGCATCTCGGCCATGCCGCGCTTGACGCGAGCAGTGCCGATCAGGCTGGTAGACGGGGCGGGGCTGGTGATCTCGGACACGGTCAAATCCCTCTTGATTGCGGTGTTTCGCGACGGAGCCTGCTGCGGCGCCGATCGCTCGCAACGATGCTTTCGCCCCTCAGTTTAGGTGCGCCCTGGACTGCGTCGAGGCGATTTCCACGACGGCGGTCGAGGCCCCGGATTGGTCCTGCTCTGCACGCCTGTGATGGGAACCGTTCAAACGACTGTGTTGGGAAACGTACGCGCCGTGACGCCCCGGCGAATACGCTCCGGGGTATGACGCAACCGCACCACATGTCCAAGCCGACCGAGGCTGGAATGGCCCGGTTTACGGCACTACTTGACGAGGTGTCGAGCGAGCGAGATGTGGTCAAGGCCTCGATGTTCGGCATGCCGGGCATCAAACGGCGCGGAGGCAAGGCGTTTTGCGGGCTGTACGGGGACGACATGATCTTTAAGTTGGAAGGCCAAGATCATGCCCGCGCCCTCAGTCTGGATGGCGCCCACCTCTTCGAGCCCATGGCAGGTCGACCGATGAAGGCGTGGGTACAGGTTCCACCAGTGCATGAGTCGCAGTACGTCGAGCTGGCACGTGCCGCGGAAGCGAGCCTCGGCGACTGAGCCTTCATCGCAAATCGCTATTCCCATTCGATGGTGGCTGGCGGCTTGCTCGTAACGTCCAAGACAACCCGATTCACCTGATCCACCTCGTTGGTGATCCGGGTACTGATCCTTTCCAGCACCTCGTAGGGGAGCCGACCCCAGTCGGCAGTCATCGCGTCTTCGCTGGTGACGGGCCGGAGCACGATGGGATGCCCGTACGTCCGGCCGTCGCCTTGCACCCCGACTGAGCGGATGTCTGCCAGCAGCACGACCGGGAACTGCCAGATGTCGCGATCGAGCCCGGCGGCCGTCAGCTCAGCTCGAGCGATGGCGTCCGCCTCGCGCAAGACGTCGAGCCGCTCCCGCGTGACCTCACCAATGATCCTGATCCCCAGACCTGGTCCAGGGAACGGATGCCGCCAGACGATTCCCGGCGGCAGCCCGAGCTGTGCGCCCACTGCACGTACCTCGTCCTTGAACAGTGTGCGCAGCGGCTCCACTAACTGAAACTGCAGATCGTCGGGCAGGCCGCCGACATTGTGGTGACTCTTGATATTGGCCGCGCCTTGACCACCGCCGGATTCAACTACGTCGGGATAGAGCGTGCCCTGTACCAGGAACTCGACCTCACCAGCCTGGCCGACCACCTCACGGGCCGCCGCCTCGAAGGTCCGGATGAACTCCCGGCCGATGATCTTGCGCTTCTCCTCCGGATCGGTCACCCCGGACAGCGCCGAAAGGAACTGCTCCGACGCGTCGACAACCTTGAGGTCGACACCCGTCGCCGCGACGTAGTCGCGCTCCACCTGTTCGGCCTCACCCTTGCGCAGCAGGCCGTGATCGACAAAGACACAGGTCAGCTGGCTGCCGACCGCGCGCTGCACCAGAGCGGCCGCCACAGCGGAGTCGACTCCGCCAGAGAGCCCGCAGATGATGTGCTTGCCGCCCACCTGCTGCTGGATGGCGAGGACGGACTCGTCGATGATGTTGGCCGAGGTCCAATCCGGAGTGCATCCAGCGATGTCGTACAGGAAATGCTGCAGCACCTGCTGGCCATGCTCGGTGTGCAGTACCTCCGGGTGCCATTGGACGCCGGCCATGCGCCGGCCGACATCCTCGAACGCAGCAACGGTCGCCCTCGCCGAGGTAGCAGTCACTTTGAAGCCCGGTGGTGCTGCGATCACCTCGTCGCCGTGGGACATCCATGCACTTACGGTGGCGGGCAGGCCGGCGAGCAACGTGCCGGAATCAGTCACGCTGACCGCCGTCCGGCCGTATTCCCGCATTCCAGTCCGCGCGACCGCCCCACCGAGAACCTCAGCCATGGCCATGAAGCCGTAACAGATACCGAAAACTGGCGTGCCGCTGTCAACCACTGTCGCGTCGAGTTGCGGCGCTCCCGGCTCGTAGACCGAGGAAGGGCCGCCGGAGAGAATGATCGCCTTTGGCCGCCGCGCCAGAATCTCCGATGCCGACGCCGTGTGGGGCATGATCTCGGAGTAGACGTTAGCCTCGCGTACGCGACGGGCGATCAGCTGGGCGTACTGGGCCCCGAAGTCGATCACCACCACCAGATCGTGGTCTCGCTGACTCATCGCGCGTCCTCTCCCCCGAGTCCGGAAGCGATGAGTCTATGACCTCCGGCAGCCCACACGGGGCTCCCGCCGAACGAAACCGCGCTCTTGAGACCGGGGCCGTTCATTGACCGTTAGCTTCCCGCAGCAGCCCATCAAGATCGCGGATCGTAATCCGGCGCCGACCAGTCGTGACCAGCCGGTGCGCTCGCAACGATCTGAGCGAGCGGACGATCGATTCCGGCGATGAAGCGATCAAGCTGGCCAGTTCCTGCTGCGTCCGCGGAATGTCAATGTGTAGCAGAACCAACACGGCTTCGTTGTGTCGTCGCCCTGGACCACGATCGACGCCCCGCGACGGAAGGTTCGTGGGCCGGGACGCCCGAGGCCGAGCAGATCTGATCGGTCCAGATCAGAGAGCAGGTCGAGGAAACTGCCTGACATCGGCTTGGCGGGACTTGCCGCGGTCACGCGTCGAGAGTATCGCCGTGTGGATGCGCCACATGACCCTTTGCCGGTGCGTCATCTGCCGCTGTGCGTGTCCGATCAACCGCGCATGCTGCTGTTGAGGTGGGGATACGCGAGAGGCAGAGAGATGATTGAGTTTCTCGATGATCATCCGCCTCGCACACGATCAACTCCGGCTCTGCGGCTGACGCTGGTCAGTGGGTTCTTGGGCCTTTCTGCCCGGAATTGCTCCGCTGATCGCCGCACGGCAGGACGGTAGGGGACTAGGCCCGGCCGGCCTTCTTCATCATCCGCAGTACTCCGGTCATCACCGAGGTGAAGGACTTGCCGTCCAGGCCATGGCTCGGAGCGATCGGAATCCCGGTCTGCGTGGCCACCGACTGGACCTCGACGAAACGCCGGATGCCGTCCTGCCCCTGGCGTCGGCCGAGTCCAGAGTCTTTCATTCCACCCATCGGTGCGTCGATGCTGCCGAGCGTCGCTGCGAAGCCTTCATTGACGTTCACCGAGCCGCATTTGATCTTACGCGCCACGCGCCGACCGCGATCATGATCGGAGGTCCAGACGCTGGCGTTGAGTCCGTAGTCGGACTCGTTGGCCCGCGCCACTGCCTCGTCCTCGTCCGCGACCGCATAGACGCTGACGACCGGGCCGAAGGTCTCCTCCGCGTAGCACTCCATCTCCGGCGTCACGCCGGTCAAGACCGTTGGCTCATAGAACAGCTCGCCCAAGTCCTCCCGCCGCCGCCCGCCGGTCAACACAGTGGCTCCTTTAGCCTTCGCGTCGTCGACGTGCGCGCTGACCCGCTCCAGCTGGTCATGGTTTATCAAGCTGCCCATGTCGTGGTCGAAATCCATCGCGTTGCCGAGGCGGATCGCCTCTGTCCGCACGACGAAGGCCCGGATAAACGCCTCGAAGAGGTGCTCCGCAACGTAAATGCGCTCGGTGGCCAGGCACGTCTGGCCAGCGTTGAAGAATGACGCTCGCGTGGCGCCGTCTGCTGCCGCCTCGACATCCGCATCCTCCAAGACCACCATCGGGTTCTTGCCACCGAGCTCCAGTGAACAACCGATCAGCCGGCCCGCGCACTGCGCGGCCACCGTACGACCCGTGGCAGTCGAGCCGGTGAAACACACATAATCGCTGACGTCGATCAACTCCCGCCCCACGACTGTCCCGCGTCCGTGCACCACCTGCCATACGTCGGCGGGCAGTCCTGCGGTGCGTAGCAGTTCCACCGCCGCCAGCGCGACCAGCGGTGTCTGATGATCAGGCTTGAGCATGATCGCATTACCGGCGACCAGAGCAGCCAGTCCATCGGAGATGGTCATGGTCAGTGGGTAGTTCCACGGTCCGATCACGCCGACGAGGCCCTTCGGTACGTAATGCCGGTCCACTCGAGTCAGCAGCGGCAAGATGCCCTCGCCCCGTTCGGAGCGCAGATAGCGACGTGCTGTCCGACCGTAGTACCGCGCGGTGAGGGCAACGTGCAGCACTTCGTTGGCGGCACTCAGCCGGTCCTTGCCGACGGACTGTAGTAGGTCAACGAAGTAATCCCGCCGATCCAAAAGATGATCATGAAAATCGAGCAGCAGCCGAGCTCGCTCGTCAATGGGCCGAGCGGCCCAGTCAGATTGTGCGCGGTGGGCCAGCTGGGCGCCGACCTCGACGTCGGCCGGTGTGGAGGTCGGCAGCTCGCCTATCACTTGACCGGTGACGGGCGAGCGGAGCTCCATGGCCGGCCCAGTCGCCGTGAGCAGCCCGCGCAGCCGCAGCAGGTCTGAGGAAACAACTGCTACCTCGGTCATGGGGCCCAGAGTAGTGGCGGGCCTGGTCGCGAGCGTCGGTAGCGCCTATCAAGCGCGCGAGCGAACACAGAACGTTTGAGTGGCAGCATTCGGAGTATGGACTGTGACGTCATCGTGGTCGGTACTGGCCTATCTGGTCTGGTCGCCGCTCACGAGCTGGCCGCAGCCGATCGGTCAGTGATCATGCTGGATGCCGAGCCGCTCGGCTCAGTTGGTGGCCAGGCGTACTGGTCGCTCGGCGGCCTGTTCATGGTGAATTCGCCGGAGCAGCGGATTCTTCGAATCCACGATTCCGAAGAGCTGGCACTGGCCGACTGGATGGGCAGCGCTGCCTTTGACCGGTTGGAGGACTACTGGCCGCGCCGCTGGGCCGAGGCGTACGTGCACTTCGCGGCGGGTGAGCAGCGCCGCTGGCTCCATGACCTGGGCGTCCGCTGGTTCCCGCTCGTGCAATGGGCCGAACGAGGCGGTTACGCCAATCCCGGCCACGGGAACTCGGTGCCGCGTTTCCATGTCACCTGGGGCACCGGCCCTGCGTTGGTTGAGCCCTTTGCCCGCGACGTCATGCACTCGCACCGGGTGCGCATCCGGTCGCGACACCAGGTCACCTCGATGGCTGTCGACGGATCCGGCGTACGCGTGTCCGGGCTGGTTCTGGAGCCGACCGATGTGCCCCGCGGAGTCCAAACATCGCGAACCGCGTCCGGGGAATTCACCTTCACCGCCCAGGCGGCCGTTGTCGCCAGTGGCGGGATCGGCGGAAACTTCGACCTCGTTCGGCAGAACTGGCCCGCCGAGTGGGGCTCGCCGCCGCAACGCATGATCGCCGGCGTGCCTGACTATGTTGACGGGTCAATGCTCAAGATCACCGAGGCCGCCGGTGGCCGGGTGATCAATCCGGATCGTATGTGGCACTATCCGGAGGGCATCGTGAACCACTCCCCTATCTGGAGCCACCACGGTATTCGGATCCTGGCCGGGCCCTCGTCGCTGTGGCTGGATGCCCGAGGGCAACGCTTTCCGGTGCCGCTGTTCCCGGGCTTCGATTCACTCGGTGCGCTGCGGCACGTGATCAACAGTGGCTACGACTACTCCTGGTTCGTGCTCGACCAGGCGACGCTGTCGGCTGAAATCGCGCTCTCCGGATCCGAGCAGAACTCCGATCTGACGGGTAAGAACCTGCGACGTCTGGCTGGCCGGATACGGCCGGGTCCGACCCCGGAAGTGCGCGACTTCCAGGAGCGGGGTGTCGATTTCGTCTCGGCCGGATCCGTCCTCGAGTTGGCCGCGCAGATGAATCAGCTGGTCGGTGAGCATCTCATCGACGGCGATGCGCTCCGGCGGGTGATCGAGGCGCGCGATCTCCAGGTGCGTAGCGGGCTGGGGAAGGATCCGCAGGTGGTGGCCACGGCCGCGGCTCGGCGGTTTCTTGGTGATCGGATGCTCCGGATTGTGCCGCCCCATGAGATGCTCAATCCGAAGGCTCGGGCGACAGGCCAAGCAGGATCGGGAGGTCCACTGGTCGCGATCCGGCTTCACGTGCTGACCCGCAAGACACTCGGTGGACTGGAGACTGACCTTGACGGACGGGTAATGCGACCGGACGGTTCGGCGCTACCGGGCGTCTACGCGGTAGGTGAGGTGGCCGGGTTCGGCGGCGGAGGCGTCCACGGCTACCGCGCCCTCGAGGGCACCTTCCTGGGCGGCTGCTTGTTCTCTGGTCGCGGCGCCGGCCGATCCCTGGGCGCCAATCTCTGATCCTTTCGGCTGACACCCAGATGCCCGCTTCCGCCGTTCTGATGGAAACGTACGGCTGCTACGGCCGCGAGGGATGCTCGTTTGCGCCGTCCTGATGAGAAACGTACGCCTGCGGGTTGCTGGAGGTGCTCTGGCTCAGTGTGGCCTCGTGGTGGCGCACCACCTCGGCAACGACAAAGTTCAGGAATTTCTCGGCGAACTCAGGGTCAAGCTTGGCATCCTCGGCCAGCGCCCGGAGCCGCGAGATCTGCTGGGCTTCCCGTACGGGATCTGCAGGCGGTAGGCCGTGGGCGGCCTTCAGCTCACCGACTTGTTGTGTGACCTTGAAGCGCTCGGCGAGAAGATGCACGAGCGCCGCATCCATGTTGTCGATGCTCATCCGCAGCCGCAGCAACTCCTCGGCCACCGGGTCACCCATGGCGCTCAGCCTAGCCATGAGCACACGCCTCAGGCGCCCTCGTCCACTGCCGCGGCCGGCTGGAGTGTCAGCTTCAGCCACCACAAACTCAGCTGCCCTGACTCGTCAGATCTACAGCTACGGCCAGCTTCGGTGTGAGGTTCGACACGATGTGGGCGTTTCAGGGCCGACGCAAAACCCTGGCACCCCTAGTGCGAGTGGTTAATACCAGTTCAAGCCGCCGGCAGGACTCTCTCCCTGCTCTTCCGAAACCAGAACGACCGTGATGCTCGGTCTGATCACCAGCCTTGCTGTGGTGATGAGCACAGCAGCGTGCAGCTCTGAGAAACGCAACGCCGGCCCTGACTCGGGTATGAAGTCCTCTGCCGGGCAGGTTTTGGTCAGGACGCGGTCGGGCCGCTGGTCGACGGCATCGTGCATAAGACGATCAAGTGTCTAGCCCGTACCGGTCACCGCATCGGCCGCGTCGGACGCCTGGGGCACCACCACAATGGGCAGTCGAGCCAGTGCGCCACCACCCTTGAACTTCAGTGAGCCGAAGACCGCCTGCGACAACGGAGCCGCCTCGCGGGTGAAGGTGATCGTCACCGTCTTGGTCTGCCCCGCACTGGTGAAGTTCAGGACGGACGGGTTCACCTTCGCGGTCACACTTGGCACCGAGATTGTGCTTTGGTACGAGCCCGGCTTCACGGCGGTAACCTTCCTGGTCACCGTCTGGGAGCCGACAAGCTCGCCGATCGCAATCGACGCTGCGTTGTAGTTACTCGGATCGGCTGGCTCCACTCCGGTGTCGGTTGCAAAGCCCTGGGCCTCAAGGAAGCCCAACCAATCCCTCTCTCTGGCGTCGAAGATCACGCCCGGGTTGAACATCCGATCCGGTCGCACATTGCCGGCGCCCTGGGCCGAGTAGTCACGGCTCAACTTGCCAGCGGCGGTCTTCACTCGCGACGAGGTGGTCATGATCGCGGATTTGACCGCCATGGGCGACCACTTCGGGTGAACGCCGAAGTACAAGGCAGCGATCCCCGCAATGTGTGGTGCGGCCATGGAGGTGCCTGAGTAGAAGTCGAACTTGCGGTTGTGGTTCGACGGCGGCGCCACCGCGGCCAAGACGGCTACGCCAGGTGCGGAAATGTCGGGCTTCAGGAGGTTACCGCCGTTGCCGATCGACGGCCCGCGGGAAGAGAAGTTGGCCACCTGGGGATACCTGATCGGTTTCGAGGAAAGATTCCCTTGCTCGAGTGTGGCAGTCGCTCCCGCTTTCTTGGCATAAGACTTGACGGCTGGCCCGAAGGGCACGTTCAGGTGGACCGTCGGTACTGCATGGGTGTCAGCGTCGGTCGAATACTTGGTGAGGTTCGCCAACACCATGCCCTTCCCGCCGGCGCGTTTCACTTCGGCCGACTTGTCGAGTCGAGCGACCACTCCTCGGTCACAGACCACGATCTTGCCGGCGGTCTTGGCGCGACTGAGTGTGTCTGGCGCACAGACAGCTGCGTCGTTACCGGCCGCCGACGCTCGCTTGACAGATCGGGCTGTGACAAGCCGAGCCCGGCCGACCTTGCCAACGACCGTAGAGCTGATCCCGGCGTACTTCTTGCCGTTACCGAGCACTACCGTCGCGGCGTACGGCGCGACCGTGCTGGCGGCCACCGTTGTCACCCACGGCGTGACGTGGTTCAGAGTGGATGCCCCGGGCCCTGCATTGCCTGCTGAGGTTGCGACGAAGATGCCAGCCGACGCCGCGGACAGGAACGCCATGTCGACCGGATCATTCACGGCATCCGAGCCACTGACCGAATAGTTGATCACATCGACGCCATCGGCAACGGCAGCATCGATGGCGGCCAACGCATCGCCGGTGTAGATAGCCGGCTGCTCCTCAGTTGAGCTGGTGAAGGCAACTTTGTAGATCGCCAGCTTGGCCGCGGGTGCAACGCCGGAGATCTTCCCGAACGAGTGCCCGCCGACCGATGCGGTGATGCCAGCGTTTCCGGCGGCCGTGGACGCAACGTGGGTACCGTGGCCGGCACCATCTCGCGGTGAGAGGAAATCGGTACGCTGCCCGGGCGGAGTTTGCGACTCATAAGAGGAGGAGAAGAAGCGAGCGCCAATCACCTTGGTAGTGCACTCGTCGGAAGTAAATGAGTCGCCGGTCTCGCAAATCCCGGTAAACCTGTGGCCATCGGCCTTGTGCATCACGATCTTGTTGTTGCCTGACCGGTACGGCCGGAACGGATCCGCCGCCGTTGGCCCAGCCGTCCCCAGCTTCTCGCCGGCAAATGACTTGCTTTCCGGCCAGTAGCCCGAATCCACGATTCCGACGACCACACCGCGGCCGGCGCTGTTCTTGCCACCGAGTGTTCCCCAAACACCTTGGCTGCCCGTCAGCTTCAAGAAATCAACAGGCTTCTTGTCATTGGTGAGCTTGCGTGGTCGATCCTTGGTCACCGACAGAACGCCGGGCGCGGCTTGCAGCGTACGCGCCTGGTCGGGGGTCAGGGTCGTCGCGAAGCCATTGAGGCTGACCGCGTAGTGCTTGAGCGGCTTGGCACCAACCCGTGCGGCCGCGTTGGCGTGTTGGCTCTTCAGGTAGTCCCGGTAACGATGGGCGCGACCCGAGGTCACGTCCACCCGCTCGCCTTTGTTGGGACGCGTCGCACCAAGGCCCTTCACGTCGCCGTCGTAGGTCGCGATCGGCTTTCCGGTCAGCGCGACGATATAGCGACTCGGAATCGGAGCCGGCAGGCCGTGCTCGTCGCGATCCGGCGGCAAGGCAGAGGCCGTCGGCAAACTGCCGAGAGTGAGCAAAGCCGCGACCGCGACGCTCGCGGCGATGACCGCGAGATGGGCGCGACAGGTACGCAACAGCACGAAATTCCCCCCATTGATTTCGATGCCCCGGGCGACTTTCTCGACGGCAAGCGCAGCGCATCGAGCAAAAGTAGGCTCGACGCTAGCAGCAGCCGAGGAGGTGCGTGAGAGATCAGCAACATTCGCCCGGCCGGCAGCGAGGTGGGTTACCACCACTGCGCTCCGCCCGGCGATTAGCGACACTCGCCGTCCTGGTACTGAGCGTCGGCTGCGCCAACCAGTTCGCCGAACCCTCCGGCCAGACCCCAGGAACCACCATGCCCGTCACTCCGAGCGACCAGGCCACGCCTGCCCCGACCGCGGATACCGATCTCACGATCGTGGTTGACAACGGATCAGGCTCGACCAAGACGTGGCGGCTGACCTGCAATCCCGCAGGCGGTACGCATCCGGATCCGGAGGCCGCCTGCCGTGCACTCGAAGCCAACGGCGCAGTCGCACTGCCGCCGGTGCCGAAAGACAAGGCCTGTACGCAGATCTACGGCGGCCCAGAAACGGCCAGCATCACCGGCAGCTGGCAGGGCAAGCAGGTCAGGAGTACTTTCGCGCGTAATGACGGCTGTCAGATCAGCCGCTGGAAGCTCATGGAAGGACTGCTGCCGCGGGGCGGCAGCTAATCGCTCTCTCACCTCACCGACTTCCCTCACCTCACCGACTTGTCAGAATCTCAGCGCGCTATAGCGTGCTGAGATTCTGACAAGTCGATTTGAGGTCTACCCGACGACGATCTCGACCCGCTGGAACTCCTTGATCTCGGTGTAGCCAGTGGTTGCCATCGCCTTGCGCAGCGCACCAACAAGATTCATGGTGCCGTCGGGCACCGAGGAGGGGCCAAGCAGGATGTGCTGCAGATCGCCGACTGTGGAGAACTGGGCGCGCTCGCCGCGTGGCAGCTTTTCGTGCCAGGCCTCGGGTCCCCAGTGGAAACCGCGACCCGGCGCCTCCTCGGCCCTGGCCAGCGGCGAGCCAACCATGACCGCATCGGCGCCGCAGGCGATCGCTTTGGCGATATCCCCCGAGCGTACGACCGAGCCGTCTGCGATGACCTGCGCGTAGCGGCCACCGGACTCGTCGAGATAGTCACGCCGCGCAGCCGCGACATCGGAGACCGCAGAGGCCATGGGCACCGCGACTCCCAAGACCGACCGACTGGTGTACGCGGCTCCGCCTCCGAACCCGACCAGCACACCGGCTGCGCCGGTGCGCATCAGGTGAAGGGCCGCCTGATACGTTGCGCAACCGCCAACGATGACCGGGACGTCAAGCTCATAGATGAAATTCTTGAGGTTGAGTGGCTCGAGCTCGGAGGAGACATGCTCGGCGGACACGGTGGTACCGCGGATGACGAAAAAGTCAACGCCCGAGTCCACCACTGCTTGCGCGTAGGCCTGGGTGTTCTGCGGCGAGAGCGCGCCGGCCGTCGGCACACCCGCTTCTCGAATCTCCGCGACCCGCTTGCCGATCAGCTCAGGCTTGATCGGCTCCGCGTAGATCCTCTGCATCCGCCGGGTCGCCTCGATTGGATCTTCGATCGCAATGATCTCTTCCAGCTTCGGCTGCGGGTCGTCATAGCGGGTCCATAGGCCCTCCAGATTGAGCACACCGAGCCCACCTAGCTGGCCGATCTTGATCGCCGTGGCCGGGGACATTACTGAGTCCATGGGTGCGGCGAGCAGCGGGAAGGCGAACGTGTACGCGTCGATCCGCCATTGCAGCGAGACCTCCTCCTCCCCACGGGTACGCCGCGACGGAACGATGGTGATGTCGTCAAAGGCGAACGCCTGCTGGGCGCGCTTGCTGCGGCCGACGTCAATCATGGTCTACTCCCTTGGAGGCTGCTGATCATCCATCCTGATCATGATCATGATCATGGCAGCTCCCGTATTAGTGTGGTGCGTTCGAAGTGCGTCAGCCTGAATAGTTGGGCGCTTCGACGGTCATCTGGATGTCGTGCGGATGGGACTCCCGCAGACCTGCGGAGGTAATCCGGACGAACGAACCTCGCTCCTGCAACTCCGGAATCGTCGAGGCTCCGGTGTAGAACATGGCCTGCCGCAGACCGCCGACCAGCTGGTAAGCCACTGCGGCCAATGGACCGCGATACGGAACATGACCCTCGATGCCCTCAGCGATCAGCATCGAGTCCGACGTGACGTCACCTTGGAAGTAGCGGTCCTTGGAATAGGAGGAGCCACTGCGACCCCGCGAGGCCATAGCGCCAAGCGATCCCATGCCGCGATAGGCCTTGAACTGCTTGCCGTTCATGAAGATCAGCTCACCGGGGCTCTCCTCGCAGCCGGCCAGCAGTGAGCCCAGCATCACGGTGTCGGCGCCCGCGACAAGCGCCTTGCCGATGTCACCGGAATATTGCAGGCCGCCGTCGCCGATCAGCGGCACTCCAGCTGGACGGCAGGCCAGAGAGGCGTTGTGGATTGCCGTTACCTGCGGCACACCGACACCCGCCACGACGCGCGTGGTGCAGATCGAGCCCGGTCCCACCCCGACCTTGACGCCGTCCGCCCCAGCGTCGACAAGAGCCTTGGCACCGGCGTACGTCGCCACGTTCCCGCCGACGATGTCAACCTTGGTCGCAGCCGAGTCGGCCTTCAGCCGGCGCACCATCTCCAGCACGCCTTGGGAATGGCCGTGTGCGGTATCGACCACCAGCAGGTCGACACCTTCCTCGATCAGCGCCATCGCACGCTTCCACGCGTCGCCAAAAAACCCGACGGCTGCTCCGACGCGGAGCCGTCCTTGATCATCTTTAGAGGCATCGGGATACATCCCAGATTTGACGAAATCCTTGAGCGTGATCAGACCTCTGAGCCGACCCTGATCATCGACAAGTGGCAACTTCTCGATCTTGTTCTGGGCCAGTAGCCGCATTGCGTCGTCGCGGCTGATTCCAACTGGCCCGGTGATCAGCGGCATTGGGGTCATCACCTCAGCGACCGGCCGCGAGGGATCGGTTTCGAAGCGCATGTCCCGGTTGGTGATGAGGCCGAGCAGCCGCAGTTCACGGTCCACGACGGGCACGCCAGAAATGTGAAAATTGGCGCACATCGCGTCTGCCTCGCGGATGGTCGCATTCGGCGAGATGGTGATGGGCTGGTCGATCATGCCCGCCTCGGAGCGCTTGACCACATCCACTTGGTGCGCCTGATCCTCGATCGAGAGATTGCGGTGGATGATGCCGATGCCGCCCTGCCGGGCGATGGCGACTGCCATGCGGGCCTCGGTCACGGTGTCCATCGGCGAGGAGATCAGCGGCACTTTGACAGCAATCCGCTTCGAGACCCGAGACTCCGTACTGACCTCGGAAGGCGCAATGTCGCTCTCAGCAGGCTGGAGCAACACGTCGTCGAAGGTCAGCCCGAGGGTCTCGAAGGCATGCGGCACACCTACTGGACTGAGATCACCGGATGACGGCAACACGGCAAGCCTTTCCCCTGAGCGAGGTAGAAGGTCATGCTAGCCGAGTCGAGGTGCGCTCCCCGTTCAGATGTCCGGACGCCACCCCGAGTGCCTCTGTCAGGAACCAGGTTCTGGTGGACGTCCGGTATTACGCAAGGATCCGATCCGATCCAGCAAGTGATACCCGAAGGGTGCGCCCAGCCCGCGGCCCCGACCGAGATCAGCAGGCCGAGGACCTTCAGCGGCCAGCCCCAGAGCCCATCCTGGGGATTGTGCGCCGACCAGCCCAGCGGGATGACGCTCTGGGTGAGGAAGCTTGCGGCTTCCTCGGCACACTTGGTCTGATCGCCGGGGGTGCTGCAGAAGTTCAGATCAGTGACCTGTTGTATGACGGTGGCACGAATTGCACCGCCGGCGTACAGAGCCCGGGCAATGGCAATGCTGTCGATGTTGCCGATGCAGACCAGCGCGACCGCGAGGACGAGCACCCAACGTTTGGCCCACCGCTTGTACGAACCAATGACACGATCCATCTGACGGTCGAACCACACCTGTGTACTACTGATGGAGGAATCGACCTCCCCCTTGGTGGCCTTGATAATGCTGCTGAGCGACTGCTGCAGCTTGGGCGAATTCTCGAGCGCCCGTACGCCCGCTTCGATGTCGGCCAATGTCGGCTCCGTCGAGCCTGGAGTCAGCAGGTCGACCAGTGTCCGCGAAAAGACGCTTGAAGGTAGATAAGAGGGACTCCGAGTCGGTTTGCCTAGTGATGTCGCGTGCCGAAAGGGCTGGACCACCGAATGGCCCATGACATCGGCCAAGGTGAGCTTGTCGCGGTGCATTGGCTCAGCCGGCAGGGTGGTCGTGGCTTCACCCGCCGCGGTTTTCGCTGACTCGCGCGGCGGCGTCGGAACTGGGGCTCGAAGCATTGCGTCGTATCGCTGGTTCTCGACATGCCGTTGCGGACGGCGGTCTGGGCGGTGTTCTGCATCCGCTCCCACCCCGCTTCTCGGCCACAGCTATGTCGGCAGGTACGTCGTCAAGAAGGTCCCGGATGCCGCGAAGTAAGTACTTTGCTCGCTGACGCTGTAGGTGGCGTGCATGCGATGCACAGCGCGTACATCCCATGCTGCGTGGGATGTTCGCCGGGCCGAGCTCAGGCGGATCGCGCCTTGAGGTTGCTCGTGGCGGGTCCCTCCAGCACGGTACCGTCGGCGGCGAACCGAGAGCCGTGCAGCGGGCAGTCCCAGGACTTCTCCAGATCATTGAAGCGAACAACGCCGCCCAGATGCGTACAGATCGCTGAGACGGAGCAGGTCCGGCCATCGACCGTCGAAATTGCTACGGGCTCACCCCGTTCGGCACCGACCACTCCAGTGCCTTCGGTCGGGGTTCGATCCTCCTGCTTCAGCGGGTGAAGCTCGGCGTCGAGCCATCCCTGGGCGGCTGCCACCCCCATTGCGGCGTTAGCTCGGAGATACCGGATGGCGCTTGCCGGCTTGCTCACGCGGGTCCCCAGCGTGCGCGCCCACGACGGCACATTGTCCAAGATTTCGCCGCTCATACGCATCGCCGCCGCGACTGCATTGGTCATGCCCCACTTGCTGTATCCGGTGGCCAGATACACGTGGCCACCGCCGAGCGGCAGCTTCCCCACGAACGGCACTCCGGCGTGCGCCACGTAATCTTGCGCGGACCACACGTGGGTGCGCTCGGCGCCCTGGAACCAGCGGCGTGTCCAATCCGTCAGATCGATGACCAGTTCCGACGGGTTCTTCGGGTGGCGACCTACCGGATGCCCATTGCCACCGACGAGCAGCAACTCCTCGCCACCGTGCAGCGCAGTGCGCAACGAGCGAGTAGGTGAATCAGCCGAGATGTACATGCCGCGAGGAACCTGCGTCGCACCCCGAAAGGCCAGCGCGTACGAGCGTTGCGCGGTGACCTTGGCGAAGTACAGCCCGCGGTCGAGGAACGGGATGCCGGTGGCGAGCACCACATTGTCGGCCGTGACTGTGCCAGCTGATGTGATCAGCTCGCAGCTCTTGTTTCCGGCGACTCTGGTGACACGAAAGCCCTCGATCACTACCCCACCAGCGCCGCGCAGCCCTCGCACCAGTGCGGCGAGGACGTCCACCGGATCGACTTGCTGTTGATCCGGCAGGCACAGCGCAGCATAGGTCGGATATGGCAGCTCAACGGCATCAGTCATCTGTACCGGCAGTCCAAGCCGCCGGGCGATGTCGAATTCACGACGCACAGCGGCGGCACCCGACTGCGTTCCGGCGTACGTGTAGGCGTCTCGATGTTCCATCTGGACCCGGTGCTCGGCGGCGTACGCCAACAGCCAGGCCTGGGCTTCGCGATTGCCTTCCACGTAGGCACCCGCTACATGTTCGGTGTGGTTTGCCACGATGGTGGACAACCGCGTGCCTTGCAACAAGGTGACCTTGGCGGTCGAGTGTCCGGTCGTCACAGCGCCCACCGAACGAGCTTCCAACACGGCCACCCGCCGGCCGGCACGGGCCAGCAGCAGCGCGGTCGTCAGACCCGTTAGCCCACCGCCCACGACAGCAACGTCGTAGTGGCTGTCGCCTTCAAATCGATCAGTCTCCATGGTAGGCGGAGGGTCGAGCCAAATAGAGGCCAATCCGTCGGTGGACACACCCCTCCGGTACCCGGTTGCTTGGGCCCCAACCCGTGCTGAATGAGGCCGACAGCTAGCGGATCAACCGAGCTCCACCAAAGAAACCCGAAGGGCCTCCCTCCTCTGAGAGAGACCCTTCTTTCTGAGCTGCTCGCGCATCACGCGCGCGTTGCGTCAGTGAGTATGCCCGTGACCGGCCGGAGCCTCCTCCTCCTCGGGCTTCTCCACCACCAGCGTCTCGGTGGTGAGCAGCAGCGAGGCGATCGAAGCGGCATTGGCCAACGCAGAGCGCGTCACCTTGACCGGATCGATGACGCCATCGGCATACAGGTCGCCGTAGGTGTTGGTCTCGGCGTTGTAGCCGTGACCAGGCTTGAGTTCGGCCACCTTGAAAGTCACGACGTAGCCCTGCTCGCCACCATTCTCAGCGATCCAGCGAAGTGGTTCCGCACAGGCCCGTCGGACGATGTTGACACCGATACTCTCGTCACCGGTGAGGCCCAAGTCGCCGTCCAGCGCCTCCGCAGCGTGAATGAGGGCAGAGCCACCGCCGGCGACGATGCCCTCTTCGATCGCGGCACGCGTGGCCGAGACGGCATCTTCGATGCGGTGCTTCTTCTCCTTGAGTTCCACCTCGGTGGCAGCACCGACCTTGATCACACAGACTCCACCAGCGAGCTTGGCCACCCGCTCCTGCAGCTTCTCGCGATCCCAGTCGGAGTCGGTACGGGCGATCTCGGCTTGCAGCTGTGCCACGCGGGCCTTGACCTCGCTGCTGTCGCCAGCACCGTCGACGATCGTGGTGTTGTCCTTGGTGACGACAATCCGACGAGCACGACCCAAGACATCGAGACCAACCTGGTCAAGCTTGAGACCTACCTCGGGTGAGACGACCTTGCCACCAGTCAGGATGGCGATGTCTTCCAGCATGGCCTTGCGGCGATCACCAAAAGCCGGGGCCTTGACAGCCACCGAAGTGAAGGTGCCGCGGATCTTGTTCACGACCAAGGTGGACAGCGCCTCCCCGTCGACGTCCTCTGACACGATGAACAGCGACCCTGAGGCGCCTATGACCTTCTCCAGCAACGGGAGCAGGTCGGTCATCGAGGAGATTTTCCCGGAATTGATCAAGATGTAGGGATCGTCGAGAACGGCCTCCATTCGCTCCGGATCGGTGACGAAGTACGGCGACAGGTAACCCTTGTCGAACTGCATGCCTTCGGTGAACTCGAGCTCAGTCCCCATGGTCTGCGACTCGTCGACCGTGATGACGCCGTCCTTGCCCACCTTGTCGAAGGCCTCGGCGATCAAGCGGCCGATCTCTTCGTCGCGAGCCGAAATGGTGGCGATGTGCGCCATATCTTCGGTGGTCTCGACCTCTCGGGAATTCTCCCGCAAGCGGTCCTCGACCGCAGCCACGGCGGCGTCGATGCCCCGCTTGAGACCAACTGGGCTGGCGCCTGAAGCAACAGCGCGGAGACCTTCATGCACCATCGCCTGGGCGAGCACGGTTGCAGTGGTGGTCCCGTCGCCGGCGACATCGTTGGTCTTGGTGGCAACTTCCTTGGCGAGCTGTGCTCCAAGGTTCTCGTACGGGTCGTCGAGCTCGACATCACGTGCCACGGTCACGCCATCGTTGGTGATGGTCGGAGCGCCCCACTTCTTGTCGAGGACGACGTAGCGGCCCTTAGGACCGAGGGTGACCTTGACGGTGTTGGCGAGGGCGTCCACGCCACGCTCGAGCGCAAGGCGTGCTTCCTCGTCGAATTTGAGGATCTTTGCCATAGGTGCAGATCCCCTTACTTGGTGACGACTGCGAGGATGTCGCGGGCATTGAGGAGCAGCAGCTCCTTGCCGTCGTACTTGACTTCGGTCCCGCCGTACTTGCTGAAGATCACGACGTCGCCCTCTGAGACATCGAGGGGAACCCGCTTGCCGTTGTCGTCGATGCGGCCAGGACCGGTGGCGAGTACCTTGCCCTCCTGCGGCTTCTCCTTGGCGGTGTCGGGAATGACCAGGCCGGAGGCCGTGGTCTGCTCTGCTTCGAGCGGCTGAACGAGGATGCGATCCTCGAGCGGCTTGATCGTGACTGCCACGTCAAACCCCTTTCACAGGTGATATGTCCGGATGTGTGAAGTGGTCGAGACGTCGTCGCGGGTGCCATCTCGACCGCCAGCGTTGAGCTGGCACACTCATAGGGAGAGTGCTAACCAGACATTAGCACTCGATGTATGCGAGTGCCAGCGGGGGCGCCTGGGTGTGTGAACACCCGGATCCTCCTCGTTGAATGTGGGGCGGCGAAGTGAAGTGGGTGACGCGTCTGCGGTCGCATCCGATGAGCGAAGGTCAGACCCGCTCCACTATTGCGGCGATGGCTCCGCTAGGCGTCCGTGAGATCACCATCGTCGCGCTATTCGGGCCAGCCAATCGCAGCCGCCTTCGCAGCTCTGCGGGATCCACATCGATGCCACGTTTCTTGATCTCCAGAACACCGATCTGCGCCTGACGGACCCAGCTACGCAGCGCCTTGAAGTGGAAGGGCAACCGTTGCCGCACCTCAAACGCGGCCGCGAAAGGGGTGCTGCAGAGTTGGTCACTCGTCAGGTATGCGACCTGCGGGTCAACCAGCCCGGCACCGAGCTGGGAGCCCAAGTCGGCGATGGCGCCAGCGCGGATGACAGCGCCGGCCGGTTCGTAGAGATAGCGACCCAGGTCGCGTACGGGCAGCGGCGGCGGAGCCGTTGCGGTGAGACGCGCGTTCGGCATGATCAGCGCGGAGCGCCGTCCCGGACTCGCACCGGCCCCCGCCCAGAGCGTGACCTCGACCGTCTCGCCACGATGGGTGATCCACTCCGCCTCCACCGCCGTGGGGATCAGCGAGTGTGGGAGTGCTGGGCCAAGCTTGACACCTGCGGTTCGCCCGCTGTCGAGGAGATTCATCACAGTCGACCAGGGAGGTGTGAAGTCCTCCACTCGCCATACCCGCCCGAGATCGTCGCGGCGGGCCGGGTCGCAAAACACCCCGACTCCCGGCGTCATCAGCTGCTCGCCCACGTCGCTCATGTCAGCGCAGATCAGCTCCGCACGGCCTGCGAGGTTGGCCCGGGCTACCGCAGCTGTCACGGGATCGACATCCACCGCTACCACCTCCAGACCCGCTCGAGCGAACGCCATGGAGTCAGCGCCAATCCCGCAGCCGAGATCGATCACCCGGCGCACTCCGGCCTGGACGAACCGGCCCGCGTGGTGGTTGGCGACCTCTGGTCGCGTCGCCTGTTCCAGACCCGCTCTAGTGAAGAACATCTCAGCGGCAGCCTCGCCGAACTTGGCCCTTGCCTGCCGGCGGAGCCTGGCCTGGGTGAGAGCAGCCGCAGCAACGTCGGGACCGAACCGCGCGCGCATCCGAGTGGCGGCTGCTAACGACTCGGGATCCTCCTCCGACATCGCCGCATCGAGGGCCTCGTCAGTCAGGCCGAACGGGAGCATGTGTCCTGGCTCACACCAAAATCTTGCTGACTGGTAACGACGAGTCCGCTCCAATATCGAGGGCTGACGGCTTGCCGCCAGCTGCGACAATCTCCGCACCCAGGACCGCGATCATGGCCCCGTTGTCGGTACAGAGGTTCGGGCGCGGCGTACGCAAGGAGATCCCGTATTCGGCCGCGCGTTCGGCCAGCAGCGCTCGGAGTCGCCGATTGGCAGCCACGCCCCCGCCGATCAGCAGATCGGTCGCTCCGGTGGCCTGGCAAGCATCCATGGCCTTTGCGCTGAGCACATCGCAAACCGCCTCCTGGAAGCTCGCTGCCACGTCGGCCAGTGGGACGTCCAGGCCATCCCCCCGCCGGGCCTCAACCCAGCGCGCCACAGCCGTCTTCAGCCCGGAGAACGAGAAGTCAAACCGGTGCCGCTCCAGATCTTTGCGCGCAGTGAGGCCCCGTGGAAACCGGACATAGTCGGGATCGCCGGTCGCCGTCTTGTCGATGTAGGGGCCACCGGGGTACGGCAGGCCGAGCACCCGCGCCACCTTGTCGTACGCCTCACCCGCCGCGTCGTCGATCGTCGAGCCGAGCTCAACAATGCTGTCGGCGATGCTTTCGACCTGAAGCAACGACGTATGCCCGCCTGATACCAGCAGCGCGATACACCGCTCCGGGAGGGGCCCGTGCTCCAGAAGATCAACAGCGACGTGCCCAACGAGATGGTTGACCCCGTACAACGGCCTGTTCAGCGCGTACGCGAGCGCCTTGGCGCTGGCCAGACCGACAACCAACGCACCCATCAGCCCGGGCCCGACGGTGACCGCGATGCCATCAATCTCAGACAGGTCGATGTCTGCTGTAGCGCAGGCGCGCTGCAGCGTCGGAACCATGGCCTCCAGGTGCGCACGGCTCGCCACCTCTGGTACGACGCCGCCGAACCTGACATGCAGGTCGACGCTGGAGGCCACTTCGTTGGCGAGCAGCTCGTGCCCCCGAACGATGCCCACGCCGGTTTCGTCGCAGGAGGACTCGATGCCGACAATGAGGGGCCCGCTCGTGGGCAGGCTCCGCGAACTGCTCACACTTCCTCCGTCATTGTCGCGATACGATCCGGCCAGGTCTGGAGGTCATAGAGCTTCAAGATCAACGCGTGTTGACCGGGTCCGTAGTAGTCCGTCCGGGCGCTGAGCTGCTCGAAGCCCAGCTGCTGGTAGAGCGCAATCGCAGGCTCGTTGTTGTACGCGACATCCAAGATCACCTCGCGTATCCCGAGCTGGCGAACGAGCTCCAGGCCGGCACGCACCAGGTCAGCACCTATTCCGCGACGCCGGCTGCGCGGCTCCACAACGATGCGGTGAAAATCGGCCAGTTCACCAATGGTCTTGATCGAAATGACGCCGACCGGATGCTGTGCTCGGGCGATCAAGATCGTCCGATGCTCGCCGAGCAATTCGCCGTGCCAGCTGCGCTCACTCCACTGTTCAGCGGGAGGGAAACCGGCGCCTTCCAGCAGCATGATCGCGGGGAGATCATCGAGATGAGCCGGCAGGATGCTGATCTCAGGGTTGCGCGAGGCGTGGATCATCTCCGCGCTCCCTGGTAATGCAGCACCGACTTGGGTCGGGTGAGCTCGGTCGCATCGGGATGACGCAGATAGAGCGGCTCGTGGCCGGCGTCGGGCAGCGTCGCGCCACGGGTAGCGAGCACGCCTGGATCCATCGATCGTGGGCCTGGCACGGCCTGCAACTGATCCGGGTAGAGATCGGCGCCAGGTCCGATGGTGGGCAGCCGCGGTACGTCGCTGGGCCGCGAGACCCTGGGCTCACCGAGCCGTACGCCGGCGGCTCCATAGTGAGCCCAGTACACCTCGCGCCGCCTGGCATCGGTGGCGACCACGAACTCCCCGGCGCTTGCTTCGCTGAATTGCGCGGCCAGTACGTCGAGGCTGCAGACGCCTCGCAGCTCCAGGTCGAGCACGTAACTAAGCACCTGCGCGGTGGCCACACCGACCCGCAAGCCGGTGAACGGCCCCGGACCAACACCCACGACCAGCCGGCCAAGATCGGCAGCCCGAACGCCAGCGACGTCGAGACACTCTGAGACCAGCGGCATCAGTTGCTCGGCATGAGCCATCTGGTCCGCGACGGTCGCGGTCGCGAGGACACGCTCTCCCTGGGCCAGGCCAACGTTGACCACTGTCGAGGTGTCGAGTGCGAGCAGCAACGCCGCTTCAGTCATGATCATCACTGCGCAACACGCTGAGGTCCACTCCCTGCCACCTGTCGCCGACAGTACGGATCGTCACCAGGCGCTCGCTATCATCACCGGTTGCTGAAAGGTCCGCTGGGGAGGTCCAGATGTCGATCTCCAATCGATCTCCGGCAAGGCCATCGGCGATCCCCTGTCCCCATTCCACAACGGTGATCGACTCGGCAACAGCGGCGTCCAAATCAAGATCATCAAGCTCGGATGCCGTCGACAGCCGGTAGGCATCGACGTGCATCAGGGTGGGTCTGCCGATCGTGGAGTGATGGATGCGGGACAAGACAAATGTCGGGGAGATAATCGGGCCCTCGGAGCCAAGTCCCTGCCCGATTCCCTGTGTCAACGTGGTCTTGCCGGCACCAAGATCACCAGCGGCGAGGATCACGTCGCCTGGTTCCAACAGCTGCGCCAGCCGATCTCCCAACAGCACCATGGCGTCGCTAGTGGGAACCTTGATCACCAATGGCAGCGGCTTGGTCAAGATCACGCCATGCGCTACCACGCGATCGACGACAAACCCACGGTGCTGCCAGAAGGCGAGGAACTCAGGAAACTCGGCCCGGGTGAAGAGCTCGACCTGCTGAAAGCCCTGGATCGCCGCAAGCTCCTCGGCCGCGGCCACCATGGCCGAAGCGACACCATGGCGTTGCAGGTCCGGATGGACCGAGACGCGCGTGAACGTCGCAACGCCGGCTTGTGCACCTGGCAACACCACGATGACTCCCGCCGGACGGCCACCCACCTGAGCGAAAACTCCGCTGCCACGGAGCAGGCTGGCAGCCATGGTCTCCGCGGTCTCACCGATCGCAGCCGAGGGCGGATCGACTCGGGGGCGCGCATTGAAAGCGCTGTGGATCACCTCAACCATCGCGGCCGCGTCCTGCGGCGACGCGATCGAAACCACAAGATCAGAAACCGAGACGCTCACTAGCTGAGAGCCTAGCCAATCGAGGTGGGCGCCATCTGCAACTGACAGCCAGGTCCGGCGGCCTGAGACGACCGGCCGGGGCCAACATCGGTCAAGGGGCGCGACGAGATCGGGAACCACCGGCCGCGGTCGAGGCGGGTGACCGACGACGGCCTGAGCGTCCTGGCCCACGAACGCCGCTGTCGCCGCGTCGTCCTCGGGCGGAGTGGCCGCGCCGAGCCGGTGGCGGGGCGATCACCCGCTGGTACTCGGCGTCGCTGATGGCAGAGCCGCTAGTCCGCCGGGCGCCGGTCGCGGCGGCGAGCGCGCTGTCCCCAGGGATCGCGGATAGCATCACGGGGCGTACGCCTGCCTGCGTGGTCAAACGGCCCAGCTCGCGACGCTGGTGCGGCAGCGCGAAAGTGACGACGGTGCCCGTCCCGCCCGCCCGGGCGGTACGTCCCGCGCGGTGCAGATACTCCTTCGGCCCATTCGGCGGGTCAGCGTGGAGAACCAGACCGACCTCGTCGACGTGGATGCCCCGTGCCGCGACGTCGGTGGCAACCAGCACCGGGAGCGAACCATGCTTGAAGGCCGACAGGATCCTGGTGCGCGCTCCCTGGGCGAGCCCGCCGTGTAGCGCCCCGGCCAGCACCCCGCTGCGACGCAGCTGCTCGGCCACCCGATCCGCCCCGCGCTGGGTACGGACGAAGATCAACGTTCGACCCGGCCGACTGGCGATCTCTGCGGTCACCGCGGCCTTGTGCTGCGGCGCGATGCTGACCAGGTGATGGCTCATCAGGGGAACGCTGGCCTGGCCGGTGTCGACTTGGTGCGTGACGGGTTCGTGCAGGTAGTTGCGGACCAGGCGGTCGATGGCGTTGTCCAAGGTGGCGGAGAACAAGAGTCGCTGCCCGCGGTCAGGCACGGTGTCCAATATCTGACTGACCACAGGCAGGAAGCCCAGGTCGGCCATGTGATCCGCCTCGTCGAGCACTGTGATCTCGATGCGGCCCAAGTTGGCGACCCCCTGATCCATCAGATCGATCAGCCGCCCGGGCGTCGCGACCACGATGTCGACACCACGGGAGAACGCCAGCAACTGCGGCGGGTACGGCATGCCGCCGGCGACCAGTACCAGTGACAGCCCCGCGATCCGCGCCAACGGCGCGACGACATCGGCGACCTGCATAGCCAGCTCTCGAGTCGGCACCAGGACCAGGCCGCGCGGTTGTGGCCTCGCGGGGCTGGACGACCCGGCGAGTCTGCTGATCATGGGCAGGCCGAAGGCCAGAGTCTTGCCCGAGCCGGTACGGCCACGGCCCAGCACGTCCTTGCCCGCGAGCGCGTCCGGGATGGTCGCGGCCTGGATCGGGAAAGGTTCGCTGATGCCATCCGCGCTGAGCGTGGCGACTAGGTTCGCCGAGACGCCCAGATCTGCGAAACCGCGGGCCGCCGTGTGCGGGGTCGGGAAGTGCAAGGGAGCGGGCAGCGCGGGCGTCGGCGAGGGCTGGCCACCGGACCGGCGGGATGCATCCCCGGGGGTGGCGCGTTCGGCGGCGGACCAGCGGTTCTTGGGCGCGCGTTCGCTCTTGGCGGATTTGGCTGGCATGACATCTCAGTTCTCACCCGCAGGGGCGGGCGATTGTCTAGGCACGTCGAACGCCCGAGACCTGATCAGTCATGGTGGGAAGGACGAACCTCTGCGCCCCACGTCCTCGCGCGGCGCTGGTGGTCCGGATGCGGACAGCAACCGGAGGAGCTAGAAGACTAGCAGGCGGCAGGGATCAGTCACGAATCCTCTGTCCGCGATGCTCACCCGGGCCCGGCCCGTACCCGAGCGAGCAAGCGGTCCAGGGCGTTGTTGAAGATCTCGTGCTTCTCGATGATGCCCAGGTGCCCGGATTTTTCGACCCGGACTGCCTCTGCCTTCGGCAGCAAGTCGATGATTCGAGCTGTGTGCTCGATCGGAGTGATCATGTCGTTCTCGCAGCCGACCACGACAGTTGGTACCGTGCTCAGAGTCTCAAGCGCCTGAAACTCGTCGACGTCATTGAAGGCCGGATAGTAGTCAGCCACAACCTCCAAAGGAATCTCCGCGAGCATCTCGGAGGCAAAGTCCACGTAGCGTGCCGGCACGTCAGATCCGAAGCCCATCCGGCGGGTGACGACATAGCCAAGATCGCTTCCGGCGCGGCGTCCTGGCGAGACCAGCTCGGGTACCCGGTTCAGGGCCGCCATCAACGGCTCAGCGATTCGGTGAAAGGTACGGCCGGGAATGCCGCGGATGGGTGAGTATTCCGCCATCTCGCCAGCGGACGTGCAGAACAAAGCGACGCCGAGGATCTGACTGCCAAAGAGTTCCGGATGAGACTGGGCGAGCCGCAGGATGGTCATCCCGCCCATCGAGTGCCCGATGAGGATCACTGGTCCGGTTCCGACGACCTCCTCGAGTACCTGATGCAGATCGTCGGCGAGCTGGGGAATCCTGCAGCGCTCGGCCTCCGAGCGGGTTGACCTGCCGTGGGAACGCTGGTCATAGAACACCTGGCGCAACTGGCCGCGGAAGTGCAGGCGCTGGAAGTGCCAGCAGTCGAGGTTCAGCGCATAGCCATGGACGAAGAGCAGAGTGAGATCATCGTCGGCACCCTCATCCACCTCGGTATGGAGCACGACGCCGTCCGGGGTGATGACGTCGGGCCCATAGGACCGCAGCGAGAAGAACTCCTCGAGGTCTGCCTCGGAGCTGCGCGTAATCCGCTTGGCGATGATCCTGCGTTCCAGTTCGATCCCTAAGGCGATCCCGCCGGCCGCCAGCGCTGCAACACTCGCAACCAGCCCAAACCCCGCAGCCAGCCCGCTGCGCTGTGGCGCCATCAGAGGTTCTCCGGACTGGCGTGGAGATAGCGTCGCGGCACCCGCGATCCAATTCGGGTCACGATCTCGTAGCCGATGGTGTCGCACCAGTCCGCCCACTCGCCGGCAGTTGGTTCGCCGCGATCACCAGGGCCGAACAGGATGACTTCCTCGCCAGGCTCAGCGACGCGGCCAGCTCCCAGCTCAACGACGAACTGGTCCATGCAGATCCTGCCGCGTACCGGCACCCGGCCTCCCGAGCAGCCAACCCAGGCCCGATTACTGGCGTGACGTGGTATCCCATCGCCGTAGCCGAGTGGCACCAGGCCAACCGTGGTGGGGGCGTCAGCGGTCCAGGTCCATCCGTACGAGACGCCGGCGCCCGCCTGAATCTGCTTGACATTGACCAGCTGGGAGCGCAGCCGCATGACGGGTCGTAAGGCGACCCCGGCAAGCGCTGCGATACCCGGAGCCGGATCGATGCCGTACGCGGCAATGCCGATCCGCACCAGATCCAACCGCGACTCAGGTACCACGAGCGCGCCAGCCGAGTTGGCCAGATGCCGGAACGTGGGCTCGAGCCCGGCGGCCCTGGCTTGCTCGTACGCGCGCTGGAATGCCTCTAGCTGAACAGGAATCGACGGATGGCCAGGCTCGTCGGCTGCGGCGAGGTGTGACCAGACACCTACCACCTCGAGAGCCCCAGCGTGCTCGGCCTCGGCCGCCGCCGCACAGACGCGCTGCCAGTCATAGCTGGGAGCACCGTTGCGGGAGAGTCCGGTGTCGATCTTGAGGTGCACCCGGGCGCGGCGTTCAGCGGTGCCAGCCGCCGCGGTCAGCCGGCCAATCTGCTCAATCGATTGTGCCGACACGTCAACATCGGCCGCGACCAGCGGAGCTAGGTCCTCCTCCACGCCATACAGCCACGCCAAGACTGGGCCAACATCACCCGCTTCGCGGAGCATCAAGGCCTCCGCAGGCGTGGCGACTCCGAGCCACGCGGCGCCAGCAACCCTCGCCTCCCGAGCGCACTCCAGAATCCCGTGCCCGTAGCCGTCTGCCTTCACCACAACCACTGCCGGGACACCGGCGAAAGCCTGAAGATTGGCCACATTGGCACGGAACGCGGCCAGATCGATCTCCGCGCAGGCGGTAGCCGGGTCGATGCCGGCGACCCTGCTAGGCAACCGCAGCTGGCTGGTCATCGGGTCCTCGCGCGCTGCTCGAGCCGTCCCAGCGTCTGCCCGATGGCGCGTGCCAGCTCTTGCGGAGCCAGCACACCAGGATGTTCAGCCGCAGCTATTGCTTGTACAGAAGCCCCGAGCTGACCGGCTCGCAGCGCATCCACGCCAGCCGCCAGCAAAGCCGCGCACACACCACCGAGCACATCGCCTGAGCCCGCCTGCGCAGTCCAGGCTGGACCGGGCACAGCGACGAGCACTGGCCCTCCTTTAGGAGCCGCGACCAGTTGCGTCGCACCCTTCACGAGCACTGTGGCGCCCGTCTGCTCGGCGCCGGTAGTGGCCGCTCGGACGAGATCCTCCTCGACCCAGCTGCGCTCACGCTCCAGCAGCCTGGCCAGCTCGCCGGCATGGGGGGTCAAGAGCCAGCTGGCCGGAGCCGGTTTGGGCAGATATCTGAGCCCATCGGCGTCGACGACTGCAGGCAGCTCCTGCTCGGCGACGCGGGCGAGCACCTCGGCGCCGTCGGCACGGTCGCCCCAGCCGGAGCCGAAAAGATAGGCCTGGACACGCCCGGGTGAGAACACGACATTCGGCAGCTGCGCCGAGATAGTGGCGGCCGGTCGCTCGGCGCCGAGGAATCGGACGTAGCCCGCGCCACCGTAAACCGCGCCGTAGACCGACATCACCGCAGCACCTGGATACTGATCGGAGCCGGTGTCCACGCCGACCGCCCCGCGCGCGTATTTGTCGCTGCGCTCTGTCGGATAGGGCCACGCCGAGGCCAGGCCGTCCTCGTCCAGTCCCACCAGGTCGGCTGTTTCGTCATGATCAGCGCCCAAGCCGATATCGACCACCGTGATGTCGCCGCAACGGCTCAGCGCCGGTTGCAGCAGGTGACACGGCTTCCGCTCGCCGAACGTGACCGTCCGGCTCGCTCGCACCGCGGCTCCTGGAGCGGCGCCCGTGTCGGCGGCCACCCCGGAGGGGAGGTCGACCGCGATGGTCGGGATCCCCCGGGCCTCGACGGATTGCACAAGGCGGGCAACGGGGTCCGGAAGTCCTGGGCGGCCGCCGATGCCAAGGATCCCGTCTATGACCAGCTCGTACGCCAGAGCCGGATCATGATCATCGAGATCCACCAGCCGGCCACCTGCCGCGATCAGGGCCGCAAGGCCGGCCACATGAGGTGTGCCCAGACAGCGGATTGCGGTGACGCGCGCGCCGCGGCGGGCCAGCCGTACGCCGGCGAACAGAGCGTCGCCCCCATTGTTGCCCGCACCAACCATGATCATCACGTGGCGCCCATAGCGGCCGCCACTCTGCGAACCCAGCAGGTCGGCTGCGCTAGCCGCCACGGCGGCCGCGGCCCGCTGCATCAGAGCGTCAACGCCCTCGACCGCGATGGCGCGCTCCTCGATGCGACGGATCTTGTCGACCCGGTATGCGCGCATCATCACGCTTCGCAGATTACGACGGCAGAGGCGATGCCGGCGTCATGGGACATGCTGAGGTGAATCGTTCCGATGCCGAGTTGCGCGGCGCGGGCAGCGACCGTGCCCTGGATTTTGAATGACGGCTTGCCGTCATCGTCGGTGATCACCTCAGCGTCCAGCCAGGACAACCCGTCCGGTGCGCCCAGCGCCTTCGCCAATGCCTCCTTTGCAGCGAATCGGGCTGCCTTTGACGCCATCGGACGCTCGGCCTCAGCGGTAGTGAAGATCCGCCGAACGAGACCAGGTCGGCGCTCAATCGACGCGGCGAACCTATCGACGTCACAGACGTCGATGCCGACTCCGACAATCATTTATTCGACAGTGACAGACTTAGCCAGGTTGCGTGGCTGATCGACATCGTGGCCTTTCTTGGTGGCAAGTTCGCAGGCGAACATCTGCAACGGCACGGTGGCCACCAAGGGCTGCAGCAACGTCGAGACCTTCGGCAGCCTGATCATGACATCGGCGTACGGGCTGACCTCATCGTCGTCCTCCTCGGCTAAAACGATGGTCTTGGCACCCCGGGCACGCACCTCCTGCAGGTTGGAGATCACCTTGTCGTGCAGCATGTCCCGGCCGCGCGGGGGGACCACGACGAAGACCGGCAACTGGTTTTCGATCAACGCGATTGGACCGTGCTTCAGCTCGCCCGCCGCGAAGCCTTCGGCATGGATGTAGGCCAGCTCCTTCAGCTTCAGAGCCCCTTCGAGTGCGACCGGATAACCAACGTGCCGGCCGATGAAGAGGACGGACCGCTTGTCGGCGAACTCGGCCGCGAGCTCCATCACTGGCTGGATCTCATCAAGCACCTTGGAAATGGCATCAGGCATGGCCGCGAGTTCGCGCATGGTTTCGGTTATTTCCTCGCCGTACTTCGCGTCTCGCACTTGTGCCAGATAGAGGCCAAGCAGGTAACAGGCGACCAGCTGGGTCAGGAAACCCTTGGTGGACGCCACACCAATTTCCGGCCCGGCGTGGGTGTAGATCACTGCATCGGACTCACGCGGGATGGTTGAGCCATTGGTATTACAGATCGCGAGCACCCGGGACTGCTGCTCGCGTGCGTGCCGGATAGCCATCAGGGTGTCGGCGGTCTCACCGGACTGGCTGATCGCGACGACGAGGGTCGTCGGCCCGACGATCGGGTCACGGTAGCGGAACTCACTCGCAAGCTCCACCTCGCACGGGATTCGGGTCCAGTGCTCGATCGCGTACTTGGCCACGAGTCCGGCGTAGAAGGCACTCCCGCAGGCGACCACGATGATCTTGTCGACTTGACGTAACTCCGCCTCGGAAATCCGGATCTCATCCAAAGTGAGCTGAGCGTTCGCGTCATGGCGGCCTAGCAGCGTGTCGGCTACCGCGCGAGGTTGCTCGTAGATCTCCTTCCGCATGAACCAGTCGTAGCCGCCCTTCTCCGCCGCGGACAGGTCCCAGTCAACGTGATAGGGCTTTACCTCAGCGGGTTCGCCGTCGAAGGTGATGACGTCAACCCCGTCGGGGGTGATGCTGACCAGCTGGTCCTGGCCAAGTTCGATGGCCTCGCGAGTGTGCTCGATGAATGCGGCGACATCGGATGCGACGAAGTTTTCGCCCTCGCCCACGCCCACGACCAGTGGAGAGTTCCGACGCGCTGCGACCACAGTGTCCGGTACTTGGCTGTCCACCGCTACCAGGGTGAACGCGCCACGGAGCCGGCCGCACACCACGCGCATCGCCTCGGCGAGGGGCAGTCCCGCCGAGACCTGCTGGCCGAGCAGCTGCGCAACGATCTCTGTGTCGGTCTCGGACTTGCAGATGATGCCGGCCTCTTCGAGCTCCTCCCGCAGCGTCACATAGTTCTCGATGATGCCGTTGTGGACCAGGGCGATGCGGCCGTCGGCGGAGGTGTGGGGATGTGCATTGACATCAGTGGGGCCACCGTGGGTGGCCCACCGGGTGTGCCCGATGCCGAGGCTGCTTCGGGGCAACTGTTCCTCGGCCAGCAGCTTCTCCAGGTTGCAGAGCTTGCCAGCCTTCTTTGCGACGTGCAGCGTCTCGTCGGCCACAATGGCAACGCCTGCCGAGTCATAGCCCCGGTACTCAAGACGTCGCAGACCCTCGATCACGACGTCTAGCGCGACCTTCTCACCGACGTACCCGACGATTCCACACATAGGCGGAACTGTACCTTTCCGGCGCTCCCGGGCCGGCGTCTTCGCGATCCTCGGTCGCCGTGCAGGCAGATTCCTGATCCGACACTAGATTCTGCGTATGCCGAACGACGCTCAGCTCCTCGGTCCCTATGTGGAACGGAGTCGGGCCGACTGGGCCGCGCTTGCCGAACACACGCCAATCCCGCTCGACGACACGATGCTGGAAAAGGTGCGCGGGCTAGGCGATCCCACCAGCATGCTGGACGTACGGGAGGTGTATCTGCCCCTCACTCGGCTACTGAGCCGCTATTTTCTGCACACCAGCGAGCTGCATAAGTCGACGAACGACTTCCTTCAATTGTCGGTGGAGCGTACGCCGTTCGTGATTGGGATCGCAGGGTCGGTTGCAGTCGGAAAGTCGACCACGGCACGCCTGCTCCGTGAGTTGCTGGCTGCCTGGCCGGAACATCCACGGGTCAGGCTGGTGACCACCGACGGCTTCCTGCTGCCCAACGCCGAGCTCGAACGACGAGGGCTGCTCCAGCGCAAAGGCTTTCCAGAGTCCTACGATCGGCGCGCCCTGCTGCGTTTCGTGATCGACGTGAAGTCAGGACAGGATGAGGTGTTCGCACCGGTTTACAGCCATCTTGTCTACGACATCGTCCCGGATGCCAAGGTGCGGGTGCAGCGGCCCGACATCTTGATCTTGGAAGGTCTGAATGTGCTGCAGCCGGCGCGCTCGCGACCCGATGGCACTACGGGGCTTGCGGTCAGCGATTTCTTCGACTTCTCGGTCTATGTCGACGCGGATGCAGCAGACGTCCGGGATTGGTATGTGAGTCGCTTTCTCTCGCTGCGCGACACGGCATTCCGCGACCCGCGATCGTATTTCACGCGCTACGCGGACCTGACCACGAGTCAGGCCATCCGGCAGGCGCGCTACCTCTGGGACACGATCAATGGACCCAATCTCGAGGCCAACATCCTGCCTACCCGAGGCCGGGCCACCGCGATCCTCCGCAAGGACCGTGATCATTCGGTCCAGTGGGTACGGATCCGCAAAGTCTGATCCACCTCGCCTCACGTTCCTTCTTGGGGCCACGACCCGTTGTCAGAAACCAACGTGCACGTTGGTTTCTGGCGCGATGCATGGTTTGCAAAGCTGCGAGCGTCGGAAATCGCGTACCGCCGCACGGAGGAGGAGCGAGCGGAGGCGTTCTTTCCTCCGCGAGCGACGACGACGGCGGCGGATTCAAAGCGCGATGCGCGAGCAGCTCGGGATAAAGGGTGTGCAGACCGTATGAAAGGTATGCAGAGTGGCGGCGATCTGTACTTCACGCTCCTGTCGTCGGGGTGTATCACCGACCCGAGCAGCGACTCCTTGTTTCCGAGCCCGCTCGCCCGAGACAAGGCACCGTTGCGCACCTTGTCACTTCGATGAGGGGCGGGTCTCGCGCAACATCTTTGTCAGCTAGGAATCTGGCATTCGTCGTTTCCCACCACCCCGACGCAAACGATCGGATGCGACGCGGGAGCGCCGCCTGGGGGCCTGGGCGTCTCGAGGGTACGGTCAGCACATGAGTACCCAGTACCTCGCGGCATCGGAAAAGGTCCGGATTGGAGCAGGCACAGCCCTCAAGTTCGGCTTCTTTGCAGCCTTCGGAGTCTTCCTTTTCTACCTGATCTTGTCCGTCGTCTTGGGCGTCGTGGCACTCATTCTTGCCGCATCCGGCACATTCAACATCAACAACCTGCTGCCCGGCTAAGCGAGAAGAACGCCTCCACTCATTTCTCCTCAGCACGGCGGCGCGCGATCCGCTGTGTTTGATTGCTCGCTGCCGCTCGCTGCGGATCGCGCTGTGTTTGATTGCTCGCTCCGCTCGCGGCGATGTTCGCTGGGTTGCCGCCGTCTTCGTCGGAGCTGACGGAACGGAAAGCGTTGTTCCGCCATCTCCTCCTACAGATCGGCGGCGCGAACATCAAGAAGCCGCCTAGAGAGCTAGCGAGGCCTTGACCACGTCCGCAAGGCGATGCGCGACTCCGTTAGCCGCCTCATAACTCTCGGCCTCCACCATGACGCGTACCAGCGACTCGGTGCCGGACGGCCGCAACAAGACCCGGCCGGAATCCCCGAGCTCGGCCTCGGCCTCAACCAACGCAGCTGTGAGCTGAGGATCGGTCGCCGCACGGCTCTTATCCACGTCAGGCACATTGATCAACACCTGCGGCAACCTTGTCATCACCGAAGCCAGCTGGGCCAGGGACTGACCCGATGTCGCCATCCGGTTCATCAGGTGAAGCGCGGTAAGTACGCCGTCGCCAGTCTTGGCATGCTCCAACATCACGACGTGGCCGGACTGCTCCCCGCCCAGCATGAAGCCACCAGCCTTCATCGCCTCAAGGACGTAGCGATCCCCCACTTTGGTCTGCTGGACCGTTATCCCCGCGCCCCGCATGGCGTTGATGAGCCCGAGGTTGCTCATGACGGTGGCTACGACCGTGTCGTTCTTGAGTCGGCCCTCTTCGCGAAGGGCGAGAGCCAAGATCGCCAGGATCTGATCGCCATCCACGATCCTGCCGAACGTGTCGACCGCCAGGCAGCGATCGGCATCCCCATCAAGTGCGATCCCGATGTCTGCCCGATCTTCCAGGACCGTCGATCGCAGTGAATCCATGTGGGTGGAGCCACAGTTCTCGTTGATGTTGATACCGTCTGGCTCCGCATGGATCCGGTGCACCTGAGCACCTTGCGCCTCCAATGCCGCCGGCGCCGCCTGATAGGCAGCCCCGTTCGCACAGTCGACGACGACCTTGAGGCCTTCCAGACTTACCGGTCTCCCGAGGCTGTTGACCAGGTGCGCCACATAGGTCTCGACGAGTGACTCCTGCACTGTCACTCTGCCGACGCTCGCGCCGGTGGGCCGAGGCCACTCTTCGCCCAGGCGAGACTCGATCGCGTCCTCGAGCGCGTCATCCAGCTTGTTGCCGCCACGGGCAAAGAACTTGATGCCGTTGTCCGGCATCGGATTGTGGCTGGCCGACAACATGACGCCGAGGTCCGCGTCGCAGGCTTCGGTGAGGAATGCGACCCCGGGAGTGGGCAGTACACCGAGCCGTACGACGTTCACCCCCGCACTAGCCAGACCGGCGACAACGGCGGCCTCCAAGAACTCACCTGAGGCGCGCGGATCGCGGCCCACTACCGCGAGCGGCGCGTGTCCATGGAACTCGCCAGTCTCGCCGAGTACGTGGGCTGCTGCGACGGAAAGGCTCAGCGCTAGTTCCGCGGTGAGGGCCTCGTTGGCCTTCCCGCGTACGCCGTCGGTTCCGAAGAGTCGGCCCACTGATCTCTTTCCCGCGACTACCTCTTGCTGTACTGGGGGGCTTTCCGGGCCTTCTTCAGACCCGCTTTCTTGCGTTCCTTGATCCGCGCGTCGCGGGTCAGCAGACCGGCCTTCTTGAGCGCGGCCCGGCTTGCCTCTGCATCGACGGCGTTCAGAGCGCGGGCAACGCCGAGTCGCAAGGCCCCCGCCTGACCGGTCACGCCGCCGCCGTGGATGCGGGCAATGACGTCGTACGAGCCGGCTACCGCAGCGGCAGCGAAGGGCTCGGAAACCAATTGCTGGTGCACCTTATTGGGAAAATAGTCGTCGAGCGTGCGGCCATTGATCGTCCACTGGCCGCTGCCAGGGAAGATGCGGACCCGAGCCACCGCTTCCTTGCGGCGTCCGGTCGCTGCGGCGGGAGCCACAAGGGCCGGGCGACCCGACGGGCCGTGCGACACCTGCGGCGTCGCTTCGGAACGGTAGGCGATCTCACGGGCGTCCTCGACGAACGGGGTGGCCTCGTCCTTGTCGACCGCTTCGGTGGCGGTATCAGTCACTGCGATTGGTTCCTTGCTTCGGAGGTTTCGTGCGTTGTGGTCGATGCGAGGCTACTGCGCGATCTGGGTGATCGTGTACGGCTTCGGCTGCTGAGCGCTGTGCGGATGCTCGGGACCGGCGTACACCTTGAGCTTCCTGATCAGCCTGCGGCTGAGCTTGTTCTTGGGGAGCATCCCCCACACGGCGAGTTCGACGGCCTTGCGCGGGTCGCGGTCAAGCAGCTCGCCGTACGGGACAGACTTGAGGCCGCCGGGCCGGCCGGAGTGCCGGCGGGCGAGCTTGTCGGTGCGCTTGTTTCCGGTGAGAGCGATCTTGGACGCGTTTACGACAATCACGAAGTCTCCGCCATCGACATGAGGCGCATAGGTCGGCTTGTGCTTGCCACGCAGTAGCGTCGCCGCCGTCACCGCGAGCCTGCCGAGCACAACATCATTGGCATCGATGACATGCCAGGACCTGGTGATGTCGCCAGGTTTCGGGCTGTAGGTGGACATGATCGGCTTCCGTTGTGACGCGAGCGAACTCTCTTTGTACGAATGAACCTTGCCGCGTCCAATACCCAGTCATGGCGCGGCGAAGGCACGCGTTGGACGCAACAGCCGACCAGATTACCTGGGCCGACCAGCGCCGGTCAAAGTGGCAATGTGCCAGTGGGCCAAATCATATGGCCCACGACTATTCAGGCATGTGGACCACGCGTAGGTTGTGCGCATGACCGATACGCCCACGGTTGAGACCCCCAAGGCTGACTCCCTGAGCATTCGCGACAACCGTACCGGCCGTGAGTACGAAATCCCGATCAGTGATGGGACCATTCGCGCTGCCGATCTCAAACAGATCGCGGTCAATGGCCAGCCAGGGCTGGCAACTTACGACCCCGGATTCGTCAATACGGCCTCCTGCCGTAGCGCCATCACTTTTATCGACGGCGATCTCGGCATCCTGGAGTACCGCGGCTATCCCATTGAGCAGCTGGCCGAGCACTCCACCTTCCTCGAGGTTGCGTACCTCTTGCTAAACGGCGAGCTGCCAACCCAGGCTCAGCTTGACGAATGGGTCCTCAACATCACCTACCACACCTTCATTCACGAGAACCTGAAGCAATTCATCGAAGGCTTCCGTTACGACGCGCATCCCATGGGGATGCTGATGGCCACGGTCAGTGCGCTGTCGACGTTCTATCCGGCGGCGAGCAAGATCGGCGACCCAGAGAACCGCATGTTGCAGATCACCCGGTTGATCGCCAAGATGCCAACGCTCGGAGCATTCGCCTATCGCCATCAGCAGGGCAAGCCGTATGTCTACCCGGACAACTCGCTGTCCTACACTGCCAACTTCTTGGCCATGTTGTTCAAGATGAGCGAGCCGACGTATGCCGCCGATGAACGTCTGGTGCACGCGCTCGAGGTGCTGTTCATCCTGCACGCCGATCATGAGCAAAACTGCTCCACCAACGCCGTGCGGTCGGTCGGCTCATCTCAGGTCGATCCCTACTCGGCCGTCGCCGGTGGTATCGCGGCGCTCTACGGGCCGCTCCACGGTGGCGCCAACGAAGCCGTGCTTGCCATGTTGAAGCGGATCGGTACGACCGACAACATCCCTGACTTCATCGCTGGCGTGAAGGAGGGCAAGGAGAAGCTGATGGGCTTCGGGCATCGGGTCTACAAGAACTACGACCCGCGCGCCAAGATCATCAAGAAGGCCTGCGACGACGTCTTCGAGGTGACTGGCGTCAATCCACTGCTCAAGATCGCCCAGGAACTGGAGAAGATCGCGTTGGAGGACGAGTACTTCGTCAAGCGCAAGTTGTATCCCAACGTCGACTTCTATTCAGGGCTGATCTATGAGGCGTTGCAATTCCCCGCGGAGATGTTCACCGTCTTGTTCGCCATCGGCCGTGCGCCGGGCTGGCTCGCCCAATGGTCGGAGCTTGTTCAAGACAAGGAACAGAAGATCGCGCGACCAAAACAGATTTACACCGGCATTAGAACCAGGGACTTCGTCCCGATCAGCGAACGCTGATCACAAGCCCCTAGTTTGTGTCTGCTCGTGCGGCGCCCCTGAAAAGCTGGCGCCGTCGTCCCTCTTCGCGAAACGAGAAGCATGTTTCGCTTATCGCTCCTCCGATCGCCAGCGGGCGCCTACCGACGCTCGCAGACTTTGGGTTTGGACTTGAACCTACGGCGCTACGTCAGTAGGCGCCAGCTGCGTACGTGGTCCCAACGCATCTCGCGCCACCAGCTACCGGCCCAGGTGTTGTGAGCGAAGCGGTAGAGCATCACCGTGTCGGCGGTGAAGGACGCCGGCGGGATGACACCCAGGCCGTTGACGTAATCCTCAACTTCTTGCCGCAGGTCGGCCCGGATTCGCATCTCGTGTGAGACCAGTGAAATGTAGGGCATCCAGCGGTCCGGCTCGTACAGGTCGGGAGGCAGGCTGTCGCTCGGGCCGAGCAATGGTCGAACGACCGAATCAACTGCGCCAGCAAGATCATTGAATGGCTGGTTCGGCGCGCCGTCAAGCGCCGACATGTCGTAGGTGATCGCAAAATCCCCGAGCCGCCGTATGCCGCCATTCTGTACAGGAAACGCAGGTCTGCGACGCAGCACGAAACCAATGAGCTGTATCAGCTCGGCTAGCGGTACAACGACCGGCAGGCTGCCCGCAAGGGTGATGTGTGGAGGGAACGCGCCTGCCGAAATCAATCCGTACTGAGCTCGCAACTGGCCGGTGATTAGTGTTACAGCCGCACACGTCTTGGGGTCGGGCCTCAGAAACACCCCGAAGCGGAACTGGTTTTCCACCAGTGTTTGTCCTCTCACTGCGCACGACGCGGCCGGCTAATAAGCTTCCGCGTCTGTTGCCCACCGTAGCCAAGCCCAGACACGGCAGCAACGGACCCGCCGTTCTTCGAGGTGGCTGACGTCAAAGATCTTGCGCGTGATACTGAGGAGTCAGCTGCAACTGATCAACACAACTCAAGGAAGTGATCATGGACTGGACCCTGGAGGTTGTCGTACTCCCTGTGAGTGACATCGATCGCTCGATCGCTTTCTATCGCGACGACGTCGGCTTCATACTCGACCATGACACGATCACCCCGCAGATGCACGTGACGCAGCTGACGCCGAAGGGTTCTGGCTGCTCCATCGTGTTCGGTGATGGACCCGGAATGGATGCGATGGCACCCGGCTCCATAAAGGGTCTCCAGCTGGTTGTCGCCGATGCGTACGCCGCACGGGAGGAGTTGCTCAGCCGGGGCGTCGAAGCAAGTGAGATCACGACCTTCGACGAGCGCGATGGCGGGACGTTCTTCGGCTTCGCCGACCCCGATGGGAATACCTGGGCGGTGCAACAGATCAAGGCCCGCGGCGAAAAGCCGCTAATCCCACCCGAGTGGCGCAGCAGGTTTGGCGACTAGCTGCGAGCATCGGAAATGTGGACCTAGGGGGGCCCTGGGCGGTGAACATTGAGGTCTGGCCCGCGACGACGGCACGGTTCGATGATGTTGCCGCGATGCTCGGGCCCAAGAACCCTGATTCCTCGGTGTGCTGGTGCTTGAGCCACCGACTCGACTCCAAGACCAACCGGGCGCTCGTCGGCCGTGCTCGGGGTGAGTACGTGAAGGAACTCTGCGACCGCCCGGTCGCACCCGGCGTCCTCGCTTATGAAGACCTCGAGGTTGTCGGGTGGGCCGCCGTCGCACCCCGGTCCGAACTGCCTTTCGCTCGATCTACCAAGATCCCCCATGTCGATCAGCTGCCGGTCTGGTCGGTGTGGTGTATCCGTGTCCGCCCTGGGCACCGCGGCAAGGGCATCTCGCGCGCCCTGATTGATGGTGCTGTGGCGTACGCCCGCTCACAGGATGCGCCAGCGGTCGAGGGCTATCCCGTGGACAACAAGGGCAAGAAGGTCGACCTCACCATGGCCTATGTGGGCACGCGCAAGCTCTTCGAGGACGCCGGCTTCACCAAAGCTGCGGACACCCGCTCGGTCTCTGGTGGGTTTCCGCGCGTCGTGATGCGGCTGGAGCTCGGCTGACCAACTTCACTGCCCACACTCCTGTCGGAGGTTCTCCGACGGTGCAGCCACCACTCGACGATCAGCAGATTGACGACCCAGCTCACCCAACTCGTCAATCCGATCGCCTGGTCCAGGGCAGCTGGATCGACCTCAGCACCCGTGTAGATCTCGGGCACAAAGACCGCAAAGGCGACAGGCATCCAGAACCTGAAGGCCACGATGGAGAAGGCCAGGGCGACACTGCGCAGCATCCATTGCCGGTGATCAGCAAAACGGCGCCGTCGGATCGCACGGAAGCCGGCCAACGTGGTTCGCACCATGCAAGCCCATCGGAGAGATGATCATGACGCAGATCGATGCGCTGAGCGCAGCAGTGACATAGACGCGGCCACTCCAGCGATGAATCGCGGGATGGGACCGGCGAAGCCACGGCCACACCTGAAGGCAGGCTGCCAACAACGCTACGGAACCGAGGAAGATGTGCGTGACCAGCAGTGGGTAGTAGCTGGCGTGCGGTGGCATCGACTGGATGCGGGCACGCGCTGGGTCAAGGGCCAGATAGGGCGGCACCGCATACCCGATGAAGATCACCGTCAGCAGCACAAGTGGCACGACCCAGGGTCGGCGGACCAGCGGTGTCTGCACCGCAAGCCGACGATCAGCTGTTGGGGAGGTCGTACGACTCAGCTCGTCGGTGGACATGTCAGCAAGCATGGTGATCACAGCGGCTCCGCGCACTGATGCCTGCCGTAGACCTGCGGTTCGGGTTAACCCCAGCAACGGCTGTGAGTGTCGGTGCTGCTCACCGCATCCGCTCGACCCGCGTCTCGTCCCAGATCGGCTCTGTCGACTCGTAGACGCTGCCATCGCCGCCGAAGATCAAGAACCTGTCAAAACCGCGCGCGAACCACCGGTCATGGGTGACTGCGATCACTGTGCCCTCAAAAGAATTGAGCCCCTGCTCCAGTGCCTCGGCGGACTCCAAGTCCAGATTGTCGGTCGGTTCATCGAGGAGCAACAGCGTCGCACCACTCAGCTCGAGCAGCAGGATCTGCAAGCGTGCCTGCTGACCGCCCGACAACGACTCGAATCGCTGTTCGGCTGCCTTGGCCAGCTCGTATCGGTCGAGCTTGCGGGACGCCTCTTCGCGCCCCATGCCTACTCGGTGATCATCACCGCGGTGCAAGATCTCGAGCAACGTACGACCGAGCAGCTCGGGATGATGGTGGGTCTGAGCAAACCAGCCGGGCCGTACCCGCGCACCGAGCTTCGCCTTGCCAGTATGGGGAACCGGGGCGATGTCAAGATCACTGACGGGCTGGTGCTCACGATCAGGATCGGAGCCACCGAGGGCCAGCAGACGGAGGAATTGCGACTTGCCCGAGCCGTTCGACCCCAGCACCCCAACCCGATCGCCGAACCAGATCTCGGCATCAAACGGCTTCATCAGCCCGGTCAGCTCGAGATTGTCGATCACGACCGCGCGTTTACCGGTACGCCCTCCACTCAGCCGCATCGACACCCTCTGTTCCAGTGGCACCGCTTGAGGCGGTCCGGCCTCCTCGAACTTGGCCAGCCGGGTCTGAGCAGCCTGGTAGCGGGAGGCCATTCCGGAGTTGTACGCCGCCTTGTTCTTGTACATCAGCATCAGCTCCCGCAGCTTCGCGTGCTCCTCGTCCCAGCGCCGCCGTAGCTCCTCGAGGCGGGCGAACCGGTCGCAGCGAGCGGCCGCGAGCGTCGCGAAACCGGACCCGTGGATCCACACCGAGTTGCCCGCAGCGCCCAGTTCCAGCACAGCGATGGTCTTCGCCGTTTGAGCCAACAGCTCGCGGTCGTGACTCACGACGAGCACCGATTTCTGGGTGCTCTGCAGCTGGGTCTCCAACCAGCGCTTGGCCGGCACATCCAAGAAGTTGTCCGGTTCGTCAAGGAGCAGTACCTCGTCCGGGCCACGAAGCAAGGCCTCCAGGGCCAGCCGCTTTTGTTCACCTCCCGACAGCGTGCCGATTTCACGCCACTTGGCCTGGTCATAGCTGATGCCAAGAGCCTCGGTGCAGCTGGCGTCGAAGATCACTTCGGCGTCGTACCCGCCCGCGTCGGCGTAGTCGGCCAGGGACTGCGCATAACGCAGCTGGATCTGTTCGCGGTCGTCCTCCATCAGCTGCAGCTCCAGCCGATCAAGTTCGGCCATTGCCCCACGCAGTGCAGGAGGCGAGAGCGAGAACAGCAGATCGCGTACCGACGTCGATGCGACGGATCGCTTGGGATCTTGGGAGCCCCGGATGCTCCCAATGAACTGACGCATCACGCCCAAGCCGCCGCTCCGGGAGACCGAGCCGCTGGTCGGCATCAGATCACCAGCGATGATTTTCAGCAGCGTGGTCTTGCCCGCGCCGTTGGGTCCAACCAGGGCGACTATGGAACCCTCACCAACGCGGAAGGACACATCGTCGAGCAGCACCCGACCGTCGGGCAGGTGATAGCCAACCCCGGCAAGCTCGACGTGTCCCATGGTCGGCCATGCTAGGCGCGACCTGATCACGAAGCGATTTCATTTCCCCTGCTGCGGGCCCGGTCCCCGCTCGCACGGCCCCCCCACGGACCCGGCCGCAACCTATATTCACGTAGGTTGCGTGCGGTCTGCACAGTTTGCAACCTGTGCAGACCGCCAGGAAGCTACGTAAACATAGGTTGCTGACAGCGATCCTGGGTGAATGGCGTCAGGCGGCGAGCAGCATGGCGAGTGCGGCCGTATCGGCGTTCCCCTGGGGGTCGATGCCCACCTTGCTGATCAGCTGCGTCACCGTCCCGTCGACGTCGGCCTCCACCCAGGCAGCGCGATGGTCAAGTCCGAGGTACGGCAGGCCAGGCAGGAAGACGCAGCCCGATGCCACGTTGTACTCGGGAACGCTCGCGAGCGTGCTCGACGGCGGGTGCAGCACGATCAGCCCGGGCGGGTGATGCTCCGCGAAATGTCCGGGACGCAGAGGATGATCACCCAGCAGTTGCCCCTCGGCGACTACCAGGCCGACTGCCCCCGGGTGCGGCTGCTCCGGCACTTCCTCGCGCACTCGGAAAACGGTGCTCGTCGGCAACAACCCCGGAACGGCAGCCATTTGGACGGCAAGCACCAAGAAGCGTGCCCACTCGACGGTGTCGTTGGGCCAGCGCCCCATCAACATGAACCCATACAGCGATCCATCGGCTTGCAGCGGTGCAACCTCGATCGACGATGGCCGAAAGCCATCCATGATGACCTCCCAACTCGCTGCGTACGTGCAGCACCGTGGTGGTACGTCGTTGATCACCAGCCGAGCTTGGCTCAATGGTCCCCACGCAGGCGTTAGCAGACAAGGGGGTGGGAGTGCTAAGTCAAGGGTCAGTAACAAGATCGGTACGTGATTGTTGTGCTCGAGCCATCGGGAGTCTCAATTCCGCCCGCGTATTCCACGGAGCCTCCACCGCGGTGAGTTCGACGGTACCGCCGGCTCGAATGACAAGCTCGCGGACAATGGCCAGGCCAAGCCCTGCACCCCCTGAGTTCCGACCTCGCGCGTCATCGAGCCTGGTGAAGCGCTCAAAGACCCGCTCACGATCTTCCGGCGCAATGCCTGGGCCGTCGTCGCTAACGCTGATCACAGCCCGCATCTGATCAACTCGGGTGGCCACCTCCACCTGGGTACGCGCGTGCCGCACCGCATTGTCAACCAGATTCCCAACCGCCCGATGCAGCTCGCCAATATCAACCTTGATCATCACCGGCTCATCGTTGGCCACGAGTCTCACCGGGACTCGAGCATCCGGGTACGCCGCAGCGACCTCGGCAACAAGATCGCGAGCATCGACAGCGGTCAATCGTGCCGGTGGCCTCGTGTCGGCGTCCGCCCGTGCCAAAAGCAGCAGGTCGTCGACAAGTCCAGACAGCCGCTTGACGTCTGTCATGAGGTCGCTGGGCAAGGTGCCGCCCTCGCCAAGTCGCCCGGCGACCTCGAGCTGCGCCTGGATGCTGGCCAGCGGGCTACGCAACTCATGAGCCGCATCCGCGACAAACGAGCGCTGCCGTTCCTGGGCGTCAGCCAGCCGATCAAGCATCTCGTTGAGCGTGACCGCGAGAGCGCGGATCTCGTCTGCGGCCGACGGTACTGGGAGCCGTTCGCTCCTGGCCGGGCCTCGGATCCGGCCCGTTCGGCTGATCTCCTCGGCCCCGGCGCGGAGCTGCTCCACCGGCCGCAGTGTCCAGCCGATCACCCGCCACGCGATTGCGCCCAGAGCCCCGAGCAGCAGCGGAAACGTGATGAGCAGCGCGTTCCGGAGCGCCGTACGCGTGGCCAGCACATCGCCGAACGGCAGACCGACGATCACGCTGACCTGTGCACCTGGCGGTCCTGCCTGGATGGCTTGGACACGCAGCGGTCCTGAGGCGCCGACGCGTACGCCGGCCACGACGACCGCCTCTCCCGTCAGGGCCGTTGCGAGCTCATCCCCCCGCAGCAGCGGCGTCAGCCGGTCGGCTGTCACTGAACCGCCGATCACCCGTTGTTGGGCGTCCACCACCTGGACCACCTGAGCGCCAGACACGGGAATGGGGTTGGGCAGCCGGTTCTCATTGACCAATGCGGCAACCTCCTGAGCACTGCCCAGGGCCTCGTTGTCCAGCGTGCGATTCACGGTGTAGGTCAGTGCGCCGAAGAACGCCAGACCGCCCATGATCAACGCGATACCTACTCCGGCGAGCCCGATGATCATCAGGCGAGCCCGCAGGCTCAACGTCCAGAATCGCTTCACGTGCTGGGTTCCGTTCTCACGCCACCAGGCGGTAACCGACGCCGCGTACGGTGATCAAACGATCATTCCCGATCTTGCGCCGCAGGTAGCCGACATAGACCTCCACAGCATTGGGGGCGACGTCGGCGGCGCTGTCCCACACATGGTCCAGGAGCTCGGCCTTGCCGATCACCCGACCGGCGTTGCGGATCAGATACTCCAGCAGCACGTACTCGCGGGGCGTCAGGTCGGCCGGCACGTCCTTCACCCAGACCTCGCGGCTTGCGGGGTCTAGCTTCACATCTCCCGCGCTGATGACGACAGGCCGGGCTCGTGCGCCCCGTCGCAGCAGCGCGCGGATCCGAGCCAGCAGAACGACGAATGAAAACGGTTTCGTCAGGTAGTCGTCAGCGCCGTCGTCGAGAGCGTCGGCCTGGTCGTACTCACCATCCTTGGCCGACAGCATCAGCACTGGAACCCAATTTTCCTGAGCACGCAGTCGGCGTACCACCTCATATCCGGAGAGCCCAGGCAGCATGACGTCCAATACGACGGCGTCGAAGTCGCCGTGCTGAGCCAACCGGAGGCCAGCTGTCCCGTCTGTCGCGCTCTCCACCACGAATCCTTCGGCCGCGAGCCCGCGCCGCAACGCGGCAACCATCCGCTCCTCGTCGTCGACCAACAGAACCCGCACACGCCCAGTATCGGCTGCGAGCGTCGTGGGTTCTTGCAGGTGCGCGGAGCACCTCAGGGTTCTCACAGTGAGCGAAGGCAACAATTGACGTATGCGGATCTTTGACTCCAAACCAGCGATGCGCTTACTGGCGCCGCTGGCCTTCATACTCGTCGTGGCGGGAACCGGCTTCGTCGCCGCCACCGCGAGTGCGGAAAAAAGATTGCCAACCCGGACACCGCAGGAGCTGCTCGTTGACCTCCAGCAGGCCAGAACCGACGGGCTGTCCGGCACCGTCGTCGAACGTGCTGATCTCGGCATTCCCGCCATTCCCGGCGCGGATGGACGGGACAACGCCGAGCTCACGTCCCTGATTTCAGGCACCCACACGCTCCGCGTGCGATATTCCGCGCCAGACAAGGCACGCCTCGCGGTGCTCGGCACCTACAGCGAGTACGACCTCATCAGAAACGGCAAAGACGTCTGGACCTGGTCCAGTAAAGACAATGCGGCCACCCATCGCACGGTGACCGCGGAGCCCGGAAGCACACCGTCCGAGACGCCAAAGACACCAGAGGAAGCTGCCAATAGGGTGCTCCAGGCGCTTGAGCCGACCACCACCGTGACGACTGACAGTTCCGTCGAGGTTGCCGGCCGCCCCGCGTACGAGCTGGTACTCGATCCAAACGACTCCAACTCCTTGATCAGCCAGGTTCGGATCGCGATCGACGGCGATGCCAAGCTCCCGCTACGCGTACAGGTGTTCGGGACGGATAACAAGATCGTGTTCGAGGTTGCGTATACGTCGGTGGACTTCACCCGGCCCGATGATGCTGAGTTCGTCTTCAATCCGCCGCCGGGAGCCAAAGTGACAGAGGTCCAACCGAGCGACAAGACGCCGAGCGCGCAAGATCGCAAGCAGTCGCAGGACGCGAGGAAAGCGACGACAGTCGTCGGCAGCGGCTGGACTGCAGTGGCGGTCACCAAGGTAGGCGACCTTTCGAACAGCCAGAGTGATCAGCAACTCAAGGCGTTCCTCAGCAAGCTGCAGCCGGTGCAGGGGTCCTGGGGTTCGGGACGGCTGCTCGCCGGTACTGCCTTCTCCGCCGTGTGGACCGACGATGGCCGGCTTGCTGTCGGCGCGGTACGGCCAGACGTGATCTACCAGGCGCTCAACAGGTGACATCTGCGCCTGCCGATTCCGCCCCCGTTCTCACCAGCGGGCTCACCAAGCGGTTCCGGCGCCATACCGCCGTGGACCGCATTGGCCTGGAGGTCCCGGACGGTGCGGTCTACGGCTTCTTGGGCCCCAACGGCTCCGGCAAAACCACCACGATCCGGATGCTTCTCGGCCTGATCTCGCCGACGGCTGGCGAAATTTCGCTGCTGGGCTCTCCGATGCCGGCTGGCGCCCGTACCGCACTTCGGCGCATCGGTTCCCTGGTGGAGGGGCCGGCTTTCCACCCCTACCTGTCCGGGCGTGCCAACCTCGCCAGGTTGGATGCCGCCGATCGCTACAGCGACCCACGGACTTCCAGGGTGCGGATCGACGCCGCCCTCGACCGGGTCGGCTTGCTGGCTGTTGCTGAGAAGCGCTACCGGGCGTACTCGCTGGGCATGCGTCAGAGATTGGCGATCGCGAACTCACTCCTGATGCCGCGTGACCTGCTGGTGCTGGACGAGCCCACCAACGGGCTCGACCCACAAGGCACGCGGGAGGTCCGGCACCTCATCAGCGAGCTTGCCAGCGACGGCGCTACTGTGCTGGTCTCCAGCCACCTGCTTGCCGAGGTGGACCAGATCTGCAGCCACGTTGGGGTGATGTACGAGGGCAGGCTGGTGGCGCAGGGGCCGCTGAACGAGCTGCGGGCCAGCACGACGCAGACGGTACGTGTCGACACCGACCGGACCGAGGACGCGGCGCGGGTGCTGACCGAGCTGGGTCTGAGCGAGATCGCGAGCTCGTCGGGATACGTGACCGGAACGCTGGGTGACGTGGCGATCGAGAAGATCGTTCCCAACCTGGTCAATGCGTGCGTACCGGTGCTCGGGTTCGCAGTGCTGCGGCCAAGCCTTGAGGATGTGTTCGTGTCCCTCACTGGGGAGGGCTTCGATGTCAGCGGCTGAGGTCCTTGCCGTCGCGAACCAGCCTCGGGCGCGGGTGTCCACCCGATTCCTCCGGTCGGAGCTCAAGATCATCTTCGGTCGCCGGCGCAACATCGCCGGACTCGGTGTGCTCGCGGCAGTTCCGGTGATCTTGGCAATCTCGGTACGCGTCTCCTCGGGGAGCCAGGGCGCCGGTCCAGACTTCATCATCGGGATCACTGGCAATGGGTTGTTTGTGGCCTTCGCGGCGCTCGCCCTGGAGTTGCCGCTGTTCTTGCCGTTAGCAGTCAGCGCCATCTCGGGCGACGCGGTCGCAGGCGAGGCCAACCTCGGTACCTTGCGCTATTTGCTGGCGATTCCAGCGGGCCGCACCCGGCTGCTTGTGATCAAGTACGCCGCAATTGTGATCTTCGCTCTCGTGGCGACACTCCTGGTGGCGCTCGTCGGGTCGATCATGGGCCTCGCGCTCTTCGGCGCCGGCGACATGACCCTGCTCTCCGGTACCCAAACCTCGCTGGCCGACGGGGTGTGGCGGCTGGTCTTGAGCTCGCTGTACCTTGCGGCAGGGTTCGCGGCACTGGGCGCGATCGGATTGTTCGTCTCGACTCTCACTGAGCAGCCGATTGGCGCGACCATCGCGATCGTGCTGGTGAATGTGATGATGTTCATCCTCGACTCAATCTCCCAGTTGGACTGGCTGCACCCCTGGCTGCTGACGCATTGGTGGACCGCATTCGGTGATCTGCTTCGAGATCCCATTGCCACCGAGTCGATTCAGCGCGGACTGATCACAGCCCTGGTGTATGCCGGAGTCTTCTGGCTCGCCGCGTGTGCGAGGTTGTCAACCAAGGACATCTCGAGCTAGTTCGAAGCCCGCTCCAAACGGCAGCGCATGATGTCCGGCTATATTTGCCAAGATCATGATGGGGTCGGCTGTGGAACGGGCGGAACTGCGCGGGCGGCGGGAAGTTGTCTCGTTTGTGCGACGCAGTAACCGCATGCGCCCTAACCAGCGGCGCGCGTGGGAGACCTACCGGGAACGCTTCGTCCTCGATGTGCCTCGGCTCGGCACTTCCACATCGATCCACCCGGCCGCCTCCGTGGATCTCGTTGCGGCGTTCGGGCGCAATGCGGATCTGATCGTGGAGATCGGGCCCGGCGCTGGCGAATCCCTGATTGCGATGGCGGCGGCTCGCCCGCAAGCCAACCTTCTGGCCCTCGAGGTTTACCAACCCGCCATCGCGCGAATCCTCGCTCAGCTGGCAAAGACCGGCCTTGAGAATGTCCGGATCGTCGAGGCAAATGCGGTGGCCGCCTTGGAGTATCTGCTATCAGCCCGATCGGCCGACGAGATCTGGTTGTTCTTTCCTGATCCCTGGCACAAGGCGCGCCATCACAAGCGCCGGCTGTTGACTCCCGAGTTCGCTGCGCTGACTGCTTCTCGGATGAAGTCGGGCGGAATCTGGCGGATTGCGACCGACTGGGCTGACTATGCCGATCGGATCCGTGAGGTCATGGACAGCAATCCATCCTTCGCCAATGCGCATCCCGACGGCTGGGCGCCGCGGTGGGCCGCGCGGCCGATCACCCACTTCGAGCAACGAGGGCTGGACGCGGGGCGTCAGATCTTCGACCTTGCCTATCGCCGTGTTGGCTGAACCGGCCGAACCGTCCAAGGTCCGGTGGCGGCTCGACCTCAGCTACGACGGGACGAGCTTCTCAGGCTGGGCGGCTCAGGCCGGATTGCATACCGTGCAGGGCGAGCTGGAGAGCTGGATCACCCGAGTCCTGCGCCTAAAAGAGCCCGTCCAACTGGTTTGCGCCGGTCGGACCGACGCCGGAGTGCACGCCCGAGGCCAAGTCGCCCATCTTGACCTGGATCCGACGGTGATCAGCGACGGTGGCGATGCGTTGACCAGGCGGCTCAACAAAGTGCTGGACGGCGATTGTGTGGTGCGCCGGATCTCAGCGGCTCCGCCCGGTTTCGACGCCCGGTTTGCAGCGATCTGGCGGCGCTATGTCTATCGACTGTGCGATGCAGGCGTGCCGCCGGATCCGCTCTACCGCTATCACATTGCCCAAGTACGCCTCGAAGTCGATCTTGCTCAGTTGAACGAAGAGGCCGCACCTTTGCTTGGCCTGAGGGACTTCGGCGCTTTCTGTCGTCGGCGGGAGGGGGCAAGCACGATCCGGACCCTCCTCGAGCTGGCGAGTCGGCGCGTACCATCCGGTCCGATGGCTGGTGTCATCGAGTGCAACGTACGCGCTGATGCGTTCTGTCACTCGATGGTGCGATCGCTCATCGGGGCACTGATCGCTGTAGCCACTGGTCAGCGTGATCATGAGTGGTTGGCTGCGATCACTGAGCGAGGGGTCCGCGACCCTACGATCACGGTGATGCCGGCGGCCGGACTGACCCTGGAAGAGGTCGGCTATCCGGCTGATCATGAATTGGCGGTGCGCGCACTCGAAGCCCGCGCCATGCGGCAGGCAAGTCGATCATGACACCGCGAGAGCCCTCCCAGTACTTCAGTGAGCAGCCCGGCGGCACTGAGGTTCGGCGTACTATCACGGCGCGCATCTGGGGACGAGAGCTGCCGTTGATTACCGCAAGCGGCGTGTTCGCTGCCGATGGTCTCGATCGCGGCACTGCCGTGCTGTTGCGCGCATCACCGATACCACAGGGAAGCCCGCGGATCCTCGACCTTGGCTGTGGGTACGGCCCGATCGCGCTGGCCCTGGCCGTGGACTGTCCTGGCGCGCTCGTGGACGCGGTTGATGTAAACGAGCGGGCGCTTGCTCTGTGCCGGGACAACGCGGAGGCGCTCGGTGTTGCGGACCGCGTACTGGCGCTGCGGCCGGACGAGGTTGATCCTGAAGCGCGCTACGACGAGATCTGGTCCAACCCTCCAATCCGAATCGGCAAGCAGGCTTTGCATGAACTGCTGCTCTCCTGGCTTCCCCGTCTTGCACCCGACGGTGTCGCACGTCTGGTGGTGGGCAAGAACCTGGGTGCGGACACCCTGCAGCGGTGGCTGATTGAGCAGGGTTACACGTGCGAGCGCGCAGCCTCAGCCAAAGGCTTCCGGGTGCTGCTGGTCCGCCGCTAACACTGGAAACATCACTCCAGCGGAAACTCCCGACGCCTTCTTACGCTCAGCAAGAGTGACCTTGGGCCGCCTGGAGTGAAGTTTCCAGCGTTCCAGTCAGGCAGCCACCCCTCAGCCGAGAGGGCCGCGACTCACGAACTTGAATCAAGTTCAAAGGGAGACCTGCTGATCTAATGTCAGGCGGTCTTTTCGGAAACGGCAAGCATGGCCTCCGGCCAGCGCCGGTCCAGGATCCGGCCACCTTGCGCGATCCCAATCCGCAGCACGATGAATCCGCAGAGCAAGCCAACCGGGAGGGTCAAGTAGCCCACCCACGGCGTGTAGAACGACCAAACCACCAATGCAATCGTTGGCAGCGTCAAGATCAATGTGCCAATCATGGTCACTGCGAAGGAGAGCAGCGACGGCAGGCCTCCGGCGTTGCCCACGCCGAAGGGGTTGGCCCCTGGTAGAGGCGCCGGCCACTGCCACAGGGTTCCCACCAGGCAACCGACGCCAAGGCCGGTGAGCATCAGGGCGAACGTGAGACCAACCGCCGGTACCAGCAAATGCCACTCGCCCGTGGTGATCATGGCGACACCAAGCAAGATCACGATCAGTGGAAGATAGATCGTCATTGTTGACATGACCCGTCCAGCACGATCCTCCGCACCACTGATGCCGGCAGAGATGTGAAGCCAGAGCGCGGTGCCGTCATAGGACAGATCCTGCGCGAGGCTGAGTCCCACGAGAAGCCCAAGGAGCGTCGGCGCAAACGCAGCAATGGCGGCGATCCCCTCAGGATTCACGCGCTGAGTGACGATGAGCACGATCGGGGCGATGAGGAAACCAGCAATTCCTGCCAGGTAGCGAGGATCGCGTCGCCAATAGCGCAACGTACGACCCGCCACGCCACCCGCCGGAGTCGCCGGAAAGAACCGCTCGACGGCAGTCGAATCGCTCACCTTGGTGCCTGTTCCGCCGCGTTCAATCGGCGAGACCAGCCCGGCCGCGAGGAAGTGACTCCAAGCCATCCAAAGCAACCCGACCAACGCGGCGGCCAGCATGAAGTGGATGGCAGCCACCAGCCACGCGCTGCGTGAGACGTCGGCCGGAATCGCCCAAGCCCACCCGAAGGGTGTCCATGCGGCGACCGTCGCGAGATCGGCCAAGCTACGCCGCAAGTCGCCGATCTCAGCGTTCACGAAGGCGCTGATCAGGTTGCCCCCGATCCCCAGCGCTACCCCGAAGAGAGCCAGCCCCACAAACGCAAGATCACGAAACCGTCGCGACCCGAGGAAGGATGCGAACGCAGCGGTCGCTGCTCGGGAGAGCAGGAAGCACGTCACGACACCAATCGGGACCGCGATTAGCGCTGCCAGGGTCAGCGGCACCGTGTGCGCCCAGCTGATCACCAGGCCTACTGCAACCAGGACTGTGGCCACCCCAGGTGCGCTGATCAGACCAGCCACCAGCAGTCCCGGCAACAGCTCTCGGGAACGCACGGGCAGCAGTGCGAACTTGGCGGGATCGATCGTTTCGTCCACACCGAAGACCAGCATTGACATCAGCAGCCAACCCAGCGTCAGCGCGGCGTATGCGACCACCGTGACATCGGCGGTCAGGGCGAGCGATGTGAATCGCAGCCCGACAAGGCCGGCGAGTACCAGGGACACGACACCTAGCGCGTAGATCATTGCGATGATCAGTCCGACAGTCCGCCAGGTGCTGCGCTTCAGGCTGTTCCTCAGCAGCGTCAGCTTGAGCCGGACGAGGAGCGCAACCACGCCAGCGACTCCTCTCCCGCTGCTGTAAAGCCCACCAGATCCAAGAACCGCTGCTGCAGGCTGGACCCGGCCCGTACCTCATCGAGGGTGCCCGCAGCGAGCACCCTGCCGTGTGCAACAACCGCCAGATCGTCGCAAAGGCTCTCCACCAGCTCCATCACGTGGCTGGACATGACGACCGTGCCGCCGGCACGGGCGTAGTTGCGCAGGATCGAGCGAATGGCTTCGCCGGACACCGGGTCGACGGCCTCGAAGGGCTCGTCCAAGATCAACAGCCGGGGCGCGTGGATCAGCGCGCAGGCGAGTCCGATCTTCTTCGTCATGCCTGCTGAGTACTCCACCACCAGAGTGTCTCGATCGTCAGCCAGAGCGAGCGCATCCAGCAGCTCCGAAGAGCGGCTGGCGAGCTCAGCTGGAGGCACCCTGCGCAATAGACCGACGTAATGCAACAACTCCGCCCCGCTCAACCGGTCGAAGAGACGGAGCCCATCAGGCAACACCCCCATCAGCGCCTTTGCGCCGGCTGGGTCAGTCCAGACGTCATGATCAAGCACTCGCGCCGTGCCGGCGTCCGGCCGCAGCAAACCAGTGGCCATCGACAAGGTGGTCGTCTTGCCGGCACCGTTCGGCCCGACCAGCCCGAACATGCAACCGCGACGCACGTCGAGGTCGAGGTGATCAACTGCCCGCTTGGGTCCGAACGACTTGCAGAGCCCGACAAGGGAGAGCGCGGCACTCACGCCGCAGCTCGCGGCTCACACCAGCACTCCCGCGCGTGCGTCACAATGCCCAGTCAAACACAGCACCGAAACCTGCTGGTATTCCTTCGGTCCGACCCGAGGGGCGCGCGCCGGCTCGACAATCCCTGGTCGTAGCATGAGCGTCAGTTTGACTCCTGATCCCGCACCACGAGCCGAGAGGACTGCAATGGCTGCCTACGAACTGCCCGATCTTCCTTACGACTACGGCGCATTGGCACCTCACATCTCCGGCGAAATTATGGAGCTGCACCACGACAAGCACCACGCCACTTATGTCAAAGGCCTGAACACTGCATTGGAGAAGCTCGAGGAGGCGCGCGAAAGCGACTCGTTCGATACCGTGGCCGGGCTGGAGAAGAACCTCGCCTTCAACCTTGGCGGACATATCAACCACTCGGTGTTCTGGCCCAACATGTCACCCGATGGCGGCGACAAGCCGGTCGGTGACCTGGCCGCGGCAATTGATGATTACTTTGGGAGCTTCGACAAATTCCGCGCGCATTTCGAGGCCAACGCCACCGCCATCCAAGGCTCTGGTTGGTCGATGCTCGTCTGGGACACGCTCGGCCAACGGCTGAACATCGTGCAGCTCTACGACCAGCAGTCCAACCTCCCGCTGGCCCAGATCCCGATCGTGTTACTCGACATGTGGGAGCACGCGTTCTATCTGCAGTACAAGAACGTCAAGGGTGACTACGCCAAGGCATGGTGGAACGTGGTCAATTGGGCCGATGCACAAGCCCGCTTCTCCGCTGCCAGGGCGCAGACCGCGGGGCTGATCGCTCCTCAGTGATCGACTCCTAAACTAGGGCGCCAGCCTGCTGCGATTCCAGGTCAGTTCAGCGCGCCGGTAGAGCAGCCGGTCGTGCATCCGGCTCGGCTGACCTTGCCAGAACTCGATCATGGTCGGAATCACCCGATAGCCGCCCCAGTGCTCAGGGCACGGCACCGTGGTGTCTTGGAACCGGCGCTCAGCGGCCGCGTACGCCCGGGTCAGCTCCTCAAGCGAGGCGAGGGTCTCGGACTGCTCAGACGCCCAGGCAGCGAGCTGTGATTCTCGAGGTCGGGTCGCGAAATAGGCCTCTGACTCGGCGCGGGGCACAAGTTCTGCGGTCCCCTCGGCCCGGACCTGGCGATGCAGGGGGTACCAACCGAAAAGCAGGGCGACGTTCCGGTTCCGGCTCAACTCGCTGCCCTTTCGCGAGTTGTAGTTGGTGAAGAAAGTGAAACCCTCGTCCGAGACATTCTTGAGCAGCACAGTCCGAGTCGATGGCTGGTCGTCGACGCAGGTAGCGATCACCATCGCGGTCGGCTCCGGCAGCTCTCCTCGTTCCTTCGCGAGGAGGGCGTCGGCCAACCAGGCGTCGAACAGCACGAACGGATCGGCTGGCGCAGCCGACTCCAAAAGGTGGTCACCCTGGTAGTCCGTGCGCTCGTCGTACAGATCTTGCATGTGAGCCAGTCTGGCGCAAGAATTTCGAGCCTGTCAGAATCCAGCTGAGCTCTTTCAGCTGCGAGCGTCGGCAATAGCGCGCGGATCCACAGCGCGATGCGCGAGCAGCTCAAAATTAAGACGGTTTGCGGGCAAGGGCGACGACCATCCCGGCAACAAGCGCCACGAAGGCAGCCAGCCCAATGGCTAAGAGCGTTCCCTGCTGGCCTTGGCCGAGGGTGGCCTCGTCCTCGGGTACGTCGGTCTCCGCGCTTGTCTCGGTGCTGGGGGTTGGCGTCGGGATTGCCTCGCTGGGCACTGCCATGGAGTACACCTTGGACTTCTTGCCCTCGCTGCCAACCAGCAGGGATTTCCCGTCCAGGCTGAGGGTCAGCGACTCCGCCTGCGGCTGATCGGGGATGGGCGCACTGGCCACGACTTCGTAGCTGGTTGCGTCGATGACCTCCACCGAGCGGTAGGTCAGCAGCGCGATCCTGTCCCCGCCGGGCAGGAAGGTCCCGTCGGTGACACTGGATGGCGCCGAACCGACCTCCTCAAGGTCGTTGACGCCCTGACGGTCCAGTTTGGCCGGAGCCTCGTAAATGGCAGCCTTCCGCCCCTTTGTCACGATGAACAGCCGCCCAGAATCATTGACGAGTAGCGTCTCGGCGTTTTGTGGTGCATCTGGATAGCGGAAGTCGTACGCGTGATAGGTCACTGTCAGACCATTGGCCCTGGGATTTTTGAAGACATAGACGCGAACGAGCCGCCGCCGGTCGTTGTTGTCGCCGATATCGGCAACATAGAGGCGGTCCTCGTGCACCGCCACGGCCTCGACATCGCGAGGTTGGGCACGAAAGTTGAGGGTGCCCTGAACCGTACCGTCGAGCCCGATGCCGTACGCGACGCCGCGGTCGCCCGAGTCGTTGACTGTCCAATAAAGATTGCCGGCCGGGTCGACGGCGAGCCCGGAGGATTCTGCAATACGGGCGTCCTTGATGGTGAAGGCGACGGTGTCCTCGGCTCCGGCGACCGTCGGAATCCCAAGGAACACGACGGCCAACAACAGCAGCCCGAGGCGGCTCGCCGCGCGCATCAGTGCCATCGTGCTCGATCCTTTTCAGCAATCCTTGCGCATGGAGGCGTACGCGCCCGGGGGCTTTACCGTAACCAATTCCAGGCGGCGACGACGACCACAATCAGGATTAGGCCGCCGAGTACGCCGGAAACGATGAGCCGACGTACCCGTGGGTTCATGGGCCCAGGATAGGGCGGCCGACACCTGTGATCGCGAAACTTCCGCATCATACTCTGCACTCGATTACGGTGTGAGCCATGGGTGAGCTTCGCTTGTATGCCGTTGGCATCGATGAGGTTCGCGGCATGTTCGGAGCGTCCCCGCAGGTCGCTGAGCACTTACGTGAGGTGGCGCGCCGGGCCTTCGCCCCGCCTGCTGTGGAGGCTCGCAGCGGGCTCCTGTCCAAGCTGGGACCCATCTTCAAACGGGTACCTGCGACACCTGTGATCTCCCCCACGCAACCCGAGCCGCACGATGTCGAGGTATTGCTGGCCGGGGCTTACGTACCGCCCGATCGGACCGGAGCTACCTGGCGGCTACTCGAGACTCTGGTTCAGGGCATCGCCTGGGGCTCGACGCGGATGAGCCTGACGCCACAGTCGCTTGATGATCTTGACTTCGCGCTGGCGCGTGGCGGGGTCTCGGCGTCAGTAGGGCTGCACCACCTGCTGAATAGCACGATGAGCCTCAATCTGATCCCGGTGCAAGGGCTGACGGTTGGCTGGCACCCGCATCACAAAGCATTAGCCATGGCGGCGGCCTACCGGTCGGCGATCCAGGACATCAAGACCAAGGAACAGCGAGAGATGATCAAATCGCTGACCAGCTGGCTCGATGGCTTCCTGCCTTGGGCGCAGGTCGCCGCATCCCTAGGTCGTCCGGTGCCTGACCTGGTTGGGTTTTGGGCGAGCTGACAGCCAGAGCCTTCAAGAACAACCTCACCGTCGAGCCTCACCCACAAGCTCTGCACAGGTTCCCGGCGGTCTGCACATGTTGCAACCTGTGCAGACCGTCAGGAGCTCCGTGAACGTAGCTTTCGGCAAGGGAAGAGGGGCTAGGCGATGGCAATCACCAGGAGGAGGTCGCCGCCTTCCACTTGCTGTACCGAGGCAATCGCGAGTCGCTGCACCACACCTGAGACCGGCGCGGTGATCGAGGCCTCCATCTTCATGGCCTCAATCGTGGCAACGGTCGCTCCAGTCTCGACCTGATCGCCCTCGGTCACGGTGACAGTCACCACCCCGGCGAACGGTGCAGCGACATGGCCCGGCTTGGTCGGGTCCGCGCGCTCGGCAGTCTTGACATCGACCTTGATCGACTTGTCGCGCACCCGAATGGGCCGCAATTGGCCGTTGAGGGTACACATCACGGTGCGCATGCCTCGTTCGTCGGCGCTGCCGATCGCCGTCAGTCCGAGAATCAGGCTGACGCCTTTGCCGATCTTGGCGACGTGCTCCTGGCCCGGCTGCAGCCCATAGAGGAAGTCGAGAGTGTCGAGCCGGGAGACATCACCATATGTTGTCCGGTTGGCCAGGAACTCTTTGGTCGGCCCGGGAAACAGCAGGCGGTTCAGCGTGGCCTGCCGTACCTGGCCTTTGTCATCAAGATCAGCTGAGTCTTCGCTTGAGAGCTCGACGTCGCGCACCGGCACGGTACGACCCTGCAACGCCTTGGTCCGGAACGGCTCCGGCCAGCCGCCGGGGGGATCGCCCAATTCCCCGTTCAGAAAGCCGATCACCGAATCGGGAATGTCGTAGTTCTGCGGGTTCTCAGCGAAATCGTTTGGGTCGGCACCGACTGCAACGAGGTGCAGTGCGAGATCACCGACGACTTTGGATGACGGGGTGACCTTGGGCGGCCTGCCCAAAATGGCGCTTGCCGCTGCATACATCGCCTCGATCTGCTCAAACTTCTCCCCCAGGCCCAGTGCGATCGCCTGCTGCCGGAGATTGGAGAGCTGCCCGCCAGGAATCTCATGGTCGTAGACCCGGCCGGTCGGGCTGGGCAACCCGGACTCGAAGGGCGCATATACCTTGCGCACCGCCTCCCAGTACGGTTCCAGGTCCATCACAGCGCGTAAGTCGAGGTTTGTGGGCCGGTCAGTGTTCGCGCACGCGGCCACCAGGGCCGATGCCGGCACCTGGCTGGTGGTTCCGGCCATCGGGGCGCTGGCCACGTCCACGGCATCAACGCCGACATCGATGGCGGCCAGCAAAGTTGCGAGCTGGCCACCTGCGGTGTCGTGGGTGTGCAGGTGCACCGGGAGATCGAAGTTCCGTCGCAGTTCGGCTACCAGCTTCCTGGCCGCCGGCGGGCGCAGCAGGCCGGCCATGTCCTTGATTGCGAGGATGTGCGCTCCTGCAGCCACGATCCTTTCGGCCAGGCGTAAGTAGTAGTCGAGGGTATAGAGGTCCTCAGCCGGTGAGTTCAGATCGCCGGTGTAGCACAGTGCCACCTCGGCGATGGTGCTGCCGGTCTCGCGTACGGCCTCGATGGCTGGACGCATCTGTTCGATGTCGTTAAGCGCATCGAAAATTCGGAAGATATCGATGCCGACCTCGGCAGCCTCGGCCACGAATGAGGTGGTGACTTTTGTCGGGTACGGCGTGTAGCCCACCGTGTTGCGGCCGCGCAACAGCATCTGCAGGCACAGGCCGGGCATGTTGTAGCGCAGCGCGGCCAGCCGTTCCCAGGGGTCCTCGGCGATAAAGCGGAGCGCCACGTCGTACGTCGCACCGCCCCAGCATTCGACGGATAACAGTTGCGGGGTCATTCGCCCCACGTAGGGGGCGATCCGGAGCAAGTCCTTAGTCCGCACCCGGGTGGCCAGCAGCGACTGGTGGGCGTCACGGAAAGTGGTATCGGTGACCTCGACCGTCGTCCGTTGCCGCAGGTCGGCAGCAAAGGCTTGCGGACCAAGATCAAGAAGTCGCTGCCGCGAGCCCAGGGGCGACGGCTTACTGAGATCGACACCAGCAGGTCGCTTGGCGCCTGGGTCCAGCTGGGTCGGCGCCCGGCCATGCGGCTGGTTGACCGTTACCTCCGCCAGCCACCGCAGCAGTCTGGTGCCGCGGTCAGCCGGGGCGTGGGTAGTGAGCAGCTCGGGTCGCTCGTCAATGAAGGACGTCGACACATTGCCGGCGATGAAGTCTTCATCCTCCACAACCGCCTGCAGGAAAGGAATGTTGGTACTGACGCCTCGAATCCGGAACTCAGCCAGCGACCGCCGAGCCCGGGCCACCGCCTGCTCAAACGTCCTGCCATGACAAATGAGCTTCACGAGCAAGGAGTCGAAGTACGCGCTGATCTCCACACCGACGTCGATCGTGCCGCCGTCGAGACGTACCCCTGCGCCGCCTGCGGAACGGTAGGCGGTGATCGTGCCGGTGTCGGGCCGGAAGCCATTCGCCGGATCCTCGGTCGTGATCCGGCACTGCAGCGCCGCGCCGTTGATCCTGATCACATCCTGGGAGAGATCAAGATCGCTTAAGCTCTCACCGGCGGCAATGCGCATTTGGGCCTGGACAAGATCAACATCAGTGATCTCTTCGGTGATGGTGTGCTCGACCTGGATCCGAGGATTCATCTCGATGAAGACGTGCTCCCCTGCACGCTGCCCTTCGGTTTCGATCAAGAACTCCACAGTTCCCGCGCAGGAATAGTTAAGCGACTCGGCGAAGCGCACTGCGTCGCGGCACAGTGCTTCCCGCAACTCGGTCGAAATGTTCGGAGCCGGCGCGATCTCGACGACCTTCTGGTGCCGCCGCTGGACCGAGCAATCGCGCTCGAACAGATGGATGGTGTTGCCTTGCGTGTCGGCGAGGATCTGCACCTCGATGTGCCGCGGACGGCCAACGGCCTGCTCAACAAACGCGGTTGGGTCGCCGAACGCGCCTTCAGCCTCACGCATCGCTGCAGTCAGGGATTCCCGAAGCATCGTCGGGTCATCGACCCGGCGCATGCCCCGGCCGCCGCCACCGGCAACCGCCTTGACGAACACCGGAAAGCCGATCTCCTCAGCTCCGGCCACCAGCTCATCCAAGTTCGCCGAAGGTGGCGTGGACTTCAAGGTGGGGACGCCGGCAGCCTTAGCTGCCGCGAGAGCGCGGACCTTGTTGCCGGCGAGCTCGAGAACCTCCGCGGGCGGACCGATGAAGACAATGCCCGTCTCGGCGCAGGCGCGCGCCAGATCGGGATTCTCACTCAAGAATCCATAGCCCGGATAGATCGCATCGGCCCCGGACTCCTTGGCGGCTCGGATGATCTCGGCGATATCGAGGTATGCACGTACCGGATGTCCGCGCTCGCCGATCATGTACGCCTCATCGGCCTTGATCCGGTGGACAGCGTTGCGGTCCTCATAGGGGTAGACCGCGACGGTCTTCATACCCAGCTCGTAGGCCGCTCGGAAGGCCCGGACAGCAATCTCACCGCGGTTGGCGACCAGCACCTTGGCGAACATGCGTCGAATCTATCGGCAGATTGTTACCGCAGCGAGGCGGCGGTTTCGATGCTCCCTCCGCTTAGGTTGCGCAGGGATCAGCGACCTTGCGATCTCGACTCAAAGGGAGACGGTTTTCAGACTGAATCTGACGGTCACCTGACCCGATACCATCTGCCCGGCCGGCTGGAACTCGAACGCGGCGTCGTCGGCTCCCTTCCCCATGGCGAACGCCCGCATTTCCCGTACGCCACCGAAGCCGGTGTTCCCGTCGGAGACCTCCACCAGATCCGCCACCGTGGTACCGAATGCGGCCGCGTAGTCGTCGGCGCGCTGGCGGGCATCGGCAATGGCGGCCAGTCGTGCCTCGCGGTACATCGGGTTGTCAGGTCGCAACGACCACCAGGGACCATCGACCTGGCTGTTGGGCAAGGCGGTGAGCGCCAACACCAGCGGGGACAGCGACTCCAGGTCGGCGACCACGATCTGAGTTGAGAACGTGCCCTGGTACCCAGTGATCTTGGTCGGGGTGCGTCGATTGAACACCGGAGAGACATGGACCCCACTGGTGCTGGACCTATCGAGAGCCTCCTCGAACCGTTCCAGCAGCGCTGCCACCGCCGCCGAGCCCTGGGCCAGCTGGGATCTGGTGCGCTCGGGCGAATCGGCGGAGGCGTGCAGAGTCAGCATGACTGTCGCCAGATCCGGCGGGCCCTCCAGCTGAGCCTCGCCGCGTACGGTCACCAGCGGAGCAGGCCCGATCGGTTCAGTCATGGCAAGACCATACGTCCCAGTCGCGAATCTTCGACCAGTGCGGAGTTCTCGAGCGACTGGCGGCGACCTCGTATCCAAAATTCCGACCGGTGCGGAGTACTCGATCGAGTGGCCGCCACCTGGTACTCAAATTGCCGACCAGTGGCGGGGTTTCGAGAGACAGCTCACTCTGGTCGGACGAGATCGGGGGCGAACTGAGCCAGCGAGGCCCGCTGCGCGGCCGCAATTGCGTCTGCGTCGGCCTTCCCCGATGCCTCGACGGCTGCGACCCACTCCTGGATCGACCTGACATTGAAGTCCTGCACCTCGGGACTGTTGGCGGCAGCGACAGGATCGCCGCTGACCTCCCCTGCCAGGTACAGCCCGATACCGAGCAGGGCACCGTCCCAGCCAGGTCCGACGTACAGGGCGCCGGCGGTACTACCGGCCAGTTCGATCGGCACCGAGTGGGTGAGCGTGAGCAACGTCTGCTCGCCGTTGCCGGAGAGCAGCACATCGACGATGCTGCTCTCGCCGCCGAAGGTCACCAACAGATGGCGGGGCGGCTCACAGGTCATGATGTCCCCGCCGGCGTGCCCTTCAAGCTGGAAGCTTCCACCTGGTCGCAAATCGCCGGCAAGCGGCAGGAACCAGCGGCGTACGCGTTCGGGATCGGTGATCGCCTGCCAGACGTCTGCCACCTCGGCAGGGTAGCGACGCTCCAGCGTCACGGTCACGACCTCTCCGGTCTCGCTCTGCTGCTGCTCGACCCGGCGTGAGATTGCGCCGATCTGCTTGGCAAGATCGATGATCATCTGGGTTCCTCCTTGGGCTGGGCTGATAGTCGGCGCGCACGCTTACCTCGAGCCAACTCGGTGCCGAGGGCATCGAGCCGGGAGCTCCAGTACTGGCGGAACTGGTCGAGCCAGCGATCCACTTCCTGCAGTGGGTCGGGATCGACTGCATACAGCCGGCGGGTCCCTTCGGCGCGTACGGTAGCAAGGCCGGCCTTCCGCAGGACACGCAAATGCTGCGACACTGCCGGCTGGCTAATCCCGAATTCTGCGGAGATGACCTGAACGACCGCACCAGCCGGATGTTCCCCAGTAGCCAGTAGCTCCAGAATCCGACGGCGTACCGGATCACCGAGGATGTCCAGCGCGTGCACTCAGCAATCATATCAACGTCGACTTATATAAGTCAATATTGATATGCAGGCTTCAATTCATGTCGCTGCACGCGGATTCGCATGACGACAACGCTTGCAAGCACCCCGACCACGGTCGCCGCGCCACCCCCGATCAGTGTCCATCGCGGACCCATGGTCTCGCCGAGCCAGCCGAGGATTGGCGAGCCGATGGGCGTGCCACCCATCAACACCATGATGTAGAGGGCCATCACCCGGCCGCGGAGCCATGGATCGACGCCGAGCTGGATCGAAGCGTTGGCCGCAGTCAAGGTGAGCAACGTGACGAAGCCCATGAGGGGCAGGATTGCCGCATACGCCAGGTAGCTAGGCGCCAGCCCAGTGACGATCTCGACGACGCCGAACACGACGGCCAAACCGACGACGAGGCGGCCGCCCGGGCGGGTGCGGCGCCGAGCCGCGATCAGGGCACCGGCCAGCGAGCCGACGGCCAAGAGCGTCCCGAGGATCCCATACGCCGCAGCGCTCCGGTGGAACTCCTGCTGCGCCATCAAGGCCGTGGTCATTTGGAAGTTCAACCCGAAAGTGCCGACGAAGAACATCACACACAGCACGAGCAAGATGTCCGGGCTCCGGCGGACGTACGCCAGACCCTCGCGGAGCTGCCGCTTTGCTCGCGGTCTGGGCGGGACGGTGTGCAGCAGGCGGCTGTCCATGATCAACAAGGCGACGATGAAGGCCAGATAGCTGAGCGCGTTGGACAGGATGGCCCAGCCCGATCCCACCTGAGCGATCACCAGCCCAGCGAGCGCCGGGCCGACAATCCGCGCGGCGTGGAAGGTGGCTGAGTTGAGTCCGATCGCGTTCGGAAGATGATCAGGACCAGCGACCTCGGATACGAAGCTCTGCCGTGCGGGATTGTCGAATGCAGTTCCCAAACCGAACGCGAATGCGATCAGGTAGACCTGCTCGGTCGTGGCTACGCCAGTCACCGCCAGTACGCCGAGCGCCGCCGCGGAGAGCGCCATCCATGACTGGGTGACGGTGAGAATCCGCCGCTTGTTGAAGCGGTCGGCAATCAGACCGCCGTACGGGGACAGCAGGAGCATCGGCAGGAACTGCAGGCCTGTGGTGATGCCGACCGCGAGGGCAGAGCCGCCGGACAGCTCGAGCACCAGCCAGTCCTGCGCAACTCGCTGCATCCAGGTACCAACATTGGAGACGAACGACCCCGCTAGATAGGTGCGGTAATTGCGCTCGACCAGCGCAGTGAACATGCCGCCTCGCCGGGACTGCGTGGCCGAATGTGCTGCGCCATCAGCCTGGGTCGTTGTCGGCTTGACGCCGATGCTCATCCTTGGTTGAGCCTTTCCAGGACACGTACGGCGTGCCGTAGCACGTCGCGATCGGCGGGGTCGAGTTCGGCGATGCGGACTGCCAGCCATTCGTCCCGCCGCCGACGATTCGCAAGCAGCACCTGCCGTCCGGATTCGGTGAGCGCCACCAGGCATCGCCGGTGGTCATGTGGATCCGAACGGCGGGCGACGTAGCCGCGTGCCTCCAGGCTGTGGACGATGCGGGTCATGGACGGCGGTCGCACTTTCTCTTGAGCAGCCAGCTCACCCATCAGCTGATCACCGGAGTTGAGCAGCACGCCCATAGCTGAAAGCTGGTTGGAGTTCAGGCCGAGGGAGTCGTCCTGCATCTGTCGCAGTCGGCGAGCCAATCGCATGACCCGCGGGCGAAGCGCATGCGCCAGGCCGTTCGCGGTTCGAACACTCTCCTCAATACCACCCATTCACCGCAGTCTATATTTAGCAATGCTAAATATCAAGGCTATGCAGTATCAACGCCATGCAGTCGCGGCGTACGCCTAAGCCGGGAGAGCACCACCACGGAGCTGATCAACACGGCGCCGGCGGCGACCAGGCCGATCGCGGCACCCACAGCGTCATCAAGGATCCGGTACAGCGATACCGGCCAGATGCTCAGCAAGATCACGCAACCGATCACCGCGTATGGGTACCGACGGGTCAGCACAAAGGCGGTGAGCAGTGCCGCGCTGACGAGGGTTGCAACGATCATCGACAGCCATTCGCCATGCGGAGCGTCCATCTGTAGGACGATGCTCGCTGCCCAGCCACTGAGGCCGGCCAATGACCACGCGAGGGTCCGGCTGAGCACCAGACCGCTGCCTGCGAGGGCCAAGCCCACCAGCAGAAATCCGACTGCCAGGTGGACCGGCACCACCCGGTAATCCGCGCCACTCACTGCTGCTACATCGATCACATTGAAGACCACAGCGCATACCAGCAGCATGGCCCCGGACCAGCCCGAGACGAGAAACGCGCCCGAGCGGAGCAACACAGCACCGATCGCGGAGGTCAGCACCACCACCGCCGCTGACACTACGAACTTGTGATCTTCGAAGACAACCAGATAGGCGAATCCAGCCGCGTAACAGGCCAGTGCAAGCAGGATCCGACCGAGCTCCGGCCGAGCTCGACCCTTGATCAGCGCCACACCTCCGAGAGCGGGCACTACCAGTGATGCGACAGCAACCATCTTGCGGCCCGCACTGCCGAGGTCGTCCCAGAAGAAGGCGCCGAGCATGACCACCGCACCCAGCACCAGGGCGCCGCCGACGTAGCCGAGGACCTCCAAGATTGCCGAGCTCTTCGGGCTTGATCGCGGAGCAGACTCAACAGGCGCCGACTGCCTGTTCAACCCATCGGCTCGTGCCGCCTCCAGCAGCTCCTGAGCTTGCGACGCGGAGATCACCTGTTGTTCAACTAGGCGGCCCAGCTGGGTTTCGAGTCTGTCCACCACCACATCTTGCCGCGTCATCAGTGTCCTGTGCGCTCGGCACTACAGTGATTGGCATGGAGCAGCCAGCCGAGCACCACCACTTCTTGGTGCAGGCACCCGTGCCGCCCTCAGACGTCGACGGTTTGGCCGTCATCACGGTTGGCACGGCGATTTTTGGGCTGGTCTCGGTGGTCCTGGCACTTGCCTCTGACTGGCTTGCGGCACACAATCACGGCACCTGGCTGCAAGTCAGCCTGAGCGGCTTCGTCCTCGGCCTGATCGGCCTGGCGTACTGCTGGCGCCGCCGACGTCGCCGGCGTGCCGCCAACGTCTGATCACCCGGAACTACGGCCGAGATCCAGCTCGATCAGAAGCTGAAGCGCTCCTCATGGAGCTGATGGCGCGGGAAACCGCCGTCCATCAGCGAGTCGCGTACCCGAGCTGCTAGCCGGGGTGAGGCGCAAAGGTAGACATCGTGATCGCTGAGGTCACCGACGATCCGATTCAGCGCGTGGGCGCTCATGTCATTCTCGGCATCAGTGGACGGACCTACCAGGTAGACGACTCGCGCACCAGAGCGTTCGGCGATCTCGTCAAGCTCGTGCTTGAGCACCAGATCTTGCACTGTCGAGGCGCGGTAAACCAAAGTGATGTCCTTGCCAGGCAGGTCGATCACCTCGAACAGCGCGCGCATCGGAGTGATCCCAACACCGCCAGCGATCAGCAATACCCGCGGCCGGCGAACGCGCCGGCTGGTGATCGCACCGTACGGGCCTTCCGCGAACACCAATGTGCCGCGGGGAATCTGAAAGAGCCGCCGTGTTCCAGCGCCGCGCGCCCAAACGGTGATCCGTAGCCGATTGCGGGTCGGTGGCGCGGAGAGGGAGAACGGGTACGCCAAGTGCCAGGTCTCGCGAGTAAGAAACCTCCAGCGAAAGAAGTGGCCCGGCTGGGCCCGCAACTCGTCCAGGTGCTCACCAGACATCAGCACGCTGATCACGTCTGCGGATTCCTGCCGCACATCTTCAACCCTCAGCCGGTGCCGCCAGAGCTGGAAGAGGGGTTGGAACACGCGCCACCGCAGCACCAGTGCGAAGGCATAGGTGTACAGCAGAGCCCAGGCAATTTGCAGCCATTGCCGTCCAGCAAGGTCGGGCCCTGCCAGCTGATGCGCAAACCCGAGTCCCACGGCCAAGTAGACGAGCAGGTGCAGGAGGTGCCATCGCGCGTAGGAGATGCGACGTCGTACGGCCCGTAGCGAGGCAAATCCGATCAGCATGAGGATCGCAGTGCCGACCAACGCGGTCATCAACCCAGGAAGGTTGAGCACATCCTTCATTGCTGCGACCAGATCGAGCGAGCTGGCGTCCGCCCAGGCCGCCATGGCGGCAATGGCGTGTACCAGAGTGAGCATGATCACCAGGGGTCCGGCCCAGGCATGCCAGCGTGCGAGCCGGTCGGCGCCAACGCCGTGTTCCAGCCAGGGTGCCCGCGACATCAAGATCAACATCACCGCCGCCCCGTATCCGGCGGCCATTCCGGTGACGTGGGCCACCAAGGAAACTCCGAATTGGATTGGCGGCCCGCCACCGAGGAATCCCTGAAGCACTGCTAGGGCGGCCCCAACGTAGAGAACGACCACCAACGTGGTGGCTGTAGGTCCCAGCGGTCGCACGGCTCAGCAGTCTCGGTTCACCGGTCCGCCGACATCACGTCGTGTTGCACGACCGACGCCGGCGAGATTTCTGGGGCACTCGTGCCAAGATCCACACCGATTGCCGTTGCTGCACCGAACAGCACGAGCGTCACCGTTCGGAGGGTCCAGCGAATCAGCGAGGGAGAAGCGGCTACCGAAGGCCGCGCGAGACGAGGAATTCGGCGCCGATAGTCAAGAGCCGCATTCGACATGGTGATTCTCCTGGCGTGAGAAGAATCCCCGAGAGTGAAGAGTCTGATGGACAGGTTGGCGGTGCGTAACCCGTTTGTGACCAACGTCACATGGCAAAGAACCTCTAAGTGGGCGCCGTTGCCACAGGGTCCTGTCGTAACCGCTAAATTACCTGCCCACTTCTTTGGGCCAGGGAACGCGTCTCATCAGTCGAAAAGCGAGATTGGTGCGTCCCACTCGATGGTGTCCCAGATTGGCCGGGGGAGCTCAGCCATGCGCTCGTCAGCGACCACATTTGAGTGGGCGCCGCAGCCATGGTCGACGCTCACGACGGCTCCCTCTGAGACCGAAAAGGCATTAGTGCAGACCCCGAACAATGTGCCGAGGCTGCCCTGCAGACGTACGAAGAACCCGCAGGTCTCGCAGACATCAGGCGCCAGCTTGCTCAGCTGGTTGTCCGGGCCGCCCTCTCCGGCCAGCCATCGATCGGCCGCCTCGTCTCGGCCTTCCGCCGAGAGCACGCGCTCCCGGCCCAGGCCCAGCTCGGCGACGACCGTACGGATCAAGCTCAGCTCAGCCGGTTCGGAGTTCGTGGCATCCTCGCCACCGGTATAGCCGGGCTCCAGCCTCGGATCATCGCCCGAACTCGGCAGGAGTACGCCGGGCGTTACATCTCGGGGCTGAATGCGCTCGGCCCACGGCACCCAAGGCCTTGCTAGCAAAGCGCCCTCGCCGGGCAGCAGCACTACCTCGTCGATTGTGACGATGCGGGAACGCGCGGCTCGGGCGGCGGTCACTGACCAGCGCCAGCCGCTGTAACCCGGATGCGGGCAAGCGAAAAAATGGCTCACCACGCGGGTGTCCTCGGCCTGCGCGCCGAGGTAGTCCCCCACCCCCATCACCCCGGCGGTTTCGTCGGCCGCGGCGCGGGCAAGATCGACAGCGGCGAGACAGGTCGCGTCGGGCTTGGTCGTAGCGGTGCTGGAAGCCATGGCCTCATTCTGACAGTGGCTCACAGCTCGCGTTGCCTCGAGTCACACACGAGGTCGCGGTTGTCTTCGCAATCGGGGAAATCCCGCGGAAGCGGCGGCCGCGACGGACCAGCGGTGACTAGGGCACTACAGCTCGAGCTCGTCTGCCACGGCTCGGAGCACCGTGGCGACCTTGCTTGCGGTCTTGGCATCCGGGTGCCGCCCGCGGCGATAGCCGTTGCCGATGCCATCGAGCATCTTGATCAGGTCTTCCACGATGACCGTCATCTGCTCGGGAGGCTTACGATGCGCCTTGGACAGCGAGGGCGGGGGCTCCACGACGTGCACCGAAAGTGCCTGTTCACCCTTGCGGCCCTCCACGACGCCGAACTCGACTCGTTGGCCGGCCTTCAATGTCGTGACGCCAGGTGGCAGAGCGTTGGCGCGGACATAGACGTCGCCGCCGTCATCCTTGGTCAGGAAGCCGAAGCCCTTTTCGGCGTCGTAAAACCTCACCTTGCCAACAGGCACGTCAAACCTCGCTTGCTCTGCGCCGGTTTCACCGGCATCTCGTTTGCCCCCACTACAGCGCGCTAAGCGTAGCCGTTTCGTTCCACGGCCCCAACAGCTAAACCACCGACATTTAGTTGGGCCGACCAAACTGAGCTGCTGGACTTTCCCGGCGGCACCGTGCGGGCCTCCGCCGCGTCTACGATGAATTGCATGGCGACGTGGGAGGACGGGCCGGAGTACGCGCCGATCGAGCGCCCTTCGGACTTCCAGAGCCCCGATGCGCCGCCCTTGAATACTGCTCCGCCGTACACCCAGTTGGCTGCCTGGGCACCCAAGAATCGGCCGGTATTCGATTCCCCGGAGGAGTCAGTTGCGCCATTGTCCATGTTGACTCCTGCGCGTGAGGAGCCCCGCGACCCGCAGCAGCCGTTCGCTGTGGTGTCCAGCACGATGACGTCCGACTCGGCCTGGGGAGCCGTCCACTGGGCTTCACCGGCAGGCGCGTCGACTGCTCCTGCCACGACCGCTGGCTGGATGCCACCGCCAGGTGCTCCTCAGCCACAGCCCGACCAGCCCTTGGCCGTACGCGCCGGGATCAGCCCCGCGCCAGGCAACTTTCCGACGCCCGGGACACCTGGCTGGTTCGGCCCGGGGCCATACGGGCAACAGCCGCCACCGACAGCGGCTGTTACCGCGAGGACCGTCTTCGACGCCGCGACTCCAGGCCTTTGCACCTGCTTGATCATCGGCGGCCTGGTCCCCCTTCTCTCGCCGATCATTGTGTGCATCAGCGTTGGCCTGGCCGGACGAGTCAAGGTCGCTCAGGCGGAGATCCGGCGTACCTACATGCTCGGGCTAGGCGTGCTGGCTGTCATCGGCATCCTCGGCATGCTCATCGTTGACACCGACTTTGGCGAATGGTGGCGATTCCTCGGCAGCTGGGGACTGCTGATCTGTTGGGCGTTGCTGGTCAGCACGCTGCTCATGGTCTATCGCCGCCTCAAGTCGGACACTCCCCCTCCGCCCACATATCGCTCCCCTTGGAGGTAGGCAGGGTGACCGTGCCCAGCGATCCGCCGCGGCCACGCACCTTGCCCGAGGCCCTGCGTGTTATGTCGGCCGAGGAACTGGCCGCACTGCTCACCGCGCGTCCAGATCTCCTCAACCCGGTTCCAGAAGACGTTGCCGAGCTGGCGAGCCGGTCCACGACCCCGGCCTCGATCACCCGAGCCATCGAGGAACTCAATAGCTGGCTGCTAACTGTCGCCGAAGCCTTGTCCGCGCTACCAGATCCAGCCTCAGTTGACGATCTTGAAGCCATGCTCGGGCAATCACCGGCGAAGGTCGCCGCCGCGGTGCAGCAGCTTCGGGGACGCGGTTTGCTCTGGGGCAGGGACGACCTATTGCACATAGTGCGGCCGGTTCGCGAGGCGTTCGAGCCCTATCCCGGCGGCCTGGCTCCCCCGTCGGTCCGCCCGATGTCGGGCGAACAGATCGATACGGCACTGGAGGCGTGTGGCTCCGAGGCCCGCGCCGTACTGGAGCGACTCCTCTGGTCGCCGACCGGCGCCGTCCGCCACGCTGACCGGACCGTGACCGTCACGTCGGCCAGCTCACCGATCGAGCGCCTCCTCAGTCGCCAGCTGCTGCGGCCGCTGGATTCCGAGATGGTGATCATTCCGCGGGAGGTGGCGTGGCGGCTGCGGGGTGCCAGGTTCACAACGGAGCCAGTTGCGACTGAGCCAGCGGTGATCACCGGACGATTTCGCAATCCAGATCTTGTCGACCGGGCCGCGGCTGGCGCCGCATTCGCGTTGCTGCACGACATCGAACTGGTGGCTCAACACATTGAGTCCGTCCCGCACAAACTGCTTCGCGGCGGCGGGCTCGCCACCCGCGACGTCACGGCCCTGGCTCAGCATCTTGGCGCTGATCCGGCGCACGCCGCCTTCGTCATCGAGTGCGCAGCTGCAGCTCGACTGGTGGCACCCGCCACCACAGCGGCGCTGCTTCCAACGGCTGACTACGACCAATGGCTCGGCTGCGATGCCCCGATCCGCTGGCAACACGTCGTCGACGCATGGCTCGCCGCCGATCGTTTCTTCGCCCGATCCGCCGAGACAGGCGGTCACCCGCTCGGCCAGGAGGCGTACGCGCCTTCCGCGGCAGGCCTTCGCACGACAGTTCTGCGGCTTGTCGCAGAGGCAGAACCAGGCACCATGCCCGACCTGGATCAGCTTGCCGATGTCGCCGCCTGGCACCGGCCGCACCTGGGGCAGGGGCCGCTGACGGCCCAACAGCTGGTGCAGTGGACGTGGCGTGAGGCGTCGTGGCTCGGGCTGGCGGCTCTCGACGCCGTGTCGTCGTTCGCGACAGTTCCCCTACGCCCCGGCCAGCCGATGCCAACTGTATTGAGTGAGCTGTTCCCGGCATCCGTAACGCGCTTCGTCATTCAGACCGATCTCACGGCCGTCGCCGCAGGCCCGCTCGAGCACAACGTTGCCGCTGAGCTGCGGATGCTGGCTGATCAGGAGTCCCGCGGCGGTGGCGGTGTTTATCGGTTCAGCGCCACCTCGCTGCGTCGCGCCTTCGATGTCGGCTGGTCGGCAGCGGATGTGCAGCTTTGGCTGGAAAGGCACTCCACAACCGACGTACCCCAACCCCTCCAGTACCTGGTCGGCGACGTGGCCAGGCGTCACGGCAGCATTCGAGTTGGCCCGGCCGGTTGCTACGTCCGGCTGGCCGACCAGGCGCAGGCAGCAGCGCTGCTCGCGCATCCCGCTGCCTCGGACCTGGGGCTCCGCGCCGTCGCACCCGGCGTCCTGGTCGCTGCCGTCGATGAGGATGAGCTGGTTCCGCTGCTCCGGGAGCTGGGCCATACACCGGTGCTGGAGAATAGTGCCGGCGAGGTGATTGTGAAGCAGCCTTCCCGGCGCGCAACACGCCAGCTGGCAGAGCCGGACAAGGCCGTCGCTTCCGCTGCCGAGGTGGCCGCCGCACTGCTTGCGCGCGAACGCCGCCGTCGGGTCAACGGACAGCCCGCGACCACCACGACAACCGAGGGCGCGGTCGAGCAGCTCCGGTCGGCGACGCGCGCAGCTATGCCGGTACGAGTGGTTTACGTCAATGCCGACGGCAGCCGGGCCGAGCGCGAATTGGCGCCTTTGGATCTCACTGCCGGTGTCGTACGCGCCGTCGACCGTGGCAGCGCGCAGATCGTGACCATCCCCTTGGCTCGCATTGCCTCGGTCATTCCTTCCTCTTTGAGGCCCTAGTGCGGTGCGCCGAAGAGGCCGCGTCAGATGACCTCGCGCTAGCTAGAGCATCACTAGACTGAGCGGGTGCATGCCGTGACCATTAGGCGAATGATCGTCTTCGGCGTGTGCGCTCTCGGGGTCGGATCGCTTTACCTCGTGCCCAGCATCGCGCGCTCGCCTGAGCAGATCGGGGTTCCGAAAACCAACGACGAACCGACGAGCCGGCCGGTCGGAGCCCAAGCCGACGAGTCGCCGCCATCAGCCTCCCCGAGCGCGGATCGCGATTCGCCTGCCGGACGTGACGGAGACCGCTCGGCGACGGCCTCGACGACTCAACCGTCCACCGCCATGCGGAGCCCCGATGACGACAAGGGCCGCTCGACCCGAAAGGCTGCGGACGAACCGAAAGACACCAAGGACTCTGAACCGCCGGCGCCGGTGGTTGACATTGAACCGTCGGCAGTGACAACGGACCGGCTCATCCTCAAGTGGCCAGCGGCCGCTGACAACGTCGGGGTGATCGGCTACCGCATCTGGCTCAACGGCTTTGAAGTGGCAACCACCGCAGAGACGCAGGCGAAGCTGCACTGGTTCAACGACGACTCCGGCCAGCACGTCGTACAGATTCGGGCCCTTGACGCAGCCGGAAACCAGAGCCGCAGTTCGCCGACATTGGTCGTCACGAGGCCTTCGCCTGACCCGACGGACACGCCAACGCCCTCCGAGTCGCCGACGCCAACCGCCGAACCGACCGATTCGGGCCGGCCCGATGCCGAATCGGACTCGCCCAGCGCGGCACCGAGGGACGACAACTCCGAGTCCCAACGTGAAGACCGCTGATGCCGACGCCCTACGACGACCCGGGGCCGCTCGTCGTGCAGTCCGACCGTACACTGCTGCTCGAAGTTGATCATCCTGACGCCGACCCCTGCCGCATCGCGATCGCGCCGTTTGCTGAGCTGGAGCGTGCGCCCGAGCACATTCACACGTACCGATTGACACCGCTCGGGCTGTGGAACGCCCGTGCGGCGGGCCACGACGCCGAGCAGGTGGTCGACACCCTGCTGACCTACAGCCGGTACCCGGTGCCGAACTCGCTGCTGGTGGATGTCGCCGAGACGATGGATCGCTATGGCCGACTGCGGATCGAGAAGCACCCAACGCATGGGTTGATCTTGGTCAGCAGCGATCGTGCGGTGCTCACCGAGGTGCAGCGGAGCAGCAAGGTCAAGGGACTGCTCGGCAATCGCGTCGACGAAGACACCGTCATCGTGCACCCGTCGGAGCGCGGACACCTGAAGCAGGTGCTACTCAAGCTTGGCTGGCCCGCCGAGGACTTGGCCGGTTATGTCGACGGTGAGGCGCATAAGATCGACCTCGACCAGCGCGGGTGGTCACTGCGGCCATACCAGGGGCAGGCCGCCGACTCCTTCTGGCACGGCGGATCGGGGGTCGTGGTGCTGCCGTGCGGTGCCGGCAAGACGATCGTCGGCGCGGCCGCGATGGCCCGGGCCAGTGCGACTACGCTGATC